>ULSE01031381.1_pt1 | contig 14077 bp, 8 predicted proteins | sample 1956061 | NCBI WGS metagenome assembly ULSE01 (sample SAMEA4835700, study PRJEB28245) | human gut metagenome | biome: gut microbiome; material: fecal sample | place: Denmark | collected 2008 | reverse complement strand
AACACGCTGGTCTCGGTGTCCTCGTCTGCGGTAGCCTTGAGTTCTGTACCCACGGACACAGCTGTCAGGTCGGCAACAGCGCTGCCATCCTTCAGGGTGACCTGTGCATCGGTGACATCGAGTTTATAGGTCTTGGGAGCGTTCTCGGTGTACTGTGCTTTCAGTGTGACGTTATTTGCGGGCATCGTGAAGGAGATGGTCGCCTTGGTGGTGTCCACGTCAGTGGGCAGACCGGTCACTTTCCAACCGGTGAAGGTGTAACCGTCCTTCTCGTCTGCGGTGAAGCTGAGCTTCTCACCTGCAACGTGCTCGGTAGACTTGTCGTCCACGGTCAGGGTGTACTTCGACTCAGACACAGTATAGGTGTCCACTTCGTACTGGTTGCCAACGTAGTGGTCACTAGAATCCACCACGATGTCAACGCTGTAAGTGCCTGCCTTGGTGGGCTTCGTCACAGACGGGAACGAGCCATCCTCCGGGACATACCGGATAGAATACAGCGGTGCATCGTCAAAATACATCGGGCCTTTATAGGTTGCAGTTTGGGTCTTGGGGTCATACTCAAAGTCGTCGAGCTTCGGTTGATATCTGCGTACCACCTCGCCGATATCAAGCGAGCCTTCTGTGTACTTGTCGCCCTCTTGCGCTACGATGCGCTGCTTGTAGAGGCCGTACATGTCCGCTCCCGCCGGGTAGGTTTCAAACACCTCGTTGTCGTAGGTGCGCACATAGACGAGGCTCAATTTGCCCACGCCATCCTTGCTGCTTTTAACGGTCTGATGTTCGATCGTCCCGGAAACGGTAAAGTCGCTCTTGCTCAGGGAAGAGAAGGGCAGCTTTCCGGTGGTGGCCATGTTCACCACAATAGGCTCACCGTCATTCTTGGCGGTCAGGGTCAGGGTCTTGCCATCTGCGGAAAGCTGTGCGCCGTTGTAAGCGCTGACATCCTCGCCGTTGATGTTCGTGACTGCATTGCTGAAGCGGATCTCTGCCTTGACATTACCGATAAGGTAAACCGCGTCTGTTGCTGCGGCATAGTCGTTGAGGCGTTCCACAGTGCCGTCCGTCATCATCAGCTTGCTCTGCTGCTGACCGGCGGCAAGGAATCTGCTTTCAATATAGCCGCAGCTCACCGTATTGGAAATAGCAGCCTTGCTGTCGCTGTCCGTTTTCAGGCTGCCAAGGATCACGGCATTCTGGATGACCGTTTTCTCCGTGGCATAGCTCGGCAGCTGGACATCGTGGAACACACCGCCGGTGACCTCGCTGTTCTGGTTCAGCTGGACCTCAGCGATGAATGAGCCGCCAGTGATCTTGCCATAAGCGCGGACGACATCCTGGAAAGTGCCGCCTGCGATGGTGCTGTTTTCATCCATGTAGACATCCTTCTGGAAGGTGCCGTCCTGAATGATGGTGTTCTCCGCACCAACAGAGCCCTCTGCCACGATGCCGGTGACAGTCACATTTGCAAAAGTGATCTGCTCCACGGCAATGGCCTTATGGTAGGGGTTGATGGTATCCGAAGAAAGATCCACCGGGTTGCCGTCCGGGGTGGTGATGTAAAGCGCCGCGCGTGTCCTTCCGTTCTCTTCCATGGTGGCGTACTTCCAGCCCAGGCCCTCATAGAGGTTAGCCGTCATGCCCTCGCCGCTCATCGGCACACCGGTCACACCGGTCAGGTCGGGCAGACCCTTTTCGGTAATGCGCAGGGGCTTGAGGTCGCTTGGATCGGTGGACTTATTCACAAAGATCTTTGCGCCGTCATTCTTGCCGGTAATGCGCAGCACCTTGCCGTCGGCAGAGGTGTTGGCGTTGTAGTTTTCGACCGGTGCATCGTTGATGCTCAGTACATCGGTGTTCAGGGTAAGTTCTGCGCTGCCTGCGCCCACCAGATAGATGGTATTGGTGGAAAGAGGCAGAGTTCTGCCGTTCATCGCAGTCACACCGCCGTTACGCACCACCAGTGTGCTGAGCTGCTGTCCTGCGGGCAGCAGCTTCTGGATGCCGTCAGGCAGTTCGCCCAGAACCGTATCCGAAATGGTGTAGGTGTTATTGCCATAGGTATTGAAATTGCAGCTCTGGATCACCGCATTGGCAATAGAGCAAGAGCCATTGCAGAACAGGGAATCAAAGGTGCCGCCGGTGATCTCGACCGCACTGTTCCCATTGATCGAGTTGATGCCCGCGCTGACATTGTGGAAGGTGCCGCCGCTGATCTTACCGCTGGTGATCGTCAGTCGGCCGTTTTCGCCAAACTCACCGCCGGTAATATTAGCATTGGTGATCTCGACATAGCAGTTGATAGGCACATCGCTCAGCGCGCTGAAGTCGAAGTTTGCACCGCCCTGATTCAGGATCTGCAAAGTGCTTTCATTGCTGCTGTCGTTGGGGTAGCAGTTATAACCCCAGCCGTTGCCCATGTAAACACGGTGCAGCTTTGCGTCCGTGTCCAGACTGTCCACATAGGTCACGTCGGTCAGATCGGGCTGACCCTCATTGTTAAAGCGCAGTTCTGTGGCGCCAAGTGCCATAGGAACCAGCTTCATGGGTGCGCCGTTCTGCGCCGGGATCATGTTAAAGCTGGCGGAAAGCGTTTTTCCGTCTGCGCTGATGGAGATCGTGGCAATCGTAGAGTCAAAGTATGTGAAGGCGTAATTTTGGGTACCGGCGGGCAGTGCCATGACACTGCCGCCGGTAGAGGCTACCGCCCATACATCGCAGCCGGTGTCGCTTTCCACTACCAGTTCCAGATCGTTCCCGTTACCGGAATAGTTATACTTCTTGATGATATAGATTTTTGTTTCCTTTTGTCCGTTCAGGGTGCAGTTCTCCGGCAGCAGCAGCTGGTGTGCCTGCTGCTGCGTGTCGGCGCTCAGACCGGAGATATCGCGGAAAAAGCCGCCCCGGACATTGCCGCCGTTCTCGGTCAGCTTATCGTAGGTACCACCGTCAATGGTGCCCAAATTCAGTTGCACATCGGCGTAGCTGCCGCCCAGAACGCGGACGCCGTACATATTGTCGGCTTCTATCAAAAGTGTGCCGGTGACAGTGCCATCCAGCAGATAAACCGTGTGACTATTAGCATTCTTGACGGTCACATTGCAGCTGACCGTGCCGTCCAGAATGTACTCGGTATCTTCACTGCCGGTACCGGTGATGGTCAGCCCGGTAGTTTCGTCATAACTCCAGCCGGTACCGGACGCTGCCTTGGGCAGACCGTTCGTGCCGACCTCGATCTTGACCACCTGATTATTTGTTTCAGAGTTCTTACCAACAGCCTCATGCTCTTCTTCGGAGCTGTAAGTAATGCTGTTGGTTTCTTCCGCCGCTGCGGAAGAAAACCCTGCCCCTGCATCTGCAAATGCGGATACAGGAAGGATGGAGAGCACCATACTGAGTGCCAGTATCATGCTCACGATGCGTTTTTTCATGATATCCTCTCCTTTGTCGGTTGATTTGTCCGGCTATACCCCCAAACGGCACAGCCGGAACGGACAAAAATGCCAAGTTGAGTATAGCACCAAAATTCAAGGAAATAAAGCGCTTTTGCGGGCAGCACCTGCCAAAAAATGGCGCAAAATTATGGGCAAAATCACGATACGGGGGGGGGTATGCTTTTCTCCCATAAAAAAGCAGTTCCGAAACGCCCGCAGGCGTTTCGGAACTGCAAATAAAAAATACTCTTTCCGCTATTGATGCCCAAAGTGCAACGACGACGACCGCCGCCAGCGGCGGAAACAGGGAGGAGTTGTTGGGGCAGCGGCCAGCAAGACGCGAGTGCCGCCCAAGGCACGATGCGGATGCTGGGTGCCGCAACCCGATAGCGGCGGGCATTCAAAAGCGTTTTCCTTGCCCGCCAGCAGCACCGCCAGCACGGCTTTCTGGACGTGGAGACGGTTCTCTGCCTCGTCAAAGATCTCGTCCGCGTGCTGCTCGAACAGGGCGGTGGAGATCTCCTCGCCCCGGTGGGCGGGCAGACAGTGCAGCACCAGCGCGTCCGGCTTGGCGTTTTCCAGCAGACGGCCGGTGAGCTGGAAGCCCACAAAATCCCGCAGACGCTGCTCGCTCTCGGCGGTGCCGGGGGCGGTGGTGTTCCACGCGGCGGTGGCCACGATGTCCGCATCCCGCACGCCCTCGGCAGGGTCGGTGGTCAGGTGGAAGGCATTGCCGTATTTGTGGGCAAATATCAGCACATCCGCTGCCGGGCGGTAGCCCGGAGGACAGACGCAGGATACCTGCATCCCCGCCAAAAGGCCGCCCACGATCAAACTGTTTGCCATGTTGCTGCCGTCGCCCACAAAGCAGAGCTTCAGCCCTGCCAGCGTGCCCCGGCGCTCCCGGATGGTCATCAGGTCAGCCAGCACCTGACAGGGGTGTGCGTAGTCGGTCAGGCCGTTGATCACCGGAATGCCGGAAAGCTCGGCCAGCTCCTCCAAGTCCCGCTGGCGGTAGGTGCGCCAGACGGCGCAGTCGTAGTAGCGCCCCAGCACCCGGGCGGTGTCCCGCAAAGGCTCGCCCCGCCCGGCCTGCAGCTCGGCGGTGTTCATATAGTTGCCAAGACCACCCATCTGGTACACGCCCACCTCAAAGCTGGTGCGGGTGCGGGTGGACGCTTTGGAAAACAGGAGCGCCACGCTTTTGCCCGCCAGCAGCGGGGCGGTGCGGCCCGCCTTGCAGTCCGCTTTCAGCTGGTCTGCCACATCCAGAATGTGGGTCAGCTCGGCGGGGGAAAGGTCGCTCATTTTCAGCAGATTTTTCATGCCTGCTCCTTCGGAGCCGTCGGCTCCATCGTGCCCAGCACCTCGGCCAGCACCTCCAGCGCCATGTCTACTTCGTGCTCGGAGACGGTCAGCGGCGGCAGCAGACGCAGCCGGGTCTTTGCGGTAAGCACCAGCAGGCCCTTTTCGCGGCAGGCAGCCAGCACATCCGCAGCCTGCACATCAAAGAATTCGATACCCACCATCAGGCCGATGCCGGAAATGTTCTTGACGTGGGGCAGCTTTGCCAGGCCGGTGCGCAGCTGTACGGCGCGCTCGCTGACCTGCGCAAGGAAGCTCTGGTCCAGACGGTCCACCACCACGTTGGCACCGGCGCAGACCACCGGGTTGCCGCCAAAGGTAGAGCCGTGGGTGCCGGGGCCCATGCCCTCGGCTACTTTTTCATTCATCAGCACCGCGCCGATGGGCAAGCCGCCGCCCAGTCCCTTGGCAAGGGTGACGATGTCCGGCTTGAGGTTATAGTGCTCGCAGCACAGGAAGGTGCCGGTACGGCCTACGCCGGTCTGCACCTCGTCCACGATGAGCACAAGGTCTTTTTCGTCGCACAAAGCGCGCACGGCCTGTACATAGTCCGGGTCCAGCGCCATCACGCCGCCCTCACCCTGAATCAGTTCCATCATCACGGCGCAGGTGTGGCGGTCCACCAGTTCCCGCAGCGCTTCGATATCCCCCGCCGGGACGTACTGGAAGCCTTCGTTGAAGGGGCCGAAGTAGTTGTGGAACACCTCCTGCCCGGTGGCGGTCAGAGTGGCAAGGGTGCGGCCATGGAAGCTGTTGACCATCGTGATGACGTTGTAGCGGTCCTTGCCGTAATGGTCTACGCTGTACTTGCGGGCGGCCTTGATAGCGCCCTCGTTGGCTTCAGCACCGGAGTTGCCGAAGAAAACCTTGCTCATGCCGGTGCGCTTGCACAGCTTTTTGGCAAGCTTGCCGCAGGGTGCAGTGTAGTACAGGTTAGAGGTGTGCTGCAATTTGTGTGCCTGCTGGGACACAGCCTCTGCCCATGCAAGGTCGCAGTAGCCAAGGCTGTTCACCCCGATGCCGCTGGTGAAGTCCAGATACTTCTGTCCCTCCGGGCCCTCGGCGTACAGCCCGTGGCCTTTTTCCAGCACGATGGGATTGCGGTTATAGGTGTGCAGGACGTACTCGTTGTCCCGCTTGATGACTTTTTCAGAATCCATAGGTGTACCTCCTGTGAATAGAAGTTCCGCGCATGCGCTGCTCCCCCGGAGGGAGCGTTTTTTCTATTATAATACTGCTTTTTCGCTTGCGCAATCTTTTTATTCGCGGTGGCTGCGGCGGTAAAAGCGGGTACCGGAGCCGCGGTCGGAGAACAGTTCCAGCAGGATGGAGTGCGGCACACGGCCATCAATGATGACTGCTTCGTGCACGCCCTGATAGATAGCATCTGCCATGCCGCCGATCTTGGGGATCATGCCGCCTGCAATGATGCCGGCGGACTTGTAGCCCTCGATCTCGGTCACCTCTACCTCGGGGATGAGGGTGGTCTCGTCCTCCTTATCCCGCAGCAGACCCGCGATATCGGTCATGGACACCAGCTTTTCGGCCTTGAGGGCAATGGCGATCTGGGCCGCAGCGGTGTCCGCGTTGATGTTGTACGCCTGCCCGAGGTCGTCCATGCCCACGGTGGCGATCACCGGGATAAAGCCGCCGTCCAGCAGGCTTTCGATCAGGGTCGCATCCACATGGACGATCTCGCCCACATGACCCAGCTGCGGGTCCAGCTCGGTGCAGCGGAGCATCTGTCCGTCCATGCCGCACAGACCCACGCCGCGCCCGCGCAGCTTTGCCACAAGGTCCTTGTTTACCTTACCGGCCAGCACCTGCTGCACGATCTCCATGGTGGCATCGTCCGTCACCCGCAGACCGTTTGCAAAGTGGCTTTCCACGCCCACCTTCTTGAGCATCTCGTTGATGGCGGGGCCGCCGCCGTGCACCAGCACTACCCGCACGCCCAGCAGCGTCAGGGTGACAAGGTCGTTCATCACGGCGTTTTTCAGCGTCTCGTTGATCATGGCGTTGCCGCCGTACTTGATGACCATGGTTCTGCCATGGTACTTTTGGATATAAGGGGTGGCCTCCGAAAAAAGCCGCGCCATTTCTTCGTTTTTCATCTGTTCCGCGCTCCTGTCAGGTTCTGTAATCGCCGTTGATCTTCACATAGTCGTAGGTCAGGTCACAGCCCCATGCCTTGGCGCTTGCCTCGCCGGTGCCCATATCCACCTTGACCAGAATATCGTGCTCTGCCAGCACCTTGGCGGCTTCATCCTCGCTGTACGGGTGGTAGGCGGCGTTCTCGCACACATACACCTCGCCCGCCTTGCTGGAAAGCCAGACGCAGACCTTATCAATGGAGAAATCGCCGGGGGTGTAGCCGATGGCGCACAGGATGCGTCCCCAGTTGGCATCGCGGCCAAAGACCGCCGCCTTGAACAGGTTGGAGCAGACCACACTGCGGCTGACGGCGCGGGCGGTTTTCAGGTCGGGTGCGTGGGTCACTTCGCAGGTGATCAGGTGGGTAGCACCTTCGCCGTCTCCGGCGTGCTCGGCGCACATGTGCTCTGCAATGGCGGTCAGCGCTGCCACAAAAGCGGCGTAATCAGCGTTTTCCTCGCAGATCTCCGGGTTGCCCGCCAGACCGGACGCCATAATAATAAGGGTATCGTTGGTGGAGGTGTCCAGATCCACGCTCATCTGGTTATAGGTGCCGGGCACTACCGTCTTGAGCGCCTTTTCCAGCAGCGCGGGCGAGACGGCGGCGTCCGTGGTGTAGAATGCCAGCATGGTAGCCATATTGGGGGCGATCATGCCGCTGCCCTTGCCGATGGCACCCACGGTGCACACCTTGCCGCCCAGCTCGAACTGGATGGCGTACTCCTTTTTATGGGTGTCGGTGGTCATGATGGCGGTGGCAGCGTCCGTGCTGCCCTGCGCGGTGGCAGCCAGCTTTTCCGCTGCCGCCGGGATGCCCCGGGCAAAGGGGTCGATGACCATGGGCTGACCGATGACGCCGGTGGAGGCGGGCAGAACGTCCTTTTCGTCCATGTTCAGCGCCTTGCCTACCAGTGCACAGCACTCCTCTGCCAGCGCCACGCCGTTGGCGGCGCAGGTGTTGGCGTTGCCGCTGTTTACCACAATGGCCTGTGCATAGCCATCGGCCAGATGGGCGCGGTCCACCTTGATGGGCGCACCGCAGACCTTGTTGGTGGTGTACACGCCCGCAGCAGCGCAGCGCACCTCGGCCTTGATCAGCGCCAGATCGTATTTTTCGCTGTGATTTGCCCGGATGCCGCAATGGACACCGGCGGCGGCAAAGCCCTTGGGCGCGCAGATGCCGCCCGCAACTTCCTTATACTGCATTTTACTTCCCCCATCGTTCAGCATACGCCCTCATCAGTCACCTTCGGTGACAGCTTCCCCCGGCCGGGGGAAGCCTTTTACTTCTGCCGGGTACGCTGATTCTTTTTCATCAGCACCCTCTTATAAAGCCTTCCCCCAGACGGGGGAAGGTGTCATTGCGCCAGCAATGACGGATGAGGGTGTATTGTTATTCCAAGCCCTTCGTCTCTTCCAGACCCAGCATCAGGTTCATGCACTGGACAGCGGCACCGGAGGAGCCCTTGCCCAGATTATCAAACAGCGAGACCAGCATCATTTGATCTCCCGCGGCGTTCACGGTCAGGTACAGTTCCATGCGGTCGGTGCCCGCCATGGCGTTGGAGTACAGACCGTTTTCCGGCAGCGGCTCGTTCAGGCCGTGCACTTTGACGGTGGCGGCGTCCTTGTAGTAATCCGCAAGGGCGGCAGCCACGGCCTCGGCGGTAGTGCCCGCAAGAGTAAGATCCAGCGGCACCAGCACCTGCATGCCGCAGTAGTAGTCGCACACCACCGGCACGAACATCGGCGTGTGCGCAAGGCCGCTAATCTTCTGCATCTCCGGCAGGTGCTTGTGGCCAAGGCTCAGGCCGTAGCTCTTAGGCGCATCCAGCTTGCTGTGCGCCGGGCGGTCGGGGCTTTCGTAGTCCGCGATCATCTTTTTGCCGCCGCCGGAGTAGCCGGAGATGCCGGTGCAGCTGAAGGGGTAGCTTTGCGGCACCAGCCCCAGCTCCACCAGCGGGCGGGCAATGCTGATAAAGCCGCTGGCATAGCAGCCGGGCACTGCCACGCGGTAAGAGTTCTGAATTTTTGCCTTCTGCCCCTTCAGTTCCGGGAAGCCGTAGTCCCATGCGGCATCGGTGCGGAAGGCGGTGGAGGTGTCCAACACCTTCACGTCCGGGCGCAGCAGGGGCATGACTTCTTTAGAAGCTGCATCCGGCAGGCAGAGGAAGGCAAGGTCGGCAGAATTGATGACCTTTGCCCGCTCGTGCACGTCCTTGCGCCCTTCGGCAGAGATGGACAGCAGTTCGATCTCCGGCCGTTCGGCCAGACGGTCGGCAATGCGCAGGCCGGTGGTACCGGAAGAGCCATCAATAAATACCTTTACCTTCATGCGTTTTCCTCCTCCCATGCGTCCAGCCGTGCCGTTGCCAGCGCGATCTGCTTTTCTACGCTGGCGGCGCTGGGGCCGCCGTAGCTGGTGCGTCCCTCGCAGCAGTGCACAAGGTCGATGGCATCATAGATATCGGCCCCGAACAGCGGGCTGTAGGTCTGGAACTGGGTCAGGGTCAGCTCTTCCAGCGTTTTGTCGGCGGCAATGCAGTCCGACACCATGCAGCCGGTCAGCTTGTAGGCATCCCGGAAGGGCATTCCCTTCTTGGTCAGGTAGTCGGCGCAGTCGGTGGCGTTGATAAAGCCCTTTGCGGCGGCGCGGCGCATATTGGCGGGCAGAGTCTTCATGGTGTCCAGCATGGGGGTGATGGTCTTGAGGCAGAGTTCCAAGGTGTCCACTGCATCAAAGATGGCTTCCTTGTCCTCCTGCATATCCTTGTTGTAGGCCAGCGGCAGACCCTTCATCATCACCAGCAGGGTGTTCAGGTCGCCGTACACCCGGCCGGTCTTGCCGCGGATCAGCTCCGTGACATCCGGGTTCTTCTTCTGGGGCATAATAGACGAGCCGGTGGTAAAGGCATCGTCCAGCTCAATGAACTTGAACTCCCAGCTGCACCACAGGATGATCTCCTCCGAAAGACGGGACAGGTGCATCATGCAGATGGAGATGGCGCTTGCCAGCTCGATGCAGAAATCACGGTCGGACACGCCGTCCAGACTGTTGGCGCAGGGGGCGGCGAAGCCCAGCTTTTCGGCGGTGAAATCCCTGTCCAGCGGGTAGGTGGTGCCTGCCAGAGCGCCAGAGCCCAGCGGGCACTGGCTGTCCATGCGGGCGGTGGCGTCCGCAAAGCGGTCGAGGTCGCGCAGCAGCATGGAAGCATAGGCCATCAGCGCGTGTCCAAAGGTAATGGGCTGGGCGCGCTGCAGGTGGGTGTAGCCGGGCATGACGGAGGCGGTGTTCTCCGCTGCCTTTTTGCACAGCACCCGCACCAACTCCACGATGTAAGCCTGCAAAGTCTTGCTGTAATCCCGCAAAGTCAGGCGGATATCCAGCGCCACCTGATCGTTGCGGCTGCGGCCGGTGTGCAGCCGCTTGCCCGCATCCCCGATACGGGCGGTCAGGGTCTGCTCCACAAAGGTGTGCACGTCCTCGGCGGCGGGATCAATGGTCAGCGCACCGCTGGACAGGTCGTCCGCGATGGAAGCCAGCCCGCTGAGGATATCCGCACAGTCCTGCTCCGAGATGATGCCCTGCCGTGCCAGCATGGCGGCATGGACGCCGCTGCCGCGCATATCCTGCGCGATCATCCGCTGGTCGAAGCGGATGGAGGAGTTGAAGTCGTTGACGCGGCTGTCCACCGCCTTGGAAAACCGACCCTTCCAGAGTTGTTCTGCCATAATATAAACTCCTTATAAAAACGGCAAAGCCGCCGCAGGGGAAAACGCTCCTGCGGCGGTGCCGCCGGCAACGATGCCGGTGTGAGAACCCGCGTGTGAAAGTGTGAAAACACACGCAGTCGAAAATGTTGCGATTACTTGACCTCCGGCCAGTTCTTGGACAGCTTTGCGCGCTCCTTGATGGACAGGCCGAACAGGTTGATGAAGCCGGTGGCATCGGACTGGTCGTAATCCTTATCGACGCCGAAGGAAGCGGTCTGCTCATCGTACAGGGTGAACGGAGAGGTCACACCGGCGTTGATCATGTTGCCCTTGTAGAGCTTCAGCTTCACATCACCGGTCACGGTCTTTTCCAGACTGTCGGCAAAGGCATCCAGTGCCTCGCGCAGCGGGGTGAACCACTGGCCGTTGTACACGATGTCGGCGTACTTCTGTGCCAGCTGTGCCTTGAAGTGAGAGCTTTCCTTGTCCAGCGTAATGGTCTCCAGCACGTCGATGGCCTTGTACAGGATGGCGCCGCCGGGGGTCTCGTACACGCCGCGGCTCTTCATGCCCACCAGACGGTTCTCCACGATGTCCAGCAGACCGATGCCGTTTGCACCGCCCAGCTTATTCAGGTACTCCACCAGCTCCACAGCGCCCATCTCCTTGCCGTCCACGGCAGTGGGAACGCCCTTTTCAAAGTGGATGGTCACATAGGTGGGAACATCGGGTGCCTGCTCGGGGCTGACACCCAGCTCCAGAAAGCCGGGCTTATTGTACTGGGGCTCGTTGGCGGGGTTCTCCAGATCCAGACCCTCGTGGCTCAGATGCCACAGGTTCTTGTCCTTGGAGTAGTTGGTCTCGCGGTTGATCTTCAGGGGGATGTTGTGCGCCTCGGCGTAGTCGATCTCCTCGTCACGGCTCTCGATGTCCCACTCACGCCACGGAGCGATGATGGCCATATCCGGGCACAGGGCCTTGAGGGTCAGCTCAAAACGCACCTGATCGTTGCCTTTGCCGGTGCAGCCGTGGCAGATGGCATCTGCACCCTCCTTGATGGCGATATCAGCCAGTGCCTTGGCGATGCACGGACGTGCAAAGCTGGTGCCCAGCAGGTAGTCCTCGTACTTTGCGCCGAACTTCAGGGTGGGGAAGATGTAGTTCTCCACAAAGTCCTTCTTCAGATCCAGCACATACAGCTTGGATGCGCCGGTAGCCTTGGCCTTTTCTTCCAGACCGTCCAGCTCGGTGCCCTGACCCACGTCACCGGAAACGGCGACGACCTCGCAGTTGTTGTAGTTTTCCTTCAGCCAGGGAATGATGATGGAGGTATCCAGACCGCCGGAGTAAGCCAGCACGACTTTTTTGATGTTTTCCTTTTTCATGATAAACGCGCTCCTTTAATAAAAATACACTTTTGTTCTCTGATGCGCATTTCCCTTCGCATCCTCTGTCTTTCGTTTGCGGTTGATGCTTTTATTATACGCAGCGCGGGTTTTCCGTCAATGCTAAAAACTGCCAAACATAGCGCCTGTTTCGCTTTTCTTTTGGTTCAATCTGTATCTTTATGCAGATATTTTTAAATATATTCGTATTTTATGCAATTTGAGTGTATTTTTTCATGGGGTTTTGCGGGTCTCCCTCAGGCAAAGCCCCCCCTCGGGGGAGCTGTCGAGCGTATGCGAGACTGAGAGGGCGTCCCCCGCAAAACAAAATCACCGGAGCATCCGCAGACGCTCCGGTGGTTTAACTATAACGATTTAGTTCAGCTTCAAGTCGCCGTCTTTGATCCAGCCCAGCTTGCGCTCCACCTCACAGAACACTACGCTGAGCACGGCAGGCAGCACAAAGCACAGCAGCGCCATGGCAGCCCAGTCCATGGGGGTGATGGCAGCCTTGGTACCGGCGGCAATATCGCTGACCCAGCCGGTGTAGACGCCGATCTGCCCCACCAGACCGCAGGTGCCCATGCCGGAGGAGACCGCTGCGCCGTTCATCTCAAAGTGGAACAGGCAGGTAGCCAGCGGGCCGGTGATGGCACTGGCCAGCGTGGGGGCGATCCAGATGCGGGGATTCTTGATGATGTTGCCCATCTGCAGCATACTGGTGCCCAGCCCCTGACTGACAAGGCCGCCTACCCCGTTCTCCTTGTAACTCATCACGGCAAAGCCCACCATCTGGGCGCAGCAGCCCGCCACGGCAGCGCCGCCTGCAAGGCCGGTCAGACCCAGTGCGGCGCAGATGGCGGCAGAGGAGATGGGCAGGGTCAGTGCCACACCCACGATGACCGACACCAGAATGCCCATGACCAGCGGAGCCTGCTCGGTGGCCCACATAATAAGAGTGCCCACCTGACTTGCGGCTGCGCCGATGGGGGCGGCGATGAGCATGGAAAGCCCGACGCCCGCAAAAATGGTCACCAGCGGGGTGACAAGGATATCCACCTTGGTCTCCTTGCTCACGGCCTTGCCCAGCTCTGCCGCCGCGATGGCAATGATGAGCACAGCCAGCGGGCCGCCTGCACCGCCCAGCGCATTGGCCGAGTAGCCCACGGTGATCAGGCTGAACAGCACCAGCGGCGGGCAGTGCAGTGCCCAGCCGATGGCGCAGGCCATGGCGGGGCCGCTCATGGCCGTAGCGTAGCCGCCCAGATCCACCAGCAGTGCAAGACCGGTCTGCTGACCCACCGTCTTGATGATGGTACCGATGAGCAGACTGGCGAACAGCCCCTGTGCCATTGCGCCCAGTGCGTCAATGAGGTAACGCTGCGGAGAGATGACGATATCCTTCCGCACCAAAAATTCTTTCAGCTTCGACATAAAACTTGCCTTTCTATCCAAAACAGATCGTTAAGGTTACGAACGTATGTCCTGTATCATACCATACACCTGTCAAGACAGCAAGAGGTTGCTGGAAAAATTGTGAAATTTCGGCTTTGTGCAATGTTCTGCCCTGCCGGAACGTATTCCATTTGGAACTTTTTCCGACACACTGCCCCGGTGGAGAATTTGTGTAGAAGCCCGCTGTGCCGTTGACGGCTCCCCGCGTGCGGGTGTATACTAGAGGAAGCGTAAAGTTATCATCCGCCGTCCTTTTTATCCTGAACCCATGGGCGGCGTGGAATAAAAGCGGGCCCGCCCCGGGCAAGGGGCAAAGACCCGGGGCAGCGCTGCGCTGCACCACCGGGAGATTCGGAGGCAGAGACGACAGATGAAAAAACGATTTGACCGATCCGGCACAGCCCGCCGCAAGGCGGTGACAGCCATTGCAGCGCTGACCATGGCGCTGGTTCTGGCTGTGGGCGGCGCAGGGGCAGCGACCCTGCTGTCTGCACAGCCGGAAACTTTGACCGTGGGCGCGGTCGTGCCCCACATCACCGCCGAAGCACCGCAGCAGACTGCTCCGGCTGA
>ULSE01010024.1_pt1 | contig 14609 bp, 10 predicted proteins | sample 1956061 | NCBI WGS metagenome assembly ULSE01 (sample SAMEA4835700, study PRJEB28245) | human gut metagenome | biome: gut microbiome; material: fecal sample | place: Denmark | collected 2008 | reverse complement strand
AGACATTTTCCATCCAGCCGTCGGAAACGAAAAAGGCGGTTCTTGCAGGAAATGATGCGATGCGGCAGTTTGGGAGCCGCCTGAAAGAGGCGGGAGCGAAGGTTCTGGAAGAGGTGGAAAAAGAGGGGCGCTATGCGGTGGTGCTGGCGTCAAGACCGTATCAGAACGATGCGCTTGTCAACCACAGCCTGCCGGAGCTTTTGACCGAGTTCGGCGTTCCGGTTCTGACGGCAGATTCTGTTCCGGGCATTGAAAATGTGGATTTAAGCCACAGCCGTCTGGATGTCGTAAACAATTACCACGCGCGGATGCTGGCGTCCGCGGTTCTGGCGGCACAGAGCCAGAATCTGGAATATGTCCAGTTTGTAAGCTTTGGATGCGGGCATGACGCATATTTGTCGGATGAGCTCCAGCGTATGATGCGGGAAATCTCCGGAAAATCACCGCTGATCCTGAAACTTGACGAGAGCGAGGTACAGGGACCGCTGCGGATCAGGGTGCGTTCCTTCCTGGAGACGATCAACATGCGGCGGAAGAAGCGGGAGATGGCGGAGAGGCTGCAAAACCAGCCTGAAACAAGCCGACAGGAGAATGCGGGCGGCGGAAATGAATGCGGGACGGCTGCGCTGGAACCAGACATTCAAAAATCCTGGCAGGTTCACGAACTTTCGGATCCATATCCGGTTAAATTTGAGGTGGAAGACCGCAAGAAGCGCACGGTTCTGGTCCCGAACACCTCCCACGCGTTCTGCCGGATTATGTCGGCGGCGTTGAAGACACAGGGAATCCGGGCAGTTCCGCTGGCGGTCGGTAGGGAAGAGGCGATCCGCCTCGGAAAGCAGTATGTCCACAACGATATCTGTTTCCCGGCGCAGATTGTCATCGGCGAGGCGCTGGCAGCACTTCGGAGTGGTCAGTATGTGCCATCTGAGACGGCGATCGGTATGGGAAAATACATCGGTGACTGCCGCCTGACCCATTACAGTGCGCTGCTTCGCAAGGCGCTTGACGACGCCGGCTACCCGGAGGTGGCGATTCTGACGAACGATGACGTCGATTATCATGATCTGCATCCGGGCTTCCGGATGAACCTTATGTCGGCGATCCGTCTGGCGGGAGCGCTTCCGATGATCGATATTCTGGAAGAGCTGCTTCGCAAGATCCGCCCGTATGAGAAGGTTTCCGGAAGCAGCGATCAGGCATTTGACGAGGCGATGGATTTCGTCGTGGATGGCCTGGAGCAGCATGGGCTTTCAGGCGCTCTGCGAGGCTTTAAAAAGGCGATCCAGCGGATGAATGCGATCGAATATGACCGGAGCCAGCCGCGCCCGCGCGTCCTGATCGTCGGCGAGTATCTCCTCAATTTCCATCCGGGCGCGAATCATGAGATTGAGCGCTACCTGGAGAAAAATGGATTTGAGATTATCGAGGCGCGGATGACGGATGTTATCCGGAAAACGTATTTCTGCCAGGATGAGCAGATTCGGACGTATCATCTGAAAAAGCCGTTTGTCAAGAAAAACTGGTACCATGTGGCGAACCGGGTATTTGACGCTGCGCACGCGGCAGCGGATCGGATAGCGAAACAGCATCCGCTCTATACGCCTGTCTGCCGCCTGCCGGAACTGGTAAAGGAAAGTGACCCGATCATCCCGCACACCTTTGACGCGGGCGAGGGCGTGCTGATTCCGGGTGAGATCCTGCACCATGCGGCGCACGGCTGCCGGGCATTTGTGATTTTACAGCCATTTGGCTGTCTGCCAAACCACGTGGTAGGACGCGGCATCGTAAAAAAATTGCGGGAAATGTACCCGGACGCTCAGATCCTGCCGCTTGACTACGATCCGGATGTGAGCTTTGCCAATCTGGAAAACCGCCTGCAGATGCTGATTATGAATGTGAAAGAAAGAAGCGTGGACTCTGTTGCCCTGCCGGACGCGGGGCAGAGAAGCCCCGTGGAGACTATGAATAGAAAACAGAAAAACGCCGATAATAAAAAGCAGAAAGTTTCCTGATTTCGGGTTAGACAAAAATAGAAATCACATAAGCCCACGCGGCGGAAAGGGACAAGCTATGAAACATCTGGAAGTTGAAAAGGTGATTGGACGGGAGATTGTTGATTCGAGAGGAAATCCAACAGTGGAGGCGGAAGTTTATCTATCAGACGGAAGCATAGGACGCGGCGCGGCACCGAGCGGTGCATCGACAGGTGAATTTGAGGCTCTGGAGCTGCGCGACGACGACAAGTCGCGTTTCGGCGGAAAGGGCGTACAGAAAGCAGTCCAGAATGTGAATACCGTGATTGCAGAGGTGTTAAGGGGCATGGATCCGGCGGACGTCTATGCGGTTGATAAAGCGATGATCGAGGCGGACGGAACCAAGGATAAATCCAAGCTGGGCGCGAATGCGATCCTGGCGGCTTCGATCGCGAGCGCACGGGCGGCAGCCAATGCGTATGGTCTTCCGCTGTACCGTTTTCTCGGCGGCGTATCTGGAAACCGTCTTCCGGTCCCGATGATGAACATTTTAAACGGCGGCGCGCATGCGGCAAACACCATCGATGTACAGGAGTTCATGATTATGCCGGTTGGAGCAGAGAGCTTTTGCGAGGGACTCCGCTGGTGTACCGAGGTTTTCCATGCACTGGCAGCATTGCTTAAAGAGCGCGGACTGGCAACCTCTGTCGGTGATGAGGGCGGTTTTGCACCGGATCTGGGAAGTGACGAAGAAGCAATCCAGTGCATCTTAGAGGCAGTGGAGAGAGCTGGATATAAGCCGGGCGAGAATTTTGTCCTGGCGATGGATGCGGCATCCAGTGAGTGGAAGAGCGGCAGGAAGGGCGAATACCTGCTTCCGAAGAGTGGCAAACACTTCACCTCCGAGGAGCTGATCGCACACTGGAAACAGCTCTGCGGGAAATACCCGATCGCCTCGATCGAGGATGGTCTGGACGAGGAGGATTGGGAAGGCTGGCAGAAGATGACCGCAGAACTCGGCGGACAGGTGCAGCTGGTCGGCGACGATCTGTTTGTAACAAATACCAGGCGACTGGAAAAAGGTATCCGTCTCGGCTGCGGCAATTCGATCCTGATTAAGCTGAACCAGATTGGATCCGTCTCCGAGACACTGGAGGCAATCAAGATGGCACATAAGGCAGGTTACACGGCGATTGTATCCCACCGTTCCGGCGAGACCGAGGATACGACGATCGCAGATCTGGCGGTTGCGTTAAATACCTGCCAGATCAAGACGGGCGCACCGAGCCGGAGTGAGCGCGTGGCAAAATACAACCAGCTTCTGCGGATTGAGGAAGAGCTGGGAACCGGCGCACAGTATCCGGGGAAGGCGGCATTTAATAAAAAATAAGTTGTCTTTTTTACGGGATATCGTACAGACAAGCAATCTGTTACATTGCATGAAATGTGTGAGTTGTTCCGAAAACTAATGCATTTCTTCGGAAACAGACAAAAATTATCTGGGAAAATGCTGGATGGCGTCGAGGCAAAGGAAAATAGAATACAACTTTGAAAGGGAATACGTTTTACCGTACAACTGGAACGGAGAGAAACGTATTCCTTTTTGTTTTGCATTAGACCGAAAAAGGAATATTGCTAAAAGTTTGACAATATTTTAAAAAATATTCGTTTTTTTGCGAAATTTATTGACAAAACAGCGGGAGTAATTGTAAAATAACTGTAAAGCAAATATGAAAAAAGAATTTATTTTTTTTAAGCGAATGGAAAAACGTTTTACCAAAGGAATGGTCCGGCGGATAACGTATTTCATATAAAAAAGGAGGATGAAAGAATGAGAAAAAGAACATTAAGCATTGTACTTGCAGCAGCAATGTGCGCCAGCTTAACAGCCTGCGGCGGTGGCGGAAGCACTGCTGAGACAACGGCAGCTGACAGCAGCAATACCGAGACGAAAGCAGCCGACGCTTCAGAGAAATCTGACAAACCGCTCCGTGTATGTGTTGTTTACACTGGAAACTTAGGTGATAAGAGCTACAATGACTCCTGCAACATGGGTGCACAGAAAGCAGTTGAGGATTTCGGCATTGAGCTTAAGAGTCTTGAGGGTACCACTGCTGAGGAGTGGAAAGCAAACCTGCTTCAGGCTTGTGATGATGGCTACGATTTAATTATCGGTGCTTCTTCCAACATCGCAGATTACATCACTGAGAATGCTTCCAGTTATCCGGATACCAAGTTCGCAGTTATCGATACAACCGTAGATCTTCCGAACGTTGAGTCTATCAGCTTTGCTCAGAATGAGGGCTCCTTCCTGGCAGGTGCAGCAGCAGCTATGTTTACCACCAAGACTGATATCCCGAATGTCAATGAAGATCATATCATCGGCTGGGTAGGCGGTATGGATATTCCGGTACTTCATGACTTCTATACAGGCTATGAGCAGGGTGCGAAGTACATCGATCCGGATATCAAGATTCTTCAGGCTTTTGCAGGAAGCTGGACGGATCCGTTAAAGGGCAAAGAGCTGACTTTAGCACAGTATGAGCAGGGCGCTGATATTGTCATGAACGTAGCATCCGGTACCGGTGTTGGTATTCTGGAAGGTGCAAAAGAAGCTGACAAATACGCAATCGGCGTTGACTTAAACCAGGATTCCGATCAGCCTGGACATATTCTTACTTCCATGGTTAAGAGAGTTGATAATGCCTGCTACCTGGTTATCCAGTCTGCAGTAGATGGAACCTTTGAGGGCGGCACAACTAAATATCTGGCACTGAAGGACGGCGGCGTCAGCCTGACTGATTTCTCTGTTATCAAAGAATCTCTGGGCGACAAATTCCCGCAGGATATCGTTGATAAGTGTGATGAGCTTGCCGAGAAGATCAAATCCGGCGAGATCGTAGTAGAAAACTATGAAGGATTTGGCCCAGAGGCATAATTGATAAAGACAAGGCCGGGAGCGAGTGAAACCTGGCGGCGAAGGGGGATCTGGATTCTTTCAGGTTCCCCTTCATTTTCAACAAAAATGTTTTTCTTGGAAAGAGCCGTCAGGCATTTCCGGACGAGAGGGTGATCGAATGAACGAATACGTAGTGGAGATGAAAGGAATTGTCAAAAATTTCGGACAGGTTCAGGCGGTAAAGCATGGCGAATTTACTCTGAAAAAAGGCGAGATCCATTCACTGATTGGTGAAAATGGAGCTGGTAAATCCACCATGATGAAGCTTCTGTACGGCATGTATCCCATTGACGAGGGCGAGATTATCGTCAAGGGGGAACCGATGGGAACCATCACACCGAAGATTGCAATTGAGCACGGTGTCGGCATGGTCCATCAGGAATTTATGCTGGTAAATGAGCTGACGGTTCTGGAGAATATTATTCTGGGATTTGAACCGAAAAAGGGATTGACAATTGACTTTGACAAGGCAAGAAAAGAAGTTAAAAAATATATTGAACAGTATCATATGGACGTGCAGCTGGATAAGAAGGTAAGCCAGATATCCGTTGGTGAGGCGCAGCGTGTCGAGATTATCAAGACATTGATGCGAGGTGCTGATATCATCATTTTGGATGAGCCTACAGCGGTTCTGACTCCTCAGGAGGCGGAACGTCTGTTTGAAATCCTGAACAATCTGAAACAGGATGGAAAATCCCTTGTCTTTATTTCTCATAAGCTGAATGAAGTTATGGCAATATCAGACCGCATCTCTGTGATGCGTCAGGGACAATATATGGGCACTGTTAATAAAGAGGAAACTTCTCCGCTGGATCTGACCAAACGAATGATCGGACGTGAAGTATTCTTAAACATTGATAAGGCTTATTCTGAGGCGGGAGATACGATTCTGGAGGTTCAGGATGTGTGGATTCCCAGCCAGAAGGAGACATCGAAGATCCGGGGCATGTCCCTGCATGTCAAGGCCGGTGAGATTGTCGGCGTGGCAGGTATCGATGGAAATGGACAGAGTGAGCTGGTTGAGGCGATCACCGGACTCCGCAAGGTAGAGAAGGGCAAGATCCTTCTTTGCGGCAAGGATATTACGAATCAGAGTCCGAGAAAAGTGAGAGAGAGCGGTCTTTCCCATATTCCGGAGGATCGAAATACAAGAGGTCTGAACCGTGCCATGACCATCGAGGAAAATCTGATCGCAGTCCGCCTGGATCAGCCTCCATTTACCAAGGGCATCATGATGAATAAATCAGGACAGGATACCTATGCAAAAGAAATGGTAGAACAGTTTGATATCCGCCCGGCGGATTATAATCTTCCTACATCCTCTTTATCCGGCGGCAATGCACAGAAGGTCGTAGTAGCCCGGGAGGTATCTCTTGGCAATAAGCTTCTGGTAGCATCCCAGCCTACCAGAGGTGTAGATATCGGTGCCATCGAGCTGATTCGTAATACACTGGAAAAGGCGAAAAAGGCAGGCGCCGGTGTCCTGCTGGTATCGGCAGAGCTGGAGGAGATTATCTCCCTTTCGGATCGTATCGTTGTTATCCATGAGGGCAAGATCACCGGCGAGATGCGTGCGGATGAGGCGAATGAGAACAATCTGGGTCTGCTTATGATGGGCGGTACAGACACAGGGAAGGACGGTGAAGCAGCAGTATGAATCAGACATTAAATGGTATTCGAAGGATTCTTATTACGATACTCGTTGCGATGGGTGTCGGTGCGCTGTTTATCGTAGCGATCGGGGAGAATCCGATTGATGCATATGCGGCGCTGTTCCGAGGTGCTTTTGACGGAGAGCTTCGTCTTGGTACAACCTTGGCAGGATTTACTCCGCTGCTGCTGACATCCATTGCTTTTGCAGTTGCAGCGAAAGCAGGCGCATTTAACGTAGGTGTTGAGGGCGAGGTTTTCTTGGGCGGTATCACAGCTGCTTATATCGGCATCAACTGGACCTTCCTTCCGAAGCCGGCTCTGTATGTGGCCTGCTTCGTAGGTGCTATGGTGGTAGCAGCTGCCTGGGCCTTTATTCCGGCGGTTCTGCGTGCCTATTATAATGTAAATGAAGTATGTACCACCATTTTGATGAACACAGTAGCCCTTTATATCACATCTTATCTGGTCAGCGGACCTATGAGTGCCGGTACTGCTAATGCTCAGTCCCTGCCGGTTACGGTAAGACTGTATCAGTTTATGAAACCCAGCAGTGTCAACGTTGGTATTTTCATCGCAGCCATCACCGTGATTGTGATTATTTTTATGCTTCAGAAAAGCAGCTGGGGCTACAAGATCCGTACCGTCGGCCTGAATCCGACCCATGCGGATTATGTGGGAATTGATTCCAAAAAGGTATTTGTCGGTGCTATGATGCTTTCCGGTATGTTAGGCGGCATGGCAGGCTGCATCGAGGTTCTGGGTGTTCACGGATATTTCCTGAACAACTTCGCAACCGGACTTGGAAGCAATGGTATGCTGGCAGCTCTGATTGTAAAGAACAACATGGTTTCAACTCCATTTATGGCATTTTTCCTGGCAGTTTTAAAATCAGGTGCTATGGGAATGCAGCAGTCAACCGGTGTACCAAAATCGCTGGTTGATACCATTACAGCAGTTTTCATTATCATAGCGACCATGGAGACTGCATTCCAGTTTACAAAGAAACGTAAAAAGAAAACGGAGGAGAAGAAGGAGGATAAGGCATGAATGCGATAATGCAGAATTTTGATAAAATCTTTAATGCGTCGCTGATTTATGCAACGTTTCGTTCAGCGACTCCGATCATCTTTGCCGCTCTTTGTGCGGCAATCACCCAGCAGGCCAATATCTTAAATATCGGTACTGAGGGTATCATGCTGGTGGGTGCTTTTACAGCAGTAGCGGTCAGCTACTTTACCGGAAGCTGGCTGTTAGGTATCATCGCGGCGATGATCGCGGGCGCTGTGATTGCGATGATCATGGCGGTCGGTCACATCCGTTATAACTCTGAGATCTGTGCGATCGGTATGGGTATCAACTTGCTGGCGCTGGCGCTCACAAAATTCATGGTAAATGCGATCTTCCACAGCACCGGTAGCTTTTCCAGCCCGGACATCAAAGCAATTCCGCGTGTGTCGATCGGATTTTTAGACAATCTGCCGGTGGTTGGCGACCTGTTTAACAACTGGTGTGTGACCGAGTGGTTTGCCATCGTTTTGATTATTCTGCTTCAGTTCTTCTTTTATAAGACTGTATGGGGACTGCGTCTGCGTGCGGTAGGTCAGTTTCCGGAAGCAGCCAAGACGGCAGGTATCAAGGTAAATGCAATCAAATATCAGGCGATGCTGCTTTCTGGTCTCATCGGTGGTCTGGCAGGTGCACATCTTTCCCTGGGATACAGTACCCAGTTTATCGAGAACATGACCAATAACCGTGGTTTCATGGGCGTTGCAGCCATGTATTTCGGCGGCGCGAACCCGGTTCTGACCACACTGGGCTGTCTGCTCTTTGGATTTTCAGATTCCGTCGGTGCCCGTCTCCAGGCATATGGCATTCCATCCCAGTTCGTTCTGATGATGCCGTATATCGTGACCATCGCGGTACTGGCAATTTCCATGATTGCGAAGATTTCATCCAACAAGAAGAGAGAATCTTCCCTGCATGTGGGAAGCTGATGATGAAGAAAGATAAATCACTATAAGGAGGATATACTCAGATGGAAAAGACAAAAATTATTCTTGACTGCGATCCGGGACATGATGACGCGGTCGCGATCACGCTGGCGGCGAACAGTGACAAGATCGATCTGTTAGGTATTACAGTCGTAGCAGGCAACCAGACGCTGGAGAAAACGCAGATTAATGCGAGAAATGTGTGCCAGTGGCTCGGTGTGGATGTGCCAGTGTATGCGGGCTGCGGACAGCCGATGGTGCGTGAAAAAATGATAGCGGGCGATATCCACGGTGAAACAGGGCTGGATGGTCCGGTTTTCCCGCCGCTGACAAAAGAATTAGAGAAAGAGCATGCAGTCAATTTCATCATCAAAACCCTGATGGAGTCCGACGGCGATATCACGATGGTGACAACCGGTCCGATGACCAATCTGGCGATGGCGATGCGGATGGAACCGGCGATTATTCCGAAGATCAAACAGATCGTCCTGATGGGAGGCGCGTATACCAATGGTAACGTAACTCCAGCGGCAGAGTTCAATATCATCGCCGATGCGGATGCAGCATATGTATGCTTTACCAGCGGACGCCCAATCACGATGATGGGTCTGGATGTTACCCGCAAGGTACTGTGCTATCCGGAGATCGTTGACCGGATGGAGAAGATCGGCAATAAGGCATCCAAGCTCTTTGCGGATCTGATGCGCTTCTTCTGCAAGACCCAGAAAGAGGTATTTGGCTGGGAAGGCGGACCTCTGCACGATCCGGTTACGATCGCATGGCTGATTGATCCGAGCGTTGTGACCCTGAAACCGATGCATGTGGACATTGACATCCGTAGCGTCCAGTCCTACGGACGTACCAACTGCGATTTCTTCGGTTACGGCGGACAGGAGCCGACTGCAAACGTAGCGATCGATATCGATGCGGCGAAGTTCTGGGATATCGTTGAGGCAGGGCTGAGAAGATACAGCGAGGCATAGTTATAATACTTGTGTTCGGAGGCAGATATAGATGAGAGACCTGAAAGAAGTTTTAGAGCAGAACAAAGAGAAATATATCGAAGAACTCAAGAATCTGGTGGGAATTGATACCCATGACTTAGGGCACGGAATCGACGGTGGTCTGGAGAAACAGGGACAGGAGTATATGGTAAACCTGTTTGAATCGATGGGAGCCGACGAGATCACGGTGGATCCGATGGATGAGGCTGTGATTCAGGAAAGCTACAAAAAGCACCAGGAAGGAAACCTGGGGCACAACCAGACCGACCGTGCCAATGTCTATGCGACATTTAAAGGAAAACAGGGCGGAAAAAGCCTGTTATTTAACGGTCATATTGACGTTATGCCGGCGGAGATGGAAGACGGCTGGACGAACCCGCCGTTTGAGCCGGTAATTCGGGATGGCAAGATGTACGGACGCGGCTGCACGGATATGAAGGGCGGTCTGATGGCATCGGTGATGGCGGTAAAGCTTTTGCAGGATGCCGGGTATGAGCTGCCGGGCGATGTGACAATTACCTCCGTGTGTGACGAGGAAGGCGGAGGCAATGGCTCGATCCAGGCGGTAATGCGCGGTCTGAAAGCCGACGGCGTTGTCAACTGCGAGCCGACCGACGATACCCTGATTCTGGCGCATATGGGCTGGGTATTCTTTAAGGTTGATTTTGAAGGAAAAGCGTGCCATTCCGGTGCAAAAGCCGAGGGCGTCAGCGCGATCGAGAAGGCGATCAAAGTAATTCAGGGGTTAAATGAGATGGAGCACCGCTGGCTTCTGACGATCCGCCACCGCCTGCTTCCGCCGCCGAGCTTAAATATCGGCGTGATCGAGGGTGGAACCGCCGGCTCTACCGTGCCGGGCGAGTGCAGTTTTTCTACCTGCGTCCACTATGTTCCGACCCTGATGAATCAGGATATGGTTGTAAAGGAATTTACAGAGGTCGTTGAGCGGATCAGCCGTTCCGACGCGTGGATGGAGGCACATCCGCCGAAGATTTCCATTTACCAGACCGGACACGGGTTTGAGATGGAGGAGGATCATCCGCTGGTAGACACCTTTAAAGAGGCGTACAGTGAGGCACTTTCGCGCAGCGTGAAGGTGGAAGGATCCCATTTTGGCTGTGATTCCCGCCTGTGGCGCAACATTGCCGGATGCCCGACGATCCAGTATGGACCGGGCGAGGGCGCACAGTGCCATACCGTGGATGAGTGGCTGAAGCTCGATTCCTATCTGGAAGCGATTCTGGTGTATGCGAAACTGATTCTTTCCTGGGGAGAGAAGAAATAAGAAATTGATAAATATATAAGGAGATAAAAACATGAGCAAGAAAGTTTTACTGGCAGGCGAGTCCTGGATGAGCTATACAACCCATGTTAAGGGATTTGATTCATTTTACACTTCTACCTATGAAACCGGTGAAAAATGGCTGAAAGCAGCCCTTGAGGCAGGTGGTTATGAGGTGACATTCTTTCCAAACCATCTGGCAAATGAGGAATTTCCATTTACAATGGAAGAACTGAAACAGTATGATCTGGTAATTCTGTCCGATATCGGAGCAAACACCCTGCTTCTGCCGGGCGCTACGTTTAACCGCAGTGAAAAAATGCCGAACCGCTGCAATCTGATCCGCGACTATGTCAACGATGGCGGCGCTCTTCTGATGGTCGGCGGCTATCTGACCTTCTCTGGCGTGGATGCAAAGGGCAAATGGCATGACACAGCTGTACAGGAGGTTCTTCCAGTCGAGGTTCTGACGGTCGATGACCGTATGGAACACTGCGAGGGCGTAAAACCGGTAACCGTGGGCGAGCATGAAGCTTTAAAGGGCATTCCGACCGACTGGCCGGAGGTTCTCGGTTACAATAAGGTAATCGCAAAACCGGAGGCAGAGGTTCCGGTTACTGTAGAGGGCGATCCGTTTATCGCATTTGCTTCTTATGGAAAAGGACGCAGCGGTGTTGTCACAACCGACTGTGCACCGCACTGGGCACCGCCGGAATTCTGCGAGTGGGAATACTACAATAAATTGTGGCAGAATATCGCAGACTGGCTGATTCAGAAATAAGATAGCAGGAAAAAGGAGAGCGCGTATGGACGGAGCGGTGGAACTTTTAAAAGAGCTTCTGACCATTCGGAGTGTCAATGGACGGGATGACGAGGGAGCAGTGGCAGAATATTTGTGCAAATATTTCGAACAATCGGGAATTTCTGCACATATACAGCGGATTGACGCGACACACGCCAATGTGCTGGCGGAGCTTGAGGGGGAGTCGGATGGCGCTCCGATCTTCTGGAATGGTCATCTGGACACGGTTCCTTACGGAGATACCGGAGAATGGAAGACTGACCCGGCGGTTCCGGTGGAACGGGACGGTTTTCTCTATGGCCGCGGTGCCAGCGATATGAAGAGTGGGCTTGCCGCGATGGTGTACGCGCTCTGTGAATACAAAAAATCCGGTCGTCCGGTGCCGCGCACGATCCGCTTCCTCGGAACCTGTGATGAGGAAAAGGGCGGCATCGGCGCAAGGGAGATCTTAAAGGAAGTCCCGGAGACGTCGATTGGAACGCTTCTGATAGGAGAACCGACGGGATGCAGGCTGGGCATGGCGCAGAAAGGCTGCCTGTGGCTGGAGATAGAAGCACACGGAAAGACGAGCCACGGGGCATACCCGCAGGAGGGCTGCAATGCCGTGGAACAGGCGATGGCGCTGACCGGTGAGATTGAAACATATGTGAGAAGCTTCACACACCCGGTTCTCGGCGCATCGACCGCGCAGGTAACGCAGATTTCCGGAGGCGTGGCGCCAAATATGACGCCGGACACCTGCCGGATTCTCATGGATATCCGTATGACACCGGGACTGACGAGCCAGATGGTAGTCGGTCAGGCGGAGGCGTTTGCGGCGGCGCGTTCCGTTACATCAGAAGAAAAATTCCGCGTCAGCTGCCGGATTGTCAATGACCGGCGGGCGATCGAGATTGGAGAATCCCATCCGCTTGTGAAACAGCTCTCGAAGGGACTGGAGAAAAAAGGGCTTCCGGTGGAGACGACTGGGATTAATTTCTTTACAGATGCTTCGATCCTGGTGGAACACAAGCTGGATGCAGCCGTTCTCTTATTTGGTCCGGGCGAGGCAGGCATGGCGCATAAGCCAAATGAGCGGGTCGAGATAGAAAAATATCAGAAATCCATTCAGGTTCTCATGGATCTGATCGCATCGGAGGTGGATGAGTGAGGGCAACCATCAAGGATATTGCCGCTGCGACTGGTTTTTCCGTGACGACAATCTCACTGGTTCTCAATGGAAAAGGATATAAGATCTCGGATGAGACAAAGAATCAGATCCTAGCGAAGGCGCGGGAACTGAATTATCGTCCGAACCAGCTCGCGGTCAGTCTGGTAAAGCGGCAGAGCAAGACCATAGGATTTATCGTCCCGGATATTTCCAATGTATATTTTGCCAATATGGCGCGTGCGATCGATGAGGCGTGCCGCGAAAATGGCTGGAGTGTGATTCTCTGCAACACGAATGATAATTATGACCGGGATCGCGAGTATATCGATCTTCTGGCGGATAAAGGCGCGGACGGCATTGTGTTTATCATGGCTAAAGATAATACGCGGGAGATGGCGGCGGAGGAGATCGATTATCTGGAATCGATCCACATACCCTATGTGGTAGTTGACCGGATCCCGGAGCTTCGGAACTGTCCGGCGGTCGGTACCGACCATGAGATCGGCGGTTATCTGGCGGCGCGCCATCTGTTAAGCCTTGGACACCGGCGGATTGCCTGCGTTGTGGGACCGCATGCGACCCAGATGGATTCGGAGGCCCGTTACCATGGCTACTGCCGGGCGATGGAGGAGGCGGGAATTCCAGTGGATGAACGTCTCGTCTGTGCCGGCGAGTATACGCAGGAGGGTGGCGCGGCGGCGGTCGAAAAGCTCATTTCACAGGATTTTACGGCGATTTTCGCCTGCAACGACGCTTCGGCGTATGGCGTATGCAGAAAACTCAAGGAATATAGAAAGAAAGTACCGGAAGATGTTTCGGTTGTCGGATACGATGACGTTTTCTATGCACGGATGCTGGAGGTGCCGCTGACAACGATACGCCAGCAGGTACGGGAGATGGGAAGAGAGGCGGTACGGCTGCTTCTGAAACAGATACGGGAACATAAAAGACCGGAGAGCAAGGTAATCTTTGCGCCGGAACTGGTGGTGCGGGAGAGCACGGCGAGAATACAGCCGTCTCAGTAACCGGAGAGAGAGGGGAGCAGAGTGAAGGTATTGAATTTTGGTTCACTGAATATTGATTATACGTATCAGGTGGATCATTTTGTAAGAGCGGGAGAGACGATGTCCTCCGAGTCGCTGCAGGTATTCAGCGGCGGCAAAGGGCTGAATCAGTCGATCGCGCTGAGCAAGGCGGGCGCAGACGTATGGCACGCCGGAGCTGTCGGAGCCGGGGATGGAGATTTCCTTATCGAGCAGATGAAGAAGGCGGGCGTCCACACGGAGTTGATCGAGCATCTCGACGGGCAGACAGGACACGCGATCATCCAGAAAGATCCGGCAGGGCAGAACTGTATTCTGCTGTATGGCGGTGCCAACCAGCGGATCACGAAGGAAATGGTGGATCGCGTCCTGACCCAGTTTGAGGCGGACGATTTCCTGATTTTACAGAATGAGATCAGCGAGATCGGCTATATCATGGAGAAAGCCCATGAAAAAGGCATGAAGATCGTTCTGAATCCGTCCCCGATGAATGCGAAGATCCTGTCCTATCCGCTGGAATATGTGGATTACTTCTTATTAAATGAGGTGGAGGCGTCGGATATCTGCGGCATTGAGGCAACCAAAGATCCGCAGGCGCTGATGAACGGACTGGTAAAACGGTTCCCGGAGGCGAAGATTGTCCTGACACTCGGCGGCGATGGTTCCGTGTACCGCGATGGCGACACAGTCCTTCGTCAGGGAATCTATAAAGTGCCGGTTGTGGACACGACGGCGGCAGGCGATACATT
>ULSE01006355.1_pt1 | contig 14833 bp, 7 predicted proteins | sample 1956061 | NCBI WGS metagenome assembly ULSE01 (sample SAMEA4835700, study PRJEB28245) | human gut metagenome | biome: gut microbiome; material: fecal sample | place: Denmark | collected 2008 | reverse complement strand
CATTTGTATGGCAGCCCCTCCACAATTTAATGGTTCTATAATAAATGGTGGGGTAGCGAGGCCGAAAGGCTGAGCTACACCCAACATTTATTGTTATTAGGAAAAAAGAGTAGAGCATAGAAGAAAAACCCTTTAAGATAAAAGTACCCCTACCTCATCAGAAAGGAAATGCCCTATGCTCTACGAAGATAATACAGCAAAATTGCTTGGATTGGAAGATGTAATCATCAAAAAAGTCTGGGAAGACGAAAGCGCACACCATATAGAGCTTGAGCTGCCCCGTTGTAAGCATAGCTGCCCATGCTGTGGAGCGGAGACAGATCGAATTCACGACTACCGAAAGCAGAAGATTAAGGATTTATCTGCTTTTGGCAAGGACGTCTATCTCTATCTTCGTAAGCGGCGGTATGCATGCAGCGGCTGTGGGAAACGGTTTTATGAGCAAAACAACTTTCTCCCACGCTACCATCGTATGACGAGCCGCAAAAACGCCCGCATCATCGAGGACTTTCGAGATACCCTCTCGGCCTCCTACATAGCCAGAAAGCATAATATCTCTACAACAACAGCTCTCCGTTATTTCAACCTGGTCAATTACTCGTGCAAGGCGCTTCCGGAGGTGCTGTCCATCGACGAATTCAAAGGTAATGCTGGCGGAGAGAAGTACCAGACGATCCTGACAGACGCCAAAGAACGAAAGATCATAGATATTCTTCCCAACCGCAAAAAGGCAGATATGATTCGCTATTTCCGTCGTTTTAAGAACCGAAAAGAGGTTAAGTATGTTGTCATCGACATGAATCCTCATTTCCGAGAAGTCGCCGAGATTTGTTTCCCTCAAGCTACCATTGTGATCGACCGTTACCACGTCACCAGACAAGCGATTTGGGCCTTGGAACGGGTGCGCAAGGAAGAACAGAAGCATCTTTCGGCAGATTGGAGAAGATTTTGTAAGCATTCCAAGGCCCTTCTGAATAAGCCCCCAAACAAGCTGAAAGAGAGTGAGCGAGAAAAGCTGCGTATTATCCTTGGCCTCTCAACAAGGCTGGAGCAAGCCTACTTCCTCAAAAACGACTTCCAGTTCCTCATGCACTCGCCGAACTCCGAGGTGGCTGAAGAGTTGCTTGCTGACTGGATCTACCGCGCCGAATCTTCTCATCTGCCTGAATTCCGAGACTGTACCAGAGCAATTCACAACTGGGGCAAGCTGATTCTCAACTCCTTTGATGTTCCTTTTACTAACGGCTATACCGAGGGCTGTAACAACAAAACCAAAGTCTTGAAACGCGTTTGCTACGGCGTGCGTAACTTCCCCCGTTTCCGCAACAGAATCCTGCATTGTGCCTCATGACACCTAAGAAGAAGGAGCATGTGGCACGCCACATGCTCCTTCTTCTTAGGTCTTCTTTTGTTCTACCCCAACTATTGACATTGAACCAATTTAATGCTAATGCGCAACTGATCTGCCTAAATGGGCAGCAAAGTCAAGCGATTGATACATTTCTTAATGCAAGCAGCACTGATGACGGTCAAGTTGGAACGCCTTATCGTGTTTATTTATGGCACTATTTATACGTTATACAACTCGCCGTTTTCAAATTCTTCATTAGTTATTGGTTCTAACTCGCCATAGTAGTTCTCCAGAAAATCATAAGCATACTTGCGGTTAAGAAGGTCATGTATTTTCTGGTTGTAATAGTTTCTAAGGCAGCTATAGCACGAAGGCGAGCAATTGCATCCTTTTGTGATAGCAATAGCCTTCTCAACCACTTGTCGGAAACAGCGGCCATCCTCAGTAACGAGTCTTCTTACATGGCCAGCACCACCCGCAACAGCGTCGTAAAGAACGATGGCATAAATCAGCTTGTTGTCATATACGATCTTGTGGAGGCAGCCCTTAATATCGTTTCTCTCAATATCCATGACGGAAGACAGAGCTTCTAATAGCGCATACATGACAGACAGCATAACTTCTTGATTGCCGGCCTGTGGTGTCGAGAAAACCAATCGCACAACATCCGTCTTGAAAACATGACAGAGCTTATTTTTGACCAGTTTGACTTCGCAGTTTTTTCCCCATGGAGTAATGTGTTTCTTCTCCAGGGTTTTCTGGTGGGAATTAAACCCAGCCACTTCCATGTTTTCCATGGTGCTTTCAGCATAACCGCAATGTGGGCAGACATAGAAATCATCGTTGCAAACGACCATAAGGGAGTCATTGATGGACGTTTCCATCTGGAAACGATTGCCGTCCTTCATGACGAAGGCGTATTTCTGCATGACCTGCCGCTGAGCGTCGCCAATATAGAAGTCATCACTGCGAAACGCCTTATCTGGTTTTCGCATAGGGACGTCCTTCGGTTTTGCGTCTGCTACAAAGCCCTTTCTCGGCTCAATAGCCTGCTTCCATCTGGATTTCGAAATGATCACATGACAGGAAACACAAGGTTCTCCTCCCTCATCGGGCTCCATCAGTCTATGATTCCAAGTCATGCACGAAGGGTTGTTGCACTGAGCAATATATGCAGTTTCCCAATCTTGTCCGGTGGTCTGAGGCAACTTTCGGATGTATCGGCTTGTATAAAGCTTGCCATCTGCCACCACCTGCGAGTCCGGTGCATACTCGGAGATTGCCAATTGCAGATCGCGGACCATTTGTAGCTTCTTATCTGTGGCAGCATTCATGTTTTGATACAGTTCGACAGTATCTACCGGGAACCCGTACTTTGGCAGGACATTATTCCTTACGAGGAACTCGATAAGCTCGTTCCTTCCTCGATTGTCCTCTTTCCCTCGACGATAAGACCATAGCTTTTTCTCGACCGCCGCGGCTTGTTGCGTCAATCCCTCGGCAAGAAGGCGCCGGTATTCATCAATGTAGTATTGAACAGTCCCGCGAAACTCATCCACAGCGACTTTCAAAACGCCGTCTTTGCCAACAAGTTTCTCTGTCCATGAGAAATCATTGATTCCCATAACTCTGTGCATAGATTCGGGAATGGATGCCTTCAGAACATCCTTTAAATGTTCTGGTTTACTTGACAAGTACGCGCAGAAACGTTCCCAACCGTCCCCGCTCAGCAGTACATCGGCGTTGTTTGAATTGTATACATCAACCTGTTTTGCAAAGAAGTCGCTCAACGCGACGGCAAAGATATGCCGCAGTATAATTTTCTCATTACGAACTGTGAACAACGGCACACCGATTTTGCCGGTAATCATGTTCTCCGGATTCTTGAAATAGGTAAAGTCGTGGGAACTGAGCTTAGCATATGTAAGTGAGAACGCCGCTGCATTTTTACCGCGACCTGCGCGTCCTGCTCTTTGCACATAGTTTGCCGGTGAAGGAGGCATATTCCGCAGGTATACAGTCTCCAGATCACCCACGTCAACACCCATCTCGAAGGTCGTTGAGCAGCTAAGAGCATTGATCTCTTTGTTGACGAACATCTCCTGGTACTTTTGTTGTTCCTCGCGTCCGAGCTGTGCCGTATGCTCTTTAATGTGAAGCGGCTGCATGAGAGAAGATTGATAGAGTTTTGCATAGTGATTATCCTTTAAAAGACTATCATGCGTGATCCGACGAAGATGGCCGCTGCATTTGAGCGTGGTACACATGTCTTTACAGTTCATCGTGGTGGTCTTCCCGCAGACATCACACACATAGATCGGAATATCTTCCGTTCCAGAGCTAACAGTAAAGCGCTCTGTGCTGAAATAGAACTCATCGTTTCCGGCGGTAGAAAGAGATTCCTCGCCTCTAAGAACCTCATCCCAATACATCTGCAGCAACTCGTTTGCGGATGCCTCATCCAGATTCAAAACACTCATAACACGCTTGAGACGTCCGTTCTTCAGAAGACTACCGTTTTTCCTAATGGCAGCAGACCAACCGGCAAGGTAAGACTTTTTCTTATCCTTGTCCATATCCTTACAGCGCTTTACTCGTTTGGGCTTTGGAGTATAGAAAATGTACTCCCGCTCATCATCGGTCAAATCACAGTCTCCCTCCAATGCGCCATGGTAAACAATTTCCATGGCAAGCAAATCGAAGAGAGCCTTCACATCTTCAACTTTTTGTTGATAGGCTTCGGCAACACCCGACATAATTTCCTCGGCGTTCCCTTTATAATTGAACTTGAGAATGCCCAAAGAAGCCAAGCTGGTGCTTCGGCGTGCATTGACCATCTCGTTCAGGACGGCGATCCATGCGTTTTTTCGGCTCGTCGCCGTTAAATTCTCAACGCCTTTGTCTCCCGGTTCAGCAAATGTTCTACATGAATCGAAATAGGATGTGAGTTCATCCACAAAGTGCTGGATTTCCCAAGGACGCGCTGCCATATTTTCTTTGTTCTTCTCAACAACATGCCAGATGCCACGCCTGCGAAGGAACTCACTATAGGCCGCCGTCATGTACGACGCAAAAAATGCTGCCTCTCCTCTGCTGTCGGAGAAAGAAAGGAATTGCCTCTTGCGGCGGACAATATCAACCTGAGCGCCTTGCTTTGCAGCTCCAAACAAGCTCTTTTTAACCGGCTGTGCGCTTTTCTTGCTCTTGAGAACTTTCTCGCTCTCCGGCAATTCTTCAAACAACGAGGTGCCAAGAACTGCTGTTGCCGCGTCATATCCCAAGTAGAAGGTTTTGAATGTGCCGAAATTGCAGCTCGGGCATTTTCCATCTCCGCGCGAACCGCTTTTTCTTGCTTTCCTAAGCTTTACATAGTGGGTTAGCCCACATGTACAGGGAGGGTCTGCCTTCAAACTTTCATGAATAAGGGCACCGCATTTTGAGCACAGGATATAATCATTTTTACCGATTTCCTCTGTGTCATCTTCGTCTTCCTCATCCAAATCCAAGTCGATATCTCGACTGTCTCTTAGAAGGTAATACTCAATTTCAGGATCGTAAGAGCTGTTTGCAAACTCAAGCTTTCCATCCACTTCTTTTCCGGCTACTGCTACTCTTCCGCAATCATCACAGATCGCACACTCGAACACTTTCCAATTTTCGTCGCCTATCGTAATGCTCCTGTTTCGGTTGAGCATCAACTTTTTGTTTTGACCAAGCGTAACATATGCACCCTCAAGTGCTTTTGCAAACATGTGGTAACGCGCTTTTATCAAGGCAGACTTGTTTTTGGAAGCTTGCGCAGCCACTCCAATAATGTTTACAACATCCTGCTGGGTCACATTGTGGGTTGCTCTGAGTGCTCTCGTTATCTCGGGAATCGTCATAGGATGACTTGTTATTCTGCGGAGGTCTCGATAAACTGAGGCACTAACGCACAGATCATAAAGATACTCAGCGTCGGGAATACCATCTGGAATTGGAAGCCCATAATCATCAGCAATGACATTCAGGGGCTTTTGAGGATCAATAAGCTCCGCAAACATAGACAGGGGGACATCGACAGGTTCCCTATCATAAGACGGAACCACACTTTGAGACCTGATAATATCCTCAGCATAAAAAGATGCGTTGCACAGCGTTTCCGCAAACTTGACAATATCATCATCCGCTTCTTTTCCGCCTAGCGTGGCGCTGGTGAGAATATGGAGGACATTTGCCGGGTTGCTGATTCGTGCTTTAAGCCGCTTCAGCAGCAGGGACGTTTCCATTCCCGTCGCTCCCCGATAGATATGTGCTTCATCAAGGACAAGGAAACGCAGTTTCGCTCTGGAAAAGACCAGGTCATCCTTGGGCCTGAGCATCATATACTCAAGCATGGCATAGTTCGTCACGAGAATATGCGGAGGCGTCTTTTGCATCTGATCGCGAGAAACGATCTCATTTTTCAGCGGCTTCAGGGGACGTCCATTTGCATCCTTGTACACCTTACCATATTCAGCAATCCCGTCCTGTTCATTTTGCTTTGTGCTGCTGTTATAGACGCCGAAAGTAATCTTAGGATAGCTCTTCAGCAAATTGCGCAGTCTTTTCATCTGGTCGTTGGCAAGAGCATTCATCGGATAAATCAGAATCGCTCTCACGCTGGATGAAAGGGTACCTTCTTCGGCCTCCCGAAGCAAGTGATTGATTATCGGAATGATGAAGCACTCCGTTTTACCCGATCCGGTTCCCGTGGTAACGATCAGGTTCTTACCTTTGTTTGTCTTTCTAAGGGCTCTTTCCTGATGGAGATACATCCCACGGTTGATCTGGATCTCTTTTTCACCATCGGGAATATCTCCCTCCAAACTGTGGAAGAGTGAAGACGCCTCGCCCTCCTCAATCATCTGAGCAAGGCTTTTTCCGGTTTTATATGAGTCGCTGACGTCAAGATAGGGACCTTTTGCAATAGCACCTTCCTCACGCAACGCAGCAGCAAACTGCGCAGCGTAATCCTTATCGGAAATATGGAACAACGTCGATATGTACCCTATAAACTCATCCTTGATGTTGTCTGCTGCAGTTATTGGACTAAACATACTTACACCCTTTCCGTCCGATACGAGTATAGATCGGCATTGGAATACTTTTGTTTGTTGGCCTTCGTGTATTCGTGATCCGTAAGTGCAAAGACTACGGATTCCAGGCTGCGATCATAGTAGTTATAGTAGTACAAACCATCTCCATCTGGATCAGTAATGCACAGTGCAGTGTCGCTGATATACACAATTCGAACCGGATTTACCAACATTTTTGTAATGCCCTTTTTGTTCGTGTGAACATCATACGAGAACTCATACCTTTCCCCATGATAACCAGTCGTGTAGAGAATTCCGCTATACACCGGGCAGTATCCTTCGGAGGTATCCTCCATCCCACAATACTGTATTTGGTCAATATAGCAGGGGCGTATCAGGATATGACCGGCCTCTTCCTTGAACTCATCTGTTATAGATTCGACAACAATCCGGCGGTTCATAAAACGTAGAAGGTTTTTATCACCGATGATACAATCGCCGACTGCCACAACTTCTTTTGCCCTTTTGAATAATCCTCCGGTTTGGATACTGATTTCAAACTGATAGTTCCCGATGGGCATATCTTCCGGTAAGATGATATACTCCGTATCTTCGCTAAGCTTGAATTCAAACAGCTTATCATCGGCACTTGATAGCAAGAGAGTGAATTCTCTGCCCGAAGTACCAATAAATACTCCACCTTGATCCCATAGCAGCTTTTGTTCTTCTGTCCAGAGGGAAGGACGTTTCAGAAAACGCTCCTTGAAGAAAACTCTCGCCAGAGAATAAGAGGCACTCTGTGTCTGGCCGGCAACTCTCATCACCACTTCTGCGTCATTGAAGCTGTCTGTACCACCGAACGACTGTAGGACATTTCCAATCGTCACCAAGCCCTGACCATCATAGAGGATGTCTTTGCCACCAACGAGAAACTGAACATTGACCCTCGCTGGAGTGGTTACTTTGAGAAAACTATTCTGCGGAATATGTCCGATATACCATGCTGGTTGAGGCTCCTGTAACCATGCACCGGAGGTTTCAGACACGGTGATTTTCGGAATATCCGCATGGAGTTCTCCATCACGGAAAGGTATCCGGACTTCAGCCTCATCTTTCCCAAAAGGAACTACTTCATGGAAATCATCTATGTCCGCATAAAATTCTGCACCGTCATAATCGCTTGCATTATAATAGAATTCACGATTAAAGCAGCAATCTGCTTCGGAAATCAGAACAAATGTCCGGTCAAACATCAATCGTTCGTTTGCCAGATTGATTACTTGAATACGTACCGTGTCATGTTCGCCATCAAACGGCATGGTGAACGCGAGTCCATTGTCGGACTGTTCTAATGAGTCAAACTCTATTCTCTCGCCGTCTTTTAAGAGGACAAACTGCTGCGTGTAATCGCGATTTCCAAGAATGATGCTACAAGTACTCTTCCGAAAGGCGAGGAAAGCTTCTGTGTCCTGAATGGTGACCGTTGGCAGGGATGTAGATTCGCTCGGAGTGATAACCTTGAGGTCTGTCCCATTCTCACTGTCGAAGGCAATCAAACGGCCATCCACCGAAAGCACATATCCGTCCTTCAGCTCCAAGAAGAACGCTTTCAGCCCAGCATTTTTCATCGAGTCAATCTCGACGATATCCGTGTTCTCTGTCTTTACCTCCGACATTTTAGGCACTACGAGCGTATAGTGGTCTCGTTTGACTTGATTTGCCGAGATCTCAGCACCGCCGTAGAACAGCAACACGTTACGATGCAGGCTTTCTTCTGAGTCGTAGATCCACTCGTCATCACATTTGATCCGAACACAAATGTTCAGCAAACTATCCTCTTGAGAACCCACCGAAATAGAAGCGGCGACACCGTTTAGCGTCTTTCCAAGCTCGTTTCCGTACCAACTAAAGTTCTGCTGCATTACTTCTCTGCCATTGCAGCTTACGTAAAGCGTTGCCTTTTTGATCTCCTCGTTCTTCAAGCGAATATCCGGGAGTATGAGCTGTACGTCCGTTTCATTTTTCAGGATGAACTTCGCGCGGATACGGGAATAATCTATTGCGACATCACGCTGAGTGACTTGCGTCTGTCTCTCTGATTTTTTTGTATTTGCAATCGCAATGATCTTCTCTTTGAACCACTCTTCACAGAGCAATTCTTCGTATGTATTGACTTTCTTGGTCTCAGAGTTGACAAGCGAATCGATTTTTCCGATTAACCTTTCAAACAGGTTCCGCGTATAGACAGGCCGGTAAAGGATCAGTTTCCGTATTCCTTCCTGGAATGAATACGCCTTAGAGCTGATTGTCAGTTCGACATCTTCCTCATTGCCGCCTGATAATTTTTGCTGGAGCGCGTGGACCATAACTGAAATCAAAGGGTCGTTTGGAATCACGCGCCAGTTAAGGTTGCTTTTGTAGAAGTCGAACAGGAAATCAAACAGAGCCATCCACGACTTCTTCGTACTTAGCGCATGGATCACAACCGTTGATTTGAAAGCGCGTCCATTTGCATCCTCCAAGAAAAGACGCTGGTTGCGCTTCATTGCATTCTCAAGGGACGACTGAAGAAGTCTTACTACCGATCCACTTGCGTCACGATACCCGAACTGGAGAGTAATATAGTTCCAGAAATTACTGTCCTCCTCATTCTTCCAATTCTTTGCGTTGTTAATCAGCGCAAGGGTAATTTGCATTTCTGCGCGCAATGAGAGCTTTGTCCATGGTTTTCTAAGTACTAGGTCAATGTATTTTCTCGCATTTTCATTTAGCTTGTCCACCGTTTCTGGTTTCAGAATACGGCTTCCAATGAGGGGATACATGGCAAAAACTTTATCTTCAAAAGTACCGTCGCTTTGCCTGACCTCCATATCCTTTTCAAGTACATCAACAGCAACATCGGGACGCTCAGTAGTTCTTTCAAACCCTAATGACCGAATATAGCTGTTAAGGTCCGTCCCACTCTTATAGGTATATGTTTGAAGCACCTTGTAGATATGTGAGTCTGTAGGGAAATAAACAACATTATCATGAACAACATATTGCCTCAGCTCTTCACGATGACGTTCTTTCGCCGCATCAGACGTAAGCTCTGAACCATCGAGCCGTGATTCAAATCCATAAAGCTCAATAAAGCTCTTGATTGTATAGCCATTCCGAGAGGCTATTGATCTAATCCACTGGTTTTTCGGATCAGAAGAGATGTACACCTTCCCGTCAACCATGTTTTCCTTCATGAAGGCAACAATCTGCTCATCTGTAACGCTGCGCTGATCGAGGTATGGATATCCGGAAATAAAAACAGCGTATTCATCCGACGTCATTCCTCGAAACTGTGCATTTGCTCTGAATCTCTCTGGATTATCCGGGCGATAGAAAGGCTTCGTAAGGACATTTATAACTCTTCCGTCAGATTCACCGGCCAACTCCCGCTCCGTATACATGTGCATTTTTTTGCTGACAACTTGTTCCCGAATCTCATCCGGCAAGTCTTTTAGGAAGAGGCATTTGATCTCGTTCTCGTATATAAAAAGGCAGACGAAATCGTCCTGTCTGTTGTTCATACAACAGCAGGTTACTTCGTCGTCAGTATAGTCAAAACTTTTGTTTTCGATCAGTTTTGCAAGAATTGACAGTTCACTTTCAGAAATTGTCTTTCCTGTCCATGTAGATCTGCGCTGCGGCAATCGTTTCTCCAAGGCGTTATACACGCTTTGCCTTGACAGCCCAAACCATTCCGTCATCTTAGCTGGCTTGAATCCAAATTTTTCTGTTAAAATGTCAATGACCGCAAAGTCAAAACCTTTACTGGCAGATTCTACGATAGGTTCATCTCCATGCTTTTGATCGTATTGAGATGTGAGATTATCAAAATAAGCTCTACCTTCTCTAATTATTGTATTGATGACCGCAAGTATTTCGTCTCTTGTTTGGGCACCAACATTTCGAAGGCCCATGATATCCTTCTCGGACATTTGGACCAGTTCATCTGCAGTCTGAATATTTGCCCTCTTTAATGCATTTCTGGCTCTAACGCTAAAAGAAACATCATCAAGTCTTATAGATTCGATTTCCGGCAGGAGTTCAGATAGTCTGCTGCTTTCCGGTGCAGTTTCGATAATTGTCTTTGATTCCTCTTCGCACTCGTGATATACGATCTTACCACTCTGTACGATGCTTTCAATGGCTTTCGTGATTTCTTCTCTGCTCAACACGCCAACGTTACGTAGCTCAAAAATATCTTTCTGAGACATTTGAATCAACGCTCCGACCGTGTGGATGCCGCCACGTCTCAACGCGTTTGTTGCACGAGTACCTAGTCCAAGACTTTCAATCGGCGCATCTTGAACATTAGGAAGAATCTCTTTGATTCGTTTTGCTCGTTCCTCAAAGAAACTGATGATAACGTCTGAATGGGCTATTACGCCATTCAGCTCTTGGAGAACATCTTCACTGATATTGCGCATTGCAGATAGTTCTGTCATATTGCAGTTCAGCAAATCGTCTAGCTTCATTAAGCCCACACGGGCGAGGAAGCTTTTGCTCTTGTCCGAAATCTCCAAGTCGTGGATATAAATCGTAATATGCGTTTCTTTCATCTTATACCCCCAAAAGCCCTTTTTGAGAAATAAGAAAAATATCATAAGAGGATCTCTCTCAAACCCTTCACATTCGCTTCGATGAGAAATTATGTAGAAAGTTTTTCCTTTTACCCTGATTCAACGCGCTGCCCATGTGTAATCCCTTTACATGAACATAGTTCACGCTGAAATGGTTCAGCTTTTCCATAAATTTATCATTAGCTTATTTACCACTAATCGCTCTGTACAAAACACCGCCTCGTATAAGTACACAATATTCACAATAATTATACCACAAAAAACGATCGGATTCTACACTTTTTGCTAATTATCAAAGAAAAAGTGGGAGTGCATCGTTCAAAATGCACTCCCACTGAAATATTATCGCTCCCAACTGTCTCGGCTTTTCTTCTTGTCCTGCTTCTGCTTTGTCTTCTGTTGCTGTTTCTGACGCAGACGTTCACGGATGGAGCGTTCTTCAGCTTCCTCACGGAGCAGGTTTGCCACATCCCGTTTGCTGTCGTACATCATCAGGGGATCGAACTTATTCCCATAAGCAGACTGCACACAGTCAACCGCAGAACGCTCCATTGCAGGACGCAGGGCACACCTTGCGTCCTGTAATTCTTCTGGGTCAAATTCTGCTGCCTGCTCCTTCAAATCAGCATATTGCCGCAAGGCATCGTTCAGCTCATCCGTGTACTTTTCTTCGTGCTGGGCCAGCTTTTTGAGTGCGGCTTCCAACATGGAAATATCCTTTTTTACAGTGGCAATACCGGCATCGTCGCTACATTCCAGCGAGTGCAGCAGCATATCTTTCTCGGATTTCAGCTCCTCTAATTCCTCGGTTAGCTCTGCAATACGGCGGGACAGTTCACGCTGTTTCGGGATGAGATAGAAGGGAGTCTCCTTCTTTTCGGCAAGTAAAGACTTCCGTTCCTTGCTCTTGCCCCGAATTTCCTGAACCAACTCGGTATAGCGCACCAGCTTCGGCTGAACGGCATGGATATACTCTTTCATGCGCTGCTTGCCCAGGCCGATATGCCGCAGCTGATAGTGAAAAACAATCATATTCGCCAACAGCTTTTCCATCGCCTCGGCAATAACCGGGATTGTATTCTTTACCGCCTGCCCCAGCTTCTTGACCGCAGCTTTTAACTCCCGCAGCAGCGCATTGTCTGCCTTGATCTGCCGGTTCAGTTCGCAGCGATCAGCGATAATGCCCTTGCGTTCCAACGCCTGCGCCGCCACACCCTCGTGAATGGTGGGCTGTTCGTCCAGCCCTCTGGCAGCATTGCTGCGGTGGTCGATGCGCTCGTCATGCCCATACCTCTCCAAATGGCGGTTGGTCACATCCGCCCATGCCGCCCGCCATGCTGTAAGCTGTTCTTCGCTGTTCCAGCGCTCGGAGATAGGATTTTGCCTGCCGTAACGGGTGCTTTTGGGATGCTTGCCTGCACGGATAAGCTCCTGCGCCTCAGCAGCAGATGGCGTCATATACACATTCTTTTTGCCGACCTTGTAGGGATATTGTTTCTCCCAACCTTCGTCCTGCGCCGACTTGAACTCGGTGGCGGTGAAGCCTTTTTCCTCGCCGTTTCTGATGCAGAGATATTCCTTTTCAGTTTTGTACTGCCACTTACCCCGTTCATCCAGCGGGCGCACCGTCAGCAAAATGTGGGCATGAGGATTGTGGCCGTCCGTGTCGTGGATGGCAGCGTCGGCGCACATTCCGTCTGATACGAACTGTTCTCGGATAAATTCTTGCAGCAACTCGACCTGCTCCTCACGGCTCAATTCTATTGGAAGCGCAACCACGAACTCCCGCGCCAACCGGCTGTCCTTCGCAGTCTCCACTTCCTCTACGGCGTTCCATAGCTGCTCACGGTCTTTCCATTCCTGCGGGGCGTATTCTGGCAAGAAAACCTGCTGCCAGACCAGCCCCTGTTTTTTTGTGTAGTCATGCTGTATCCCGTCGTAATCGTTGTAGAGGCGGGAACAGCTCAGATAAGCGGAGGCGGCCACAGCAGAGCGCCCTGCGCCCCGGCTGACCACCTTCGCTTCCAGATGGTAAATTGCCATCGTTTGTTTACCTCGTTTTCTTTTTTTGTTTCTCTTTCGCAAAAGAGAAAATGGACGGGCAGGAGGCCCGTCCATCTCTGCGGCAAAGCTGCCGGTGGCAGGTTTGCGCAGGCGGTTGGAGAAATAGCGTCGGTTGAAGCGACGGTATTTGCCCAATCGCGCAGACGATGACAGCAGCACCCGCAGGTGTTGTGGCATTGTCTGGAGGCTGCCGCAGCAGCCGCAGTCCCCCTCGGAGAGCGCACGGCTTGCCAACGGCAAGTACCACTGCCCCTTCGGGGTGGTGAGTAAGTGCGCCCTTCGGGAGAAAAAAAGGAGGGCCCCCGGTTTCCCGGAGACCTTCCAGCGAGTTCAATCGTGCTGCGGCAGCTTCTGCATCAGATAATCCTCCAGCGCAGACAGCTCCATCGTCCGCACTTCCGGCAGCACCTTTTCCAGAATCGCACCCTCCTGAATGAGCCTGCGCGTTCGCATTTTTCGCTCTTTGACACGATCCCGCGCCTGTGCTTCCTCCAGTCGGTGCTGTGCCTGCAACAACTTCTTTTCCGTATCTGTCATGTGAAAAATCCTCCTTATCTTCGTTTCTGCCAGACGATCTCGTAACCCAGCACATCGGCAAGCTGGACGGCCTCGACATAGCGCAGGGATTCCCGCTGGAGCTTATTGGACAGGTTGGAAACGCTGTCAGACCAGCCGTGTTCGTCCCGCAGCAGATCGACCACCTCCTGCATGGTCATGCCCTGACGGACGATGTACGACTTGATCTCATTTCTCAGATTGGATTTCATCAACTTTTTACCTCCATATTTTCGTGATATTGGTTTTTGAGTAAGTGAACTGTGTGCGCTTTGCGGTGAAAAATCTGCCGTGCCGCAAATCCGCTCAGATTTCCGTCCGTGATGCCCTGTTCACAACTTCGCCCTATCGGCTTCATCGTTCTGTGTGAGAACATACGAAGCGGCAGAATATGCCGCAGTCCGGTGCAGCGGCTTCACGCTTCGGTAAATCACCGGATGGTGCAGTCCGTTCGGCCTGCGGCGAAAATCTTCGCGGATTTCACAAGCATTGATTTTGAAACAGCAAAATCGAGCCGTCGGTGTACGGCTTGGTACGGCAAGCCCGCCTTCTGTACGCTTCTGTACGCCGGTTTTGCGTACCGGCCGCCGATTTGGCGACAGATTTTACACGCTGCCGTGAAATGCTTCACGGTGCGCACAAGCAAAAGCGGTTTTTTAGGATGGAATCAAAAACAGCCGTACAGAGTGTACGGCGTGTACGGCAATTTTGAAGTCCGTTCCTCGTTTTCAATACGGCAGCGGATTAACCACCTCGATACCCACAAAGCCACGCACCCGCTTGCCGCCGACATAGACATTGTTGGTGGCCTCCACATTGTATAGCCGCTCATTTTGTGCAAGCTCAGAGCTGACGCGGTTTGCCGACATGGGCTTCTGCGCATTGTCCTCGCACCAACGCTGATACGCCTCAAACAGCGCCTTGGAACTGGCCTCGCTGTCTGCCTTGAAGCGGATATATCCCTCAGATTGCAGAAACTCGATCACATTGTTGCTGCTGCGCTTGACCGTCTCCATATTTTCTTTGGCTTTGCCCGAAATGCTGAACTGATAGTTGTTGCCAATCAGCCGATGAAGCCCCTCCAGACACCAAAGGAAGATGCCTTCCTTTTCCCGCAGCAGCTTCTCCACCAGAAACGGATCGTCTGCTCTGCCTGCGGGCCGGTCTTTGGTGGTCAGCACGATCTG
>ULSE01006098.1_pt1 | contig 15014 bp, 7 predicted proteins | sample 1956061 | NCBI WGS metagenome assembly ULSE01 (sample SAMEA4835700, study PRJEB28245) | human gut metagenome | biome: gut microbiome; material: fecal sample | place: Denmark | collected 2008 | reverse complement strand
TTCGTGGGCAGTTTCATAGGCTTCCTCGGTGCGGATGTCGATGTACTCATCGCTCCAATCCGGGTTGAGGTAGTCGGACAGGTCACTTTTCGGCACGCCGTAAGCGGGCAGAACGCCGTCAATGATCTGGGCGTGGGGATGTGCGGGGGTAATGCGGGAATCCGGGTGGGGCTGCACCAGCACCACATGCAGTTGGGGGTTCTGGCTGCGCAGATACCGCGCTGTGCCGCTGCCCGTGCCGCCAGTGCCCGCCATGCAGACCAGTACATCCACCTTGCCGCCCGCATCCTGCCAGATCTCCGGGCCGGTGGTGCGGTAGTGGGCTTCGGGGTTGGCGGGGTTGGTCACCTGGTTGTTAAAGTATGCCCCGGTGCGCTGGCAGTAGGCGGCGATCTCCGCTAACGCAGCTTCCCGCTCCGGCTCCTGCCAGGGGTGGGTTCGCTCAGATTCGGGGCGTTCGCCGGTGGCGTCCTTGTAGTCGAGAAGCCGGGCACCGTAGGCCTGCAAAATCAGGCGGCGTTCGAGGGACGCTCCCCTCTCGAGGAAAATTTCCATTTTATACCCGCGGGCGGCGGCGAAGGCGGCCAGGCCGATGCCGGTGTTGCCGCTGGTCTGCTCTACGATCGTCCCGCCGGGGGCCAGATGGCCGGAGGCTTCGGCGGCCTGTATCATCGAGAGGGCCGCCCGGTCCTTGACGCTGCCGGTGGGGTTGAAGAACTCCAGCTTGGCCAGCAGATGCGCACCGCACTGCTGCTGCCGCTCAAAGCGGTTCAGCTCCATCAGCGGTGTGTGGCCTACCAATTCCTCGATGGAATGTACAATACCCGTCATAGCCTGCTTCCTCCCTTACACTTAAGGCAATACCGCATAATTCTAAGTGCCGATACGGCGAGCGAGGTGCGGCAGATGCTAAGCCAAAAGCACAGATAATACTTTGTGTATTATCGAGCATTTTGGCAACGCAGATGCCGTGCCGCAGCCGCCGGAGCGGTGCTTAAGCCGTTAGGCGGGAATTGTGCGGTGTTGCCTTAAATGCTGTAATCGTAGTCATCGGTGACGGTCCGCAAAAAGCGCTTGCTTGCCTCCTGCCGGGGGTGCAGGAAAAATTCTTTTGCGGGGGCTTCCTCAGCGACGACGCCGTTTTCCATAAAGATGATGCGGTCGGACACGTTGCGGGCAAAGCCCATCTCGTGGGTGACGACCACCAGCGTCAGGCCGTCGGCGGCCAGCTGGGTGATGGTGTTCAACACCTCGCGGGTCAGTTCCGGGTCAAGGGCGGAGGTAGGCTCGTCAAACAGCAGTACTTCGGGCTTGAAGGCGATGGCGCGGGCAATGGCCACGCGCTGCTGCTGCCCGCCGGAGAGCTGGTCGGGGTAAAAGTCCTTGCGGTGGAGCATACCCACCTTTTCCAGCACCTCATCGGCGGTCTTATCGGCGGTGGCGCGGTCCACGCCACGGGCGGTGATAAGGCCCTCCAGCACATTCTGCTTGACGGTCATGTTGCGGAAGAGGTTGAAGTTCTGGAACACATAGCCCATCTTCATCCGCAGGGCACGAATTTCGCTGTGCTTTAATTGGGTGATGTCCTTTTCAAAGTCATCGAACCGGATGGTGCCGCTGTCGGCCTTCTGCAAAAAGCTGATGCAGCGCAGCAGCGTTGTTTTACCGGAACCACTGCTGCCCAGGATCGAGATGACCTCGCCCTTGTTGACATTGAGGTCCACACCTTTCAGCACCTGGGTGGTGCCGTAGCTGCAATGCAGGTCTTTTACTTCCAGCATGGTGATGTGCTCCTTTGCTTTGGGTCACGCCAGATGATCCGGCGTGACGTCCAGAATATCGTTGAAGTAGTTGTTGGCGATCATCATCACGCCCATGGCGGTGACGACCACGATCTGCTCCTCGTTGAAGTAAGTCTTGAGCCTGGTAAAGAGCTCCTCGGGCACGTGCTTGGGGTCGTTGGCAATGGCGCGGCCGTAGTCGATGAGGACCTGCTCCTCGGGGGTGAACTCGAAGGTATCAAAGTCAATGCCGTTCTTTTTCAGCAGGTTGCGGAAGTAGATGCTGCACACCAGGCACCCGTTGGCCTGGGAGATGGCGTACTCGTAAAAATCAGCGGCACGCTTGCCGATGAGGCGGGCCAGCTCGTCATCCAGTGCGTAGGAGCCAGCTTCCACCGCATTGAAGGCGGCAGCATTGTGCAGCAGGGTGCGCTTTTCAGCGGTGATGGTGTGTCCCTCGGCCACATGGTCGGCCACGATCTTTTTAATGTTTTCGGGGGCGGTATCGATGTTGATCTCACTGATGATGGACATAGCAGGCAGACTCCTTTTCAAGTTGTTTTTGGGCGGGTTTCTGTTTGGGCTGTTTCCAGGCAAGGCGCTTTTCCAACACGCTTTGCAGCAGGGTCAGCACCGTGTTGAGCATTAAGTAGACAAAGGCGGCTTCGCAATACAGCGCAAAGGGTTCAAAGGTGCGGGAGGCAATCTGCTGGGCGGCTTTGAACATTTCCACCACCGTGATGCTGGCGGCCAGCGAGCTGTCCTTCGTCAGGCCGATGAGGGTGCTGAACAGCGTGGGGAAGGCCACCCGTGCAGCCTGGGGCAAAATGACCCGCAGCATGATCTGGCCGGAACTCAGGCCGATCATGTACCCGGCCTCCCACTGGCCTTCCGGCACCGACTGGATGGCGGCGCGGATGGTCTCGGACATATAGGCCGCGTAGTTCAGCGAGAAGGCGATGACCGCCGACGGGAACGCATCCAGCGTGATGCCTAAGGACGGCAGGCCGAAGAAGATGATGTACATCTGGACGATCAGCGGCGTACCGCGGAACACCCAGACATACACGCGGGCCAGCTGCTTAAGCACCGGGATCTTTTGAATTTGAATCAGCGCCAGCAGGAAACCCAGCACCAGGCTCAGGATGTAGATGCACACGGTAAGGGGGATGGTGACCTGCACACAGTACAGGACCAGCCGGGGAAACGAGGATACCAGAATATCCAGCAGTCTTTGCGTCATTGCGAATCACCTGCAATCAATTGCTGTAAGCGGAGTTGGTGTAATCACCGCCCAGATATTTTTCAGAGATCTCTTTCAGGGTGCCTTCCTCGCGGAGTTCGGCCAGAGCAGCGTTGATAGCGTCCAGGAACTCCGGCTCACCCTTGCGGACGGGGATGGCGATGACGTCCTCGGAGTTGGGGATGATGAAGGCGGCCTTCAGCTTATCGGCGGCGTCTGGGTGCTCGTCCAGGTAGGCGTTCAGCACCGGGACGCTGGTGCCCAGGAAGTCGGCGCGGCCGGAGAGGACCAGGTCGATGGCCTCGGCGCTGGTATCGATGCCCACGACCTCGGCGCCGTTCTCCTCGTACCAGGGGATGAAGGCGTTGGTGGTGTTGGTGGCGATCTTTTTGCCGTTCAGGTCCTCGGGGCCGTTGATGCTGTCATCGTCGGCACGCACGACCACGCGGCGGGCTTCGTAGTAGTAGGGGTCGGAGAAGTCGTATTTTTCGGCGCGCTCGTCGGTGATGCTGACGCTGTTGATGACCGTATCAAAGCGGCCGGTGTCAATACCGATGAGCAGCGAGTCCCAGGCGGCCTCCTGGAACTCGACCTCAACGCCCAGCTTTTCGGCCAGGGCCTTGCCCAGTTCCACGTCCAGACCGGTCAGCTCGCCGTTATCATCGTGGTAGGTGAACGGCGGGTAGGTACCTTCGACACCGATGACCAGCTTGCCGGCGGCCTTGACTTTTTCCAACTCGTTTTCACCGGAGGTTTCAGCCGTGGAGGCGGCGGTGTCGGTAGAAGTTGCTGCAGAAGAAGCGCTGCTGCCGCAACCGGCCAGGGCGGCGGTCAAGGTAAGTGCGGCCAGCGCAGCGGCAGACTTTTTCAAGATTTTTTTCATGGTAGTTTCCCCTCTGTCATTTCTCTATGTTCTTGTGTTTCGTTTCGGCGGTTCAACGTACCCGAACAGGTAAAACAAAAGCCCGGGGGCTTTTACAGGCTCCCAGGCACACAGCAAACGATGTTGTACAGTTACACTTTAAACATCGACAAAGCACAAGCAAGACGAATGTGCCCGGCCATACGGATATGCCTGGGAGCAAAACATTCGACAACACATGCGGATGGCGGCGATGGCATGGATGGTATACATGGCACATTTCTCCTTTCGTCTTTGTTCGTGCTTCCTGTTCGGATTCATTGGCTGTATCATACACCTATTTACCTACTATGTCAATATGTTAGTAGGTAAATAATGCAAAAATTTTTGCAGAAATTTACAAAAATACGGCAGCACGTTTGTTTATTGTGCTGCCGTTGGGTGGTTTTATTCGTGTAAAATGGTCTTCAGGTCGGTTTTGGGGTCGCTGGTGGGGGTCAGGTGGTAGTTTTCCACCAGAAATTGTAATACATTTGGTGAGACAAACGCCGGGATGGTGGGGCCTAAATAGATGTGCTGCAGACCCAGATAGAGCAGCGTCAACAGGATGCAGACGGCTTTCTGCTCGTACCAGGAGAGCACCAGCGTCAACGGCAGGTCGTTGACCCCGCAGCCGAAGGCCTCAGCCAGGGCCATGGCAATGCGGATCGCGCTGTAGGCATCGTTGCACTGGCCGCAATCCAAGATGCGTGGGATGCCCCCGATGCTGCCCAGGTCCATATCGTTCAGCCGGTATTTACCGCAAGCCAAGGTCAAAATCAGCGTATCTGCGGGGGTCATGCGGGCAAAGTCAGTGTAATAACTGCGGCTGGGAGCCGCGCCGTCGCACCCGCCGATGAGGAAGATGTGGCGAATTTTGCCGCTTTTCACCAGCTGCACGATCTCCCCCGCATGGGCCAGCACGGCGTTGCGGGCAAAGCCGGTGGTGACGGTGTGGCCGCCGTTCATGCCGGTCATGGGATGGTCATCCGGGTAGCCGCCGCACTCCAGCGCCTTTTCAATGACCGGCGTAAAATCCTTGTCCGCGCCGATGTGGGGGATCTCCGGGTAGGAGACCACCGAGGTGGTGAACACCCGGTCGCAGTAGCTTTGCCGCACCGGCATCAGGCAGTTGGTGGTAAACAGAATGGGTGCCGGGATATTGTGGAACTCGGTCTGCTGGTTCTGCCATCCGGTGCCAAAGTTGCCCTTTAAATGGGGGTACTTTTTCAGCTCCGGGTAACCGTGGGCAGGCAGCATCTCGCTGTGGGTGTAGATGTTGATGCCCTTGCCCTCGGTCTGCTCCAGCAGCAGCTTTAAATCGTGCAGGTCGTGGCCGCTTACCACGATGAACGGTCCTTTTTCAATCGTCAGCGGCACGGTGACGGGCACCGGGTCACCGTAGGCTTCGGTGTTGGCGGCGTCCAACAGGGCCATGCAGGCCAGGTTGACCTCGCCGGTTTTCAGCACCAGTTTTAGCAGGTCATCAGGTGATTTTTCCTCGCCCAGGGCGGCCAGTGCCTCGTAGAAATAGCGGTTCACGGCGGGGTCGGTCTTGCCCAGGGCACGGGCGTGGTAGGCATAGGCTGCCATGCCCTTGAGGCCGAACAAGATCAGCGATTTCAGCGACCGCACGTCCTCCCCTGCCCGCCAAAGCTCGGCCATATCATAATCCGCAAAGTGGGTGGTGCTGACGGCGGCTTTCTCTTTTTCTATGTCGTTTTTGATTTGCAGGATCGTCTCGTTATTGAAGTTCACGTTGGTGATGGTGGTAAACAGCCCTTTCAGCATCAGCTCGTCGGTGCGGTCGGTGGCTGTCCCCGCCTGCACCGCCTGCGCAAGGCCGATCAGCGCGCCGATGACTTCATCCTGATAGTTGGCGGTATCAGCCTTTTTGCCGCACACCCCGGCCTTACCATCGCACCCGGTATTGTGCGCCGTCTGCTGGCACTGGAAACAAAACATCTCTTGCATGTGGTTACCCCCCTACAGAATATCACTATAAGGGTGGGCAGGCTGCGGGGATTTTATGCAGACACAAAAACAGCGTCACACCGCCGGTAACAAGGCGGGGTGGCGCTGCCTTGGAATCATGCTTATCGATTTGCTGGAAAGTGACATTTTCTAACCTTTGGTTAATAGCGCCCTGCCATAATCCACTGTACAATATAAAGTACAGTGGAATTTTTATACCCTTTTGTCGACAACGGCAAGCTGAAAAAGGAGGAAGACCCATGAAAAAACGCGAAAGAACTGCCGCTGCGCTGCTGGCTGCCCTCTGCCTGACCGCTACCGCCTGCGGCGGCCAACCCGGCCCAGAAGAAGCTGTGACCACCGCCGCCGAGGACCTTTCTGCCTACGCCGGCTGCTGGAAATACGATGACATACCCTTTTATATGGTCATCAACGAGGATAACGAGTGGGTCGCTATCAATGTCTACGGCGACCAGGTCGGCCCCGGTGCATACACCCACGAGGGGGACGGCATTACCCTGAGCATGGACGATGGCAGCCTGCTGACCAGCTTTACCCCCACGGATTCCGGCCTGGTGGATGCCGCTGGCAACACGCTGACCGCCTGGGATTACATCATGCTGCTGCCCGATGCGGCGGACGATCTGAACATGACCGCCAATTTTCCGGACAGCTTTGCCAACGTTACCATCCAGTACCCAGTGCAGATGAACACAAGCACCATCCCCGGCATTGCCAACGCGCTGGCCTTTAACGCCGAGATGGAGGCCGGGACCGAGGACTATTACTCCAACATCTTCTTCGGCTTTGAGCCGATCTCCGGCTACGATGACAAACTGACCCAGGGGCTGGCCGCCGCCAAGCCCTATATGGAGCAGATGCTCAACCAGCAGCTGGAATCGATGTACAGCGGCAAGATCTTAAAGACTGTCGCGTCGGACTGCATCGATGGCGGCAGTTACTACAGCATCACCGGCTATGTCTGGCTGGACCCCTCGGTGTTCGAGGACGCCCCCACCGAGCCGGTGCGCGGCATCATCGAGATGCGGTACTACGGGCCTACTGGCTACGCGCTGGTATCTATGGCAACCTCGCTGGAAAGCCGCATCCAGAACTATAACACCATCCGCAGCAACATGCTTGCTACCTGCAGTTATACAACTGATTGGGCCACCGCCCCCAAGCCGGTACCCACCACTGCGCCCGCCACAACCACCGGGACTGGCAGCACGGGCGGCACAACGGGGTCCGATTCCGGCGATTACGGCACGCCCTATTACTGGAACGACGATGATGGGGATGTCTGGTACTGGAACGGCACCTACAACGAGTTCATCGGCTATGGCGACAGCTACTACATTGACGATGACGGCCAGTATTACGAATCCAACGACGCAGGCTGGGAGGACGACGGTTACGGCGACACCTTTGACTACGAGGAAGAGTATTACGAGGACTACGACCCCTGGTCTGACCCCGGTGACGGCTGGGGCGACTATGACGACTACAGCTACGATGACGAGGGCTGGGGAGATTATTTTGATTAAGCATGATTAAGAGCGTTGGCGTTATAAGGCGACCCAACCACCACATATTGTGCAAACAGCCCATTTTTTAGTCATTATTTTCGTGTAACTATGCGAATAGATTTTACCCACACCACGTGCTATCATATCTTATTATAGGTTAAATTCGGCAAAATGTGCCATGTTTCTTTGTGCAGCACGAACGGGCATACCAGGGGCACGCCCCTGTTTATGATAAATTTTCTACCAAGGAAAGAAAGGATTGAATGGAAATTATGCACAGCAAATTTCTGAAATTGCAGACGGCGCTTTTGTCTGTCCTGCTGTTGTTCAGCGTACTGCTGCCCCAGACGGCCTTAGCCGCGGGCGGCACCACCAACGCAGCGGCCGCGCAGGATACTGTTACGCTGGTCGACCCTGATACCTTCAACTCGTGGGAAAAGATTCAGGGTACCCGCAGCATCACGCAGGGCCGTATCTGGGCCGACAAGACGGTCTCGGATAATGAGATTAAGTTCTCTCCCACTTCCCCGCTGGGCAAGCAGGGCGAAACCGTCAGCAAAACCGCTGGTTCGGATTTTCTGGTCGCCCTGTCGGCCCTGTCGTCCACGTCCTCGCTGACCAAGCCCGAACCCCAGCCCATTGATATTGTGCTGGTGCTGGATGCTTCCGGCAGTATGAGTGACCCCATGGGCGGCACTACTTGGGAAAACTATGACTACACCAAGAGAATCGACGCACTGAAAACCGCCGCAAAGAATTTCCTGGATGCAGCCAAGAAACAGAACGATGAAATTAAAGACCCTGCAAAGCAGATTCAGGTTTCCATCGTAAAGTTTGCCGGTAATAAAAGCGACAAGGTCGGCAATAATACCTACAGAGACGGCAGGTATAGTTACAACTGTTCCCAGATCATGCGGAATCTCACGCTGTGCAACAATGCCTATTTAAGCACCCTACAAGACGTTGTAGACAGCATAAGCCCTGCCGGTGCCACCCGCTCTGATTATGGCATGGAGCTGGCCCAGAAGGCCCTCGGCAGTGACAGTGCCCGCAGCAATGCCAAAAAGGTTGTTATCTTCTTTACCGACGGCAAGCCAACTTCTGAAAGTGATTACGACGCAGAAGTTGCTGGCGATGCCATTAACACAGCCAAAACAATAAAAGACAGTGGTACCACCATTTACACTGTCGGTATTTTCAGCGGTGCAGATTCTGCCAATCCTCCTGCCAATCCCAGCGGCGACACGCAGCTTGCAAACCGCTTTATGCATGCAGTATCCAGCAACTATCCTGACGCTAAGTATGGTTGGGTTCCGGATGGCTGGAACAGTGGCTACAGAGTCACCATGGGCGCACCCGCGCCGAAAATTCCAACTACTACAAAACCGCCACCAACTCCACGGAACTGAATACCGTATTCCAGGACATCTTTACAGATGCCACCTCTGATCCCCCGGTCCCCACGTTGGTGGAATCGAGCAAAGACGCTACCGAGAGCGGCTATGTAACGTTTGAGGACCCCCTGGGCGATTACATGACCGTTACGGATTTCAATGCCATTGCTTTCAGCGATAAAATCTACACCACTCCCACCAAAGAGACCCGCGGCAATGTTACCACCTATACCTTCACCGGCATCAACAAGGGCAACGTTGCCTACCCGCAGAATGTCGACCTGAATAAAATCATTATCACGGTCACCCACGACGACGACCTGAAAATCGGCGACAAAGTCAAAGTCGAGATCCCGGCTGCCCTGCTGCCCCTGCGGTATTATAATATTGCTGAGGATAAGGACGGCAAGGTCTCGATGAAGATCTCTGACACTTATCCCATCCGCATCTTCTACTCGGTCAGCCTGAAAACCGAAGCCAAGCAGCAGATGACCTCCGGCGTTATCACGGACCCCGCCCTGGCCAGCTATGTTGCCGCCCATATCGAGGGGGACGGCAAGGCCTACTTCTACTCCAACCTGTACACCGGCGCACGCACGGGTAAGGATGACAAGGGCAATCCTTACACCGCCGGCAACACCACGGCTTCTTTCGTGCCTGCCGAGACCAACAGCTTCTATTACTACACCGAGGATACCCTGCTGTACGAGGATGAGGCTTGCAAGACCCCTGCCAAAAATGTGCAGCCCAACACGCCGTACTACTACGACATGCCCTACTATGAAACCGGCATAGAAGATGCCAAAGGCAGCCTGGAACTGCAGCACGCTCATATCAAGGTCAGCATTGCTACCCAGAAAGAGATCAAAGACACCCTTGCAGTCAAAGACGGCGTATATTATGTTCCCAAAGGCACGCTGAAGGGCAGCTATCCCCAGGCACTGGATAACCAGATCGGCGGCAAGGAAGAGAACATCACCAACACCGCCAGCCGCCGCATCGATTTTGGCTGGGACAACAACTATACCATCGGCCGCCTGTACCTGGGCAACAACGGCAAGATCGGCTATAACACCACCGGCAGCCTGAAGATCACCAAGAAGGTTGTCAAGGCTGACCCGTCCTACAGCCCCGATGCCGAGACCCAGTTCCGCATCCAGGTCGACCTGAAAGGCAACGGCGCAAATGGCACTTACACCTACACAATCGACGGCAAAACCAGCGATTCGTACACGTTCAAAAGCGGCGGTGTCATCACCCTGAAAAACGGCCAGACCGCCGAGATCGAGGGCCTGCCCGCAGGCTGCGAGTATACCGTCAGTGAGCCGACCCTGCCCGACGGGTATACTTCCAGCATCGATGCCCCCGCCGGCGTGATTACCGCCGGTAAGGTCCAGGATACCGCCCCGGTGGTTACTGTGACCAACACCTATGAGCCGAGCGATGCTGTCCTTAACGGCAGCACCAATCTGGCCGGTGAAAAGATTCTGAATGGCCGTGCCTGGCTGGCATCGGACCAGTTCGACTTCCAGCTGGAAGCTGTTGACGCGGAAAACACCCCAATGCCCGAACTCTCCCGTATCCAGCTACAGCAAAGCGAGGGCACTGCTGCGGGCACCCATGTCCCGTTCCATTTCGGTGACATCACCTACACCAAGCCCGGCACCTACATCTATGACATCAACGAGATCATCCCCTCCAACGGCATTATCGGTATCTCTTACGACAGTACGATCTACCGTGTGACCGTTACCGTCACCGATGACCACAAGGGACACCTGACCGCGGCTGCCTCCATGCAGAACCTTTCTGACGAATCGACGGCAGAGCTTGCCACCTTTACCAATACCTTCGCCGCCAAGGATGAGACCCTTGTGCTGGAGGCCATTAAGCAGTTTGTGGACAAAGACGGCAATGCCCTGACCCAGACCAACGGCCAGTTTACCTTTAAGCTGGATAAATCCCAGGTGGATGAAAACAACAACCAGCTGCCTGCCGACCATGATCCCCCGATGCCCGCTTCCGCGGACGCTGCCAGCACCGCATTGGGCCGCGTTACGTATGTGCTTAACTACAATTCTACGCACGACCTTGCCAAAACCTACTATTACCAGCTTTCCGAGGTCAACAATGGCCTGAAGAATATCACCTACAGCAACGATCGCTATCTGATCAAGGTCACCTTTACGGTCGCAACCGAAGATGGCGAAACTGCCCTGCAGGCCCACCCCACCTATTATAAGTGGGATGACAGCACCCAGAAGTGGGTACAGCTGGACAAGCTGGACAGCGAAAGCGGCATGACCTTTACCAACACCTTTACCGGTACGACCACTGCAAAACTGAGCATCGGCAAGGTCCTTGCGGGCCGCGATTGGATGGACGGTGATACGTTCACCTTTATCCTGACCCCCAAAGACGACAACACCCCCATGCCGGAGGGTAAAGACACCAACAAGCTCACGATCACCAATGCATCCGGCAGCAACATGAAGGATGAGCGCTTGGGTGATTTCCCCGAGATCACCTTTACCAAGCCCGGCACCTACGAATATACCATTTCCGAGGATGCAGTGGATGCAGTCAAGCTGCCCGGCTTTAAGAACCATCCCGGCAATATTACGGCAACCGTAACGGTTACCCGGAATGGCAACGAACTTACAAGCACGGTCAGCTACAAGGACGCTGCTGGCAAAGTTAACGAAGCAGGATACGGTTATTTCACCAACACCTACAGCCCTGACTCGTACAAGGTTTCTACCTCGGTGCTGTTCAACGCCAGCAAAACGCTGAAAGGCCGCGGCTGGCTGCCCAACGAGAACTTCACCTTTGTGCTGACCGGCGACGAGAGCAACCCCGCCGACACCCCGATGCCTGACTTCTGCGAGGCCGTTGCCAACAGCAGCCACACGACCGTTACGCTGGGCGATAACAAAGACCTTCGCTTTACCCAGCCCGGCACCTACACCTACTACATCACCGAAAAGACGGAAAGCACCCCCGGCCTTATCTACGACACGTCCAAGTATAAGGTCGTTGTCACGGTGGAGGATAAGGATGCTGACGGCGGCAACAGCGGCAAGAGCGGCAAGCTGACCGGCAGTGTGCAGTATTTCAAGGGCACGTTGGGCGAAAACGGCGAGTATACGTTCAGCGACGAGCCCGGCGACAACATTGCCGCCTTTACCAACACCTATACCACCGAACCGGCTACGCTGAACGGCGAGGAGAAGCTCTCCGTTACCAAGAAGCTGGTAGGCCGCGAATGGGGCAACGAGGAATCGTTTACCTTTACCATTGCCGCTGCTGGCGACAATGCCGAGAACACCCCGCTGCCCAACGAAACGACCCTGACGCTGACCAAACCTACCCCCGACGGGGATACCGCCACCGGCCACTTCGGCAACATTACTTACACCAAGGCCGGCAACTACAGCTACACCATCCGCGAGGTGCGCGGCACCGATAACACGGCCGCCATCACCCAGTGGGACGATTCCGTCTACACCGTGAATGTGACCGTACAAGACAACGGCGCCGGCGAACTGAACATCACCAACTTCACAGTGGAGAGTGACGGCTCCAACTACATCGGTATCTCGTTCACGAACCGCTACGAAGCCGACCCCAACCCCACCAAGACCGTGACGGATGAAAGCGGCAACAACATCGACAACACGCTGGTAAGCCCCGGCCAGAAGCTGACTTATACCATCCATTGGGTCAACAATGCCGTGGATGCTACCGGCAAGTACACATCCGCTGAAATCACCGTTACCGACACCGTGCCCGCCAATACCACCTTTGACTCCGCCGACAACGGCGGCACATTGGACAAGACGGACAACAAGGTGACCTGGGAGTTTACCGCCGATCCTAACACGGAAGGCAACGTAAGCTTCACCGTCAAAGTCAACGAGAGCATTTCCGGCGAGAACGGCGAGATCAACAACTCCGCCTTGGTAGGCAACCGCACCACCAACATCACCCACAACTACCTGCCCGGCAAGACCGCTGACAAGGATGCCAACACCACCCTGAAAGTGGGCGATGAGCTGACCTACACCATCAAGTACAAGAACCTGGAGGACGCCGCCGCCACCGTAACCGTGACCGACGCTGTGCCCGCTGGCACCGAATTCGTGAGCGCCGACAATGACGGCGTGTGCGAGAACAGCACCGTCACCTGGAACCTTGCTGACGTTGCCTCCGGCACGGAAGGCTCCGTGAGCTTCAAAGTGCGCGTTACGATCGACGCTGTGGACAGCTCCATCGAAAACCAGGCCCAGGTCAAGATCGGCGAGCATAACCCGGTAACGACCACCAAGACCGAGAACAAGAACATTGAGCAGCCCTCCCCTGCCAGCGTGATCCTGACCGCACACAAGACACTGATCTCCGATGTGGGCAATCACACCCTGGCCGCGGGCGAGTTTGCCTTCACCCTGCTGGATAAGGACGGCAAGCTCGTCCAGACCGCCCCCAACGATGCCGAGGGCAACGTGACCTTTGAAGCGCTGAGCCTTGACACCATCGGCAACTACACCTACACCATCTGCGAGGTCGACGGCAACGTGGGCTACATCACCTACGACGGCAGCCAGTACACCGTGACCTTCAGCGTATACGACGCCAAGGACGGCACGCTGGCCGCTACCGAACCGGTCTACAGCCTGAACGGCAAGACCGTGGACGCCGCAGAATTTATCAACCACTACACCGCGGAGCTGCCCGCGGGCACCAGCTTCAGCCTGAGCGCTACCAAGACCCTGACCGGCCGCAGCATGATCGACGGCGAGTTCTTCTTTACGCTGGAGGACGAGGGCGGCAACATTGTGGCCACCGCAAGCAGCGACGCCGAGGGCAACATCCAGTTCCCGGCCGTTGGCCTGAAAAACGTGCAGGCCGCCTACACCGCCCTGCTGGCCGCTGCCGAACCTGTGCAGCCTGCTGCAGAGCCAACCCCCGCTGAGGACAAGCAACCCGTCAAGATTGAGGACGGCCAGCAGGCCCCCCTGGAGACCGCTGTGGCCGCCAACAGCTTGGAGGGCACCCCCGCTGTTGTGACCGACGCCGAACCCGAAACCAAGCTCGACGTCGACCCCGAAACCGACCCCGAAACCGACCCCGAAACTGACCCCGAAACCGACCCCGAAACTGACCCTGAAACCGAACCCGAAACTGAACCCGCGCCCACCGTGGATACCGATGCTGTGCAGGCCCTGCTGACCCGCTGGTATACCATCCGCGAGTACGCCCAGGGCAAGGACGGCGTGACCTACGACGCCAACACCTACATGGTCCGCGTACAGCTGGCCGACAAGGAAGGCCAGGGCACGCTGATTGTGGACAGCATCCAGTTCTTTGCCGCAGACGGCGAGACCCCGCTGGACAACAGCGCTGTCGTGTTCAACAACTCCTACGCAGCCGAGGGCGTTGATCTAACCGTGACCGCCCAGAAGCAGCTGACCGGCCGCAGCATGGCGGATGGCGAGTTCAGCTTCCGCCTGAGCTGCAATGACGATCCTGCCAACGAGCAGACCGTGACCAGCGACGCCAACGGCCGCATCGCCTTTGCCCTGCACTACGATGACAAGGACGGCACCGGCACCCAGGAGACCCACACCTACACTGTGACCGAGGTGCGCGGCGACAATGACACCATCACCTACGATGACACCGCCTACACCTTTACCGTGGAGGTCATCGACGATGGCACCGGCCACCTGACCACCAAGGTCACCCAGCCCGAGGCAATGGTCTTCCGCAACGTGTACACCCCCAAGGCCACCAGCATTACGCTGGCGGGCAACAAGGTGCTGAACGGCCGCGCCCAGAAAGCCGGCGAGTTCACCTTTGAGTTGTGCGACGCCAACGGCGCGGTGATTGCCACCGCCGCCAACGGCGAGAATGGCTACTTTGCCTTCCCCGCCCTGAGCTACGACGAGGCTGGTGAGTACACCTACACCGTGCGCGAGAAGGACACCGGCGTTGGCCGCGTGACCTACGACAAGACCGTGTACAGCGTGACCGTGCAGGTACGGGACGAGGACGGCCAGCTGAAGGCAGACATCATCCTGCCCGCCTCCGGCCTGACCTTTACCAACACCTACACGCCGGAGCCGGCCCAGACGCCTGCCCCGACCCCGAAACCGACTACTTCCCCCGCACCGGCGGCAACGGCGGCTCCCA
>ULSE01004904.1_pt1 | contig 15423 bp, 10 predicted proteins | sample 1956061 | NCBI WGS metagenome assembly ULSE01 (sample SAMEA4835700, study PRJEB28245) | human gut metagenome | biome: gut microbiome; material: fecal sample | place: Denmark | collected 2008 | reverse complement strand
TCCCGAACGCAGCGCTCTACCAAACTGAGCCACGCCTCGATCTCGATTACGTTACACAGTATAATACACATTCTTCCAATTGTCAACTATAAATTTTCAAAATTTTTAATTTTTTTTAGACAACTAGAAAAATAATGATCAAACAGGGGTCAGCACTGCTGTTTTCCTGTACCAACCCCTGTGTTTCCTACATTTTTCACTGATCTTAACTGCTTCTAATTTAAAAGAATTTTGCAATATATCCCTGAGCCAGGATAAAGATCACGATCAGCGGAAGGATGTAGCTTACGTAAAAACGTGCCCATCTTGGGAACTTAATGCCAGATCCCTCATTTGCTTCTGCCAGGAACTTTTCAAAGCCCCATCCATAACGGCTGGTGCAGAACAGCAGATACAGAAGACTTCCAATAGGCAGCAGGTTATCACTGAGGATAAAGTCCTCAAGATCCTGGATATTAGAACCTGCTCCCAATGGCTGGAAGCTGCTCCAGATATTAAATCCAAATACACATGGAAGAGACAGGATGATCACTACTATTACATTCCATGCTACTGCTTTCTTTACAGAACAGCCGGTAAGGTCTGTTGCAAAAGAAATAATGTTCTGAAATACGGCAATTACAGTTGAAAGAGCCGCAAAGGACATAAATACAAAGAATAAAGTTCCCCAAAGTCTGCCCCATGCCATATGGTTAAATACATTTGGCAACGTGATAAAGATCAGGGATGGACCGGAAGTTGGCTCAACTCCATATGCAAAACATGCCGGGAAAATGATCAGACCAGCCATAAATGCAACCAGTGTATCCAGAATGGTGATACTGATGGCTTCGCCGGTCAGACGGCGTTCTTTTCCAATATAACTTCCGAAAATAGCTAACGCACCGATACCGATACTTAATGTAAAGAAGGACTGTCCCATAGCCGCAAAAATGGAATTTCCTAGTCCTGCATCTACCATTTTTCCAAAATCAGGTTTTAAGTAAAACTCCAGACCTGGAGCACCGCCCTTTAATACCATGGAGTGGACAGCCAGTGCCATCATAAGGAATAACAGGCAGACCATCATTACTTTTGTAATACGCTCTACACCTGCAACCAGACCCTGGGCACAGATACCAAAACAGAGAACTACAACAAAGATCATAAATCCAGTCATTAATGCAGGATTTCCAAGCATGTTGGTAAACTCTCCTGCTACTGCATCGGAGTCAAGTCCTGTAAAATCCCCACGAAGCATTTTGATGAAGTAATAGATCATCCATCCTGCTACCGTGGTATAAAACATCATCAGCATGTAGTTTCCTGCCATAGCTGCATAGCGGGTCAGATGCCATTTTGTACCTTTCGGCTCCAGCATGTTAAAAGAAAGGGCTGCACTGCGCTTGCTGGCGCGTCCTACAGCAAATTCCATTACTACAATAGGAAGACCAAGGATCAGGAGAAATGCCAGATAGATCAGTACAAAGGCAGCTCCACCGTAAGCTCCTACAATGTAAGGAAATCTCCACACATTGCCCAGACCAATGGCACAGCCTGCTGAGATCAGGATGAAGCCAAGTCTGGAAGAAAATTTTTCACGTTCCATTGAAAGTATAAACCCCCATCTACTTTGATTTACGCTGTTTTCATTTTTTTCCAGCGCATACACTTTAACACTTTGGTGCGTCAATTTGCCCCTAAAGCGCAAGAAAGAGTTTTTCCACACTCCACATGTGAAAAAACTCTTTCAAAAATATACCATAAATTCTTTTATAAGTCAATTTTATGATACCAGACTACTATGCATAATCTCTTACATAATCTCCTACATCAGCTCAAATAAATTTAACTGATTAGACTGAGGAAGGTCTTTAAGCAGTCCAAGGTCTGACATCAGGGAACAGATAGTTCCATTTACCTTGGTACGGCTGGAGAAATCTTCTACTGACAGGAACGGACCGTCTTTTACTGCATCTACCACTGCTTCTGCCGCTTTTTCACCTAAGCCGTCAATACTGCTTAAAGAAGGCATCAGCTTACCGTCAATGATCTGGAAATGTCTTGCTTTTGCCTTATAAATATCAATCGGCACAAAATCAAAGCCCCTTGCGTACATTTCCTGGACAATACGCATGTCACGCAGGGTATCCTGCTCCTTTTTAGAAAGAGTATCGGAACGTTTTTTATAATCTGCCAGATAATATTCCAGTTTATCTCTTCCCTGACACATGATCTCATAGGAAAAGGCGCTGGCGCGGATACTGAAAAAGGCCGCATAGTAAGCCAGTGGATAAAAGATCTTACAGTAGGCAATACGCCACGCCATCATAACATAGGCTGCCGCATGTGCTTTCGGGAACATGTACTTGATCTTTTTACAGGACCAGATGTACCAGTCAGGCACACCATGCGCCTTCATATCTTCTTCCCACTCCGGCTTTAAACCTTTACCTTTTCGCACGCTCTCCATGATGGTGAAGGAAAGTCCCTGTTCCATTCCCTGGGCGATCAGATAGATCATAATATCATCTCGGGTACAGATCGCTGTCTGAATAGTAGCTTTTCCTTCCTGGATCAACGTCTGGGCATTTCCCAGCCAAACGTCCGTACCATGTGCCAGACCGGCAATACGCACCAGGTCAGAGAAATACTTTGGTTTGGTATCCAGAAGCATCTGCATAGCAAAGTCCGTACCAAACTCCGGCACACCAAGAGCTCCTAAAGGACAGCCACCGATATCATCCGGCGTGATCCCCAGTGCAGAGGTATTCTGAAACAGGCTCATAACCTCCGGGCTGTCCAGAGGAATATCCTTAACCGGGTCCAGACCGATCAGGTCCTGCAGCATACGGATCATGGTAGGATCATCGTGTCCAAGAATATCCAGTTTTAACAGGTTGTGGTCAATGGAATGGTAATCAAAGTGTGTGGTAACGGTGGAGGTAGTCATATCGTTTGCCGGGTGCTGTACCGGTGTAAAGGAATAGATCTCTTCACCTAAAGGCAGTACAATGATACCTCCCGGATGCTGACCGGTGGTACGGCGCACGCCTACACAGCCCTGAACAATACGGTTGATCTCGCAGTTTCGCTTCCTGGTTCCCCTTTCCTCATAATATTTCTTTACATAACCGAAAGCCGTTTTATCCGCCAGTGTACCAATGGTTCCTGCACGGAAAGTCTGGCCCTTACCGAAAATAACCTCCGTATAGTCATGGGCCTTACTCTGGTACTCACCGGAGAAGTTTAAGTCGATATCAGGCTCCTTATCTCCCTTAAATCCAAGGAAAGTCTCAAATGGAATATCAAACCCGTCTTTTTCCAGAGGTGTTCCGCATACCGGGCATTTTTTATCTGGCATATCGCAGCCCGCCATACCGGAGAACTTACGCACTTCTTCAGAGTCAAAATCATAGTAACGGCACTTTGGACAATGATAATGAGGACTTAGCGGATTTACCTCTGTAATACCGGACATGGTTGCCACAAAGGAGGAACCTACAGAACCTCGGGAACCTACCAGATAGCCGTCCTCATTAGATTTCCAAACCAGCTTCTGGGCAATGATATACATAACCGCAAATCCATTGGTGATAATGGAATGAAGCTCACGCTCCAGACGGTCTACTACGATCTTTGGAAGATCTTCACCATACATCTCATGGGCGCGGTCATAACAGATCTTTGTTAAGGTCTTATCAGAGTCTGGGATAACAGGCGGGCACTTGTCCGGACGCACCGGCGCAATTTTTTCGCACATATCAGAAATCTTACGGGTATTGGTAACGACTACCTCGTATGCCTTATCCGGTCCCAGATAAGCAAACTCTTCTAACATCTCTTCTGTTGTACGCAGATATAGCGGCGCCTGGTCATCGGAGTCTTTAAATCCCTGACCAGCCATGATGATACGCCGGTAAACCTCATCCTGGGGATCCAGGAAATGAACGTCACAGGTAGCGCACACCAGCTTACCAAACTGGGTTCCCAGATCTACGATCTTTTTATTGATCTCGATCAAGTCTTCTTCTATCTTAACTGTACTCTTTTCATCCCGGAGCATAAACGCATTGTTTCCCAAAGGCTGGATCTCCAGATAATCGTAGAAATTTACCAGTCTGGCAATCTCCGCATCGGGAGCCCCGCGAAGAAGGGCCTGATATAATTCTCCCGCCTCGCAGGCAGAACCGATCAGCAGACCTTCTCTGTACTTGTCCAGAACGCTCTTTGGGATACGGGGACGTCTGGAATAATAATCCAAATGGGACCAGCTGACCAGACGGTACAGGTTGATACGTCCCAGGTCATTTTTTGCCAGGATGATCACATGGTTGGTAGGCAGTTTCATAATGGTCTGGGCATCCATGGTACTTAATTCATTTAAGTGGTCCAGATCTTCAATATCCCGATCCCGCAGCATCTTTACAAAAGCTGCGAAAATCTCCGCTGTAGCCCCTGCATCATCTACTGCCCGGTGATGATTTTCCAGGGAAATATTTAAAGCTTTCGCTACTGTATCCAGCTTAAAACGGTTTAAGTTTGGCAGAAGAAGGCGGGCCAGAGATACCGTATCCAGTACTGTTGGTGAAAATGGCAGTCCCAGCGCTTCTGCATAATGACCAATAAAACCAACATCAAAACCTGCATTGTGGGCTACCAGTACTGCGTCTCCCACAAATTCCAGAAACTGAGGTAATATCACATCGATCTTCGGATATGGCAGTACCATAGCGTCATTGATGCTGGTCAGCTTTTCAATATCAAATGGAATCGGCACATCCGGGTTTACGAAAGTAGAAAACTTGTCCGTGATCACACCGTCTACTACTTTTACAGCACCGATCTCAATGATCCGGTTCTTTACAGGGCTGAAACCTGTGGTCTCAATATCGAAAACAACATAGGTATCTGCAAAAGTCTGTCCCTTGGAATTTTCTACCAGCTGCTTGGTATCATCTACCAGATAGCCTTCCACACCATACAAGATCTTAAAGGTATCCCCTTTATCCAATGCATGGTTTGCATCAGGGAAGGCCTGAACGCAGCCGTGGTCCGTAACAGCAATGGAGGACATGCCCCATTTTTTCGCCCGCTTGATGATGCTCTTTACCTCAGAAACACCATCCATATCGCTCATTTTTGTATGGCAGTGCAGTTCCACACGTTTTTCCAGGCTGTTGTCCATACGCTTGGTGGTAAAGTCATCGGCCTTTTTAATACCTACAATAGAGCCTAATGTCAGTTCTCCGTCAAACTTATCAATGGTGGTAACACCTTTGATCTTAATGAACATGCCCGTTTTGATCATGTCCTTTACTTCATTGAAGATTTCCGGACGGATGAACATTTTAGCTGTAATGGTATCTGTAAAGTCTGTCACATCAAAGGTAAGAATGAATTTACCGCTTCTTAGCTCGCGGCTTTCACAGGTTAAGATCTGTCCACGTAAAGTAACTTCTCCGATCTCTCCGTCGATCTTCTCAATCTCCATAAAGTCATCTTCAAAATCACGGCCGTAAAGTACATCCGGATTATTGGAACGTTTAACAGAAAACTTCCTGTCTTCTCCAAAGCCGGAGTCTTTATCTCTTCCCCAGCCTTTTCTGCCTTTGTTAAGCTGAGGTTTTTCCGTTTTTCCGCCTGACTGTGGTTTTGCAGCAGCTGTTTTTCCTGCATCTACTGGTTTTATGCCATCTGATACAGGAGAAATAGTCTCATCATTGCCAGGAACATTTCCGGAAGCTGCCTGATCCATAAGAGCGTCCCATGGAGCTGCCTCCGGCATAGGAATATCCATAATAGCAGCATTACTATTATGAGTTTTTTTCTCACCATTATCGCTCTTTGCAACTGTCTGTGAGATATTTTCTCCACCACTTACATTTTCTAACTCATCCTTATGATTTTGCCAGTAAATAGCCTGTGCTTCTCTCTCTAACTTCAGCTCGATCTGCTTTCTACGGTCATTTTCCTTTGGCGGAATGTACTGAAACGCTACTTCTACCGGCAGACCGCACCGTTCATTAAATACCTTTTCCAAAACCCGCTTTAACTCATTGGTCTTGTCCCGGTTGACCATGGTATCTTCTACAGTCAGCACCATTTTTCCTTCATCTTCAAAGACGATCTGGGCTTTGCGGAACATACTGTATTCTACGATGCTGTAATGCTTTAATTCCAGCAGCAGACTGTCCTTATACATTTTTAAAAGCTTTTCCGGTGTGTACTGACCAGACAGTCTGTATTTTTCCTGTATCTTAATGGTGATCTGTTTATCCGGGAACAGCTGGTCTTTGATGCCCCGCTCCAGATCATAGATATTTTGTTTATGGATCAGCCTTGTGCTTTTCATATAAACACGAATAGAGCTTCTATCTCTGGCAGAAGTAACTTTTTCTACTTCTGCCAAAGCTAAAAGCTCCTTTAAAGGCTCTGCAATATTAAGGGTTGGAAATACTTCTAAAAAACCTTTTGCCATTCAGATTACTTCTTTCTTGCTTCTGCCATTGCTTCCAGTTCACTGCGAAGGGAGTCTAACAGATCTTCTTCCGGTACTTTTCGTAAGATCTCACCTTTTTTGATGATCAGACCTTCACCTACGCCGCCTGCAATGCCAATATCAGCTTCCCTTGCTTCGCCAGGTCCATTGACTACGCAGCCCATAACAGCTACTTTAACACCGTCTAAGCCTTCCATGCCGGAAACCATGGTCTCTACCTGGTTTGCAAGATGGATCAGGTCAATACGGGTACGGCCGCAGGTTGGACATGAAACCACTTCTACGCCGCCTTTTCTAAGTCCCAGAGTTTTAAGGATCTGACGGGCAGACTTGATCTCCTCGATTGGATCACCTGTAAGGGAAACGCGGATGGTATCTCCGATGCCCTGATATAAGATGATACCCAGCCCTACAGCAGATTTGATATTTCCGGAAAATAAAGTTCCGGCTTCTGTAATACCTACGTGAAGAGGATGATCGGTTCTGGAAGTGATCAGTTCATGTGCTTTCACACACATTAATACATCGGAAGATTTGATACTGATGACCAGATTGTCATAGCCCATATCCTCAATAAGATGTACTTTATCCAAAGCACTTTCTACGATACCTTCAGCTGTTACACCACCGTATTTTTCCACCAGATCTTTCTCAAGAGATCCGCTGTTTACACCTACACGAATAGGGATATTTCCTGCTTTCGCACGGTCTACTACTGCTTTTACGCGGTCTGTACTTCCAATATTACCTGGATTGATACGGATCTTGTCAGCTCCGTTTTCCATAGCTGCAATCGCCAGACGGTAGTCAAAATGGATATCTGCCACTAACGGGATGTGGATCTCTTTTTTAATATCCTTAAGGGCTTCTGCCGCCTTCATGGTAGGTACTGCCACACGGATAATATCGCAGCCTGCTTTTTCCAGGCTTAAGATCTGTGCTACCGTTGCCTTTACATCTTCTGTTTTTGTATTACACATAGACTGGATGAGGATGGGATTTCCCCCGCCGATCACCCGGTCACCAATATGAACAACTTTTGTATCCTTTCTGCTCATGTTTCTTTCCTCTTTATTCTTAATCTCCGATTGCATGCCGCCTGGAGGCAGCACTTTTATAATAATTTTCTTACATCATTAAACATGATAAATACCATAAGTGCCAGCAGTAAAAACATACCGGCAGCATGGACCATTCCCTCTTTTTCACGGTCAATAGGCTTTCTGCGTATAGCCTCGATGATCAGAAATACCAGACGTCCGCCATCCAGTGCAGGAAGTGGAAGCAGGTTCATCACACCCAGGTTTGCGCTTAAAAGAATGGCAAAATTCACAAGTACCATGGCAACCACTGTATTTCCTGCAGGTGCTGCCTGCTCCACCGTCTGGTCAATGGTAGTAACGATCCCTACAGGGCCACTGATATCATCTGCGCTTACTCTGCCGGCAAATATCATATGAAAACTGTCAAATACATAGTAGATCCAGTGTTCCACCTCATAAACCGACTGCACCAGCAGCTGCACCGGATTTGTGATCTTCTGAAGTTTTGCCTCAAACCGCACACCGATCATGGACTGCCCTGTCTTATCGTTATAAACCGGAGTGATCTTTGCCGATCTCTTCTCTGTTTTCCCATTTTCATCTGTATGTTTCCAGGTAATGGTCACATCCTGATGAGGATGGGCTGTAAGATAAGGTGAAAGATCCCGGTAAGAATGGACCGCTCTGTGGTCTACTTTTATGATCACATCTCCTGTAAGGATCCCCGCCTGCTCAGCCGGGTACCCTTCTTCTACACCCATGACCACCGGCTCATAAAAGCCACCGGCACAGCCTACGATAACAAGGGATAACAGGAAAGCCAGAATGAAATTAAATAAAGGGCCTCCAAAAACCACGGCAATACGGTTAAATACAGGTTTGTTATTAAAAGCCCTGTCCCCTTCTGCATCCTCATCTTCTCCTAACATGGCGCAGGAACCGCCAAAAGGCAGAAGTTTTAAAGAATATCTCGTTTCGCCTTTTACAAAACTTAAAAGCCTCGGTCCCATCCCTAAGGAAAATTCCGTCACTTCAATCCCGCTTAATTTTGCGAATATAAAATGTCCAAGTTCATGGAACAGGATGATTCCCCCAAGGATCAGCACTGCCAGTACAATATTCATAGGATTTCATTCATCCTTTCCTGTTTTCATTTATGGTAATATCACCGCCAGGTGACATATCCGTTTAACTTAAATATTCCACTTTGAATGGATAAAGTCATAAGTTTCTGCTTCCGCTGCCAGGATCTGATCTACATCTGGTGCATCAACCTTCTTATGATGCTCCATGGATGCCTGGATCATGTCCGGAATGGTCAGATACGGGATCTTTTTCTTTAAAAACAGACTTACTGCCATCTCATTGGCTGCATTAAATACAGTTGGCATACTTCCGCCTGTCTTTCCTGCCTGGTATGCCAGTTTTAATCCCTTAAATGTTTCCGGATCCGGTACATCAAAGGTGATCTCACGAAGCTTTGTAAAGTCCAGTCTGTCTCCTGGAAGAAAACGTCTTTCCGGATAGTATAATGCATACTGGATCGGCAGTTTCATATCCGGTGTACCTAGCTGGGCGATCACTGCTCCATCTTCATACTCGATCATGGAATGGATAATACTTGCAGGCTGGATCACTACCTGGATCTGATCTAAGGATACATCAAACAGCCAGCCGGCTTCCATTACTTCCAGTCCCTTATTGACCATAGTAGAGGAGTCGATGGTGATCTTGTGGCCCATAGACCAGTTTGGATGCTTTAAGGCATCTTCCACCTGGACTTTTTCCAGCTGTTCTCTTTTCCATCCTCTGAAAGGACCTCCGGAAGCAGTCAGAAGGATCTTATGGATCTTATTTCCGGCTGCTCCCTGAAGGCACTGGAAGATTGCAGAATGTTCGGAGTCTACCGGAAGGATCTTCACACCCATTTTCTTTGCCAACGGCATGATAATGTGACCGGCTGTGACCAGTGTCTCCTTATTTGCCAGAGCAATGTCTTTTCCTGCTTCCATGGCAGCGATGGTAGGCCGGATACCGATCATTCCCACTACTGCGGTAACTACGATCTCTGCCTTTGGCTCTGTTGCAACAGCGATCAGGCCCTCCATACCGGAAAGGATCTTCACATCCAGATCTTTTACCCTTTCTTTCAGTTCTTTTGCCTTTTCTTCACTCCACAGGCAGGCGATCTCCGGCTTAAATTCGCGGATCTGTTTTTCGATCAAATCCACATTGGAACCGGCTGCCAGAGCCGTTACCTTAATATCTTTATTGTATCTTACTACCTCTAATGTCTGGGTTCCGATGGAACCGGTTGAACCCAGGATTGATATGTTCTTTACCATAATTATTCTCCCTTTGTAAAGGAAATGCTTAAAATCATGCTGCTCCTTTTAATTTAAATTGCCTATCTTACTATCTTAAAAAAGTAACTGCAAAATAAATAGCAGGAGCTGTAAATATCATACTGTCAAAACGATCCAGGATACCTCCGTGTCCCGGGATCAGATGGCCATAATCTTTAATATTGTGGTTTCTCTTAATAGCAGACGCTGCCAGATCTCCAATCTGTGAGATAACTGCCGCAATAGCGCAGGCAATGGCGCAGGCAACCATGGGATTTGCCACTTCTTCCATATTATGACCAAAATAAGCACCATAAGCAAGGCCTAACAGTGCAGAACCAACTACACCGCCTACAGCCCCTTCAATGGACTTTTTCGGACTTAATACAGGCGCCAGTTTATGTTTTCCAAGAAGCATTCCTACGCAGTAGGCGCTGGTGTCGCAGCCCCAGGAGCTTAAAAAGATCAGCCATACCAGATAAGCTCCGTCATGCATGCTGCGGGTCTGATACAGAAAAGAAAGCATTACCGGAACATAGCACACACCAAAAAAGGCGCCGGTTATCTCTTCTGTTTTAAAGCTTGGAAAAGTAAAAACATAGAGAGCCATTAAAAGCATCAGGGATGCAATGATCATTAATGTAAGATACTTCTGTCCCTCAAACCATAAGATCCCATAATAGCAGACAGCTGTCAGATAGCCAACTGCAGCTACTGATCTTTTTTCGATCCCGAGAACGCGGTACAGTTCAAACAGGCCTACCAGTGAAATAAGGGCTGTCACTGCAAAAAGGAGGGCGCCTCCTTTTCCAACGAAGAAAATAGCAAGGATGACCAGTACGATACCACTGATCAATCGTGTTGTAAACATAAAAATCTCCTTTTTGAATACGTTATTTTACCCCGCCGAACCGTCGATCTCTCTTATTATACTGAAAGATCGCCTTTTCCAGTTCCTTCTCATCAAAATCCGGCCACAGACAATCTGTAACATACAGTTCTGTATATGCCAGCTGCCACAACAGATAATTGGACAGTCTTAACTCTCCGCTGGTACGGATCAGCAGATCCGGATCCGGGATATCCGCGGTATCCAGATAAGAAGCAAATACAGATTCTGTAATATCCTCTGCCTCCACTTTTCCTGCCTTTACATCCTCTGCCAGTTTCGCAGCTGCTCTGCGGATCTCATCTCTTCCACCATAATTGACTGCGATCACAAAGGTAAGTCCTGTATTATCCTTTGTCTCTTCTTCCAGACGGTTGATGCCGTCAATAATATCCTGGGCAAAACGTCTTCTGTCACCGATCATCTTTACCCGCACATTGTTGGCAGAAGCGATTTTTAACAGGCGGACCATATAATAACGGAACAGTTGCATCAGCGCTCCTACTTCTTCTTCGGACCTTTTCCAGTTTTCAGTAGAAAATCCGTAAACAGTCAGATATTTGATGCCCATTCTGGCAGCGATCTCTACTGTCTTTTCTACTGTAACACAGCCTTCTTTGTGACCAAAGGTTCTAGGAAGACCTCTTTTTTTCGCCCAGCGGCCATTTCCGTCTAAAATAAGTGCTACATGAGCCGGTATTACCATATTACTGTCTAATGCCATTTTCCTCACCTTTTCTTATCTTATTGCATAAAACGAAGAGGCAGGAGTCTCTCCTGCCTCCGTATCAATTTCAGAGACTATACAGTCATGATCTCTTTTGTCTTTTCTTCTACTGCCTTGTCAACACGCTCAATGGTCTTGTCAGTCAGTTTCTGCATCTTCTCAGTCAGATCAGCTAACTCGTCCTCTGTGATCTCTCCAGCTTTCTCTGCTTTCTTAAATGCATCATTTGCATCGCGGCGGATGTTGCGGACAGCAACCTTTGCGTTGTCACCTTTCTTCTTTACTTCCTTTGCAACTTCTTTTCTTCGGTCCTCAGTCATCTCCGGGAAGATCAGGCGGATGCAGTTTCCGTCGTTGGTAGGATTGATACCTAACTCAGATGTAAGGATCGCTTTTTCGATTGCTTTTAACAGGCTCTTTTCCCATGGCTGGATCACGATCATACGTGCTTCCGGAACAGATACGTTTCCTACCTGCTGAAGAGGTGTTGGTGTTCCGTAGTAATCCACTTTAATCTTGTCTAATACATGTGGGTTTGCACGGCCTGCGCGGATAGTTCCGTAATCAGCTAACAGAACTTCCATTGTCTTGTCCATCTTATCCTGATAAAACTTTAAATCTTCCATAAGTTCCCTCCTGAACATGCAGCTTTTGCTGTCATTTTATATTCATAGCGTTTTCGCTTTTATTCTTACTTATTGTGTTACCGTAATGATCGATCAAGCAGTAACGATGGTTCCGTTGATACGGCCCTGCATAGCATTTGCAATACCGTCCGGTTCATTTAAGCTGAATACAGCCATTGGCATCTTGTGTTCCATGCACATAATAGATGCGGTCAGATCTACAACTGCTAACTGGCGGTCGATCACTTCCTGAATGGAAATGGTATCAAATTTCTTTGCCTCTGGATTTACCTTTGGATCGCTGTCATATACACCGTCAATAGCCTTTGCAAGAAGGATGCAGTCTGCCTCCATCTCAATTGCACGCAGTGTGATACCTGTATCAGTTGAGAAATAAGGATGTCCTGTACCGCCTGCAAAGAACACCACCTTTCCCTCTGCAAAGCACTTATTTGCCTGATCCTTGGAGAACAGCTGGGTCATAGTGCCACATGCAAATGGGGTAAAGATCTCTGTCTGCATTCCCGCATTGCGGAAGATCTCAGAAACATAGATACAGTTCATAACTGTAGCTAACATACCGATCTGGTCTGCCTTGGTACGCTCAATGGCATCGCTGGTACGGCCTCTCCAGAAGTTTCCGCCTCCGATCACAATACCTACCTGAACGCCTGCGTCTACAGATAATTTTACCTGTCTTGCTACCTCTTTTACAGTATCTTCGTCGAAACCGGTCTTTTTAGGACCTGCAAGGGCCTCGCCGCTTAATTTTAAGAATACACGGTTCATTTTCATAAATGAGTTTCTCCTTGTGTTGGATTATACTTTTTTAAGTATAACATAGGAATGTATTTTTGGAAAGATTATTTTCACTGTTCGCGGATCCGTTCACGGATGCTCCTTGCATCTGTGTCCGACAATGGATCACAGATATCATAGATCTTTGCAGTCAGTTCCGGATCATTTCCTACATTTTTAATGATCCACAATCTGGACTCTCCTGATTTTTTAAACCGGAGGACTTTTGCAATGGTAAACAGAAGTTCTTTTTCTTTTGCATCATTTGCGTCACTTAACTGTTTTTGCTGGTAACGCTTCTGCTTTTTCTCATATTTACTTACCTTTGTCTTTTCACGCTGGGCAATGGCAGCTCCCGGAGTACCGTATCCCTTCTCTAACCATATGGTTTCTACCTGATACGTTCCGTCTTCAATGGTCATAACAGCCATGGAAAGAGGCAGTGTATTCCGCTTATAACCACAACTTCCGGGATTTAGCCACAACCTTCCCGCGATCTCCTGCTGCTGGTACATATGGGAATGGCCAAAGATCACTACCTGAGCATCTCCTAATGCCACAGGGATGTCCGTTCTCTGATGGGCCATGACCATTTTCACACCGCCGATTTCAAAACGTTTGATCCCCGGCAGTCCCCCGGACCAGCCTCTGTCATTATTTCCCCTTACTGCAAAAAGCGGCTGCTTTCCGCTTAATTTCATATACAGCATCTGCGTATCAAAATCACCTGCATGTACGATCACGTCGCAGGTTTCCAGTATCTTCTCCACCTCCGGGCGCAGCACTCCATGGGTATCTGCCATCATTGCCACCCTTACAGGTCCCCGTTCCATTTTTCTTCCTCCTTGGTTTCACATATACACGCTCTGAAAATACCAGATTATTATATACGATTATTTTCTGACTGACAATCATTTCAGCCATAACATCTTCTTGTATTATTTATTTTTTCTGACGATTTTGTGAACATTATTGTGGAAAAAATAGTTAGATGTTATACTTGCAGCAGACCATTGTACATTTTGATATAAATATACGGATCTGTACATACATGAAAGGGGAAACTGTATGATAAAAAATTATAAAAAACTATTCCTGTCCTTTGGAGCTGCAGCTGTTTTAAGTTCCGCAGCTGCTTTTAGCAGCCTGGCTGCAAGTGGCGGCTGGGTCAGTGAAAACGGAGTATGGAAATATCAGGAAGCATCTGGAAATTATGCCTACAATACCTGGAAAACTTCCGGTGATAACTCTTACTATCTGGACAATAACGGCGTCATTGCTGTAAACCAGTGGATCGATGATACCTACTACGTTGACGATGACGGCGTAATGGCAAAAAATTCCTGGATCCAGTTATCAGAAGATACTTCCCAGAAGAAAGCAGGCTGGTATTACGTGGACGCCAAAGGAAAGCTGATCAAGGATAAATGGAGTACCATCGGGGATAAAAAATACGCTTTTGACAGCGATGGAAAAATGCGTACAGGCTGGTTTTTTGATAATGATGATATTTATTATCTGGGAGACAATGGTTATGCCAAGACCGGCTGGCTGTGCCTGGACTATGACGAAGACAACAAGCCGGATGATGGAACGATCTCTGAAATCCGTACTTCTGCTTCCGATACTGCCAAATGGTTTTATTTCCAGACAAACGGAAAGGCAAAACGTTCTAAGAATGACTCCTATTCCGCTGAAACCATCGGGGATAATAAATATTATTTTAATGAAGACGGTGTGATGATGACTGGCTGGGTAGCTGTAAAAAGCAGCGCTGAAGCAGGAGATCCCACAGGTATCAGCAAATTCGTCTATTTAGGCGGAGATGATGAAGGCATCATGGCAAAAAACAAATGGCTGGAACTTTACAATCATCCAGGTGACTCTGATGACAAGGACGAGATCACCACAGACAACAGCGATGAAGCCCCAGACGAAGGTGAGTCAAACTGGTACTACTTTGAAAGTGATGGTACCCCTGCTTACTTAAACAGCAAAGCTACCAATATGAGCAAGGCAACTACCAAGGTAGATGGAAATTCCTATTTTTTTAACTCCTATGGTGTCCGCCAGACTGGCCTTATCCATGTGGTAACTTCTTCCGGTAAAGAATTTACAGGCTACTTTGGTGAAAATGACTCTGACGGTAAAATGCTCACCGGTAAAAAATCCAATTTAAGCGTTGACGGTGAAACAGCTGCTTACTATTTCAGTGAGTCCGGCTCTGATAAGGGCTGCGGTTATAATGGTTCCAAAGATGATTATCTGTATTATCAGGGACGCCTTGTAAAGGCAGACAGCGGTTCTGACTATCAGGTATTCTGTGTTGACAATAAAATGTACCTGGTTAATGAGTCCGGCAAGATCCAGACTTCCAGCAAGAATTATAAAGTAAACGGATCCTGGACATTCAAGGTTTCCGGCGGTTCTATTTATTTCATTGATGATGATAAGAAATCCACAGGAAAGGTTACTTCTTCTGATGCGGAGTCCCTTCCGGAAGTGATCTATGAT
>ULSE01001211.1_pt1 | contig 15488 bp, 16 predicted proteins | sample 1956061 | NCBI WGS metagenome assembly ULSE01 (sample SAMEA4835700, study PRJEB28245) | human gut metagenome | biome: gut microbiome; material: fecal sample | place: Denmark | collected 2008 | reverse complement strand
TTCGCTGTGGTGGGTTAAGTATAGAGCGCAACCAGAAGCCACTAACCCCCGAAATCACGCCGGAACGCAACGCACCATGGTAAACAGAAACAAGTTAAGGTAAAAAAGGTCAAGCCGCGCAAACCCGCATGAAATCAGGATTTTTTCTGGTTACTAACATTATTTCACAGGTTCCATGGACGGTAACAACAACTCTTTTCCCAAACATCTTCGGCAGCCATGCAAAGAACGCCGGTCCTTCGGCGTGGATGTGCACCACATCGTATTTTCCAAATGCACTATAAAGTGCCGCAAATGCGGAGGAACTGACTGCAGCAAGTCCGCGCCGCTCAATGGTCGGAACGACCTTTTGACGGATTCCCCCGTCATCGTCATATTCTGCACCACTCACATGATGGCCTGCTCTGTTGTAGCAAGTCACGTCACAGCCATTCTGTGCCATTCGGGTGCAGAGTTCTTTGACAACGATCTCTACTCCGCCTTCTCTTGATAATCGCTTCTGTCCGAACATCGCAATCGCAAGTTTCTTACTCATAAATCTTTCCCGCAATCCCACTCAATTTCTTCATCTATATTTCTAGCCAACACAAAGAGCGGATAGGCTCGTGCACCTGTCCGCTGGCTGTCACCCCACCCTCATGGTCGAGATTTCTTCCTGTGCGGCATTTCTGCCACCCAAAAAGATCAGTCGTTCATTCTTCGGGTAAGAAAATATGAACTTCAGGTTGCGGAGCCTTTCATTCTCTGCCGTACCCTTGTCCCTATTATGACAGCCGCGTATTATATCTCTAGCTCCAGTGCCGGCAACCGCAATTTTATAGTCTTTTTTCATAACTTCTTATCCTCCCGAAGACTCCAATCGTCTTTCCCCTCGCCTTGTCATTTCCGTATTCATTTTAGAATCATTGTGTATATGCGTTTTCTATATGTAGTACTATGCCCGGTCCGCCCTATCGACAGCTCTCTAATTATTTCTACACTTTTCGATCATATATGCAGCAATTCTACCATATTCGACAAATTATTTCAATTGTAAACAGGGTCTCGGGGACGTTGCAAACAATATTTCGCCATACTGACAAGTAATGGCTAATGTTGTGGTGCAAAAACGCACAATTTTATAGCAAAAAAGAGGGGTGCAGCTTAATGCTGTCCCCTCTTTGGGTTACCAGGCCAGGAACATGGGTTCCTTAAACAGGTTTGTGTACTTTTCTAACATGGCATCGGACAAAGAACACAGGTTGCCCTCCTCGTCCCCTGCGGCGATAAAAGCCGGGCCGACCAGCAGGTCTTGGCCGCCCCAAAGCCAACGGTTGGGCGGCAGCTGTAGCAATTTTCCCTCATCGTTGCATACCAGAACAATATCTGCCTCCGGGTCATCCATGGGCAGGCACTCGATCAGGCCACCGACAAATTGCTGCATGGCTTCCAGTGTGTTATCGATTATAACCATCTTGGCGTACTCAGTCGGCAGTAACGCCAGAACGCGGATTTTTTCTTCTTTCATAAGCACACCTCAGTAATATAACATCTCGTAACAGGCATCGGACAGCAATGCGCGGAACGCATCACTGTCGTTCAGAGCTGCCTCGATTTCTTCCTCGCCGTAACCACAATCCGACAGCCAATCCACATCCGCCGGGTCGAAGCCCATGTTATGGGCCGTCACGGTCAAATCTCTCCGTTGCTTCTGGGTGTCCTTCTTATACGGCCAGCAAAGCGACTGCCAGAAACGCCTATAATCGATTCGTTCCGTTGAAAAATGGTTGCGATGCATTTTCCCTTCCGCCGTTATGCAAAGTATCTCACCCTCAGCCACCTTAACGGTCTGATGTACTTTTCCCCGCAAATATGGCAGCGGAATCACTGCCGCCGCCAAAATTTCCGGCGTACTTGCGTAGAGATGCACCCCCGTGGCCGGGTAATACCACACTGACAGTGGGTTATTGCCCCGCACAAGGTACAGATCATTTCCGGAAGTCAGAATCGAAAACGTGAACGTTCCCTCCAACTGTTCTGCCATAGCAGCAATGGTCTGCGGTGTCACCGCGCCATAACTTTGCAGCAATTGGACGGCAACAAAACTGTCTGTTTCCACCGCCGTCTGTGGCAGGTTAAACCGCAGGCGAATGCTCGTTTCATTATGCAGTACACCGTTGTGGGCCAATGCAAAGTCTCCGCCGGGCAATGCACCGCGGAACGGATGATTGTTATAGTTTTTCTTCTCGCTCCCCTGGGTCGTCATCCGCACATGGCCCAGCAGTTGGGTCGTGCCTTTGGGGAGCCGCAGTTGCATCCGCGCGGCAGGTTTCGGGCGCTTGTATATACGCAGTTTTCCACTCTGTACGTAGGCAATTCCTGTTGCATCCTGCCCACGAACTGCACTGGCGCGGGCCAGCGAATTGGCAAGGGCGCTGGCCTGTTTTTCCGTCAGACTGTGCTGCAGGTCACTAAATCCAAACAATCCACACATAGGTTAAACCTCTCTTTCTGCCGTGACCGGCTCATTGACATACAGGTTCCGTTCTTTTAGGTACTGCACCAGTTCCGGGCAATTATCCTGCGTCAGGGCTTCAATCAGCGCCGGCCAGCTGAACTCTTGGATGTGATATTCCGGCAAAGAAATTGCCACCCGACACAGGTTCGCAACGAACTGCAGGGTGGCAATTACTGTATTGTATTTCAGAGTTCCGCGGAACACACGAAATTCGATTGTGTCCGTGTTAGTCAGGTTGATGCAGGCGTATCTACCATTAGCTCCGTGCTTTGCCTCCTTTAAAATCTCTTCGCCGCGATCTTTGTAGCCGTACCGCGCAGCCCAGTGGTTGATCTGGCTTTCTGTTCGCCGGGAGAAGTGCAAAATCTCCTGCCAGAAGCGCTCGAAAATGTACAGCAGTTTGGCAATTGTCTCTTCCTGCTCGTACACATCTTTACCCAATGCCTTACGGCTGACATGGACATGCAGCCCGCAGGTTCCCGGTGCGTGGCTGCAGTAGCCCATGCCGCGCAAGGCTTCCAGCGTTTCCCGCCAAGGCACCTGCTGTAAGTGTGTTTCCAGCGTACAGGGATGTGTCACCAGTTCAAATCCATCGTTTAGGCTGCCATCCGATTTGACATAGCCATATACATTTTCTTGGTTAAACGCCCGCAGCGCTTGGACCGCATTAATGTTGTCCTTGCCTGCTTCATCCACCTCCAGCTCAACACCCAGGTAGAGTGGTCCATCCCCGTAAAAGATTGGTTCCGGCTTGTAAGAATAATTGTGAATCGTTCCGCCGTAACCGCGCTCATAGCAGCTGTCGCAATAAGCTTCGTCCTCGTCATTGTAGTGGGCATCTTCCTGCGGAATCAGTGCGCCGCAGTTTTCGCAGGTAACATAATTGTCTGCACGGCAGGACGCGCAAAGATGCAGATAATGAGTTCCGTAGTCGTTTGCCATCCAGATGCGTTCGCCGCAGCAATCGCAGCATACCGTATATCGTTGCAGGCATTCCGGACAGAGTTCAGCACTGCCCATCCAGGTCAGGTTTACGCGGGGGTGCACGGCACCACAGTGGGTACAGGGTTGGGTCTTTTCGTTCATGATCGCATTTCCTTTCTGTTTTCATTCGCTCATGTTTTTGATTACTTCTGTCACGACAGCCACTGCCAAAGTCAGTAAGGCTTCCGCAATGGCTGCCGGCAGCTTGCAATCCGTCTCAGCACAGGTCGTTCATGGGACTTCCTCCTTGTATAAAAAGTAACAGAAGGCACCGTTTCCAGTGCCTTCTGTTCTACTAAAATAATATACAATTATTTTTTATAGAAATACGGTCATGGCAGTTTTAACTGTTGCAAAGTTCCTCGTATTCCTCTTCGGCTTTCTTCTGGCACTGTTCGCATTCCCCATCGCAGGGGCTGTTGCGCAGGCGTTCCATCAACGTCGATTCATAGCTTTCCTGTAATTCTCTCTTGAATTCTTCATAGCTCGCTCTTTTTTCACCCTCCAGCAGCGTCCAGACCGATGGCATCTGCGCCACAGGTACATCATCCGGCAGGTAGACCATAGATACCCCGGCACGGGCAAAGGCTTCCCGGTAGTCTGTCAGTTTTTTCCGTGCTGCCGCCGGGGTTCGCCCTTCTGCGACCATATCGGCCAGGATGTTCATTTCAGCCTTCTCCCTGTCGGCATAGGAATTCCACCGATCAGCAACTTCTGCCAACTCGCTGGCCCGCTTAGGGTAAACCTCCCGCAGCTTTTTTTGCAAATCATCTCTGTGCAGATAATCGCCGGTATTCTTCAGCACCATGCGCCAAAAGGCAGAGATAAGATCTTCCCCATTGTCGTAATAGTGATTCAGCGTTTCATAGGGGCTTATAACCTTTTCGGTCTGATTGTAGTCCTTGATGGCGCGCCGCCCCTCTTTCAATTTAAAAATCAAGCGTGGATTGCCGTAGTCTCGTTCAATTTTTACGGTAAGCTTGTGTGATTTGCAACCAATCACACATTTGTCCGGCGTAAGTTCCTGCACCTTGTAGTTACTGTCACACACCGATTTGCAGATAAGCAGCAAATACCAGGAAAGGTCCATATCCGTATCCAGTTCCACCATTGCCTGCAATGTTACGGACCGCACCGAGAACTGCTGGGCCGGATCGTAACTATGCAAGTCCCATTCCCGCATTAGGTCACGGATGCCGCTCTCCGGATCCGAGTAGCCGTAAAAGTCGAGTTCTTCGTATTCACCATCCTCGTCCTTTTCCCGCACAATGTCCCAATAAACACTTTGGTCGTTATTTGCTCCAAAGCGCATGTACAAGCCGTCCCCAAGGCGATATCTTTGCTTATCCCCTTCCCATTCGTAGTAAGGGTTGTTGTACAGGTGGCCTTTTACACTCCGCATCTGTATTGCTGTAAGCTGTTTACGGATCGTAACTTTGTAGACTGCACTGTCTTCCCGCCGTCTGGTATAAGAAATTGTGTTGTCCATATAAGTACCTCTTAATTTTTACATCGATTATTTTGTATTTGTGTTGTAATTTTAACGTTGCTTTGTTATAATGAAGGAAATTACAGTTCACAGCGCAGACCGAATGCCTCTGCTTTCAGGGCAAGGAACCGTTTGTCATCTACACCGTGTACGCTCGTCCGCGTATCACCGCAGATGAGCCAGGGGTTCTTTTTAAATAGCCTACAGGCTTTTCGTTCCTGCGAACCTTCCGGCATGTTTGGGCTGCCGGGTGGGAACTTTCGGCACAGCGCCTTTACCTTTAAGCAGACGCGTTGGTTCTTCAGATCAATATAGCCGATATAGCCTTTGCCGTTCCTGTACTCCCGGGGACTTTGGGCCAGCAGATTGGGTTCCAGTTTCAGCTGCCGGATCACTTTTTGGTCATATTCTTCCGGCGCAGCCCTTTCTTGAGCCCGGCTTTTTTTGGTCAATATTGCTTCTCTCTGTGCCTGCTCGCATCTTTGGATGCTTTCTTCCATCGCATGTATAAAAAAGTCCACGTTACTCATTCGGTGAGTTCGCATATAGTCTACAATCACCACCACTGCATAGCGAAATACCTGGTAGTTTCCGTGTATCCTGTACAGTTCTGCGGGGCGCGTAAAACGCAAGCTTGCCTTTTGAATCGCTCTGACAAGCCCGTCCTGTTTACTTACGATATGCCGAATCAGCTGCAGGTAAATACCCGCAAGCGGAGACGGATCACGGCCGATGATCTGTTGGATGCGCTCAAAGGGAATATCACCCTGCCCCACACACACGATGCAGATACGTTCCAGGATTTCTAACGTATAATCGAGGATACTGTTTGCTGTAACCGCCGCCAAAAAGTCTACACGGCTTTCTTTACCTTCTGTTCCACGGAGAGGCAGGGCCCCATTGCCCAGCGCCATGATCAGCTCTTTCAGCTTTTTGGCATCCTGTTCAGACTGTACACCGTTGCTGCCTGCCAGATCATCCAGGATAACTACCGTACCGGATGCCTCCTGCATTCCACCATATAAACTGTTTTTCCAGGAGCGCAGGGGAATTTCAAAAATTTCTCTGTCACCATCGTTTCTGAGGTATAAGCTGTTGACGAGCCGAAGAAGACGCGTTTTGCCGGAGCCGGCTTCCCCATACAAATAAAAGATTGGGTTTCTGTCAATAATGCCGGCTCGTTCCATGAGAGGTTTGATGATTGCGGCGATCTGGAACAGAAACGCCATGTGCAGGGGCAGACAGGGTATTTTGGCCAATTCCATTATTATGTCGCATTCCTGTTGTTGTGCTATCGCCGTGGCCCGCTCTGGAACCCGATACTTTTTTAGCGAATCCGCCATGCCCACGGTTTCTGTATGGACTGCATACCGGATCGGGCCCACATAGTATACCAGCTCATCATTCCGGTCGGTGTGCCATCCTGGTTTTGTAATGAACACGCCCTCGGATGCCTCCAGCTGCTTGTAATGGTTTAGCTGTACTTGGAGTGCAATGCGGACACACTGCTTTACTCTGGCAGGATTTTCGACCAGCATCTGAGGAAAGGCACTTTGCAGATTTTCTATAAGTCGGTTTTGTGCCATAGCAACATCTGCTTCGGGGCCATCCACCGCCCCTTTCTCCAGCCACTGCATGCGGAATGATGTTATTTTATTGTCATCGTCACGATAAATCGTTTTCAGCAGCAGGATACCAAACAGCGCTTTTTTACCCTGGAAAAGCATACATCTGTCTTTGATTCTGACAGCGCTGCAATTTTCCTCCAACAGGGCAGCTAAAACTTGAATCTTTTCCTCGGTATTCATTCCGGATCACCCGCTTCCGCAGGCGACAGCCGTTCCACAAACGGAAGTCCTGACACCTTTGCTATATTTTGCTTCAAATATTCCCGGTAGCATTCTTGGACATCCCGCATGTAATCCGCTTTGATTTCTTCCTGAAGGGCGCGGGCGTTTTCTATTCTGGCCTTGGCATAGCGAAGTTCGGCTTCTGCCTTTTCGCGCTCGGCCCTCGCTTCCGATTCTCTACGCTGGTTTTTCTGGGTGCCGACTGTGGTCAGCAATTCACTGGAGATATGACCGGCAGTTTCTGCTGCAGAGCATAGGGTCTCTATCCACCCTTTCGCAGATCTGTACATAGTATTCTCCAATTCTTTTGGCTTTTCCTGGTCGACTTCCTGTTTGACTATAGGTGCTTCCGTTGTCATTCTTGACTTTTGGAAGATTTTCTCTATATCTTCATCTTCTTGGGATTTTCGCATTTGATAGCCTCCTTGGCTTACAATTTTATTTTCTGTCCGGACACTTGCCATTGTACCTATTTGCCGATTTTTTGTCTTCCCGCATATTGGAACACGTATACACCCTGTATGGAGGCATTTTTATGACTTTACCCCAGGACAAACCACACATCACCGCAGGCGAAATATTTAAAATCAAGCGAAAATACGATATTTTTTCTTATCTTTCCAACATTCCTGGTATTTCTTCTGAAACGCTTGAGATTTTGAAAAAAAGCGAAAATTTCAAGAATAATGAGCTTAAAAATCTTTCTCCGCTATCAACTGACGAATCAGATTCACAGAGTTTCTGGGATTTTCTACAGAGCACCAGCTATTCTCTGCCTATCCCAGAATTTTCTGAGGATATCCTGTCGAAAGGCCCCAAAGGCCCTAAAAACCCTAAAGGCTTTAAAATTTCTATAAAAAATGTCAACCCATTTTCTTATCTTTTCATCAAATCGCCGTACCGTTCTCGTAAGATGAACTCTTCTGGCAAAGATTACGCCATTGATGATTCTATTGTCGATAAAATTGCTCCTTTATGGCTCTACAAAGAAACTCTGCCACTTGCCCCTGTCCTCTCACTTATTATGCTATCCTATGCAACACATAAGGACCCTAACTGCTTTCCCCGAAAGAGAGGACTTCCTGAAAAGGTTTGCTTTCCTGCCAATGTCTGCTACTATTTATCAGAACTTTCTCCCTCTGTACGCGAAGCTCGCTTTTCCAGTTATTACCCTTCCAAACATGGTCGCGGATCTTACGCTTACTACTTTTCTGATAAAGCCATAACACATGAATATTGGCTGCAGATTTGTGCTTTGTGTATGTTGCTGGCCATGGCTTCGGAAAATCTTGCCGCCCGCAATAAGGCTGGCGGAAAAATCCATACCCAATGTTCCCTACGTTGGAACGTCTATGAACAGGCCGTTCTATTTTCCCTACTTATTGCTACACCGTTTGATATTTTGCTGAATTGGAAAGAACTTGCCGAGCAAATTCCTGAACTGGATTGCGGAAAGAGTATTTCTCCCATAGACAGCGCCAGCCAGCGTTCCGCCACTCATAGACACGCTCTGCCTAGTGAATTCTACTCACTCGATCCTCAAGCGTCCTTTGAGCTTTACATTTATACCGCACTGGCCCCCCTGTTTGGAAAGCCAACGGAAACCTACGCAGCAGATTGGCAGCATTTTTCCTCTATTATGAGTATAGCATGCCGAACTTCTGCCTCCATACTTGATCCTTGCTGCCACTCTTTTATTCCTTACAGAGACCGACATATTCTATTCAAGCACTCTTCTATCTGCGATGCCATGAAGAATTCCAGAAGAAATCCTTCTAAGCGATTTGTCAATGACTTCTATATTTCAGCTCGCTGTACTGGTGCAAGGTTTGCCCCCTATTATAAGGTGCTTTCCAAGCGATATGACAATGAAATTGACTTCAATAAGGAAGTTTTTACGCAATTCACAATTTGCATGCATAACAAGTTTCTTCACAAAAGCAAAACAGTCTCCCGTTTAGGTCCAGGAGATGATGATTACGTTGTTCCTGACGAAGAAATTCTAGGGAACCCAGTAATTCAGCCACTAGCCAATGCCATAAGTAACATTGCCGACTATCATGTATTTGAACGCACCCGCCGTAGATTTTTGGCTTCCTGGGAGCCTTATCCTGGAGCTCTCCAATCTCTTCGCATAGAAGATGATCCGTAATTCAAATTTGCTGACTGAAAAGTTGTGCAGATGTGTCGATGTGCCGGGCTTCCGGCACATATGCACATCCGCACTGGAAGCAAATGCCGCAGTAGAAATGCTGCGGCATTTTTTGTTGGGGCAGAGCATAGAAATGGACAAACCTGAAATGGGAGGGCGTTTGCATGAAAAATGAGCAGGTGGTCCAGCAAAACAAGGTCGCTGGCAAGGTGCGGCGGCAAGCAGAGGTCACCTTTACTTACACCCCCAACGGCCCTACGCTCGAAGCACTTTTAAAGACTCTGCTGCGCACCGCGGCTCTGCCGGGGCAGGCAGTGTAACAGCATGACGGTACGTAAAAAAGGCGCGACAGCCAGTCGGGAGATTGCCATCTACCTGCGCCTGAGTTCCGCTGACGGCACCGAGGCCGAGAGCAACTCCATCGGCAACCAGCGCAGCTATCTGCACCAGTGGGCAGCGCGGGAAGGCTGGCAGATCGTGGCCGAATTTTTGGATGATGGCCACACCGGAACTGACTTTGAGCGGCCCGGCTTCCGCGCGCTGATGGCCGCACTGCAGGAAAAGCGTATCACCACCTTTGCCACTACTGACCTTTCCCGCCTGGGACGTAACTACCTGGAAGTTGGCCTTTTGCAGGAAAAGACTTTTCCTACCCTAGGTGTGCGGTACATAGCGGTCAATGACGGGTACGACAGTGCCCGTGCCGACACCGGCAGCATCGACCCCAGCCTGTTCAAAAACCTGATGAACGACATCTATGCGCGGGATTGCAGCAACAAAGTTTTGCGCGCCAAGCGCACTTTACAGCGCCAAGGCAAGTACTTAGGCTCGGCCCCTTACGGGTACAAGCTGGATCCAGCCGACAAATATCACTTGGTGCCAGACCCGGACACCGCGCCTGTTGTGCAGCGTATCTACGCACTATTTTTGACAGGTGAGACTCGCACCCATATTGCCCATCTGCTGATGCAGGAACAAGTTCCCTGCCCGGCCCGCACCAAAGGGATGACCGGGCGGCGCTTTACCGGCGAGTGGACCCCCACCACGATCAAGCGCATTCTGACCCTGCCCACTTACTACGGCGCGGTGACCCAGCACACCCGCGAAATGGTGAGTTACAAGGTGCATAAGGCGCGGTTCCTGGACAGCACTGATTGGATCGTGGTCGAGGGAACCCACGAGGGGCTTGTGACCAAAGCCGATTTTTTGCAGGCGCAAAAGCTGCTGGAAACCCGCAGTTACACCGCGCCCGACGCGCAAGCCCACCGGCTGACCGGGCTGGTTTACTGTGCCGATTGCGGCGGCAAATTGTTTGCCCACAAGGTAGGCGGGCATTTTTATCTGACCTGCTACACCTACAGCCGCCGGCCGGGGCAGCATCTGTGCACCAGCCACGCCATCCGGGAGGATTGGCTGGAAGCGCAGATCTGCGATCAATTGCGGGCACTGGCGGATGGTTCAGTTGATTTGCCCATCTATGCGCAGGAGCGCTTGCGGCAGATGGCCAAGGGCAGCAACACCGCGCAAGCCGAACGTGACCGACTGACCGCCCAGCTAAACAAAACAAAAAAGACCCGCCTGTCGGCCTACAAAGACCTGACAGACGGGCTATTGACGAGAGAAGAATTCAGCTATATAACATCCGATTTACGCAAAGAAGAAGACCAACTGACCCAGCGATTGCAGGCGTTAGCCGATGCTCCCTCCCCTGCCGCTGACGCAGAATCGCTATGCGAAGAAATGCAAAAACTGCTGCAATTTACCACCCTAAACAAGGTGCAATTGCAGCAGTTTATTAAACGTATTACCGTGGATGCCGACCGCCATGTAACGATACAGTTTGCCTTTCAGGAGCCGCACGGCAAAGATCAGTCCAGTAAATAGGCTTTCACCTCGGCCAAGCGCTTTTCCGCCTCCTGACGGCCGATATTGTAAGCAGCTTTCAGGTGCTCCGGGTTCTTCTCTACCCGGTCCACCGGCAGCGCCTGAGGAGGGCGAATGACCAGCAGGCGGCCCGCGGTTTCCTCCTGGGCAATGTAGTCCAACGTTTCGTTATACATGGCTGGGCGGTTTTCCATCGCCGTAACCAGGTTAGGATAGCGTTTATACTTGCGGCGAATCAACGGCATAATGCTGTTTTTCCCTTTGCGGTAGCCTTTAGGCTGGGTCAGCACTACCACATTGCGGTCGTAGCCGATGGACTGAAAGTACCGCACAGGGATCGAATCGGCAATGCCGCCGTCCAGCAGTTTGCGGCCCTCAATTTCAACGATGCGCGAGACAAGCGGCATCGAAGCCGAGGCGCGTATCCAATCAAATCCGTGGTCACTTTGGCCCAGATATTTGTGGTAAACTGGCTGGCCGCTTTCGATGTCGGTGCAGACAACGTAAAATTCCTGCGGGTTGGCATCGTAGGCGGTAAAGTCAAAGGGGTCAAGTTCCAGCGGCACCGTGCCATAGCAAAAATTCGTATTATAAATGTCGCCGGTTTTGACAAGCGAGCCAAGGCCGCAGTAACGCTTATCGGCGCAGAAGCGAGTATTATAGCGGATAACACGGCCAATCTGCTTTGACTTATAGTTGCAGCCAAACGCAGCGCCCGCCGATACGCCGATCACGCCATCAAAATTCACGCCGTTTTCCATCAGCACATCCATAACGCCTGCCGTGAACATGCCGCGCATCGCACCGCCCTCTAAGACCAATCCTGTTTTCATACATTACGCTCCACATCGCTTTGTTTTTGTCTATTATATCAGATTTTTATGAAAAAAGGAAGTGCTTCAGGCTTTCCGATTTACCAGTAAAAGTTGTACTCTTATGTCACCAACAAAAACCGAGTTGGTTCCCAAAACAGGGGGCAAGCAAAACGCCCCGGAAAAAGAAAGTAAGGGTACAAAATGAAGTACGAAATCGTAGGTATCGCACACGCAGTCGGCGACTTTACGCCCCCTGCGGGCAAAAACGCGGACACCGTCCGGCACTATGACGTGCATCTGCACCGCAAAGGCACCATCCCGTATTGCGGCAGCATAGGGTTTATGCTATAATTTAGCCTGTAAAATGGCGGCGCTCGGGGTGGATAAATCCGGCGCGGCACGCTAAAAAAGAAAGGAACCTTCTAAAATGAAACCCAAATTTGATGGCTATGCAGCCCAATATGATGCCTGGTTTATGGAAAACGACAACCTGTTCCAGAGTGAGCTGCGGTTGTTCCAGCGGGCACTGGGGGATATTTCCGGCCAGCGCGTGCTTTCTGTGGGCTGCGGCAGCGGCCTGTTTGAGAGCATGATCGATCACAACGGCATCGAGGGCATCGAGCCTTCCCGCGATATGGGCGCGATTGCCCAGAAGCGCGGTGTGAACGTCATCGCTTTCGGCGCTATCGAGGATGCCGACCTGGAGGAAAATGCCTACGATGTGATTTACCTCAACGGCAGCTCCAGCTATATGGATGATCTGCACAAGGCTTTCGCTGTCTGCAAAAGGCTCTGAAACCGGGCGGGCGCTTCATCTCGTTGGATGTGCCCAAAGAGAGTGCTTTCGGCTTTATGTATCTGCTGGCTAAGAATCTGGGCACCTTTGACCATCCTTATCTGAACGGGGTAATGCCCCAGCTGCCCTACCCGCTGGAGCTGTGCAGCGCCGGTGTATGGCACTCCACCGAGGAGAAGATCAATGTGCTGAAAGACCTCGGTTTCCATAACTTTGACTACTGCCAGACTTTGCTGAAGAACCCGATGTACACCAACGAGGATGTCGAGGACGCTGTACCCGGCTACCAGAGCGGCGGCTATGTTGCCATCATTGCCCGCAAATGAAGATAGAAGCAAGCGGGAAACTCTCGCAAAAGATCGCTGTCCTTGCGGAAAAGCTCTGGCCGCGGTATCTTTGCCACCCTTTTATCACCCATATGGCAGACGGCACTCTGCCTTTAGAGAAATTCCGCTATTATATGCTGCAGGATTACCTGTACCTGCGGGATTACACAAAGATCTTAGCGGCGATTTTGCAAAAGGCTGATACGTTTGAACAGATCCGCTTTTTGAGCGGTGAGATCGAAAGCACCCTCGGCGAAACCTATCGCACCCATATTCCCTACATGCAGCGCCTTGGCATCACCGAAGAGGAGATCTGCCAGGCGCACACGCACATTGACAATTGTGCTTACAGTCATTATATGCTGTGCGAGACCCAGAACGGAAATGTGCTGACCGGGTTGGTGGCGCTTTTGAACTGCTCCTGGAGTTATGCGTACATTGCCGAGCAGATGGTTCAGCGCTATCCCCAGGCACTGCAAAATAAGACCTACGGTGCCTGGTTTGCAGGCTATCTTTCGGAGGAATACCGCAAAGCCAACCAGGATCTGATCGACCGCATCGACGCGCTGGCGGCGTCCATTTCCCCACAGGAGGAAAATCGCCTGTGCGAGCTGTTTGAGAAGTGCTGTCTTTTCGATCTGCGCTTTTGGGATATGGCCTATGCCATGGGAAACTGCTGAAGGGTTTGCATTTTTCGATAACTATAACAAGGTAAATTGGTACTCATAAGGGCTCGCAGTAGTTCAGGATACTTAAAGTGTCCTGCTGCTGCGAGCCTTTTGTTTTGTGTGTAAACGTTACCCGCCGTTTACATCTGCTTTACCAGTCGCGGCCCGTCAGCCCGCCCGCCGGGCCAAAAAGCAACGCCGTATCATATGGTTAGGGCCGTTCTGACCAATTTGGCCGGCACCGGATTTTTACAATAACGCCCCGCACCCCGCCAAAGCTTTACGCAAACTTGGCGGGGATTTGGTTGTTTGGCGGGGTGAATTTCCGTATAGTTAGAGATGTTCCGACGAAATATGAGACGAATGTTCAAAGGAGAACACCATGAAAAACAACCACAAAAAAGCCGTTGCCGTTCTGTGCGGCACAATGATGGCTGCCTCCCTGTCCCTGACCGCCTGCGGCGGCGCTTCTACTGCCGAAAGCGTTGACCTGCGGGAAGTGCCGCTGGACACCATCCTTGAAAAAGCCAAGGCGGAAGGCCAGATCAACTCGGTAGGCATGCCGGATGACTGGGCCAACTGGCGCGGCAGCTGGGCCGCTGTGAGCGAAAAGTACGGCCTGACCCATGAGGACACCGACATGAGCTCTGCCGAGGAGCTTTCCACCTTTGAGACGGAGAAGGATGCCGCCACGAAGGACATCGGCGATGTCGGCCAGGCGTTCGGCCCTACCGCCGTGGAGATGGACGTGGTGCAGCCCTACAAGGCCAGCACTTGGGATTCCATCCCCGATTGGGCCAAGGACCCGGACGGCAAGTGGTGCATCAGCTACGTGGGCACCATGAGCGCCATGGTCAACGCGGACCGCGTTTCCACCACCATTGATTCCTGGCAGGCGCTGAAAGACAGCGGCGCCACCATCACCATTGGCGACGTGGTGCGCGGTGCGTCCTCCCAGATGGCGGTTCTGTCCTGCGCCTATGCGCTGGGCGGCGGCATGGACAACCTGGATCCAGCTTTCGACTTCTTTAAAGAGATGGCCCAGGAGGGCCGCCTGGATGCCGGCACCTACAGTCAGGAGCGCATGGACCGTGCCGAGATTGATGTGCTGCTGACCTGGGATTACCTGACCCTGCAGTACCGTGACCTGACCAAGGCCAGTGTACCCGATGCCAATATCGAGTGCCACGTCATGAAGGATGGCGCGCTGCAGTCCGGCTATGCGCTGGTCATCAACAAGTACGCCCCGCACCCCTACGCGGCCGCAGCCACTGTGGAATATCTGCTGAGCGATGAGGGGCAGATCAACCGTGCCGAGGGCTATGCCCGCCCCATCCGCAGCGATGTGGAACTGCCTGCTGAACTTTCCGCCAAGATGATCCCGGACGAGGAGTACACCAACACCATCCCCCTGACCGACAACGATGCCGTGACCGCCGCCTGCACCGAGATCGCCACCCGCTGGGAGGAAGAGATCATCCCCTTGATGGGCTGATGGGAGCAATTTTCTATGCTGCAACAAATCAAACGCACCGGCAGCCGCTGCCTGCTGCTGGTGCCCCTGGGGCTGATCGTGCTGCTGTTTGAGTGTGTCCCGCTGGTCAGCATGTTCGTGAAAGCCTTTTCCGAAAACGGGCATTTCAGCCTGGCGCAGTTCGGCACCATTGCCCACCAGCTGGTGTACCGCACGGCCATCATCAACAGCCTGTGGGTAACGCTGCTGTCCACCGCGGTGGGGCTGGTCATTGACTTTTTCCTGGCGCTGGCGCTGTATGGCGACCATGGCCGCAAAAAGACGCTTTATCTTTCTTTATTGAACCTGACCTCCACTTTTTCCGGTGTGCCGCTGACCATCGCGTTCATCACGATGATGGGCACTTCCGGTGTGCTGGTGCTGCTGGGCAAGCAGCTGGGCATCAGCCTGCTGGCCAACTACAACCTGTACTCGATGACCGGCATGTTCATCATCTACGCCTACTTCCAGATCCCCATGGGTACGCTGCTGTTGCTGCCCACCGTGGACAAGG
>ULSE01003174.1_pt1 | contig 15749 bp, 13 predicted proteins | sample 1956061 | NCBI WGS metagenome assembly ULSE01 (sample SAMEA4835700, study PRJEB28245) | human gut metagenome | biome: gut microbiome; material: fecal sample | place: Denmark | collected 2008 | reverse complement strand
CGTTGAGTTTCTGGATATGGCAGGCGTAGAACGTTCTGCCACCTCTCCAGATGCCCGTCGCACGGTTGCCTACTATTGCCATCCGTATTGTAGTTTTGAGCGCGGCAGTAATGAGAACCTAAACAAGATGATCCGGCGGCATATTCCAAAAGGCGCTGATATAGCCGAATATAGCGAAGAGGATGTAGCGCGTATTCAAGACTGGATGAACGATTATCCCCGTGCCATCTTCGGCGGCTTGTCGGCGCGTGAAATGCTCCAAAAGGAGCAGGCATAGAAAAAATGTCCAAACGTTTGGACATTTTAGGCGCACATATCTTCGGTGCGTCTGTTTGCCATGCCCGAAAATATCTCCAGCCATTCCGAAAATGTCCAAACGTCTGGACAAAATCCTCCATTTTAGCAATAATGCACAAACGCAAGCCACATATTATCCGTACAAAAGCTTGTATTTGTGCATTCTGCTATTTCATCGATTTTTTACATACTTTTCTTGACATTTTCATTTTTTTACATTTATTCTTAAATCTATAAATAAATAGAAATACAAAAAGGACCTGCCTATCTCCCATTCAGTTTGATAGACAAATCCTTCTTTTTATTAAAGTAATCTACTAATGTTCCTGCCTTAATCTTTTCCCCTCAAAAGCAGCTGCGGCACCTCTCTACTTCGCCTTCTTAAGCTTCTCAATTTCCCCGCCTGCTTCCAGAATCCGGGAAAATTCTTCTTCTTTTGCCGCAGACTTCTCCGCTTTTTCCAGCACTTCCTCGATCAGCTCATTCGGCACGATGCAGACACCGGAGCCGTCCGCGACGATCAGGTCACCCGGCATGACGAGACAGCCACAGAGGCTGACCGGTCCGTTGACCTCCGCGCATTCCATGCGGTATTTTCCGGTCATCGGCGTCACGCCGCAGGAGAATACTGGGAAATTCATCCGGCTGATCTCCTCCGTATCGCGGCAGCTTCCATAAGCGATGCAGCCTGCAAATCCACGTACCTTCGCCAGATGGCAGCTCTGCCCGCCGATATTGGAATACTCCAGATTGCCTCCGAAATCCGACACCAGCACATCGCCCGCCTCACCCAGATAGAAAATATCCTTGGTAGACATCAGAATCTTGTCCTTGTCGCGCTGTCCTTGTGTCGCCGTCTTACGGGACGGGATGCTGCGGACGGTCACTGCCGTTCCGACCAGCCGAGAACCTGCCTTGACCGGTTTTAAATAGGTGTTTGGCACCGCGCCGTGAATACCGTAGGTATCAAGGATATCCGATACCGCCGTGCTCATGTCCTCCAGCGCATAGTAACGGTCAATTACCTCTTTACTGGTACGCGGGATCTGAATCCGCGCGATCTTCTCACGCGGCACTGTTCCCCAGATGCGTCCCTCTGCCTTATATTTTTCATAATCGGCGTCTCTCTGCGTCTGCATTTCTTCTATACTCATAGACTCTCTTCCCCTTTCTTTTACAGCATTTCACACTTTCTTGCTGTTTCAATCTTTCACGACTGATTCATCCATTCTCTTAGATGGGGGACCCGTTCCCATTTTTATTTCGCATTTTTATAAAAGTTAATCAGACTTCCCGCCAGCAGAACTTCCTTCTCCGCCTCGGTCACATCCTTGAGATCCAGCTTAAGCTTCCGGCTGCTGCCGTCCGTTCCGATGACGGTTGCCTCAAATTCCTTTGCACCGTCCTCGACTGCCTTGCGGATGCCCGGCAGGTATACATACTCGCCAGCCTCCAGATTGATCTCATCCTCATCGCATGTAAACGGCAGGATGCCCCAGTTAACGCAGTTGCTGCGGTAACGCTTGGTTGCGTACTCGATACAGATATCAGCCAGACCGCCGAGCACCTTCTGGCAGCTTGCCGCGTACTCGCGGGCAGAACCATCACCCGGACGTTTTGCATACAGTACAGAACCGATACCCGTTGTCTGCATCAGCTCCTCAACCGGTGTTGTAATACCTGCTGCCTGCAGAACCTGATAGAACTCGCCAGCCTTCGCGCTGTCGCCAGCCAGACGGGCCTTCTCATACTCCTGTGCCGCTTTCGCACGGCCGACATACTTCGGATCCTTGCGGATCAGGGTAAATTCAGAAATCTTGTACGGGTTGGAACGGTAGGATGCCGTCTCACCGGACGGAATCAGCTCATCCGTGGTCGTCACCTCGTCGCGGATCACGCTGGATACCTGTAACAGCAGGTTCTCTTTCAGCGGCTCCATCTCCGGCCAGTCCTTGATGGACGGTCCGTAAACGATCTCTGTCTCCGGTTTTGCTTTTCCAAAACCATTATACACGATATTTTCATAAATGTGCTCGTTGAATTCATAGGACGGTGTCTCAAATACAACCGGGCAGTTCTCTGCAGAGGTTAAGTAACCGCCGTTAAATGCAGTTGCCGCGATTGACTTGGAATCCATCAGTGCAACCGATGCGATCTGGCCGGTTGCCGGGTTGCTTCCCTCACGGTTCGGGAAGTTACGGGTGCTGTGACGGATACAGAAATCATTGTTTCCAGGTGCATCCGATGCGCCGAAGCACGGTCCGCAGAATGCTGTCTTCACGCGCACACCATATCCCATCAGGTCATTTAAGACACCGATTTTATTTAACTCATACATGATCGGCTGGGATGCCGGATAAATATTGAATGGGAAGGTTCCCAGTCCTTTGTCCATCTTCTTTGCAATCTGGTCAACCGCATAGATATTTTCAAAGGAACCTGCTGCACATCCTGCAATCGCCGCCTGATCAACCTTGATCTTGCCATCGTGAATCTTGGAGCAGAGATCCAGGTGGATATCCTTGTTGTTCTCAAAAACGCGCTCTGCCTCTTTTTCGACCATCTTTAAGTATTTCTCCGGTTCAGCGATGACATCTGCCAGCGGATATGCATTGCTTGGATGGAACGGAAGCGCAATCATCGGAACGATGGTATCCAGATTTACCTCTACCACACCGTCATAGAGTGCTGCATTGCCCGGAACCATCTCCTTGAAGCCCTGCGGACGTTTGTGAATCTCGAAATATTCTTTTACCTTATCATCCGTCGCCCATACAGAAGACAGGCAGGCAGACTCAGTTGTCATGGTATCGATACCGTTTCTGAAATCCATTGACAGACTGTGTACGCCCGGTCCAATGAACTCAAGTACTTTATTCTTCACGAAATTGTTCTTAAATACCTTGCCGATGATACTTAAAGCCACATCCATCGGACCAACCCACGGCTTCGGGGTACCGGTTAAAAGAACGGCAATTACACCCGGATAATCAATCTCATAATATTTTCCCAGCATTGCCTTCGCAAGCTCCGGACCGCCCTCGCCGATGGAGACAGAACCCTGTGTGCCATAGCGGGTGTGGGAATCGGATACAATCGACATATCGCCAGAGTTAACGATCATCTCGCGCATATACTGGTGGATAACTGCCTCATGCGGCGGAACGAAGATACCGCCGGATTTGCGGCAGGCAGATTCTGCATATTTGTGGACATCGGTGTTGATGGTACCGCCGACTGCACACAGGCAGTTATGGCAGTTGGTAAATACACACGGCATCGGGAACTCCTTGAGTCCGCTCGCATAGGCAGTCTGAAGGATTCCGACATAGGTATTATCGTAGACACCCATGGAATCAAACTGAATCTCCAGATGCTCCATATTGTCCGAATGATTGTGCTTGGAAAGCACCTGCCAGGTTAATGTTTCCTTCTTCGCTGCCTCCTCGGAAAGCTTCGCTGCTTCCTCAGCACTTGCAATGTGATTATTATTTATAATAAACTGTTTTCCCTCATGTAAGGTTACCATATATGTACTCCTTTCTGTTCATTCCAATCGGTTCATACTCATTTTTCCGCCAAAAAAACTTCCGGGTTTCAAATATCACGTTTTTTCCCGCGACTCTATCACACGATTTCATCACACGCTTTTCTCTTAACGCCTTTTTCTTCTACCGTGTCTTAAATACCACGCAGACCGGGCTTTCTGTCTCTACCATCACCGGATTTTCCTGCAGACTTCCATCTTCATTGCGCTTGAAGCATGCGATCGTGTCTGTCACCTCATTGGCTGCAACGACCCACGCACCATCCGGGCTGACGGTCAGGAATCTCGGCTGCTCGCCGCCGGTCTTTACGTTCTGCATCCAACTCATCCGGCCTGTTTCAGCATCCAGATGGTAAACACTCACGCTATCATGCTTGCGGTTCGATACATACAGGGTCTTTCCCTCCGCATCCATGTCGATCGCGCTCGCCCAGCCGTCTCCAGCATAGTCCTCCGGCAGACTCGTTAAAATCTGCATCGGCTCCAGCGTTCCCTCATTCTCATCAAACCGGTACGCCGCTACCGTGCTGTCTTTCTCATTCACGCAATAGCAGAAACGGTTGCTCGGTGCAAATACGCAGTGTCTCGGCTCTGCCCCCGTGCGTCCCTTGATGGCAAAATGTTTGCGAAGTGTTCCTTCTGTTCCGTTTATTTCAAATAATGTAATTTTTCCGACCCCCTGAAGCCGTCCCTGAGATGGAACTGCCAGCCAGCGTCCGCTCCGGTCAAGCATCGTCTGATGCGGATGGGAAATATAACCCGGACCGCCGTTACCGGAAATGAAATACAATTCCTTGATTTTTCCAAGGCTTCCATCCTCCAGCACCGGAATCAGTGAAACCGCGCCTGTCTGTAAGTTTGCCACATACAGCCATTTTCCGCTTCGGTCAAGCACCAGATGCACCGGATTCGTTCCGTGTGTGCCCACTGTATTGCAGTAGACAATGTTTCCGTCCGGTTGAATTCGATAAGCGCTGACTTCGCTGTAATCACCATGAATGGCATACAGCATGTCCTGTGCTTCATTCAGGCAAAAATAGGATGGATTAACTGGACCTTCTAAAAGTCCAACCGGTTTCCAGGTTCCATTTTCTATTTCAAAAATACGGATGCCTTTTCCGCGGGCTTTGCGCTCTTTTGTGGTGCGGCATCCTACATATGCGAACTGTTTCATGGTAGATTCTCCCTATCCTTTCCTTAAGCTTCCACTTAACGTTTGTTCAGAAACCTGCCCGCTCCATTTTCAAAACCAAATCCATTCAAAACGGCATTCAGGTTTCTGAACTTCTGTTTTCTCCTCTTAACTCTGTCAATTATCCAACGAAACTTGTCACTCCGATAAAGGTCAGTACACACACAATCACAACGACCGTCGCGGACAGTGCGAACAGAGTACCGAACATCTTCTGCTGCTCCTTATCACTGCAGTCCGTCTCCTGCGCATAGCTTGCCAGAATCAGGCTGCCGCCGGTTGAAAGCGGGCTGATACCTGCAACGGTTGCGCTGCACACGATTGCAGTGATAATCTGCATGATGGATGCGCCGCCCACCTGGGATGCGATATCCGGAACGGTCGGAATCAGGGTCGGGAATACGACACCATTAGCACTGGAGAACCAGGACATGATACCTGCCGTAAAGCCCATGATCGGACCAGCCGTCCGCTTCGTCATAAAGGATGCCAGAATGGAGGAAAGCAGGTCGATGCCGCCCATTGTCTGGGTGATATTCATCAGGACATTGACGCCTGTAATCAGAATCAGGACACTCCACGGAATGGCTTTGATTGCCTTCTTCTCATCCGCAGTTCCCAGTAAAATCAGAATCATTGCCAGTGTGAAGCAGATAAGTCCTACATCATAGGAGAAGCCGACAACCAGCACAACCATGAGAAGCAGGGCAAACAGGCTGAGCCACTGATCCCGTGTAAATTTCTCCACCTTTTTCTCGCCGCTCTCCGCATTACCACGCAGCTTGTAGCCGCCTAAAAGAATATACATCACAGCCGCACACACAAAGTTGCTGACGCTGACACCGATGAAAATATTGTTGATGGAACCTTCAATTCCCATCTCTGTCATCATATCGCCTACGATAATACCTGTCAGGGCAATCGGGGAAGCTGTTCCGCCGACCGCGCCGAGAATCGCCATGACACCCATCAGAATCGGGCTGACCTTCATCTGTACCGCCAGTGCGACTGCAAAGAGAACGGTAACCGACTGCACACTGATCGCGCCCGGTCCGGCTGCAGATAAACCAAAGCTAACCACATAAATGATAATCGGTACTAAAAATAAATGTTTCCCACAAAGTCCAATCAGACGATCCGATATCTTTTCCAGAGTTCCATTCTGCTGTAAGAGGCTGAAAAACAGCATCGTTCCAAGCAGGGTTGCAAACAGCTTAAACGGAAATCCTTTATAGATATCCGATGCGCCCATACCGCCGATTTTTCCCAGTATCAAAGCCAGACCAAAGCAGACCAGACCTACATTTGTTTTCTTCACAAATCCAAGTACAATCGCCCCAATCAGACATACAAGTGCTATTACCTGAAGTCCCATAATTATTCTCCCTCTTCTATTTTGTGTTTGTTGCCAGGTTACCTTTTATGTATGAATCCCGGAAACGTCACATTTCATGGCCCTGACGTTTCCGGGCTCATCTCACTTATTTTTATCTTCTGCAGCGCCCGCTGCAATGTAGAAATGCCTGTTCTTCCAGGTATCTTCCGCATTCACTTTTTACATTAGTCTCTCACGTACACCCAGCCGTCCATGATACGTCTCGCCGTCCGTGTCACGCCGCCCTTGATGACTTTTTCGCCGCCCATCTTGACATCCACTTCGGTCACGCCGCTTGCATGTCCCAGACGGATAATATCCTGATCTGGCGCCGGTTTGACAATCTCATTAACGATTGTGCCCGGAATCCTTGCCGCTGCGCCCGTTCCGACTGCTACAGTCATCGGGTACGCCTTGTGAAGTGCGCCGACCGAGATCGCCCGGCAGCAGAGATCCATCGTATCCGCTTTTACTTCATTTCCATCCATATTGATGTAGTCCTGCGGAGCAGAGACGATGGAAACCTTCGGAGCCGACGTCGATTTCGTCCGCGCATCCTCCCATTTCTCCACAAAACCGCATTTCACTGCCGCAATGCCACGGATACGCTCGATGTGTTCCATCACATCTTTATTCTGATTCAGTTCCGTAAGCTCAGATCCCTTAATCCCCAGATCCGATGCTTTGATAAATACCATCGGGTTCGAACAATCAAGTACAGTCACTTCCGCCGGACCATATCCCGGTACATCGAATACCTCTTTTTTCTGACCGGTCGGGAACAGCTTTCCTGTCTTGGAACCAGCCGGGTCCTCAAAATACATATCGATGCGGGAACCCGTTCCCGGAACGCCCTGAATTACCTCGTTGCCGTGTACCATCGCATGACCGTCCTCAACGCGGACATGTTCCTCGATGATCTTGTTGGTGTTCGTATTTAACACGCGCACCACCGTGATCGGCTCAACCGCCGGAACCAGACCTTCGTCAATCGCAAACGGGCCAACCGCCGATGAGATATTTCCGCAGTTCGCACTTCCGTCCACTCTCGGAATCACGATATCCACCTGACGGAATGTGTATTCCACATCCACGCCCGGCTTGTTGGACGGTGCAATGATCGCGATCTTGCTGGTCGAGGAAACCGTTCCTCCCATGCCGTCAATCTGCTTCACATCCGGTGTACCCATGACTTTCAGGAAAATATCATCCCAAAGACTCTTATCCTCCGGCAGATCCTTCTCGTGGAAAAATACCGCCTTGCTGGTACCGCCCCTCATGTAGACACATGGATATTTTTTCATGTACATAATTATCCTCCTTCTCCTATAAATGCTTTATTTTTATTGAATCTTCTTTTTTGCTTCACTGCTTCTATGTTGTGTTTTTACTTTCACATCGGCAGCTGCCCTTGCGCTGTGTTTTGAACAGCGTTTTCCTTGGCTCATGCACTGTCCCCTTACAACTTACTATTAATTTTTCCTTATAGATACTATAACTCATTGCTCCATCTGCTGTAAAATGGTATGATTTTATTAAGATTCATAACGATTTGGAATGATAAGGAGTTCGATATGGATAAACGTGATTATGAACTGCTGCTGGCACTCGACCAGCACAAAAATATAACAAAGGCGGCACAGTTCCTCTATATGACACAGCCAGCCATCACCAAGCGTATTCAGAAGATGGAAGAAGAACTGCACTGTCCGCTGCTCATCCGCTCCAAGCGGGGCGTCCTTCTCACCCCGGCTGCCGAAAGTCTGCTGCCATGCGCCCACACGATCCTCAAAAATATGGAGCAGATGGAAGAACTCGCCGCCGCCAGCCAGGACTACATCTGCGGCACACTGCGGCTCGGCTGTTCCCTGAACTACGCCCACTACCGCCTCCCGGCAATCCTCAAGGACTACACAGACCGTTATCCCAAAGTAGAGGTGCATATCACGACCGAGCAGAGCCGCCAGCTCTACAAGATGCTTTGCAAAGAAGAAATCTCCCTCGCCATCCTGCGCGGCGAATATAACTGGGACGGCAAAAAGATTCTTCTCGCCTCCGAACCCATATGCCTGATCTGCAGCCGCGAGGATGCCGGGCGTCCCCTGACCGACTATCCGTACATCAGCCACAACACCGATTCCGGCTTAAATTCACAGCTCTTCTCCTGGTTCGAAGCGCGTGGACTGACCGGTATCCGACGGAATTTCCAGATCGACAGCATCGATACCTGCAAGGAAATGGTGCGGTATGGACTTGGCTGGAGTATCCTGCCGTCCATCTGCCTGAATAATTTTGACGGCTACATCGAGGCACTTTCCTGGCAGGATGGCACGCCCTTTGTCCGCAATACGTATCTACTCTGCCAGCCCACCAGTGACCGGCTCCCGCAGGTCAAGAAGTTTCTGGAACTTCTCTAAATGCCACCCTGCTTCAATCTCGTTCAGGGTGCCTGCTGTAAAACGCCGCCTCCCTGCCTATCCAGGTAAAACGTTTTTTCTTCTACCAGCCCGCCAACTTTATGGTAAACCAGGCAAGTTGCACAAAATATATGTTCGACTTTCTTGTTGTCCACATTATCCACATTTTGTCCCCAGTTTTGTGGATAAGTTTTGCACACCCATTTTTTCCCTTTTTTAGGGAAAATGGAGTTTTGCACCGACTTATCCACATTATCCACAATTTCCGTCTGTTCACGAAGCCCCCCTTTTCCCCGGCGCATTTTGATTTCTTTTTTGTTCAGATCTCATAAACTTGCATATTTCTTCCAAAAATACAAGCAGATCTATTGACAAATGAAGAACCCTTGCATTGCCTCCAAACCCCCGTTTTTTCTAGCTTTTTCGACCTTTTTCTGTTGCAAAAACACACCCATTCTGCCCTATCCTGCAAGACTCTTTTTTCATATTTCATTGTCCGCCGCACAAACCGCGCGCAAATCCCTTATAAAACAACAGCAATTCGTGAAAAATCAAACGACACAGTATTTCGACCTGTTTTTCAATTAATTGTGTTGACAATTTTGCGAAAAAGGTTGAATTTAACATCCAAAAGTGGTATACTATAGCCATCCCAATAAAAAGGAGCGATGATTATGCGTTATAAGATTACTGGAAGAAATATCAATGTTACCCCGGGGTTAAAAGCAGCTGTAGAGGAGAAGATCGGAAAGTTAGAGCGATACTTCAATCAGGACACTGAAGTGAATATCACACTTACGGTTGAGAAAGATCGTCAGAAGATCGAGGTTACCATCCCTGTCAAAGGCACCATCATCCGTGCAGAGCAGGAAAGCAACGATATGTATGTATCGATTGATTTGGTAGAAGAAATCATCGAGCGTCAGCTCAAAAAATATAAGAATAAAATCGTAGACAAGAAACAGGCAGCCGTTGCATTCTCTGACCTCTTCATAAACGAAGAATATGATTCCAACGACGAAGTAGATATCGTCAAAGTAAAGAAATTCGCTATGAAGCCGATGGATCCGGAAGAGGCTTGTGTACAGATGGAACTCTTAGGACATAGTTTCTATGTATTCCTGAATTCCGAGACCGAGCAGGTCAATGTTGTTTACAAACGTAAAGGCAACACCTACGGATTGATCGAACCAGAATTTTAATTCATCGCTTCGTACTATAAGTAGACAAGTTTCCTAGCAAAAAGGGGAGCTGCCATGTGGCAGTTCCCCTTTTTGCGTTGTGTTAAGTTCCATTCATATCCTATTTCTTTTCTTAGAACAGACCCGTGATTCGTCCATTCTCATCGACATCGATCTTCTCTGCCGCCGGCACCTTCGGAAGTCCTGGCATCGTCATGATGTCGCCGGTCAGCGCTACGATGAAGCCTGCGCCCGCAGATACTTTCAGGTTACGGACAGTTACTGTAAAGTTCTTCGGTGCGCCGAGCAGCTTCGCATTGTCCGAAAAGCTGTACTGCGTCTTCGCCATACAGATCGGATAATTACCAAATCCAAGCTCAGTCAGGCGTTTTGCCTGCTTCTTTGCTGCATCCGTGAGTACAACGCCATCGCCGTGGTAGATCTTCTTCACGATCGCATCCAGTTTCTCCTCGATCGTTGTATCGGTCTCGTAGCAGTAGTGGAACTCGCTCTCAGTCTCGCACAGACGGATGACTTCTTTTGCCAGCTCCTCGCCGCCTTCTCCGCCTTTCGCCCATACCTCGGACAGAGCTACATTGACACCGACCTCATGGCACTTGTCCTCGATCAGCTTTAATTCTGCCTCGGTATCCATTGGGAAGCGGTTGATCGCTACGACACACGGAAGTCCATATACCTTGGTAATATTTTCTACATGCTGCATCAGGTTCGGAAGTCCCTTCTCCAGTGCTTCCAGATTCTCTGCGTTTAAGTCAGCCTTCGCCACGCCGCCGTGATGCTTCAGGGCACGTACCGTCGCTACTACAACGACCGCCGACGGTTTCAGCTCTGCCATCCGGCACTTGATATCCAGGAATTTCTCCGCACCCAGGTCAGCGCCGAAGCCAGCCTCTGTGATCGTGTAATCACCCAGCTTTAATGCCATCTTTGTCGCAATGACGGAGTTACATCCATGCGCGATGTTCGCGAACGGACCGCCGTGGATAAATGCCGGTGTACGCTCTAAGGTCTGTACCAGGTTTGGTTTCAGGGCATCCTTTAAAAGAGCCGTCATCGCGCCCGCTGCTTTCAGATCACCGGCAGTGACCGGTTCCTCGTCATAGGTATAACCTACGATAATCTTGGAAAGGCGTTCTTTCAGATCCGTAATATTGCGTGCCAGGCACAGGACTGCCATGATCTCGCTGGCAACCGTGATGTCATATCCGTCCTCACGGGTCACGCCATCCACGCGGCGTCCCAGGCCGTCTACGATGTTGCGGAGCTGACGGTCATTCATATCGACAACACGCTTCCAGGTAATGCGCTTCGGATCGATGCGGAGGGCATTGCCCTGATAGATATGATTGTCCAGCATCGCTGCCAGCAGGTTGTTTGCTGCGCCGATCGCGTGGAAATCACCGGTAAAATGGAGGTTGATATCCTCCATTGGAATGACCTGTGCATATCCGCCGCCAGCTGCACCACCTTTGACACCAAAGACCGGTCCCAACGACGGCTCACGAAGCGCTACGGTTACCTTTTTGCCAAGACGTTTCAATCCGTCTGCCAGACCGACCGTGGTCGTGGTCTTTCCTTCTCCGGCTGGAGTCGGATTGATCGCGGTCACCAGAATCAGTTTTCCATCCTTGCCCTCGGTCTCTTTCAGAAGACTGTAGTCTACCTTTGCCTTATAATTTCCATACTGCTCCAGATACTTCTCGTCTACGCCTGCTGCCTGTGCAATCTCACCGATTTTCAGTGGATTCGCTGCCTGTGCAATCTCAATATCTGTCATCATTACTCCTGTACCTCCCTGTTTTTGCGGTTTTGCCTGTTCTGGAAGTTTTCACACAGTAAATGTTATCTGCTTTATCTTCTGTAAAGAAGATCCCCCCCCCCTGTGAATTTCCCGGAAAGGCTGTGAATGTTATCTATTATATACTGTGTCTGACAATTTGGAAAGACACAAAATTGATTTTTCACAAAAAATTGCAACCGATTCCAGTTTTTCTACTCTTTTCTCAAGTTCTGATACATAACCTTCGTCCTTGATCGATGCCAGATTGATCTTCACATTAAAGAGCGCACCCACAACCGCTGTCCGGGCTAACATCGCCGCAATCAGACCGTCGGAAATGGCACCTTTATTGCCCCTCTTTACGACCGCTTCCGCCATCGGAAAAATCTTTGCCGCTGACTCCGCAATCGCAAGCGGCGCTTCGGTCGCCTCTTTTAACCCCTGCTGCAGGGCGGCAGTGCGGATTTTTTTCTCCTCCTCCGTCTCCTTCGGAAGCTTCAGCGCTCTCATATATCCATTGAACGATTCGCTGTCCTTTTTGATCCCTGCCAGCAGCTCCTCATGCAGCGCAGCGCCCTCAGCTGCCAGCGCCTGCATTTCCTCCTGCACCCCGGCATATTTTTCCTTTCCGATCGTCAGATTTGCCACCATTTCCATCAATGCCGCGCCCAGCGCCCCTACCATCGCCGACACGCTTCCGCCGCCCGGTACGGACGCCTTCGAAGCAGTTTCTTCTACAAACTGGTTTACGGAAAGTTCTCTTAATTCTGCCATGATTTTTCTCCTTTTTTATAAAAAGAATGTACCTTGGCACATTCTCGCGCCGAGCGCGGTCGCTTGCGACATAATTCTTCTTCGCGCGAGTGCACACATTTTCCTATGAAAATGAAAAAATACCGCAAAATTGCTTGTCTCACCGATCAGAAATCTTCTGCCCCGCTGGCAACGTAATTTTGCGGTATTCCCACCGCGCCCTACGGATATGAAATCGTTCCGTAAGAACCGATATACTCCTTTATCTGCATTTACTAATTTAAGAATGAAACTGCCTTACACGGTGTTCGGTAGTTGGACGGCGAAATCTTGATGCCGCTCTTTGCCGTACTTGCGTGGATAACCTGTCCATTGCCTATGTAAAGTGCTACGTGATTGATATAATTGCCGCTCGCATAAAAAAGCAGATCGCCCGGCTGTACTGCGCTGACCGCAACCTCCTTGCCCTTTGCCGCCTGATCTCTCGAGCTTCGTCCGGTTGAAATACCGAAATGTGCAAATACACTCATTGTAAATCCGGAACAGTCCGCGCCGTTTGTCAGACTGGTTCCGCCGTATACATACGGATTTCCAAGGAACTGCTTTGCATATGCCACAACCGCAGAACGGGTAGCATTTGTTACTTCATTTCCAGAAGAGGACGTACCGCCTGTGCCTGGTCCGCCGCCCGGTCCAACGCCGCTTGCAGTGGTCGCTTTCGTCGCTGCCGCGGTAGTCGGCGCTTTCGTCTCAGCTGCCTTTGTCGTCTCCTTGGCTGCCGCTTTCGTCTCAGCTGCCTTGCTTTCGCTCGGATTCGCCTCTATTGTTCCGCTGTAGGAAGTCTCCGGTGCTTTGGTCGTCTCTTTGGCAGCTGCCGTGGTTTCCTTCGCCGCTGCCGTGGTTTCCGCTGCCCTCGACTCTTCCTCGGCTTTCTTCTTTACCTGTTCCAGGTTCTCGATCGCCGCATTCGCTTCCTGTTTCAGTTTTTCTTCTTCCGCTTTCTGCTGCTGTTCCTCAGCTACGGAAACTGCCTGCTTAAAGTCTACCTGTGTCGTAATATAATCTTTATACACATATCCGACCAGATCATTATCGACGGAAATCTTGGCAAAATCGCCCTCTTCTCCGATCACCTCATACTCTGCATCGGCAGAAAGAAGATCCAGCGTCTTGCCCTCTAAGCTCGGCGTCTCTCTCAGGCGAAGCGTAGAGGTATTTGTAACCTTCGCGTAGGTTGTGCCGACTTCCCTGGCAATCTTGGACGCCTCCTCGCCGGTCACAAAATACTGTGCTTTAATATAACCGGTCACGGAACCCGACTGGATATGGTACCATTTGCCGCCCTCGCCGTCCACCGTATCCAGAATTGTCGCCGCACAGTTATTGTAAATCTTTCCGACTACCTCGCTGCCTGTGCTCGCCTGTGCGCGAACATTGACATAATTGGTCACACGGGAAATCGCGATATTATCGTAGATCGACTTGGACATCGCGCGGACAACCGCCTCAGTCTCGCCAGTTGTCTCCTTTGGCTGGGCTTTCGTCTCTGCTGCCACCTGTGCCGGTTTGGCTGTCTGCGCGCCGCCTGCCACGCCCGTCTGACCGGCTCCCGCCACTGCCCGAACTTCTTTAGAAACAAATGCCTCCGCCAGCTCTTTTTCCGGGTTCAAGCTGCTCGCATAGTAATTATTGATCGCCACTGACGCACCAGCGACCGGGGCATCCGTCTCCAGATTCATCGCCGCCTGGGCGCTCATCTGTCCCGTCCCTACCATCACAAGGCACGCTCCTGATGCTATCAGAAATTTCAGCGTTTTTCTCATAAGAACCTCCTACTCTTCTGTCCGTTCTGTTCCGTCGTTTTATCTCAAACTTTCAATTTCTTCTGTTTGCCGCATTTTCAGCTTTTACAAGATTTCTGTTTTCTTCTATGTTAAAAATGAGTTATGCCTGAAGATATCGCTCTGCAGATGCCACGCAGTTTGCACCGTCCGATGCCGCTGTCAGAATCTGGCGCAGCGCCTTGGTCCGGACATCTCCGGCTGCAAATACGCCCGGAACGCTCGTCTGACCGCTCTCATCCGCCCGGATATAGCCCTGCTCATCAAGCTCTAACTGACCCACATACAGCTCACTCTCCGGTGCGATTCCGACCGCAATAAAGACACCATCCACGTCCAGCCGCTTCTCTTCTCCGGTTTTGGTCTGTCTCAGCCGCAACGCCTCCACCTGAGCGTTCCCTTCAATCGCAACCGTCTCGCTGTTCCAGACAAATTCAATATTTTCAAGCGCCTGTAAGCGCTCCTGCAGCCGTTTTGCCCCGCGAAGCTTGTCTCTGCGATGGACGATATATACTTTTTCACACATCCGTGCAAGAAAAATTGCATCTTCCAGCGCCGCGTCGCCGCCGCCCACAACGGCAACCGTCCTTCCCCGGAAAAATGCCCCGTCGCAGGTCGCGCAGTATGAAACGCCTGCCCCGCGAAGTTCCTCTTCTCCCGGCACCTCCAACGTCCTGTGATGTGCTCCGGATGCCAGAATCACACAGCGTGCCTCATACGTCTCTTCCTCGCAGACTACTTTCTTCACATTTCCTGAAAGCTCGACCTGCACGACCTCATCCTGTACAACTCTTGCTCCCAGCTTGTTTGCATGCTCCCGGAACTGTCTGGAAAGCTCAAAGCCGGTCACACCCGGAAATCCCGGATAATTGTCCACCTCCCAGGTATTCAGCACCTGTCCGCCGCTGATTCCATTCTTCTCTATCACAATCGTGTCCAGACATGCCCGCTGTGCATAAATCGCCGCACTCAAGCCAGCTGGTCCGGAACCAATGATTATTATATCATACATGGTATACAGTCCCTTTCTTCCGAATCTGTTCGGTAATTGATCCGCTCTATCGCTGTGTCAGATCCATTTGGTTTTAGTATAACACATTTTGGCACTTTCATACAATGCTGTAAAACACTCAGAACAGCAAAAAATGGATGAAAATTTCTTACGATTTTATGACAGGCGGAAAAATGAAACTATTTCATGAATTTTAAATACATGCTATAATTCAATCAAATATACGCATATAAGGAGTTTACTGCCATGAATCATAAAACTATCCTCGTAACCGGCGCTTCCCGCGGAATCGGGAAAGCGATTGCATTAACCTACGCCAGGAATGGCTGGGAT
>ULSE01024387.1_pt1 | contig 15751 bp, 10 predicted proteins | sample 1956061 | NCBI WGS metagenome assembly ULSE01 (sample SAMEA4835700, study PRJEB28245) | human gut metagenome | biome: gut microbiome; material: fecal sample | place: Denmark | collected 2008 | reverse complement strand
ATTAAAAATCAAGCTCTGTGAAAAAGTAGAAGCGATCAAAGACAGTACCGACTGGAAAATCACGACCGACAGAATCATCTCTTATCAGAAAGAATGGAAGAAAATCGGTCCCGCTCCCAAGAAATATTCGAACAAAGTATGGGCACGTTTCCGGGAAGCTTGTGATACTTTTTTCAATAACAAAAAACTCCATTTCAAAGACATCGATTCTGAACAGAGCAAAAATCTGGAACTGAAAAAAGCGATTATCGAAGAAGCCCGCCAGTTTACTTTGTCCGGGAATGCAGAGGAAGATATCAATAAGCTGAAAGACTTTCAGAACCGCTGGGCAGAAATCGGATTTGTACCTATTAAATACAAAGACGCTATCCAGGAAGAATTCAGACATCTCATCGACGGCTGGTTCGACCAGCTCAATCTGGATGAATACGACCGTGACCTGGAAAGATTCAGGGCAAAATTGTCCTCACTGGATGCCGGTGATTATAAGGATTACAAAATTATCAACGAAAGAGAAAAGTTGGTGGCCAAAATCAGACAATTGGAACTCGACGTCAACACCTATGAAAACAACATCGGTTTTATCGCCAAATCCAGTAAATCTCAAGGCTTGATCGAAGAATTGAATTCTAAAATCGAAAATACCCGCCAACGGCTGAATTTACTTCAGGAAAAACTGAAAGCTCTCGACAGCCTGATCTAAACAGCGGCTCCTCAAAGCCGATTAACGCTCTGCCGACAAAGCCTCTCCCCAGGAGAACAATTCCCCCCTTTGTTCACAGAGCGTTAATTTTTTACCCACTCTCCTATTCTTCCTCCCCGCCTCATACCTCATAACCACTCCCATCTCTTTGCTTTTACCTTTCGCCAACTTTTTACCTTCTACTTTTCACTTTTAACCTTTTAATTTATTACCTTTGCCACTTTGATAAATCAATAAAATTCAAGATACAGTGTCAACAAAGTATGTTTTCGTTACAGGTGGAGTCGCTTCTTCTCTAGGGAAAGGCATTATCGCTTCATCACTTGCTAAATTACTGCAGGCCAGGGGGTATAAAGTTGCGAACCAAAAACTGGATCCCTACATCAACATAGATCCGGGGACATTAAATCCATACGAGCATGGCGAATGTTATGTGACGGACGACGGAGCAGAAACAGACCTCGATCTCGGACATTACGAAAGATTTACCGGTTGTCCGACTTCGCAGGCCAATAATATTACTACCGGACGGATTTACCAGAATGTAATCAACAAAGAAAGACGGGGAGATTATCTGGGTAAAACCGTACAGATCGTCCCGCATATCACCGATGAGATTAAACGAAACATCAAATTATTGGGCAACAAAGGCGAATATGATGTCGTGATCACTGAAATCGGAGGTACTGTCGGAGACATCGAATCTTTGCCTTTCATTGAAGCTGTCCGGCAGTTACGATGGGAGTTGGGGGAAAAATCGGTATTGATCCACTTGACACTGGTACCCTTCTTATCGGCTTCCGGTGAATTAAAAACGAAGCCTACCCAGCATTCGGTGAAAGCCTTGCTGGAAATCGGAGTGCAACCGGATGTACTGGTATTACGTACAGAACATGAACTGAATTCCGATTTACGCCGGAAAGTAGCCCTTTTCTGTAATGTAGCACCCAAAGCGGTCATCCAGTCGATCGACGTTTCTACCATCTATGAAGTACCGATCAAGATGAGAGAAGAAAAGTTGGATGAAATCGTACTCGAACAATTGGGATTACCTTTAAACAGCGAACCGGATCTGGAATCCTGGAAAAAATTCCTATATAAATTAAAAAACTACAGCAAAGAAGTACGGATCGGTTTAGTCGGGAAATACGTCGAATTACACGACGCTTATAAATCGATTGTCGAAGCTTTCATCCATGCCGGAGCAGTCAATGACTGTAAAGTAAATATCGAATGGATCCACAGCGAAGAACTGAATGAACAAAATGCAGCCGACCGCCTGAAAAATCTGCACGGGATTTTAGTAGCACCGGGATTCGGACACCGGGGAATCTCGGGCAAACTGGTTGCTATCCAATATGCCCGGGAGAACAACATTCCTTTCTTCGGTATTTGTCTGGGGATGCAGATGGCTGTCATCGAATTTGCACGTAACGTACTGCATATGGAAGATGCCGATTCGACAGAAATGGCTGCCAAAACCCAGTATCCGGTGATCGACCTGATGGATTCACAGTTGAATGTAACCGAAAAGGGAGGCACCATGCGTCTGGGAGCCTACAAATGTGAATTAACAGAAGGTTCCAAAGCTTATGAAGCTTACGGACAAAAAGAAATACAGGAGAGACACCGCCACCGTTACGAGTTCAACAGCAAATACCGGGAGGATTTTGAAAAAGCAGGTATGATCACCACCGGTATCAACCCGGAAAGCGGATTGACCGAAATCGTCGAGATTCCTACTCACAAATGGTTCGTCGGGGTACAGTTCCATCCGGAGTACAAAAGTACTGTGATTAAACCTCATCCGTTATTCGTATCATTTATCAAAGCTTGTTTATCATAAAGTTAAAAAGAACCTATGGATAAAAACACCATCGCCGGATTAGTCATTATTTTTCTTATTCTCATCGGCTTTTCCTATTTCACGCGTCCGAGTAAGGAGCAAGTGGCCGAAATGCAGCGGAAACAGGATTCCATTGCGCGGGTAGACCGACTCAGAGCCCAGGAACTGGCAGCACAACAACAGGCACAAAAACCGCCGGACAATACGACTGCCGCCAATCCCCTGGCTACCAAAAGTGATTCTATTTTCGTACAAAACGATACGGAAAACAAAATCATCACCCTGGAAAATGATAAAATAAAATTGCACATCAGTACTCTGGGGGGACGCATCGTATATGTAGACTTAAAAGAATACCGGACACACGATTCGCTGCCTTTGGTGTTGTGGAAAAACGGAGAAACCGCTTTCGGCATGAATTTCTACGCCCGGAATCAGGAGATCAATACCGAGAAATTTTTCTTTACACCCAGTACGACAGAAACGACGCTTTATGCCCAGGGAAATGAACAGGTGCTCTCTATGCGTCTTTATGCCGACAGCAGCAGATACCTGGAATACCTTTACAAGTTAGCCCCGGACAGCTATATGACCGATTTCAGCATCATCACCCACAATATGGGGGATGTCATTGCATCCAATTCCTCGTTTCTGACGCTTTTCTGGGGAATCAATATGCCCCAGCTGGAAAAAAGTAAAGATTTTGAAAACCGTTATACCGGTGTTTACTACAAATTCAGCGAAGATGCCGTTGAAAACATGTCCCTGACCTCGGATGAAGAGGAGACGCTTCCGAACAAGGTACAGTGGATAGACTTCAAACAACAATTCTTCTCCTCTATCCTGATCAGCGAACAGCCTTTAAGTGATGTGGAACTGAAATCGAACATCAGTAAAAAAGACGGGTATCTGAAAGATGCTTATGCTGAAATTCCTCTAGCCTATAACGGTTCGGCCAATGAGCAATACAACATGCAGTTTTTCTTCGGTCCTAACTCCTATAAGGTATTGAAAGAATACGGAGATCATTTAGACCTTCCCGATGTCATCAATATGGGATGGAAATGGATTGCGTGGTTCAATAAATATTTCGTTATTCCCATTTTCAATTTCCTGGAAAACCACACCGCATTGAATTACGGAATTATTATTTTATTGCTGACCCTGATCATCAAAATCATCCTGTTCCCGCTGACTTATAAATCGTATATGTCACAGGCACGTATGCGGGTATTGAAACCCCAGGTAGACGAGATCGCCAAGAAATATCCGGCCGACAAAGCTATGGAACGTCAACAGGCTATCATGAGGCTTTATAAGCAAGCCGGAGTAAATCCGATGGGTGGATGTTTACCGATGTTGATCCAGATGCCTATCCTGATCGCCCTGTTCTATTTCTTCCCGGGAGCGATCGAACTGAGACAGCAGAGCTTCCTGTGGGCAACGGATTTGGCTTCATACGATTCTATCGCCACCTTACCCTTTACCATTCCGTTTTACGGTAATCATGTCAGCTTATTCTGTCTGTTGATGACAGCGACCAATATCATCTATATGATTATGAATAATAAAAACCAACCGCAGAACGATCAGATGAAAGGCATGCAGACCATGATGTATATCATGCCGATCATGTTCCTGTTTATTTTCAACAGTTATTCTTCGGGATTGAGTTATTATTATTTCATCGCGACGCTGATTACCATTTTGCAAACCTGGATTATCCGGAAGTTTGTCGATGACCAGAAATTGCTGAAGCAAATCGAACTAGCTAAAAGTAAACCGGTCAAGAAATCGAAATTCCAGCAACGTTTGGAGGAAATGCAAAGAATGCAACAACAACAGCAAAAGAGAGGTAAAAAGTAATTAAAGATAAAAAGTAAAAAAAAATCCTGCAAATTCGGATGAAATCTGAAATTTGCAGGATTTTTTGTATTTTTACGAAAAACCAAAATCATTCATAAACGTAAGAAACAAGAAAAAATGATGGAAAACATGAAAATTACTATGCACGGAAATCCCCTGACTTTAGTGGGGACACCGATTAAAACCGGAGAAACGGCTCCGGTATTTTATGGAATAAACCAACAGATGCAACCGGTATCCCTGAAAGAATTTGCCGGAAAAGTTGTTGTGATTTCTTCTTTCCCTTCTATCGACACCCCGGTATGCTCGGCCCAAATGCACCATTTCAATAAGATGGCCTCCGAGTTAAGCCAGGATGTCGTTATTCTGGCTATTTCCTGCGACCTTCCTTTCGCCCTTCACCGCTACTGTGCTGCCGAAGGTATCGACCGTGTCGTAACCCTGTCGGACTATAAAGAAACAGATTTCGGGAAAAAATACGGGTTCCTGATCGAAGAATTACGACTTTTAACCCGCGGCGTGGTCATTATCGGTAAAGACAATAAAGTGAACTATGTAGAATATGTTCCGGAAGTAACCCACGAACCGAACTACGAAAAAGCACTGGAGGCGATAAAAAAAGCGCTGACCTAAGTTTTATCGTTGAGAATTACAAAGTAATTCTCAACGATAAAACAGATTAGATTTGTTTCAATAAATTGATCATCTCGATTGCGGTGGTCATGGCATCGAAACCTTTATTACCGGCTTTCGTTCCGGCTCTTTCGACAGCCTGTTCGATCGAATCGGTCGTCAGGATACCGAAAATCACCGGCACCCCTGTCTGCAATCCGACATGGGCTACACCTTTGGTCGCTTCATTAGCAACCATATCGAAATGGGGCGTAGCTCCCCGGATCACTGCCCCCAGACAAACCACAGCATCGTATTTGCCGCTTTCTACCATCTTTTTAGCTACTAAAGGAATCTCGAACGCTCCCGGTACCCAAGCCAGATCCAGCTTATTTTCATCCCCACCGTGACGTACAAAAGCATCCTTTGCTCCTCCAACCAATTTAGCCGTGATAAACTCATTAAAACGGGCAGCTACCACTCCGATCCGTTGTCCTTCTGCTAATAATTTTCCTTCCAGTAAATTCATAACTTTTACACTTTTAATCTCTATTTTCAATTTCTATTCTTCTTTTTTCCAGTCATTTCTGACATGCAATATATGTCCCATCTTTTTATACTTGGTGTACATATAGAACTCGTTCTTTTCATTACAGGTCATCTCGATCGGTTCACGTCCGACCACTTCGAGTCCGAATCCATCCAATCCTTTTATCTTCAAAGGATTATTTGTCATAAGAATCATTTTTTTCACTCCCAGGTCGGCCAAAATTTCCGCACCGGTACCGTATTCTCTTAAATCAGCCTTAAATCCCAGTGCCAGATTCGCCTCGACCGTATCCATTCCCCCGTCCTGCAGATGATAGGCTTTCAACTTATTGATCAGTCCGATGCCCCGGCCTTCCTGACGCATATACAGCAATACACCCCGGCCTTTTTTCTCAATCCGGCGCAAAGCTTCCGCCAGCTGCTCGCCACAGTCACAACGCAAGGAACCGAAAGCATCCCCGGTGAGACATTCGGAATGTACCCGGCACAATACCGGTTCGCCGTCAGCGATGTCCCCTTTTACAAGGGCAATGTGATGTTCTCCGTTGATTTTATTGACATAACCATAAGCCTTGAAAATCCCGTATTTAGTGGGCATTTCAGCCTCGGTCACTCTTTCCACCAGGATCTCTGTCCGACGACGGTAAGTGATCAGGTCGGCCACAGTAATCATCTTCAAACCATGCCGTACGGCAAATTCTTTCAATTCGGGTGTCCTCATCATGGTACCGTCTTCCCGCATAATTTCACAACACAAGCCGCATTCTTTGAGCCGGGCAATACGCATCAGGTCGACGGTGGCTTCGGTATGTCCCATACGTTCGAGTACCCCGCCAGCTTTCGCCTCCAAAGGAAACATATGTCCCGGACGCCGGAAATCGGACGGTTTGGCATCGTCCTTTACACTCTTCATGGCCGTCATAGAGCGTTCCAATGCCGAAATACCGGTTGTCGTATCCACATGGTCAATCGAAACGGTAAATGCCGTACAGTGATTGTCGGTATTGTTGGCCACCATCTGTTCCAACCCTAATTTTGTCGTCAAAGCTTTGCTCATCGGCATACAAATCAATCCCTTGGCATACGAAGCCATAAAATTGACATTTTCAAGTGTAGCATGTTCAGCTGCACAAATCAGATCGCCCTCATTTTCACGATCCGGATCGTCCACGGCAATAATCATTTTACCGGCCCTCAGATCAGCAACAGCTTCCTCGATCGTACTAAATTTAAATCCTTCCATATTCTTAATTTTTTATCCTATCTATAATCAAAATCATTCTAACCGGCTTAAAAGCCATTGGCCACCAGGAAATCCAAGGTCAGTCCCCCCTTCGGTTTTCCTTGTCCCATCAGTTTCTCTACATATTTGACAATCATATCGTTTTCTAAATTCACCACATCTCCTATCTCCTTTTTCACCAGCGTCGTCTCTTCCTGAGTATGCGGAATGACGGACACTTTGAAAACCTGCTCGTCGGCATAAGCGATCGTCAGGCTCACCCCATCGATAGCCACAGAGCCCTTTTCTACAATATAACGAAGGATTTCGGGAGCAGCCCCCACCGTGAGCCAAATGGCATTTTCATCCTGTTGTTTGCTCACGATCTTTCCGGTACCGTCTACATGCCCGGCTACCAAATGACCACCCAAACGGCTGTTCAGACACAAGGCCCGCTCGAGATTCACAGGATCACCCGGCTTCAATAAGCCCAAATTACTCCGATTCATGGTTTCAGGCATCACATCGGCAGAAAACCCGTCATTCCCTTTACCAACAACAGTCAAACACACCCCGTTCGTGGCTATGCTATCCCCAATCCGCGTGTCCGCCAATACTTTCCGGGCCTCCACCTCAAGGACGACACTCTTGCTGCCTCGTTTCACCGATTTGATCTTTCCGATTTCTTCTATTATTCCTGTAAACATAGTTTGAGTTGATGAGTTATTGAGTTACTGAGTTGTTGAGTTACTGAGTTGTTGAGTTACTGGGTGATGAGTTACTGGGTGATGAGTTACTGGGTTGGGGAAAACCTTTTATAAGGAAATCCTCGCCTACTTTTTCAATCGAAACGGATTGTAAAGCGATGGCCTCTTTCATCCAGGCGATACCTTTTCCTTCGACAGGTGTTTTGGCATCTTTACCTCCGATCAGTTTGGGGGCGATGAAAGCATAAACCTCATCTACCAGTCCTTGTCGCAAGAAAGCTTCGTTCAATTCACCGCCTCCTTCCAGCAAGACCGAATCGATACCGGCCTGGCCCAGTTTAGTTGTCAATGCCTGTAAATCGACCCGGTTGTCACAGCCGGGACATAAAATTGTTTCCACGCCTTTCTGTTGCAATTGTACTAATTTTCCGGCATCAGCCCGAGAGGTATGAGCGACTAATGTGCGATAGCGATCGGCAGTACGCACCAATTGACTATCGGTAGCAATTGCAGCTGTACTGTCGACAATAATCCGGACAGGTTGCCTGACCTCGCCTTTCAAACGGCAATTCAACAGTGGATCGTCGGCTTTCACCGTACCGCTACCAACCATAATTCCCATCAGCACCGAACGCATTTCTTGCACTTTCTTTCGGGATTCCTCCCCGGTCACCCAGTGTGAATCACCGGTATAAGCTGCAATTTTCCCATCCAGGGTCATGGCTGTTTTCATCACGATCCAAGGACGACGGGTAGTAATATATTTCAGAAACACCCGGTTTTGTTCCCGGAGCTTTTCTTCTTCCACTCCAGTCTCGACGACGATTCCGGCTTTCCTCAACATTTCGATTCCTTTACCGGCTACCAAGGGATTCGGATCCAATAGCCCGACGACAACACGGGCAATCCTGTTTTCAATAACAGCCTCGGTACAAGGAGGTGTTTTGCCGTAGTGACAACAGGGTTCCAGGGTCACATAGAGCGTAGCCCCTGCCGGATCTTCGGTACACTGCTTAAAAGCATTCCGTTCAGCATGCAGGCCGCCATAACGTTCGTGCCAACCTTCACCGATTATCCGGCCGTCTTTGACGATCACCGCTCCCACCAGCGGATTGGGATTCACCCATCCCCGGCCTCTGTCTGCCAATATCCTGGCACGATTCATATATTCCCGATCCTTTGTTTCCATATAAAAAAAGCCCTGAATGACTTCAGGGCATATATACGAATCATAACAGTAACGACACACGACTGTCCTGCCTCTTCTTTCATCCGGACTATCACCGTCGGTACCGGAATTACACCGGTTCAGTCCCCAAAGGGAGTCGCGGACTATCACCGCCGGTAGGGATTTACACCCTGCCCTGAAGAAACATTTCAAATACGGAAGCAAATGTAATATATTATTCCCAAAAAACAAAGGCTGCATTTCATTTATTGGTATTGAATATAGGAGAAAAATTAAAAAAAAACGATATTTGTTCCTCCAAAAGCAGATTTTTATGGTTAGTGATGAGTGTACATTATTAAAGCAATTTAAATCAGGTGAACGAGAGGCATTTGACCGATTGTTTAAAATGTATGCTCCGCAATTGGGATATTTTTGTCTTAGATTGGTTCGTCAGGAGGATGCAGAAGAGATTGTACAGGAGACATTCATAAAATTGTGGGAAACCCGGGATAAAATCAAGGTAGAGTTGAATTTTAATACTTATATCACGACTATAGCTAAAAATCTGATTTACGATATGTTTCGTAAAAAATTGGTGGAACAGCGTTATTATCAAAAATTTCAATCGTTGATTCAGGAACAATTGGCGGTTGAAAACGAACTTTTCAGAAAGAATCTTCAGGAAGTAATGTTCGATAGTATAAATAAACTTTCGGAACAACAACGGGAAGTAATGATGCTGAAATGTAAAGGTTTCAATAATGACGAAATCGCCGAATTGTTGGGGATATCGAAACGTACGGTAGAAGCTCACCTCAATAAAGCTTACAAAAAGTTAAGACAAGATCTCGGTGAAGTGAGGTACTACTTACTCTTTTTTACTTTTCTTTTAAATTAATAATTTTTCACCGTAGGCTACGTGTGTTTGTGGAGTTGTTCGTATAAATAACAAAACAAACCACAAATGGCACTAAAAGAAGTTATAAAACATGTATTGAATGACGAATCTTTGGAGCCGGAAGAACGGGATATACTTGTTTCCTGGTTCTTGTCGGACAAAGGAAAGGAAGATTTTTACGAGGTATTGCAGGAGGACTCGGAGCAAGTGCAGGAAGACGGGAATCTGAATTATAATACTTTGTTGCAAAAGATACACGACAAGATAGACCCTATCCCGGGCCGACCGGAAAAAAAAGGAATTCGCAAGTATTTGTGGCCGGTCGCTTCAACTGCTGCCGTCTTACTGATGTTGCTGAGCTTTGGCCGTTATTTCTTTACGCTCACCGATACGCCCCAAGAGGAAATGACGGCAGAGGAAATTGCCGGAATATTCCCCGGTTACAGACAAGCGGAACTGGTATTCGGCGACGGAACGAAAATGGTGTTGGATAGCAGTATCAGAGTCCTGAAAGACAATAACGGACGGATTATCAAACAAGGACAACAACCTGTATTAGATTATACGCTGGCCCCAAACGATATGCCGGAAGAAACTTTCAATACCATTACCGTACCTCTGGGAGGAGAATATGGAGTTATTCTGTCTGATGGGACTCAGGTATGGCTGAATTCGGGTTCTACCCTAAAATATCCGGTAACCTTTAAAAAAGACAAAAGGGTGGTAAGCCTGAACGGAGAGGCCTTTTTCAAGGTAGCCAAGTCGGCTGTACCCTTTGTAGTCAGTACATTCGATATCGATGTTCAGGTTCTGGGAACTTCTTTCAATGTTTCTGCTTACGGAAACGATGATTGTGTCATGACGACTCTGGTCAGTGGCAGCGTACTGGTATCGAGTAACCATGCTGAAAAACAGCTCCGGATGGAACCCGGAAATGTATTGTCTTATACCAAATCGACCGCTTGTATGAACATGGAAAAATGTGATCCCGATATTTATACTTCCTGGATCAACGGCGAATTCAAATTCCGGGATATGAGACTGGAAGATATTATGAAAAAAGTGAACCGTTGGTACAATTGCCAGATCAGATTCGAAGATCCTTCTGTAAAAGAATTACGGTTCAGTGGAGCGGCAGAACGCGACCGCCCGGTAGAATATCTCCTGGAACTGATACAAAAAGTGACAGAGGTGAACTTTGAGATCGAGAATAAAACCATTGTTCTGATGCACAAATAAAACAGGCAGGGAGTTTCCCCCTCCCTGCCCGAATAATAATAGTTAACACCTACTGCTGTAGTATACAAGACTTCAGGCAGTAGCCATTTACAAACTAAATAACAAATGTATGAAAAAAACATGTAGAATTAAAATTTTCAGGCACATGCGAAACCTATTGCTTGTCATATTGATTTCAGCATCGAGTGTATGGGCAAGCGACTCTTATTCCCAAAATACTCAGTTGAAACTGAGTGCTACCGAAGGAACGATCGAATCGATTTTCAACCAAATCAGTAAACAAAGCCGATTGGAATTTTTTTACAACACCAATATATTGAATGCCAAGGAAAAAGTGTCTTTGTCGATAAAGCAAGGGACTTTAGATGAAATTCTGAAAGAAATATTGGGCGAACGTTATTCCTATACGATAAAAGACAGATATATATTGATCACCAAAAATAAAACTGAATCGGCAGAACAAAATGAGGTCGTTGTGGTGAAAGGAGTGGTGAGAGATATGAAGGGAAATGTATTGCCGGGAGTTTCTGTCGTATTGAAAGGAACGACAATCGGGGTTTCCACCGATGCAAACGGAGAGTTTTCCTTAAAAATTCCTGCTCAGGAGAATATCAATCTGGTGTTTTCTTTTATCGGCATGAAAAATAAAGAGATCACCTGGAACGGCCAGGCATTGCTGAAAGTGGATATGGAAGAAGACGTCGCTGAAATGGAGGAAGTGGTGGTCACCGGTTACCAGGAAATCAAAAAAACGAGAATGACCGGAGCCGTAGAAGTGGTTACTGCCAAAGATATCGCCAACAAAGGTTTCACTTCTATCGAGGATGTACTGAAAGGGACATTGGCCGGCGTGACTACCATGAGCATCACGGGCCGTCCGGGAGCACAAGCTCAGATTCGTATCCGGGGAATCAATTCGTTGACCGGAAATACCGACCCGATCTGGATTATCGACGGAATGCCGTTACAGGGAGATCTGCCCGAGGTAGGGCTGGGAGCTTCCGATTTACAAAATACCGTTTTAACCAGTGGTATCGGTAATCTGTCACCGGATGATATCGAAAGTATCACCATCCTGAAAGATGCGGCAGCTACGGCTATTTATGGTTCCCGGGCAGCCAACGGAGTGATTGTGGTGAAGACCAAACGGGGGATCGTCGGACAGAGTTATATCAATGTTCAGGCCTCTTATTCTTTCGACGAAGCTCCCAAGAGTAAGCTCGAAATGATGAATACCCAAGAAAAAGTGGCGTTCGAAACCGGATTGTATAATGATTTTCCGCATGTATCCATCGATGGACGTATCTTTTCTTTGTTACGGGATGCCGATATGGGGAAGATTGCCCCGGCAGATGCACAGGCAGAACTGGAACGCCTGAGTAAGATCAATACCAATTGGTATGACGAGATTTTTAAATTGGCCCATACCCAGAATTATATTGTCAGCCTGTCGGGAGGATCTGAAAAGACACAATACTATTTTTCAATGAATTATATGAATCAGGGGGGGGTGATGCCGAATAATGAATACAGCAAATTCGGAGCTTCTCTGAAACTGACTCATGATTTCAACAAGCATTTACGTATTTACGGGGATATTTATGCCAATATCCGGGATGACCGTACGACAGCTTCGATCGTAGATCCCCTGGAATATGCCACTTTTGCCAATCCGTACGAACGGCCTTACGACGAAAACGGAAATTATGAGTACGATCGTTCTTATTATGCCGATCTGAGTAAGGTAAAAGAAGGATATATGTACGATTTCAATGTACTGAAAGACTTGAATGAAAATACTTCCAAAACCCATTATATCAGCAATCAGGTGAATCTGAAACTGGAATACAGAATCCTGGAAGAACTGATGTTTTCGACTTCAGGAACTTTTTCCAATACCAGTTCACATTCCAGATCGGCTTTAAACCCGGGCTCGTTCTCATCCAAATACAACTCCTGGATCAAATCTATCTATCCCGAGAGGGAAATTACCGATAACCTGAATAACGGTTCTCTGGATGAAAACACCTCCAGAAATATGAGCTACACCTGGAGAAACCAATTGGAATATGCCCGTAATTTTAAAGAAGAGCATTTCGTAACGGCAGTGGTAGGACAGGAAATGTCGGATTCCAAGAGTCGTTCTTTCGGATATTACTCCCCGGAATACGATCCTATGTACGGATTGATCGGTTTCCCGGATTTGAGTGGCATTCTGGCTTCTAAATTGTCGATGACCAACCTGATGTCGACTTCTGAAGAACAGGACCGCAGTGTCTCTTTCTTCCTGACCGGTTCTTATAGTTATAAGGACCGCTATGTGCTCAGCGGTAGCTATCGTTGGGACGGCGTAGATATCATCGGCAAGGACAACCGTTTCACTCCGCTTTGGAATGTCAGTTTTAAATATAACCTTCACAACGAAGAATTCATGAAACGCTTTGCCTGGATCGATGTTCTTTCCATCCGTGGTTCCTATGGTTTTACGGGAAGTATAGACCATAATGCTTATCCGTTTACCATCCTGAAATACGGCTCTTCTTCTTACCGGTATAACGGAGACAAAATTCCCAGTAGGATAACCCCGGGTAACCCTTCTATCAAATGGCAGCGGAAAGAAGACCGGAGTATCGGCCTGGATTTTTCTTTGCTACGGAATCGTATCAACGGTACGGTAAACTATTATAACAACGAAACCCGTGATTTGCTGGACCGCAAGAAAATTGCAGTATCCTCCGGACGTAAGGAAGTTAAAGCCAATGTAGCCAGCTTAAATAATAAAGGCTGGGAAGTAAGTTTAAGTACGGTGAATATCAATTACAAAACTTTCCGTTGGTCGACTTCTTTCAATATCGCCGTGAACAAAAACCGGGTAACCGATACCTATTACCAAGCGGTGGATGAATTATCATCCATTTCAAGAAATAATTCTTCTCAGGCCTATTTTGTCAAAGGCCAGCCGACAGAAGCCTGGTACGGTTATAAATTTGCAGGTGTAGACCCCGCAACAGGCCATACACTGGCTTATATCGATGCCAAAGACAATCAGGGAAATCCGATGGGACATCTCATAGCAGACGGCCGTTATGTGATCGATATGGATTCAGAGTTTTCAACCAAAGCCGTCAGTTTTCTGGGAGAAGCCTATCCTCCTATTTCCGGAGGCTTCGGCACTCAGTTCAACCTGGGACGTTTTAGCTTGTCTGCCCAGTTTTCTTTTATGGCCGGGCATAAGATCAAATCTTTCGAGTCTTCCCACGGCGTGCAATTGAGTGCAGCCAAATACAATCAGCTGGCCCAGGAATTGTACCGTTGGAGAAAAGTAGGAGATATTACCAATATTCCTGCTTATACAGTTAATAGTAATGCATCTTCCAATTATTTCTTCTCTTCACAGGTAGAAAGCGGAAATTATCTTAAATGTAATAACATATCCTTGGGCTACAATATGGATCCGGAAATATGCAAGAAATTGTGCCTGACCCGGATGAGAATAAACTTTAACATTCAGAACGTGTTTACTTCAACCAAATACAGGGGCTTAGACCCTGAAAATATGGGTGCTTTCGGCTATCCGAGTGCCAGAAGTTATGTTTTGAGTTTGAATATTGGAATTTAATACGAAGAATTATGAAACGATTGATATTAATGTTATCAACAGCAGTTTGCCTGCTGAGTAGTTGCCAGAATTATCTGGACTTGAAACCTAAAAATCAGACCGTTGTCGGTACTTTGGAAGATGTAAAATTGATGATGTCGTCTTATCTGTTTTCATTGACGTCTTCAGATGGTTATCCTATTTATTTCAATGGGGTCGCCATGCATTTTCCCTATAACCGGGATGCCATAGCCAGTTTTACGATGTATTCCGATGATCTGGATATGAGAAGAGCAATAGAAAATAGCTATGGAAGGAAATACGAGAAAGAATATTATGAATCCACAGATTGGAAAAGTAGTATTTTCAGTGAAACCATCTGGAATAATTTCTACCTGCATATCGGTTATATGAATTCGGTCATGAAAAGTTTGGGTGAGTTATTAGGGAGCTATGAGCAAAGCGATTTTGAAAAAATAAAAGGAGAAGCTTTAACGATCCGGGCTTTTTATATTTTTAAGTTATTACAGCTTTTTGCCCCTTATGATAATAATGAACTGGGTATTCCTTTGAATCTGGACCCGGAAGTGATCGAGGGTACGAAACGTTTGTCCCAGCAAGAGGTATACAAACGGATTATCGGCGATCTGACCGAAGCGTTGAATTATGAAACGGCGAATGATACCTGGAATGTTTTCTATAACAAAGACATTATCCATGCTTTGCTGGCACAGGTATATACTTTTAAAGCGGAATCGGCAGCAAAAGAAGAAAAAGACTGGGAAGAAGCCGAAAAGCATTCGGATTATATCGTGCAGCGGTATCAGCTGGCTCAGACAGCCGATGAATTGAAAAGTGTGATACGTCCCGGAGCTGCAGGAGTCATTAAGAATCCGCATTGTTTACTGACTTTGGGATGGGATATTACCCCGAGAAGTAACAGCTATTCATTCTGGGGCCTGCCGCAATATGGTACCGGTCAGGTAGTCTCACCGGATTTATTGGCAACCTATACTCCCGGAGATTATCGTCCCGGTTTGTATTTCTATGTATCTGAAGAGGACGGGGTTATGTATCAGAAATTCGAATATGTCACCTGGACTTTATCCGATTATATCACTTTGTTCCGGGTAGCCGATATGTATCTGATCTGTGCCGAGGCCAATACCCGCCTAAACCGGCCGAAAGGCAAAGAATTGCTGGAGACGTTCAAAAAATCCAGAATTACCGGTTTTACGACTTACAATGGCAACGATGTGCTGGATGAAATCATCAGGGAACGCCGGAAGGAATTTTGCGGAGAATACGATATGCGCTGGTTGGATATGAAACGGCTGAAA
>ULSE01021157.1_pt1 | contig 16084 bp, 10 predicted proteins | sample 1956061 | NCBI WGS metagenome assembly ULSE01 (sample SAMEA4835700, study PRJEB28245) | human gut metagenome | biome: gut microbiome; material: fecal sample | place: Denmark | collected 2008 | reverse complement strand
GACCTCGACCGCGACACGACGCTCGGGCGGGAGATCTACGACAGTTTCACGGCCGACGTCGAGGCCAACCTCTACGTGCTGGCGCACGCCACCTCGCCGTTCATCCGCGCGGAGACCGTGGCGGACGCCCTGCGGCACGTGCGGTCGGGGGAGTACGATTCGGCGTTCAGCGCCGAGAAGATCCAGACCTTCGCCTGGTTCGAAGGCCGGCCGCTCAACTATGCGCTGGACGACATCCCCCGCACGCAGACCATAGAGCCGGTCTATATAGAAACCAGCGCATTTTTCATTTTCCCGCGCACGCTCTGGTGCGGCCGCGGGCGCCGCATCGGGGAGAAGCCCTACATGGCCGTCGTCGACCGCATCGAAGGGTTGGACATCGACAACCCCGAGGATTTCACGATGGCCGAGATCATCGCGGCAAGCCGGCGGCTGGGGTGACGGGAGCGGATGGCAAGCGAAAAAGAAATTTGCAGCGTCCGAAAACACGGATCGAGAAACGGAAATGCTGCAATCTGGGTGATTATGCGGCGTCCGGCTATTCGCGACAAAGAAAATATAATTTAAGACCTGTGACAACTTATTTCCCGGATAATGAAAGCGACCCGAAAAGGTCGCTTTCATACTTTCTGAAGAGAGGTAATTCTCCCGGTTCTGTTCTATCTTATTTCTCAGTTCAGTTTCTTCAAATGCAAGTCCCGGAATTCGACCGTCCCGTTTTTCACGAAAAAGAACACGTCCCGTCCCTTGGATTCGGGCAACCGGTTGACCACGCACCGGCGGCCGCCGATGCAGACGTCGATCATGTCTTCGCGGACGACGATATCGAGCGTAAGCTTCTTATCTAATCCCGTCACGCCTTCGATCCGCAGATTATGCAACAGCACCATACGTTTCAATGCATTCAGTTCCAGTTTATAACCCCGATCCGCATTGTCTTTGGCCCGGATAAAAAGTCCGGCTTCATCGTACGATGACCGGGGATCCACAGTCATCGTCAACCGGTAGCTCGCGGGAAGATCCGTAAGGAAAGCACTTTGTGTTCCATCCGGCGCAGCCAGTTCGAATGCATCGTCTTTCAGGATAGGAGTACGATCCCCGAAAGAGCGGAACAGGGAAACGGGCACTGGCTCGGCAGACGGAAGCGCCTCTTCGAGGAACCGCGTATAGAGCATCCCGTCGCGCCCTTGGAAAACTTCGCGGAGCAACAGGTTGCCACCGAAATTCCGCCCCCCATGATCCCGACCGTCCCCACGCCAGGGTATGAAAGCTGCGGCGACCCGGCGCCCGTCCTTCAACGGTGCCGTTTTGTATACATTGGCCCATCCCTCTACGAAAGCCTGGGAAGATGGGTATTCCCACGGGCCGAACGGTTTTTTCGAACGGACATAATAGGTATCGCCCCCGACGCTATACAGGAGATAATACCACCCCTTCCAAAGGAAATAATCGCTGCATTCGGGCACTCCGACCTGTCCGGTAAGTACAGGATCCACCTCACGCCATGTTTTCAGGTCTTCCGAAACGAGATGCACCAGACATCCTCCGAACCCGGACAACGGAATATTCTTTTCATAACTCGAAATGAAAAGGTGATAGGCTCCGTCTTCCCCGCGAAATACCTTGGGATCACGGAAATTCCGGGATTCATACCGTTCCGGCGTAATGAAAAACGGATTGGGAGTTTGCTTTTCAAAGTTGAATCCCCCGTCATGGCTGACTGCGAAGCTCAATTGCTCGTGCACACCCGCATCATCTTTCACACGCGTAGAATAGAATGCATAAACCGCGCTGTCAACGTCTATGACAGATCCCGTGCAAATCGACTTTTCCCAGTCGTTGTCAATCCCCAAGGCCACGGGATAATGTTTCCAATGCACCATATCTTCCGATGTACTCAGCGCCCACTGATGTCCGCCCAAACCGCCAAGTCCGGCATGATGGCCTTCATCGATAAGCCAATAAAGATAAAATGTACCTCGATAATCGAAAGGCATGCAATCGCCGACAAAAAGGTGGGATTCCGCGGGTTTGAAATATTGAATACGGTCGACAGGCTGCACCGAGGGGTCGTAGTCGCGTACCTGCGCTACGGCCAGATGCAGTGAAGCCAACGGAATAAGTGCCAATAATTTTTTCATTGCCATCGTTATTTATTATTTGTGTAAATCGGTTCCGGAAGCGAATAAAGCGCAGCTTCATCCGCCGAAGCCGTGAGTGCCGCAGAAGTCAGATTCCCATACCAGAATACCGTTGACGAGTAATCGACTTTGCCTCCGTCCCAGCTGATGAGTTCGAACTCGAATTTCAGACTCTTATTGAACGGTATTGCATCCAGCCCGCGGACACGGACGAAAGTGTTATAGCCGCGCGAAGCCTCGTCATCCTCACGGGGTGCCCCGCCGAACGGAAAATGGTACACATGGATCGGGGCATAGGTGGTATTGTAATAATCCTCCGTCCCGCATCCGAAATGCGAGGGGAACGATTCGCCATCGACCCAGATATGTTCATCGCCTTCGCCGTACCAGCGCGGGCACCAGTTATAAAGCGAAAGCACATCGCCTTTGAATACCCCCCGCCCGGACAACGAGGCCATGTCGTAGTCGAGCCCTTTGTTGGTTTCCAGGCCGTTTTCCTGCCGCCACGAAGCATGGAAATAAAGCGTATTGTCGTACCACTTCCACGGGGATACATTGGCGGACAGCGTCGCTTTTGCATCATAGGAGGTGATATTCTCGAGTTCGACGCGTGCAGAGCTGCGATAAGGCATCACGAAACGGAGGATTACCCGCCCCTGGCCATCGGCAGCCATATAATAATTATCGACCCGCGGAGCCCCCATTCCGGCGCCGGAGAGATCGGACAACGGAACCCGGACGGTCTGCGTGCCGTCGAAATCCATCCGCACGATGATACCGCGCATAAGCTGCCCGTAAGTCCCGGGGGTATATCCGCCGATATCAACCATGAGCGTACGCACGGCATTTTCGCCTGCGGGAAGGTCTAATCCCAATTTTCCACCCGCAGGTAACGTTCCCGCGGTCTGGATACCGTTTTCCGCGCAGCTGACCGGATTCTCCAGCCTCCGGCCGGCTTCGGCTGCTTTCGCCCGGAGTTTGCGAGCCTCTTCCACCGTAAATGTCCGCACTTTCGTCCCCGGAGCATAAGTCCGGTAATTGACATGGTAGACATAGCCGCGGTTCAGATCGTCGACCGTGATTTTACACCGCCTGGCATAGGGGATCGGGTAATAGAAGGATGCTCCCTGGAAGCGGGGATAATGCTCGTGCATATAGATCATTCCCGAGGGAATTTCCACGGGGAATTTGGAAATGTCGAAACTCGGGATTACAATACTGGGATGCTGCTCCCCGTCGAAATAGAACCGCAGGTTAGCCGTACCGGCCCCACCGGTCGTAATGATACGTGTAATGGCTCCGGGGCCCTGCTCGTCGAAAAGCACGCGTTCAACCCGGCCGTCGTTGGCTTCATAGCGTTCGAATCCGGCCCAGTCGTCATTGGCATGCCACCACGGGGTTCCCGGAAGCAGTGACCGGCGATCGTAACTCGTCAGTTGACGAGCCTCATAATAAGGCTCCGGGAAACACGCATCGGCCTGGGGATCGCCCATTTCATCCATCAGGGAGGAGAGAGTGACCCAGCCTTCGGAATCGGCCGAAGAATATTTTTGCGGAGCGTTGCAGCCCCCAAGGCACAGGCCAAACAGGAAAACAACTGTGATACGGAAGTTTCTTTTTATCATTTTCGTTTCAGGTTTAAAGCATGATTACATCATCAACATAATAACGGCACACAATCCGAACAGGACGGCACCCGCGAGGTTCACCAGATAACCGCGGCGCAAGGAGGTTCGCTTCGACACGGCGCCGATCAGGTAAGGCAAGACGCTCGCCCCCAACAATCCGGTCGCAAAGGTTATCCCGAAGGCCGTTCCATGAAATGCGGGATCGACCCGGGAAAACATATAGCCGAAAATATTGGGGCAAACCGAACCCATTGCAAGTCCGAGCACGACAACCCCTACTGCAGCCACAATACGATTCTTCAAAAGGGTCATAACCACCAATGTCACGATGGCGATAAGAGCCAGTATCAACAACACCATCGGGGTATTAGCCGGAGTGACGAATGTCGCGGTCACCAGACGCGAGACCATAACGGCTATGAAGAAAAGGGATAATACCCGGTTTGCCAGTTTATCCGCAGCGCCCAGCCGGGACATATAGGTATTGGCCCAGGCACTTACTCCGTTTTCGACGCCAGCCCCGAAAAAGTTGGTAACCAAGGCTATGAGAAAAAACGAACTGGTGAGGACTGCCGGAAGATCCCCGAAGTTGAAATGCGAATCGATGACGGGATATTCGGCCAGACTCGCCAATACAGCAGCCCCCAGCAGTAGCCCCGCAAAAAAAAGCACGGTCGCCCTGTAACCGAAACGCTGCAACGAGCCGGTAAGGAAAAACGAAACAAAGAAAGCCCCTACCCCGTAAAATCCGTTCCCGAGGTTGGTCGCAGCAGCAGCGTTGCCACCACCGAACAACACCAGCGGCAACAACGTATTGCCAACCGAGATGATACACATGGCCCCCACACTCAGCAAGACGTAAACCGATAGATATTGTCCGTATCGGCGGCAAAATGCCAGCAGCAACAGAGCCGCAGCCGTAAACCCAAACCCGAAGCGGGCGACCAGAGCATGTCCCAGAAGGTCTATGGAGGCCGAAAGCACAATGACACCCACTGCTCCTGCGAACATGAAGCCCGAAAAGAGAATACCCGCCTTCGAATCGTCCACCCGCAGGCGTTCGGCGATATCGTGCTTGAGTCCTACGAGCAGAGAAATAAGCGCTCCGTAGACCGCCAGACACAAAATAGCAATTAACTGAATCATTTTAGGTCGTAGTTTTATGGTTTTTTCGAGGCTTCGACGGCCAATACCAAAGCCGCCATATCGCCGATATGTTCACCCAGTCCGGCCGGCACAATCCGGCACTTCGCAGCGGAAAAGCCGATCGCCTCCTGGTGTACCACCTCCAGCATATAAGGCTCGATCAGATCACGAGACCGGCCGAAAATACTGCCCAGAATGATTACCTCGGGGTTCAGTACGTCGATAATCAGCGCAAGTCCGCGCCCCAGATAGCTGGCCACCGTCCGGTAAACCTCCCGTGCGGTTTCATCGCCGGCATAGGCAGCCTCGGCGATCGATTTGGCCGTCACGGCGGGCAGCTCGTCGAGGCTGCCGCAATATGCGGTCTTGGCCCCCATCTGGATACGTTGGCGAGCCATCGTCTGCCCCACCTGCGCAATACCGCCGCCACTGCACCAGCCTTCGAAGGAACCCTCCTTACCGAACCCCACAGGCCCATGCCCGGACAGGCGCAGGTGTCCCACCTCGCCGGCAAGATCGCACGTACCCGAATAAAGGCGTCCGTCGAGGATGAGCCCGGCACCCATTCCCGTACCAAAGGTAAAAAATACTACGTTATCATAGCCTTTTCCTGCGCCATATTTCCACTCAGCCATGGCACACGCGTTCGCGTCGTTCTGGACAAAAGCTTTGATTCCCAGACGCTTTTCGGTCATTTCGACAATCGGCACGTTGTCCCATCCCGGCAGGTTCGGCGGTGAAAGTATAATGCCGTTGCGGCTGTCGAGCGGCCCCCCGCAGCTGATACCTATACCTGCAATCTGCGACAGCTGCAAGCCATTTTTGTGCAAAAGTTCTTCCGTACTGCTATAAATCGCAGTAAGGGAGGCTTCCGGGCCCTTTTTTGTCGGGAAGACAATTTTCTCGACAATGTTTACCTGCCCCGAGGCATCCGTTTCGCCCAGGATAGTCGCACATTTTGTCCCGCCGATATCAAATCCAATGAGTTTCATAATTAATCAAAATATTGAGGCCGGAGACAGTATGCCAAAACCTGCCTCCGGCATGTTTTATTTAATCTTTACAATTTCTGTATAGATACGTTCATCGACACCATGTATCTTCAGTCCGATACGAGCATAAAGGACGGGGTACTTGTCAACGATCTCCTTGATATTCACAGAAACGTTGTTCACCCCCTCGGCCGGCTGTTCGAAATTGGAAGTTACTACTGAACGGCCGCCACGGTCATCTACGAAACGGGTTTTACCGACAAAGAGCGTCATCGCCTCAATTGCCTTGCCCCCGGCAATGCTTTTCACGGAACAAACTCCGTTGAGCGTATTGCCCGAAAGCGTGATATTCGAATTCCGGAGCAGGTAATACGGCACCACTTCAAAATCGAGCTGCTTACCACCCTTAATCGTAAATTCCACGGGTTGACAATCATCGGTCCAAGGGCCATTGCCCGGACGCGGTACGAACCGGTACTCTCCTGGAAAAATCCGGGCGGCAAAGGTACCTTCCTGCGCAATTGCAACCTCAATTTTATCACCCAGTTCATAACTATCCTGCTCCAGGTCGAATTTGATGGATCCGTGCCGCAACTGGAGCGGTTCCCCCTGATAAGTGACCCGTCCGGAAAATTGCGCTTCCGGTTCATCGTAATTATCCAACCCGCAGCCTTGCATCAGCCATGCACCTGCCAGCAATACGGTTGCCTTCATTATTTTTTTCATAACTATTCTTCCTTTAAAATTACTGATAGGGATTCTTTACCAGTTTCGGATTGTTATTCATCCATCCCTGGTCTATGAAATTATAATAATTCTTCAACTGGAAATAAAGCGGATAACGGGTCATCTCACATTTGATCTTCTCATAGACCCATTTGCCGTCCCGCGCATCGCCGGGCATGTTCACCTTATACGGGAACAACGCATAATGTACGGCACGGGGATTATCAGCCTGTCCATCCCAGATTTCATGGGCCATTCGCCAGCGTTTCAGATCCCAGAATCGATGGTTCTCGAAGGCGAGCTCCACCCGACGTTCATGCACGATATCCTCGAATGTCAACCGGTCGAGCTTGCCAATACCGGCACGGTCGCGAAGATCATTGACATAACCGAGTATTTCAGACCGTGAAACTTCGGGTAATTCGAGACCCGCTTCCGCAGCAATGAGCAATATTTCGGCATAGCGAAAACGCACGAACCACATATCGCCTCCCTGGCGTGTCGAAGATTGTTTTTTCGTGTCGAGGAACTTGCGGATCCCGAACCCCGATTTGTTCCGGTGATTGTCGTTATTGAGCAATGGGCCATTAATACTGGTGATAAGGTTACCCTCATCGTCCTTACTTCCCGACACGCCGATTTCCTTTTCCCAGACGCCGTTTCTTAAAGCAATCCGCCCGGCCTGAAAAACGATCTCCTGCTCCTTGAATTCCGCCCCCGGATAGATTACCGTTCCCCACAAGCGCGCATCCTTGTTCTTGAAAAGATCTTGTGCACGGTCGTAAAATATATATCCGTCCGCATCCGATGTACGAAGGGTTCCGTCCCGGTCATCGACATATTCGTAATCCTCGACCAAATTCAGGATCGGCGTGAGATGTGCCGACTCTTCATCTTCGGCTACCGACGTCGGGATATTATGGTAGGAAAACGCCGTCGTATTACCCGGATAATAATGATCGAGCGTCCAGATCACCTCGGGATTATTCGTCTTCGAAGTCAGGGCTTCATAGAAGTTGGCCTGTTTATCGGTATTGTTCCGATACAAATCATACCCGCCTTCGGCGATAATCTCCTTGGCCGTTTTGTAGGCTATGTCGTAATAATACGAAGCCTTATCAGCCGGAATGCCGACCTCGCCGCCATCTGTTTTTATCTGCGGCGTTTTCAAGGCATTATACTTGGCAATGGAGGCAGCATAGAGGGCGGCACGTGCTTTCAACGCCAGCGCCGTCCACTTCGAGGCACGTGCGGCATTCTTCGTATGTTCGGGCTTCAGGTAATTCCGGGCAATGTCTTCGCATTCGGAGATGATATAATCGTAAAGCTCCGCCTCCGTCGAACGGGCATATTGCAACGCCGTGACATCCATACCCGATGAATAGGAGAACACTTCATCGCCGACAATCGGCATACCACCCAGGCAACGGCACATATTGAAATAGGTCCAGGCTCGCAGAAAACGCACTTCCCCCTCCAGGTTATTCCGTTCGGCAACCTCCATTTGGGTGGCTGTCGTACGCAATCCCTGCAGGAACTGGTTGATGTTACGTATCAGGCCATAGTCGTAGACCCGGAAATGGTCGTCGCCGAACCCGTTCCACTGCTGCGGCGCACCATTCGACCAACAAGCCTCATCCCCATAGATATGGGCCATATCATCATCGACGGACGGCCCCCAATTGACGCGCCCGTACAGGTTCGCCAACGCCGCAAGGGTCATTTTATCGTCTTTGAACACATCGTCATTGGGAATAATCCCCTCGGCTTCGCGATCCAGAAACCCGTTACATCCCACAAGCAACACGACGGACAGGGCTACTGACAAATATTTATGGATACTTTTCATAGCTATGCAAGTTTAGAAGGTTAATTTAATGCCGGCCCCGTACATGCGGTTAGTCGGATAGTTCAAACCGGCTTCACTCGTAATTTCGGGATCGATATCCAGATCATTGAGGTTATCGATCGAGAAAAGATTCTGTCCGAACAAATAGGCTCTGAGCTTGGTGATCCCCACTTTGCGGAACCATTTTCGGGGGAAAGTATACCCCAGCTCGAAATTTTTGAGTTTCAAATAAGCCACATTCGTATACCAAAAATCACTCGTCCAATAGTTGCTGTGGTTGGTATTTCCTTCAAGTGCCGTAGGATACTTACCCGGAATAAGCCGACTTGCGGGATCCGAGATATCGGACAAGCGCCATTGATCCCCGAGAATATACGACCCGGAGTTACCGCCATCCCAAAACGGGCGGCTCAGCTCGTAATTGATGTTATAGGTTCCGAACGCACCACCCGTAAAATCCATTGCGATGTCGATACCTTTCCAATCAGCTGTGAAATTCAATCCGAAATTGAGGTTGGGCATCGACCCGCGGGCATACCCGATCGGACGCTCGTCCTGATTGTTTATTACGCCGTCCCCATTGAGGTCTTTGTACTTTATATCGCCCGGGCGCAGTGTGGTATTACCCTGCCCGTCTATGTCTACCGGATAACCGGCGATCTCTTCCCACGAACGGAACTGCCCGTCGGAAAGGTAACCCCAGGTAATATTTGCGAAACGCTCGTTGAGCGAACTGCGGTATTCGTGCCAGGAGTTTCCGAAACGGGGCAAATATTGATGCCAGTCGTATTTTCGCGAATAGGTAAAGGTAGCGCCGATAGAATAATTGAAGTCCCGCACTTTGTCGTGCCATGTAATCTGTCCGTCGAAACCTTTGAACATGTCGGAGTTGAGATTCTCTTCCGGCAGGCTGAATCCAGCCTCATTGGGAATAAGGACATCGTAGCGGCTCGCTTTCAGACCGTCGGCTTTACGCTGGAAATAGTCGATCGATCCGCTCAGCCGATTGTCGAAGAACCCGAAGTCGACACCGACGTTGAAGAGCTTGATCTTCAGCCAGGAAATATTGGTTACCGGTAATCCGCGCGGGGCCGCACCGACGATATTGGCTCCGTCGAGAACAGCACCGCCCGAACCGTAATTGTAGCCGGACAAGTATTCAAACGGCCCGATCAGGTCATCCTGGCCGACCATGCCGTATGACACACGGAATTTGAGGTTACTGAAAACTTTCGAAAAACCGGCATTTTTCCAGAAATGCTCCTCGGAAACGTGCCATCCGAACGAACCCGAAGGAAAGAAGCCCCAGCGATTGCCCGGTTTGAACCGCCACGAACCGTCGTAACGTCCTGCGAATTCGAACAGATACCTATTGTCATAGTTATAATTGAGCCGCGTGGCAAAGCCCACTCGTGCCGTTTCCCGTTTCCGGTAGTCGTCGTATTTTTCCAACGAATTATAATCTATATAGGTAATTGAATTAGCTGCCGGGCGCGACCATGTAAGGAACCCGGGATTTTCCGTCCGGAAAAATTCACCGACCAACACGCCACCGACGGTATGTTTTCCAAAGGTTTTTCCGTAGATAAGCTGTGCCTGTCCTGTTACCTGCTCTTCCATATTGACGATACGTTCACGGAAGGGATTCGTCAACTCATAAGCCACGGGATAAGTGTTCGTCGCCGGATCGTAGGAGTAGAGTTTATACAGGTACTCCTGATTGTTATAGAAGCGATCTCCAAGATAATACCCCAACATACCGGTCAGTTTCAACCCGTCGACAAGTTCGTACTCGGCGTTAAGAGCCAGTTGCCCGACACGGACTTTGTCCGAATAATACCCCGAAATATCATAATTGAGAATGGCGAAGTTCGATGACATGACATTCGACGTGATCTGCGGATACATGGGATTGTCATTCGCATACGGCCCTTTGGTCGGAATATTACGGTAGATGGCAAAAATGGCCTGCCACACATCGTCGTCCCCCGGTACGCCGGGATGCTTATCCTGCTCAATACGCCCGTTGAAGCGAGCACCCACCTTTAATTTCTTAGTCAGCTGGATATCGACATTGAACTGTGCATTGTAACGCTCGAACTCCCCGTAATTATGAATCGTATTCTCATCATATGTCCGGCTCAGGGCGATATAATAATTCACCTTCCCCGATTTGCCGGAAACATTGACCCCGGCGTAATTCTGCGGGGCATGTTTGTTGACCACCATGTCGTACCAGTTGTAACTGCGCTTGGTACCGTTGCGGTACCCCTCCAGGTCTTCGAGGGTATAAGTCGGGGTGCGTCCCTGGATCACATCCGACTGGATATGCGCCCGCACGAATGTTTCGGCATCGGCCGGCTTGGGGAACCGGAACCACGATTTGCTGCCGTAATAGCCGTTGAACGATACGGTATGCGTATCGGTAGCATTCTTTCCAGACTTGGTCTGTACGACCACGACTCCGTTTCCGGCCTCGAGTCCATAAATGGCAGCTGAAGCGTCCTTGAGTATAGATATCGACTCTATATCGTTGAAATCCAAATTATTGAAGGCGCCTTCGTTGGAATGCAAACCGTCGATAATGTACAACGGGGTTCCCAGTCCGCGGATACCGATCGTAGTACCCCGTCCGGGACGCCCGTCCGTCTGCCTGAAATTCACCCCGGCAATTTTCCCGGCCAGGGCAGTCGTCGCATGCGTCGCAGCACTCTGCCCAAGCTTCGAAGCTCCGATCGATGAAATAGCCCCCGTCAGCGATTGTTTCTTTATCGGATTGCCATATCCGGTGATAACAACGTCTTCGATGAGCGTCTTGTTCTCGACAAGTTCGATCGTAAAATCCGTCTTTGCCCCTACAACCAATTCCTGCATTTCATATCCCAGGAAAGAGATCTGCAACACGTCTCGGGGAGCTGCATCAATGGAAAAGTTCCCCTCTGAATCCGTCAAAGTACCGCGCGTCGTCCCCCGAACGACAATACTGGCTCCGACAGCAGGAAGGCCATCCGGTGTCAACACATGCCCCGAAACTTTCTGCGCAGGATTTTGCACTTCATACGCAGAGGATTCGGATGGAGATGCGGATACCCGGACAAATACCGTCCCGGGTATACCTCCTCCAAACAAGAACAGAAATAAGATAAATGTTCTTTTCATAAGTGAAGTTTTAGGTTGGGTTAATAAAAGGAGTTCTGGTATTCAATCCGGCTCTGCCGGAAAGTATCACATGAGGTTCGGTTTTTCCCGCACAAACGACAAGATAACATATCGTTCCTGATTCGGGCATATGTTTTTTCAGTTTGCTAAGGCAAATGTAAATTATTAAATTTATATATGCAAATAATTTCTAATAAAAATGATTGTTTTATTTTTACAATTATATCAACAATAAATTTACAATAATATGAAGCACCCTTATAAACACACCTGTAATTAACACACAACAGCCCATATATGGCATTATCAATCATCGCAGTGCTAATCCCATCAACACAGCGACACAAGGAACACGCATCAACATTATTTACATATATATTACATTTTACCACTTCCCAAGTATCACAAAACTTTTCATTTACATTTTTTTTACTACCTTTGTAAAGTTTTTAAAACAATCTGAATGGAACCAAAAGCAAATTTCAAGAACATTCTCGAAGCAGTCCGCCATGACATCCGCAACAACATGCCGGCAGGCACCCTTCTGCCGACTGAAACTGAACTTGCGGCACGCTACAATGTGTCACGACCAACGATCGCCAAAGTATATAACACCCTCCAAAAGGAGGGATATGTCTTGAAAAAACAGGGTATCGGGACTACGGTGATCTACCAAGGGATAAACCATAAAACAACATTCGGACTGTTATTGCCGGGGCCAGGCGAGTCGGAGATTTTCGCAACGATCAGCGACCGATTCATGGAACGGTCGCAAAAAGGGGATTTCGAGTGCATCTGGAATGGGGCGACTTCGGGCAATGCGGAAATCAGGCGCGACCTGACGGAGAAAAGTTGCGAAGAATATATCGAACAGAAAGTCGACGGGATCTTTTTCGCACCGCTGGAACGCATTCCGCAAGGCAACGAACTTAATAATGAGATTTGCCGCAGGATCCGCGAAGCTGGCATTCCGCTCGTGCTGATCGACCGGGATATTGTAGAGTTCCCGGACAGAAGCGAATTCGACCTCGTCAGCCTCGACAACCTCAATGCAGCTTACACCATGGCTGAACATCTGATTTCTGCCGGGTGCGACCACCTGCTGTTCTGCTTCCGGCCGGATTCGGCGGGATCGGTGCGTATACGGCAATTCGGAGTTTCGGCTGCTGCACAAAAACAGGGATTCCATTTCGGTTCCGAAAATGTATGCTGCGGCAATCCGGAAGACATGGATTTCGTCCGTGAATTAGACATCCGTCCCGGACATACAGGCATTGTATGTGCAAACGATGCAACCGCTGCCGTGCTGATGTCATCCCTCGGTGCCCGTGGCATTAAAATAATGTCAGACGCCCTTCTTTGCGCATTCGATGACATGAAATATGCCAAGCATCTGAAATATACACTGACCTCCTACCGCCAGCCTTGCGAACAGATAACGGATGTCGCCATTGAGCTGATGCTCCGCCGCATGAAAACGCCCGACGCACCGGCACTGACCATCAATCTACAGGGGGAAATATGCCCGAGAGATTCCAGCCGGTTCGCAGAAATCGAGTAATACCCACTATAATCAGCTACAAACAGGTATCTCAAGGAACAACCGTACAACCTACAACCTCATGATTCGCTTTCAAAAAATCCTCGTCTGTTCTTGCCTCATAGCCGGGCTATGGAGTTGCAAGACAAAATCGGAATGCATTCCCAACACGCTCCGCCCATCGGCTTACCCTTTGATCACGATCGACCCATACACAAGCGGATGGTCTTTCACGGATAACCTCTATGACGACGTAACCCGCCATTGGACAGGCGATAAATTCCCCCTGATCGGAGTCGTAAAAGTCGACGGGCAGCCATACCGATTCATGGGACAGGAAGAGCCCGCCTTCAGCATCCTTGTCCCGACAGCCGAACAGGGGGCATGGGAGGGAGCTTACACCAAGACGCAACCGAGCGGGAAATGGATGGAATCGGATTTCAATGACAGCAGCTGGCTCCGGGGCAAGGCTTCCTTCGGCACCCACGCAAGCGCTTCTTCGGTACAGACCGAATGGGGCGGCGGCGAAATCTGGGTGCGGCGTACGGTAGATCTCCCCGAAGACATAGCCGAACACACAGTCTACCTGCAATATTCCAACGATGACGATGCAGTAATCTACGTCAATGGCATCGAAGTTGTCAACACCCCGGATTGCCATTTGCGAAATAAAATAAAATTACCGGCCCCAGCAGCGGCTACCCTACACCCAGGACGCAATGTCATAGCTGGATATTGCCTCGACAGGGGCGGGAATGCACTGTTGGATTTCGGATTGGCCACCGAACGGGACGAAAAGGCCTGTTTCCCGGAAACAGCCATGCAAAAATCTGTCGACGTACAAGCCACACAAACCCATTATACTTTCAGCTGCGGCAGTATCGATCTTAAAGTGACATTCACGGCACCCTTGCTCACGGATGACCTCGATCTTTTGTCGCGCCCGGTCAATTACATTACCTACGAAGTCGTATCGAACGATGGCACTGCCCATGACGTAGCTCTTTATTTCGAAGCGTCGCCCGAATGGGCCCTGCATGAGCCTGCAGAATCTTCCAGCGAGGGGTTCGTGCGGCAAGACCTGTGTTTTCTGAAAACAGGTTCGGTATCGCAACATATACTGGGCCGCAAAGGCGACCACGTGACCATCGATTGGGGTTATTTCTACCTCGCCGCAGACAACATCCGGACGGCATACCGCATAGGCGAAGCAGCACAGATACGCAAGGCGTTCCTCGCCGGCAATATGGAGTCATCGGCCGCAACGCGCACGCATACGACCCAAAAATTAGGACTGACACGTGACCTGGGACGCACAAAAGCAGCTTCGGGATATATAATGGTCGGATACGACGATCTGTACTCCATCCAGTACTTCGGCGAGAATCTACGTCCATATTGGAATCGCACAGGAAACCTTACGATCACGGATGCATTTGCGGCAGCAGGGAAAGCCTATCCGGAATTAAAAATCCGCTGTGACGAATTCGACCGCAGATTGATGGAAGAAGCCATAAAAGCAGGCGGGCGAGAATATGCCGAATTGTGCGCTACGGCATACCGCCAAGCTATTTCCGCACATAAACTCGTCGAAGCACCAAACGGCGACCTGCTACTGCTCTCGAAAGAGAACTTCAGCAACGGGTCTATCGGCACTGTGGACATCACTTATCCGTCGGCACCGCTCTTCCTTTACTACAATCCCGAACTGGCAAAAGGGCTTCTCAACCACATTTTCTATTACAGCGAAAGCGGACGATGGACAAAACCGTTCCCGTCACACGACATCGGCACCTATCCACTGGCCAACGGACAAACCTATGTAGGGGACATGCCTGTCGAAGAAGCCGGCAATATGCTCATCCTTACGGCCGCCATCGCCCATGCCGAAGGAAATGCGGCCTATGCAAAGAAACATTGGGACGTCCTGACTACCTGGACAAACTATCTCGTAGCGAAAGGACTGGATCCAGAGAACCAGCTCTGCACCGACGATTTCGCAGGACATTTCGCACACAATGCCAATCTTTCCGTCAAAGCCATTCTGGGAATCGCCTCCTACGGTTATCTGGCACACATGCTGGGAGACACACAAACTGCCCGGAAGTATACGGACAAAGCCAGGGAATTAGCCGGTTACTGGATGGAAATGGCTGACGATGGCGACCACTACCGCCTCACTTTCGACAAACCGGGCACCTGGAGCCAGAAATACAACCTTGTCTGGGACAAACTTTTCAAATGGGAAGTTTTCCCAGAAAGCGTCCGCAAGAAGGAAATCGCCTATTATCTTACAAAACAAAACCGTTACGGCCTTCCGCTGGACAATCGCGAAAGCTACACCAAGACCGACTGGATCGTATGGACAGCGACACTGGCCGATGACCAGGAAGCATTCCGTGCGCTCATTTCGCCAATATGGAAGTTCGCAAACGAAACCACCGACCGCATCCCAATGTCAGATTGGGTTTATACAGAAAAACCGCAACACCGCGGATTCCGCGCTCGTTCGGTCGTCGGAGGCTACTGGATTAAGTTATTGGAAACACAATACGGGCAATAGCTCCGTATTGAAATCTGGATGGAACCATTCAAATAGAGCCGGGGCGGGTTACTCCGCCCCGCGTTCGTAGGCGTCGATCATCGAGCCGCGGGTGCGGTTGACGATCCGCGCACCGAGCGACGCGGCATAGTCGCGCAGTACTTCATGCCCGCGGAAGAGTTCGGCGACCTCGGCCAGGTATACCGACATCGTATAGGGCACGTGCGGCACCTTCATGTAGATGGGCTGCGGAGCCGGGGGAAGGGCATCGTAATAGTGGCGGTCGGCACGGCACAGGCGGTTCGCATCGTCGACGCATAGCCCGTCGAGCAACGTATGATCCACCCCGTAGAGCTCGATC
>ULSE01038890.1_pt1 | contig 16439 bp, 18 predicted proteins | sample 1956061 | NCBI WGS metagenome assembly ULSE01 (sample SAMEA4835700, study PRJEB28245) | human gut metagenome | biome: gut microbiome; material: fecal sample | place: Denmark | collected 2008 | reverse complement strand
ACAATAATTGGGTTGGTGTCTACTTTTAGATTACCACTTCAAGTGAAAGGAAGTGAGACTGTATTTTATTAAGCTAATAATCAAATTAGGGCAAACTTATGGAAACGTAAGGACGCAAAACATGAAGTCTAAGTAATAAAATAAAATACACGTATTTTATTTTATTGACGGTTCGGTTGCAATGGTTATCATTGCAGCTTTTTTTATTTTAGGAGCTTCCTGTATACTTTAAAGAGTAAAGGGAATTGACTAAAAAGAATACCTCAAGTAAATTTAGATTATTACTGATCGGTCAGTTAGTAAAATCTAAAAACACAAGACGTATTCAAGATGAATGTTAAAGCAAGAAGAACAAAAAAGCAAGTAAATGTAGAAAATCAGGCAATATTGCTTCTATCCAAAGAAGAATTGGACAGGAAAATAGAGGTGATAAAAAAAGAACTGAGATCCTATACCTGGCGAGACTTGGAAACAAACGGTAAGTTTGCCAAGAATGATAAACTCTCCTTCATTACGGATGACATGCTTATAGCAGGATGCGATATAGGCAGTGAGACTCATTATATCAGGGCGATCGATGTCAGAGGAAGGGAGCTAAGCAGCGGGGCATTCGAGTTCAGCAATACTTCAGAAGGCTTTGCGAATGCCAAGGCATGGGTGCTGGCACTTGCGGCAAAAAACGATAAGAAACAGATAGTGCTGGGTCTTGAACCGACAGGTCACTACTGGTTTGCGTTGGCTGCATGGATGATTTCAAACGGAATCAGCGTTGTCCAGGTAAATCCATATGCTGTAAAGCAGAGTAAAGAAATAGAAGACAATAGCCAGCTCAAGGATGACAGAAAAGATCCGAAACTGATCGCAAATCTTGTGAAAGATGGAACCTACGGAATGCCTTATCTTCCAGAAAAAGTTTACGCAGACATGAGAAGGCTCTCCATGTTCAGGGATTAGCTTACCGAAGACAGGATAAGAAATATCAATCGTCTTCACAGGGAATTAAAAATCTATTTCCCAGAATACATGGACGCATTTGGAAAAATAGATGGAGCATTTACTTTGGAAGTACTGAAAATATCAGCTATCCCATCGGATATCACAGCACTGGGAGCAGAAGGCATAAAAAATATCTGGCACAATGTAAAACTAAGAGGACGCGGTTACAGCAGAGCCAATGAAATCGTGAGCTATGCAGAAAAAAGTGTGGGATTAACGGATGGAACGGATGCAGGGCGTGAGGCAGTGAAATGGTATGCAGAACAGATCCTGAGACTGGATGAACAGCTCGCAGAGATTGAAAGTGCTCTACATGAAAAATGCAGGGAAATACCTTATGCAGAGAACATCCTTGCAATCAATGGTGTAGGAGAAAACATTCTGGCAGGAATACTGGCGGAACTAGGAGACATCAGCAGGTTTGATGATGTAAAGGAAATCCAGAAGTTAAGTGGAATGGGGCTGGTGGCATGCAGTTCAGGAAAGCATAAAGGACAGACAAAGATCAGCCACAGAGGACGCAAGAGACTGCGTTACTGGCTGTTTCAGGCGGCAAAGTCAGCAGTGTCGCATGCGGATGAATTCAAACAGCTGCATGAGTATTACACAACCCGAAGCAACAATCCACTGAAAAAGATGCAGTCACTGGTTGTGATAGCCTGCAAGATACTGAGGGTGATTTACACAATTCTGAAGACAGGGACAACTTATGATTCACAGAAACTATTGAAAGATATCAAACATCCGGCAGCTTCACAGGCACCAATGGCAGCATAGTAAATAAAAGAAGCAAATCCAGAACTCTGTCGAGTGGCTGATGGAATGCATCGGAGACTGGACAGGGTTCTGGAATAGAAACCCGTAAATGATGGAGTCCGTAACGGACTGCATCTGTAAAAGGCCAACAAGAATCTGAGATGGTATAGCGTCCACTGAGTAAATCAGTACCACGACAGGTGAATGCAGGTCAGTAACAATCAAACATAAAAACAAGAGCTGTAGCCGGCATCGGTTTTTTCCGTGGGGCATGACCCCGTTTTGGAGCTTGGCTGGCACTCAGCGTATGGTAGATGGGACGAAGGAAGTTGGGACATGATTCCCTTAGACACGGAAGGTTCATCATAGTTGAACAGAGGGAAAATAGCCTTTATAAAGCAAACTAAAGGGATGCTTTATTAGCTATACTTATTTATCAGCTATTCGGTACATGATACTACGATATCCATCACCCTCAGCTTTTGTTTGAGGTAAAATAAAAATCGTCAAAGCCAGTAAAATCAATAGATTTAGGCTTGACAGAATAGGAAGGTTAATGTATTGTGAAGAGATTAAAACAACGAATCTTAGCAGGGGTGCTTGCATTCGTAATGTGTATTAGTACAGTAAATGTAACTGCATTCGCTCAGGAAAATGAAACGACCAGTAAAAGTCAGGAAATTATTGCAATTAGCGAAGCGGGAAGTGAAAATGAAGCATCGACAGAAAATATTGAAATAACAGATACTTCTGTTTCGGGAAATAACGTGGAACCAGTTGAAGATAAGCCACGTAATAAAAAGCATAAAAAAGTGGCGAATGAAAAAGTTTATGAAGGTGAAAATTATAATGTTACATTTTCGGTAACATCTTCTTGGGAATCCGGTTATAATGCAAATGTCAAGGTTGAAAACACAGGAAATGATACGATACAGAACTGGTATTTATCATTTGAATATGATGATCAAATTACCAATATTTGGAATGCAGAGATTTCTACACATGAAGAAAGTCAATATATTATTAAGAATGCCGACTGGAATCAGGATATTGTTGTTGGAGGAAGCATAGAATTTGGTATTTCAGGTAGTACAGCATTTAATGAGTTCCCAGAAAATTTTAATGTTGTAGGAGAAAATAAAGAGGTTCAAGAGGAAGATTATTCTGTACAATATCAGGTTGATAGTGATTGGGGAAGTGGTTTCACAGGTAGCATTCAGATTACGAATAATACGGACAAGACATTAGAAGATTGGGTGTTAGAGTTTGATTTTGAAAGAGAAATAACAAATATTTGGAATGCTGTTATTGAGTCCCACGAAGGAAATCATTATGTAATAAGAAATGCCGGATATAATGCAAATATTACTGCCGGACAGAGTGTTTTGTTTGGATTTAATGGACATGGTGGTTCAGCAAATAATGTAGCAGAAAATTGTGTATTATATTCATGGGAAATAGATACTACTGAATATGTAGAACTTTCTGATGGCAAGATTGAAAAAAATTATTTGGAAAGAGCAATATACACAAATTTATTGTTACAAGGTTTGCCGATTGATAATATCCGGTTGGCGGATGATTACGATGAAGATGGTTTGACATTATCACAGGAATATGAATATGATACCAATCCATTTTCAAAAGATACGGATGAAGACGGATTAAATGATTACGAAGAGATTAATCTATATAAGACAAATCCTATAAATTATGATTCAGACGAGGATGGAATGAGTGACGGAACAGAAATCGCTTGTGGATTGAATCCTTTAAGTTCTGATACAGATGGAAATGGAGTTATAGATAGCCAAGAAATCGTAACACAAGCGGTTAGAATAGACACGGTGGAACAATATCAGCTTCAAGAAGTTGGAACATTACCCAATATTCAAATAACGGGAAAAGGAGATTATAGTCAAAAAATATATGCAACGGCATTGGAAAATGATGCTACAATAATGGATATTGACTGTCTTGTAGGAACTGCGTTTGATTTTATTCATGATGAAGACTTGTCTTTTGAAAATAGTCAATTAACATTTATAATCAGTAATGAAATTTTGAAAAAAATAAATTAACCGACTTAGCGATTGCTTGGTACAACGAAGAAGAGAATGCACTTGAATTATTAGACACAACACATAATATGGACAATTGCACAATATCAGCAGAAGTTAGTCACTATAGTACTTATATGGTAGTATCGGTGCCTGATTATTTTTTTAATATTGATTGGGAAAATGAAGATAGTATTATTGAAGCAGGCAAAGCCGATGTTGTATTTGTGATTGATACTACTGGTTCTATGGGAAATGAAATACAAAATGTCAAAAATAACATAGAGACAGCTGTGTCTAATCTGGAAGAAAATAAGGTTGATATCCGCTTGGGTCTAGTAGAATATAGAGATATTTATGCCGATGGAATTGGTTCCACCAAAAGTTATGATTGGTATACAAGTGTATCTTCCTTTAAAAGTGAGTTGTCCTCTTTGGGTGTAAGTGGTGGTGGAGACACTCCGGAGTCCGTAGTAGATGCATTGTATTGTGCAAGAAATATGGAATATCGGACGGGAGTTAAAAAGTATATTATACTTTTGACAGATGCAAATTATAAGAATGGTACATCTGTAGATTCCGGTGCAACCCTTACAGATGAAATAAAAAAACTTGTAGAAGAAGAGATTGTTGTATCGGTGGTTACAACGCCATCTTATTATTATACTTACAATAGTCTTGTTAGCCAGACCGACGGAGTTACTGCTAACATTAATCAGAATTTTGCATCCGCACTTACTCCATTAATTACTAAAATGGGTGAACAGGTAAATCAGGGATGCTGGATAAGATTATCCAACGGTTCTGTTGTATCATTGGACAAAGACCCTGCTTTAGGGGATGAGACTATTGATACGGATGGTGATGGTATACCAGATATCATTGAATTAAAATCCAGTTACAAGGTACATGCATATAATCCGTACACGGAAGAAGTGCAGGAGATTGATACATGGTCTTTTTATAGTAATCCGGTAAAACGCGATACAGATGGCGATTCTTTAAGTGATTTGGATGATTTGGCACCCACAAAATACGATACTGTTGTGGTAGAGGAAAATGATTCATCTATTGTGTTCAATACAGGGAGAACATGGTACAATGTAAGTTGCACATCTTTTGATTATTTAGACAATTTAATGCAGATGGTAGATGGAAAAGTGGACAACCCAATTCCGCTAGAGCAATTTCAGCAGATTATTCAAAATGTAACGAATAATGAAAAGCAAGCTTTTACCATTGATGAACTGACGTATATTGCTATCATTAACAATGAAGGTTCCAAGTTATATATGCATGATTTGTCGTCAGTCACAAGGGAAAATGTATTCCAGAAAATTGCTGGTAGAGAAAGTCGTTATTATAAGCATAGCGGTATATGGTGGAATGAAAATTGGAGTGAAGTTCCAAAAGGAACTGAAAGTGGTTTCTTTAAAGGAACGGTTTTATCGGAAGCAGATATTAATCTATCTTGGGAAATATATTGTGTATGTGATGTATATACAGTATTAACAACAGTAGCACAAGTTGGTGCGTTAGTCATTGCAATTGTGGTAGTGGCCGAGGTTACACCTGTTGTTCTTGCCAATATTCAAGGGCTGGCATATTATGTAAAAACATTTGGAATTGTTCAAGGAATTCAAATGTATCGGTATTTGGGAATTCAGAACTTGCCAAACGGTGTAATTTCATGGTTGCAAATGGATATGGCAGATGGAGACAGTTCTGTAGATGATGTTGCATTAGCCATTCAAAAAGAAAGTGTAGAAAAGAAATTGGACACTTACTTATTAAATAAAGATCATCCTGTAGGAGGTTCTAAAGCGAATTGGTTTGAAAAAGCATTAGGTTTTACAAAAGAAAATGCAGGACAACTTGCAAAACAGATTGTATTTGATGAAAATGTGGCTGTCCAGACGGCTGTTACGGAACATGGAATTAAATACAATCAGTTGATATCTATAGTAGGAGCGAATGGGAAGAAGATAGATGTTGTATTTGTGTGGATAAAAAACAACGATGGATTTGTAAGATTGGTTACTGCGATACCAACAAAGAAGTAGGATAAATATATAAAGATTTAGTTCTATTGAGCAGATTGAGATCTTTGAGTATTGTAAGAAAAGGTGAACGCATTTATGTATGAAGAATTGCAAGTAGTAAAAGCGACAAAAAATTTATCAGACAAAGTTAAGATGGGATGTATTGGTACAATTTTATATGTATATTTTGAAGAAAAGAGAGGATATGAAGTAGAGTTTGTCAACGATGACTACGAAACATTAGACATCTTAACCGTAGGTGAGACGGATATTGAAATCGTAGAAAATAATATGAGATAGACAAACTGGAGAACAAGCTTTGGCAATATCACACTCAGGTAATTCACAAAAATATTTTCAGACATTTGTTAATGTGTAAAAGGTGGAAGGTATGTGGGCCAATATTGAAATAGAGTTGCATATGAAGCCAACCTGTCTGAGCCGAAGAATAAAAACGCAGATATTGAAAGATGCATATTTAATGAAAAATGGAGATGTTACCGCTGTTGTTTGGGAGTTTTTTAGAAGTGATATTACTGGTCGGGGTGGTGCAACTCAACAATTACTTGATTTCTTGACACAAAATGGAATCCAGTATGTTATTCATTAACAGTTATAAGAGGTGACATGTATGCAATATAATGGAATGACCCCGCCGTTTGAACTTATATCATTTGAAGATATGAAGAAAAAGCAAGCTGAACAATATTTTGTATGGTATATTGATACCATAGAGCAGAGGATACAGAATTTAGAAAAGTATATTAATTTAACGGGAACGCGTATGGTATTGGATAAAACACCCAATTCATTAATTGAATTATGGGATTGGTTTTCAAATCATATTGAGGTGTGTACAAAGGATGAACAAGAATTAATGTTGGAATCAGCTATGCGTCCAGATTGGATAAAAGCACATATTATGAGCGATAGACGAAAGCTGTCTCTAAATACAATTATGATAGCAGTTGATATTTCGGCATATTTTGGAGAAGTATTTATTAAGAATAATCCCAACATATATTGGGGCTACTTATCAAAACCAAAGAAACTTCATGGTGTAAATAGACCTAGACTATTGGGGTTTGCTGGAGATATGTCAGTTTATGTGTATGGTCGAGTTGAGGTGTGTATTTGGAAGACAATAGAGACAGTAGATAATATGCATTTGTTTAATATGTATCAAGTATGTTTGAAAATGATATAATCATAACTTCTTTCTTTGTTTCAAATTGTAATATTTAACACAATGCAGAGGGGCGATTTTATCTCGCCCCTTTATCTCTGCTTTGGTAAGGTCGGTTGACGTTCTGCTTGTCAGCCTTTTCTTGATATCGTTGTATCTTTTCGTGTATGGTTTCAGGTTTCGGAGACTTTTCTCCGTAGGCTTCTTCCCACTTGGTACATGCTTTTTCGTATGTGTCTGTGGCACGCTGTGCGGTATAGAATGCTGTGTAGAAGTCCTGTACCGTTGCAAATCCATGCAGTCTGACGATTCCCGATAATCCGGCTTTGAAGGTTCGGATTTCCTCGTTTTTGATGGCAATTCTGCTTTCAAGCTCCTTTTTCTTGGTAAGTCTTGCAAGTCCCTTTAAATCGTTTAATTTAATCTCTAGCTTATTCCGTTCACTCTCTGCTTCAAAGATAAGATTATTTTGCTTATCCAAAGCAGTTTTGACCTTTAAAAGCTTAGAAAAAGCTGCTGCTTCCGGTGGCATAACCGGTCTTGGAGGTATCTGTGTCTTGGGCTGTTCAGCAACCTCTGGTTTTGGAACAGTTGCAGTAATTGGGCTTACTGGTAGCTCGGGCTCTGTTATTGTTTTCTTAGCCAGAGCAGTAACAATATCTACGGTGTCCTCAGCTTTTATAACAGCCTTGTTACCATATTCTTTTTCAAGAGCCTCATGGAACAAAGTGTTTTTCAGTTTCCTTGCGGCGGTCAGTACCTTGGAAGTTAAAAGTGCTAACGTCTTTGTTGCGGTAAATATAATATTTAACAGCAACTCCGGTCAGTTTCCCCATACTTTAATGGAATTACGGATACGGTCTGTGATAAACTCATTCTTTATCTGCCGTATCTCATCCACCAGCACTTGGCTGACTATGGCTCGGTCTACTTCGTGATTCCACTGCATACGCACCTCGTTATCTTCCTTTATCTGTTCCGTTTTGGGATTATTCTTACCGATTTTCTTGGTTGCAAGATACAATCCGTTTCTATCGAATACATGGTGCTTATTCTTATCGTCCTCTATCAGAAGATTGATAAGGTCGGTATAGAAGCGTTTTGCCTCGTCCAGATAATGCTCCTGCTTGAACAGCTTGTTCTTGGCGGTAAATAAGGTTCGCTCATAAACTTCGCCATTCTTGACAATCTTACAGCCTTTGCGGACATTCCCGCTATCATCGAGTATCTCTTTCTTGGTGCGTACATGCTTTTTCTGTTCATTGTAGAACATATTGCGTGTTGCAATCTTTTCTATGGGTTCCGGTAACAGCTCCCTTTCGGAAAAGATGAGATGGATATGATAGTTGGTTTTCCGTTTGTTGTGGTGCAGGGCTGATACACACTCCACACCATATTTTTCTTTAAAGCGGTTAGTAAACATCTGTAACAGTCTGTCAGGATCATAGAGGTCAGGGAAGGATTCCGGTAATGCTATAATCAGTTCCCTTGCCTCAATACATTTCCCTTCCGTACCGCTTTTTAGAAATTCCTGCTGATTAAATCTTGCAAGCTCCGTCCAGTAGTGGCGGTCTGTGGTTTCATAGACCGCATACAGATTTTCCTGCTTGGCGTGACTGGATATATAAGTAATCCTGCCACGGACATTGTGGAGCTTGCTCATTTGAATAAATGAATTTCTTTCGATAGTGCTTCCTCCTCTCGTAAATGTACTAAGGGAAAGAGGTGGAAGGATTATAAGTGAGTGGATAGCTTAGGCTATCCGGTTACGAACACTATGCCGTATCCGGCATTACTTCAAATGCGGTAGCATTTGTATAAGTCACGCCTGCGTGACTTTGCTCCCTGCAAGGGCGAAATACCCAGAGTACAAATCGAAGATTTGTGCGAAGGGTGTATTTCGCTCTCAATCGCCGAGGGCTTGCAAAAGAATTGCACTAAGAGGTCTGTACCATTCACTTCAATATGAAATTGTCCCGTACAATTCCTGCTCCTTTCCCGTAAGTTTTGGTTGATACCAGAGGAAGCACATGATATAATCTATTTGCGTGTAGGTATATCATGGCTTCGGTCTGATACATACCAAAGGGTGGTTTCGTAGGAAGCCACCCTTTTAAGTTACAGCAGTTTTTCGACTAACTGCTCTGACAGTATTCTTATCCCTTAAGTCCTTGCCCTCATTGGCTTCCATGAATTGCTCCAGTATATCAGTTTTGATTAAAACCTTTCGTCCTACCTGAAGTACCGGGAGCTTCTTCCACTTTACCAAGTCGCGGAGCGTATTTCTTCCGATACCGGTATAGTCGGCAGCTTCCTCAATGGATAAGGCAATTTTCATTTCTGTCATTGAATCACCTCCTTATAACTTGCATTATGCAATTTTGAACTAAGCCTACTATAAACTTTTTATATCATTCTGTCAAGCGTTACGAAATTTTAAAAATTATTATTGAATTGCATATTGCAATTATGAAAGATGTATGTTATAGTAGTACCATACCGAAAAAGGAGGCGTATCAGGATGAAAGATAAAGAATTACGCAAGCTAATCGGTAGCAGGGCAAAACAGCGAAGATTGGAGCTTGGATTGAAACAGCCTTATGTAGCTGAAAAGATGGGAGTGACAGCTTCCACCATTCAGAGATATGAAGCCGGAACAATTGATAACACCAAGAAGCTGGTGCTGGACGGACTTTCAGAAGCACTTCATGTATCCGTGAAATGGCTCAGGGGAGAGGCAGAGGAATATGTAACAGACATTACGGATAAAAGGGAATTACAGATTCGTGATGCAATGAGCAGTATTTTAAACCGCTTACCCTTTGACCTTAATAATGAGGAAGCTGACTTCTCGAAAGACCTACTGCTACTGATGTTACAGGAGTATGAGTTGTTTATGGATTCCTTCCAGTTTGCCTGCAAGAACTTTAAGGGCAACACGGAGAATGCGGACATAGCAGCCACCATAGGTTTTGAATCGAATAAGGAATACAACGAAATCATGTTTCTTAGGGAGATTACCCACACAGTCAATGCCTTTAATGACATGGCAGATGTGATAAGGCTCTATTCCAAGAAACCGGAGACAGCCACACAGAGGCTTGCAAATCTTTTATCGGAAGATTCCGAATCGGTATAGTTAGACAACCGGAGTTATGATATACTTACACGCAAGAAGCATTTCATCAGTTCCGATTGTCGATATCGAAAGGAGAAACGATTATGGCAAAAGGTTCTGTAAGGAAAAAAGGCAAGAAATGGTATTACCGCTATTATGTGGAGGATGCCAGTGGTAACTTGGTTCAGAAGGAATGCGTAGGAACAGAAAGTAAGTCGGAAACGGAAAAACTGCTCCGTAAGGCTATGGAGGAATACGAAAGTAAGAAGATCGTAGCCAAAACGGAGAATATCACACTGGGAGAGCTTTTGGATGTGTGGGTGGATGAGGAACTGAAGGTCAGTTCCCTTAGTAATAACACTGTAACCCTTTATCTTGGGGTGGTGAAGATTATTAAGAGACACCCTTTAAGCAAAAGAAAGCTTCGGACAGTCACAAGTGAACACATGCAGGAATTTATGGATTATTTAAGTTTCGGTGGAACGGCTCCCGATGGTACGGAAGCAAAACCGTTAAGCATTGACCGTATCCATTCGTTTTCAGCCGTGTTACAGAGGGCTTTCCGGTATGCGGTGTTTCCAAAGCAGTATATCAGTTTCAACCCTATGCAGTATGTAGTAATCAGACGACCGACGCAGGAAGTAGATTTGTTCGCTACGGAGGATGAAGATTTTTCGCAGGAAAAGACCATTACCCACCAGCAGTACAATGAAATCGTAGCTTATCTTACCCAAAAGAAAAGCTCCTCACTGTTGGCAGTGCAGATAGTCTATTATGCAGGTCTGCGAATTGGGGAAGTGACCGGGTTATCTTGGGATGACATCAACTTAGAGGAACAGTATCTGACGGTGCGTAGGAGCTTAAGCAGGAACAATGCAAGGCATAAGCTGGAGCTTGGGGACCTACCAAGCGTAAAAAGGTCAGAATCGTGGATTTTGGCGATACTCTCGCAGAAATCTTACGAAGGGCGAAAAAGGAACAGCATAAGCAACGCTTTCAGTACGGACAGCTTTATCAGAGGAATTACTACAAGGAAGTCAGAGAAAAGAACAGAGTTTACTACGAACTGTATTCATTGGACGGAACACAGGAAGTGCCGGAGGACTACACAGAGATTTCTCTGGTGTGTGTCAGACAGGATGGAATGTACTTAGGAAGGGAAGCACTGGACTGGATGTGCAGGTCAATCAGGAAGCACCTGAAAGGATTTGAAAACTTCCACTTCCACTCATTAAGACACACTTACACAAGCAATCTGTTAGCAAACGGAGCACCCCCAAAGGATGTGCAGGAGCTCTTGGGATATTCCGCAGTAAGTACCACAATGAATATTTACGCCCACGCTACAAGGGAAGCCAAGAAGAATTCAGCAAGGCTTCTTGATAAGGTAGTAGGGAACGATTAAGACGAAAACAACACTTTTCCCTTATAGCTTCCTCACAAGGGAAAAAATAAGGAAAAAGTGCAAATTACATAGATGTTGATGGGCGGGAAAGCCCGAAAATACTGGAAAGTTGGAGAAATACACGAGTAATTTTGAAGTTGCCTATGATTCTGCCGGTTGAAATTATGGAGGGGATTACGGAATGAGATTACTTTTATTCTTAGTCTGACAGAGAAATGGGGAACCAAAACAGAGTATACAAAGCTTAAAAAGTTTTTACATAAAGATGGCTATTTGCGAATTGCACCGGAAGTGTATATGCGGATAGTGAAAAACCGGAAAGCATCCGAAAAACATTTCAGACGAATAGAAGAATATGCACCTAAAACCGGAACGGTGAGACTTTTACGCTTAACAGAGAAGCAATATAATAATATATATTTGGTGACGGGTGAACCGGATTATCAAGAAAAAATAGTTGGAACAAACAGTCATATTATGCAAAAATATGATTTGTAACAGAGCACTTATCTATGTTTAGAAAATAAATAAAACATTGCACTAAATATAGTGGTTGAATGCCCCTCCAAAAATGGTGTATCGTTCAACTAGATTAAATTATTAATAAAAAATGATATGGTGTTAGTAATATTTATGTGGTACACTAGAAAAAAAGAGGTGATAAAAATGGAAGGCAAGTTTAATATTTGGCAAAAATGCTTAGAAATTGTATGTTTTGTATTGATTCTGGCATCTAGTATATATAAAGGACTTTTTTGTGATGGAGATATGGGTGTAGTAATTACTTTGTCCTTTGTTGCAATTTTATTATTTATAATTTTTTCAATTGCAGCGTTATTTCCAGCAACATGGAGAATGACTGATCGAGAGAAAGAGAAAATTAGTGATTTAAAACGATACCAAGAGAAATACACTAGTATATTTGTTATTGTAAATTTAGTGTTGAGTATTTTTATGGCTTTGCTAATTTTAGTAATAGGATGATGCGTTGTTATAAAAATAGAAAATAGAGGAAATGATGAGATATTATTGTATAAAGCAGCACGACATTACTGATTGTGGTGTCGCATGTCTTGCGACCATTTGTAAACAGAATGGCTACAAGATAGATATTACCCAGATTTGTGAAGTTGCAGGAACAGATAAACAGGGAACTAATGCATATGGTGTAATTAAAGCAGCAGAGCACTTGGGTTTTAGTGCAAAGGGAGTAAAAGGGAATAAGGAATCATTCTTTTCAGAGTTTCCCTTGCCCTGCATTGCTGTTGAATGCCCCTCCAAAAATGGTGTATCTTCAACTTTCATGAACAGAATAATGAAGACAATAAATAAATCAAATTTAAGTGGAAAATATATAAGATAGTAAAATGTTACTCCCGTTTCTTTTGTTTTTCTCCCAAAATATATTATAATTGGGAGAAAGATGTAACGTTTGGGAGAAACTCGCAACAAAAACTGGAAAGAAGACCAGTGCTTACGACATTGTAAAGTCATTCACAGAAAATACGCTTGGAAAGTTTTCAAAACAGGATGCCTTACTTTCATGTCCTAGCCTTAGCAGTTCCTCTGTTAAATCTGCACTAAAAAACTTGTAGAAGAAGGAGCTATTATTAAAACCGGAGTCGGACGCAAGACTATGTATATGAGAAACATCAATTAATACATTTATTATGTATCATACTAAAATATCATTATATTCTTGCGTTTAGTTTATACCCATGATAACTTCATATTATATCAGTAATTCCTATTTATTCTCTTGTTGAGAATTTGTCATTTGTATGGACTTGTGACATACAAATCAGGAGCTATTTATTCAGCATGTATTAGCACGGATTTTCCGTGCTTTTTTTATTGCTTAAATCCATGCTGATTATATAGAAAATTATTAAGCCAAAGGCTAGAAAAGGAGGTTGTCTATGGACAAAACTATTCAGGGAAAATCACAAAAGGATATCTTTTTTGAATTATCAGGCATTTTAAAACTTGAAGATTACAAATTCAAAGAAGATACCACCCATCAGGCTTATTTCCCATCAGCAACAGTTTTTAATAAGGTCCGAGATCTATTGGGCTTTAATTTGGAAACTGAAGCTATTCCTTTGCCAAACGGAAAACTATTCGATGTAACAAAGGAATGTAATCAGGTTGTGGTATCTGCATTAGTAAGGACTACCATTAAATATGATGATGGTGGGCATTTTTCGCATTATAAAAATTCTAATTAAATGTCATCTGTTTGATGCTTACCTTTTAGGTGTCCTTACGAAGGATATTAAGATATTCAATATATGAATAAATCTTAGCCTTTCCCGATTTATCTGTTTGCTCCAATATTTCATCATCAATCAGGATGGAAACTACCTTTGCCACAGTATTATACGACATTTCAAGTGCAGTAGCAGTTTTCTGAATATCAATAATAGGATTAGATTCCAAATAGGCAAATACTTTAAGGGCACTGGTACGCTGTCTCTTTGTTAAAGCATTAAATAACTTTAAGTTTTTATCATGTAATTCAGTAAGTCGGTCAATTGTATGGATTGCATCCTCCGCAGAATCTGCAAATGCCTGAAGGAAAAAAGAAATCCATTGCTCATAATCACCAGTACGTCGTACCTGAGTCATACGATCATAATATTCTATACGATTCATCTTTAGGTAATATGAAATATAAAGTGCCGGAGTTGACAAAATACCTTTTTCCATCAAGATAAGTGTAATGAGTAGTCGTCCTACACGTCCATTGCCATCAAGAAATGGGTGTGTGGTTTCAAACTGGTAGTGAATTAAGGCTGCCTGAATCAATGGATCGAGGGTATCATCACTATTTATATATTTTTCAAGATCAGACATGGCAGTTAACATATCTTCCGGGTTTGGTGGAATATATCTGGCATTCTTAAGAGTACTTCCCTGTCCGCCAATCCAGTTTTGCGAATATCGGAATTCCCCAGGATTTTTTTCCTGTCCTCGCGCACTTTCCAAAAGAACTGCGTGAGTCTCTTTAATTAAACGGTTGCACAGAGGCAATGTTTTTAGTCGCTCAAGTGCAAATTCAGTTGCACGAATATAGTTGACAACATCAGAAACATCTCTATTAGTGTTATTTTCAATAAGAGGATTCAAGATATCCTCAAGAGTACACTGTGTGCCTTCAATCTGCGAAGAAAGAAGTGCTTCTTTTCTAACATACATGGAAACGAAAAGCCCCATGTTAGGTATACGAGATGATAATCCTTCAAGTGTTGCTATTTTCTTATTAGCATCAATAAGTTTCGTAAGAAGCTCTCCAGATACCTCAATAGGAGGATTGGGTGGAAGAGGAGCCGGGCGAAAAGATTCATAAGCCATTTCGCCTGATAGATTACTTACAAATGTTCCAGCTCTATTTGTCATGATTGTTTCCTTTCCTCCGAAAAACGGAAAATGAAATTTCTAATGTTATTTTAGCATAGAATTTTCACTTTTTCAAATTATAATGAAAATATATTGTGATATAAATTTCATAAAATTGCATTTTTATGAAATTTCATAGATAAAACTTCACTGGAAATTTCAAGTTAATCACTTCTTTATTATTAAATCCTATCTGGATTTAACACATAAGTTCTTATCTATTAATTATAATCTACCATATTGCATTGAAAATACACCCTTTATATCCTTAAATGATTACATTGCAAGTATTTCATTTGATACTGATGAAGTCAAATGTTTCTATCCCCCTGTTGGAAAAATACCTAAAGAATGTATTGATTTTACAGTAATTGATGAGGTTCTTATTCCCAAGAGATCATTTGTATATTCAGAAAAAGATGGTGTCTTGTATCATTACCCATTAACTAATGTATATGAGGATGGCCGAATTTGCTGGGGAAATTTAAAAATTCCTGCATGCATATCTGTATCTGACATGAAAAGAGCAGTTGACTTTTTAATGCATTTGATTCAATTAATTCACATTAATGAAATTACATATTACATTATCATACCAGAGACAGATTAGATAACAAACTATTCATATACTATATAAGATTATTGATATCAATATTCATATAAATGTGGTAATATAATAGTGTAATTATATTAGTATTATCTAGTAATGATAATAACTCATATTAAGAAGACATATGTTATATTTATATGTCTGAAGGATGTCTTTGGTAAGAATCTTCCAATCTACACATTTAACAATATCTGTGAACAGGACCACTCCTTGACTCTTGGTGATGAAGCAACAAAGGTAATTGTAAATGCAGAAGGTTCAAGGGACGATTTATCTGAGAATATGCGTAGTTTCTCGGATTATCTGATTGAAAAAAAGGCAACGAAGGAACAGACAGAAGGCAACATAAGGGTTGCGTCAGTTCCAGGTTCGGGAAAAACATTTGTACTTACATATAGAATAGCATATCTTATAACAGAACTGTTCGTTGAGCCATCATCTATTGTGGCGCTTACATTTACGAACAAGGCAGCTTCGCAGATGAAGCACAGATTATGGAAGATAAAAAATATTCACTGGGTGGGTTTACATTTGATACGCAGCAGGAATATGAGCGGGCAAAAGTTGAATTGCAGGTTATTCTTAAGATTAAACAAAAATATGATATTAATAATCCAGAGGATGCCAAAAATGTTTTGGATGCCGTGAATAAAAAAGGAGATGTGTTTAAGTCATCAGTTGGAAAAGCATTTATTAATAAGTTAAAAAGAGTGTCAAAGAATGAAAATGAAATACATGTACAAAAACCAGTACCAGAACAAAAAGTAAGATATAAGCAGGAAGAAAAAGGTCAGGATAGAGTAATTATCCCTATTATAGCAGAAGGAAAGAAAAAATCTGATATAAAATATCATATTATATTTTTTA
>ULSE01041840.1_pt1 | contig 17009 bp, 10 predicted proteins | sample 1956061 | NCBI WGS metagenome assembly ULSE01 (sample SAMEA4835700, study PRJEB28245) | human gut metagenome | biome: gut microbiome; material: fecal sample | place: Denmark | collected 2008 | reverse complement strand
CTTTTTTCTATTAACTTTTCCTACAAAAACTTTACCCTACGCTTCCTATATATGTGAAAACAACAGACGTTGCAAATCCAGTTCTTTCCTGCCAATCTCCGATAAATGGCTGTACGCCTACTCCATGCACTTTCTGATCTTATCAATCAGTGTCACATCCGCCGGAAGCCACTGTACGGAATCCAGTTCTTCCTTCGTCAGCCACCTGGCGGCTTCCGCCTCAAGAAGCTTCAGTTCTCCCGACGCAACCTCACACCAGAAACAATCCATGGATAAATGGAATGCCGGGTAATCGTACTCTATGGTGTCTATCAGGTCTCCGACTCTGACCGTAGCATCCAGTTCCTCCCGGATCTCTCTGACAACCGCCTGCTGTGGAGTTTCTCCGGCTTCGATCTTCCCGCCGGGGAATTCCCAGCCACCTTTGAATTCTCCGTAACCTCTTGCGGTGGAAAATATTTTTGTTTTGTGCTCTATGGAATCGCAGATTACGGCTGCGACTACGCGAATGGTTTTCATACTGCTTTGTTCTCCTTTGAAATATTGCTCTGTAAATACCTTAACAAATCCTCGCGCACAGGATGATGCATCTTCATGGTCACCTTCGCGATCGGTTTCATTTTACCACTGTTGTCTTCTTTCTGGCTATCTACAGATTCTATAATATCAAATTGTCCCATATAATAAAAGCTTGATTCCGCATCACTCTTTTTCACCAATAGATGTTTTCTCGGTGCTGTCAGTACTTTCTGCATGTAAGGACTGCTATTATCCTTACCAATCTGGGAATCCCATTTAAAAATCAGATTATCCTCGAAAGCATCCGCATAATCAGGTTTTCCATCCGCGTAGTTCTTGCCCTCTTCGGCCTCTTCCTTATGATATGTAATAAAAATGAATACATCATCACCAATTCGACTCATTCCATACATTGTAGAAGACATATCTTTCCCACAATTCATCAAAAGGCTCACGTCTCTTCTGGAATATTTCTCATATAAGACAAACGGTGTTTGCTCTACTTTTCCATGAGCATACTTGTCCCGGTATCTTGCAAGTCCCACATTTATGATATCTTTAACCTGCGTATTAAATTCATTGTCCAACAGGCAATTTGCGTAGCTCGCAAAGCAACGCACACCCTGCTTTTCGTCATAATCCATAATCTCTATGGTATTATACTTCTGATATTCCTCGTCCTTACTAGTAAAACATCCCTGTAGAATTTTTACTGATTCACGCATTTCCAGATCCGTTATATTATAATCCAAGAGTCGTTTCAGTTCTTTTTGTACTTCATTCACAGAAAATGTCTTCTTTGTCAGTAATTTCTGCAAGAGGAACAACTCACTGGGTCTGACACCGCTTAAAATCGTTTTAGACAAGTAATCTAAGATCAGCTTTTCATGATCCGTTAATTTGCTGAAATACTTGCCCTTTTCCACCGCTTCCAGAAATTGCCAATACGTCTTATATTCTCTTATAATTACCAGCGGATCAATCTCTCCCTGTTCATAAAAATCAAACAATAACGGCGTCCTTCCAATGCGATTTTTCAGAGAAATATAGCTTTCCTTTATAATAGATCTCATTCCTTTGATTTTATCAATAGAATTGAAAATCTTCTCCTTAGCAATCTCATCAAAATGAACTGTTGATGCTCCAGGAATCGTATTGTTCCCCGAAATCACATATTTCCGAATGGTATCCGCATTATAAGTTCTATCTCCGGAAAGCGCCACCGGAATCATAAAGTTATTATTGTAATTGCCGATGAAATCAAGAATTACCACGTATTCCTTATTTTCTGCTTTTCTCAATCCTCTACCCAACTGCTGAATAAATACAATAGGAGACTGCGTAGGTCTAAGCATAATCACCTGATTTACTTCAACAATATCAACACCTTCATTTAAAATATCTACGGAAAAAATGTAATCCAGAGGCTGCATCTCATCTGTTGCATCTTCTTCATTCATTGCCAGTCGTTCAAATGCCTTTTCGCGTTCTTTATCCTTATTGTCACCGCTAAGCGCTATTGTCCGATAACCAAGGGCATTAAATTTAGCCGATAATTCTTCGCACTCTCTATTTCTACTACAGAAAATTAAGCCTTTTACTCGATCCCCACTATAACCATAGTATTTCGCCTGCTCGATAACATGCCTTACTCTCTCGTCACTAGTAAGCTTTCCAAAATTTTCTTCCGAAATATTTCGAGTCTTCATCTGTTCGTCCGTCACAACTGAAATATCACTAATTCCAAAATAATGAAATGGACATAGCAAATCCTCTTCCATTGCCTGCTGCAGTCTGATCTCATAAGCAATCTGGTAATGAAATAGCTCGTACACATTCTTGGAAGCATCTCCGTCATCCCTCTTGTCTGGCGTTGCCGTCATGCCAAGGAACAATTTCGGTTTGAAATACTCCATCACTTTCTGATAAGTATTTGCCGGGCTATGATGGGCCTCATCCAAAACAATACAATCAAACTCTTCCGGATCAAACTTCCTCAGATTATCCGCTTTGTGAAGCGTCTCCACCATAGCAAAAATATAATCTGCTTCATAATCTGAATATCCTGCCCCAACAATGCCCATTGACTTCTTATCTTCAAATACTTTTCGGAATGAGGTCAACGCCTGTTTCGCAAGGGTAGATCTATGTACCAAAAACAGAACACGCTTAAATCCTAACTCTCGCATGGCAAAGGCTGACGCATATGTCTTACCTGTGCCGGTAGCAGAAATCAGCAGTGCTCTATTTTCTCCAGCATCCACAATCCTACGAAGATTCGTAATAAACCCTACCTGCATAGAATTCGGTTCCAGCTTATACTTCTCCGTGGAAGATATCTCATCCCGTTTTGCTATTTCCCTCTGCTTTTTGATGATCTCATACTTTTGCTTATAATTCTCATAGAAATCATCATAGAAAAGCGCATACTTAGAATCCCAAAGCTGATAAAATTCCTTTACAATCTCCTGTGCAATCTCGCCCTGTTCCGTGGAAACAATCTTGGTATTCCATTCCTTATTTTTCGTCAAAGCAGCACTTGTGATATTGGAACTACCAATAATAATGCGGTAAATCTCTTCCTTCTTAAAAATGTAACCTTTGGTATGGAATCCCTGATCTGCACGATCCACGTCATACATTTTCAAGGTAATATTGGACAATTCCTCCAACTTCTTCAATGCTCTAGGCTCACTAAAATTCAGATAGTTTGTCGTTAATATCTGTCCAGGAATCTGCCTCTTCTCCAATTCCTTCAAAGTCTGCAAGAGAGGCGTAATTCCGCCCATAGTAATAAACGCCACGCTGATCTGGAATTGGTCACACTTCATCAGCTCATCTTCTATGACGGAAATAACTTTCTTGCCCTCTTCCGGATTATTCGACACGAAGGCAGGCTTGTATGCCAGATTGGCAGCGGCTGTACCGTCAATATATGCAGTTGTCAGTCCTTCTTGAAGTTGTGTAAGGGTGGTGTTTGACATGGTATTCTCCGTATTTAACATTTTTCTCTATATTTCTTCTGTTATGGGTTTGCGTGATTTTTTGATTTATCTTATTATCCATTACTCATTATCTTTAATTTCCCAGTGTCCACTAAATCCACTGCCAACATAAATTACATTATTCATTTCCTTTATATGGCGTTTTATTGTTTTAGAGCTTACTCCTAATGCTATCGCTATTTTTTCAGTACTTATCTTGTTGTCCTTATGAATCAAGTCAATAATCTGGACATCTAACTTGTCTTGAGGGACATCTTGAGGGACATCTTGAGGGACATCTTGAGGGACATCGTAGTTCAGGTTCGGCATCACTACAGTAAACTGGTATCTATCTGAGCGAAATGATGGTCTTTTGTTCTCACTATAATTAATTTGAAATTCATATCCACTGATAATCTTTCCAAATCCACTACCTTTACGCTCCATGTATCCAAGCCTATTAAATATGTCAGCAAGAACTGGATTTCTTCTGGTTGAAGGTACTGTAAGTGGATCTCTGTCCTGAATCATGGAACCATCCGGCATGCGTGACATTCATTGGTTTAAACATACAAATCTTTTCAATTTTTTTATACAGATAATCTGTTTCTTTTGCAAGCATTTGAAGTTCAGCATATAGTTCATCAGCCTTTGTATTATCGCCAATATATGATTCTAAAACATCTACGGCATCTGGCAAAATATATCCTTGATCAACTGCCTGTTGTACATATTCTAAAACAGCATTTGCTACCGACAATGCCGAATTTTTAAATACTTTTGATATAATCTCATTTTGACTCCTAATACTTGAAGGTAAAATATTTGTACAAAATGGGCAATCATTGCCACACATCTGTTTTATACCATCATTGCGCCATTTGGCCCATCTAGCAACGCTTGGTAAATCTCTACTATAAAATGGTTTATACGCTTTTAATTCTGAATAATGATTAAAGCCCCCTCCATTTCCATTAACAAATTCGGCAACACCCCCTCTTCGAGATACTGTTCCATCAGAGGCTTTTACTGCCGCAGTATATTGTGGCAAAAAAGTTCTTAGGTTATGAATCGCATCAATATTGTTAATCAAATCTTGCAACTCTTCAAGCATCCTTTCAATTTGTGCTGCTAGCGAATCGCATTTATCCGATTTAAGAAAAACCTGGAATGAATCATCAAGAAACTCATCTCCTTGAAACAAATAGGAATTCACATAATCCTCATTAAACACCTTCACCACATGGAAGTAAGGATTATCAACAGTTGGTTGACTATTGTCATTTGAGCCATATGGTTTAAAGTCTTTTAATCTATCTGTCTCATTATTCGCCTGGGCATATATCGCTTCACTTATCGTTGATTTTCCTGTTCCATTAGAACCATATTTTATATTTAATGATTTTTCAACAATTTCTATTGTAGCATCTGAAATACAATTGCAATTTTTAACCCGAATATACTTATCCATTTATGCTCCTTTCTGATCTAGCACCGAACATTATTAATCTCAATAATGTTTAAATTATTCTCTATTATATACATGGTGATTTTCGACAGAATCTTACAAAAAACTTTTTGGGCACACTTCGAAGTTGAGCTCAGTTTTCACTACTCAATTGCCAAAATAAATTCCATTATGAATAATAAAAAGTACCGGCATTGGTTTTTTCAACCAATGCCGGTACTTTCGTCTCTGCGGTTCCGGTCTCCTAAGTGGTATATCTTATTCTATTTTGACGCTTACTTTCTTTCCGGAAAACACTATTCCAAATTTCAAAATATCCTGAGTGCCATTTTCCTCCATTTCTACATCATATCTTTTCTTACCAATCTGGGCTAACGCTTCATCTGCAAGTTCTGAAAGTTCATCCGCACTCAGGTTCTTTTTCCACTTAAGCTCCATAAGGATTCCGGGATATCTGTCTTCCCTTGGGAATAGGCCAATGTCATATCGGCCATCTCCGGACTCTCTGTTTGACTTAATCTTATACTGATTATCCATCAAAGCAATTAACCCAAGAACTAATCCATGATAGAAACCCTCTGCTCCGGCATCATAGAAGCTGACTGATTTATCCATATATTCAGCAATTGCTTTCTGCAGGTTCTTATAATCATTCGCATAGAGACTTTCTGCAATCTTATTGGCTGTCGTTCTTGTGATTGCTCCAATCTGTAACAAGTGTGACAAAACCTCACTCTTGTATACAGCAGCTATTTCCCTATTTGGAATAGATACCTCACACAGATAAGAACCATCTGCCTGCAACTCTTTCTTTGGTGTTTTCAAATAACCAGCCATCAATAACAAGCTATAAATATTCGCCGGATCCTCAGAAAGAGATCTGTAAACGACATTCTGATCAATTCTTGCAATAACTCTTTCACCTTGCAGCAAAGAATAAAGTCTTTCTGTAATATCCTCCGTTGCCACCTTAAGGACATCTTCCAAAATTTCATTCTTTCCGGTATTTACCCAATAAGCCTGCGGAATACATCCCCTTGAAATATAATTGATTACAGACCACGGATTATAGATTTCTGTACTTCCAAATAAATATCCATCATACCAATCCTTAAGTTCCTCCTCTTTATCAAGAACTCCATAATACTTAAGCATTTCTCTCACTTCTGAAACTGTAAATCCAAAGAACTGATCATACTCTTCATCCATCACAGAATTCACAGTTAAATTATTCAAACCACTAAAGATACTTTCCTGAGCAATTCGAAGAATACCGGTCAGAAATCCATAAGTAAGATTCTTATTATCTTTAAAAGCTCCTGAGAAAAAGTTTCTCATAAACCCAATTATCTCATCGTAGAAGTCTTTGGAATAACCTTCCTGAATCGGCGTGTCATATTCATCAATAATAATGATTGGTGCTTTACCGTAATGCTTGGTAAGCATCTGAGACAGCTTCGCTAATGATGCAGTCAAATCAACTTCTGAAGCATCGCCGTTTATGATTTTTGCAAAATATGTCTTTTCATACTCTGCTATTCTTTCACTGGTCGCAAGCTCCTGATGTCTTCCAAACTCCTCCTGTAATAGATCTCTAATCTTATCGAGAGTTGCCTTCCAGGAATCAAACTTAACATCCTTGAAAGTAAGAAATACAACCGGATATTGCCCCTGCTGATTGCGGTATTCTTCACCGCATTGCCAAATTGCTTTATCCTCGAAATATTTACTTGTATTCTCCTTTGAAATCTCAAAAAAGACTCTGAGCATATCCATATTCAATGTCTTTCCGAAGCGCCTCGGTCTTGTAAACAAAGAAACCAATGGCTTCTGATCAAGGAATTCCTTAATCAACATCGTTTTATCTACATAGTAATAATCTGCCTGTGCTCTGACATAATCAGAAATGCCAATAGGTAATGGCTTTCTTGTAACTCCTGCTGAATGTCTGACATATTTCCCGGATGTGATTCTTCCATCAATTGGCTTCTTAGCATCATCTGGAATCTTCCACATTTTTCCTACCTTTATAGCACCATCAATCTTATTTTTTTTACAAAGGTCATTAACAGTACGTTCTGATAATCCCCATTCTGTCGCTATTTGTTTACAGTTCTTCATCTAATCAGGCTCCCATCACTTTACTGAAATTACGCATCTCCTTTCCGTATATTATACGCATTTTTCCGCAATATATCAATATCATTTTGATATATTGCGGAATCATATTGCTGTTTAAATGTAAGTTTGAGCTTTATCTGTCTTTTATTCTATCCATATCTTCCAACATATCTCTTAATATATTCTCCTGATACCCCGCCTTTTTCTTCTTTCTTACCTCTCTTGCCGTCTCGCGTAGAACAGGATTCTCTACAGCGTCCAGTTTTTTCATGGATATTTTCCCAATCTCTTCTTCCGAAAGACTTTTCGCATAATCCTCCTCCGACATTCTCCACACATGGATCCGGTCCCCATATTTTCTCCAGAGTCTGTCGGCAATCCGGATCCCGTCCGGATCGATGTCTCCGCTATAGTAGATATCCGCTCCACTATTCAGCAGAAAGGGAATCAGTTTCACCGCGGCGCTCCGCAGCTGGCCGGAAGTACATAGTAACGTCACATTCCTTTGTTCCAGATGCTTCAGCAAGTAGCTGAACACCATCTCATTTTCTACAATATAAACCTTATCTCCTGTCGGTTGTACCGCTGTCAGCTCCTGCAGATTTTCCATGGTGACAGCACAGGGCTCCTGTCGTCTGCAAAAGGTGTCATATGCCGGGTGCCAGTCACCGTCAACCTGTAATCGCAATCCATAGATATGCACGATAGAGGAAATATTATCCGGTACGATTCCGTTGGACAACAGTAATTCTCTCCACTGATGGGCATTTGCCGGATAATCTTCTTCCGTGGCATAACACATCCCGTGAACCAATAATTGTCCTCCGGTTGTTCCCTGATCAAAGTAATGGGGATTTCCAGATACTTCCGCGGAAAATACCGCCAGGGGATATTCCTCTTCCGTCTCTCGAATATCTTCCAGCAAAAGGATCGCCTTTCCCACAGTTTTCAACAGTTTTTCTGTCTTTTCTCTGTCCCTTCCATATTCTCTGATTACTGTCTGATAGCCATACTTTTTTTGAGAAAACATATCCTGTAGCCAGGAGACCGCAATGGAATCCGGACCTGTACACTCTGTCAGATAGCTCTCTACAGTTTCAAAAAAATCTGCCTTTCCCCGCTCTGCCTCCTTCTGTCTCTCCTGCGTGGTCAGCATTTTTCTGCCGAAATATGCTTCCAGTACTTGTTCAAAATCCACAGGAGCAAATTTTGTGTATTGCAATCCCTTTTCAAATTCCGCAAAAGGAAAACGTATGGTATTTTCATAAAATGTCTTTCCAAGTATCCCACCGATGGCTCTCCGCTCTTCTTCGGAAGTATTTTTCAGTGTAATGATCCCTGTTACTTTTCCGTAAGTTTTCCATTTCTTTTCAAATTCCGAAAAGCATCTCCGGTACGCAGAATTTCCTCTAAAATATTCCGCACATGCTTCATTATTGTTCATCTAAAATCCTCTCATGTCCGTTCCACGTATACCGGATCACCGATACCACCTGGGAGTTCTCCGGACGATGAAGTTCCGCAATCCGAAGGCCTTTGACCGTCTCAAAGCATCCCCACAGTGCCTGGGAATTCATGATATAGTCGAAATCCAGCTTATGAACCAGTTCAAACATACTTTTGATATTCTTGTCGTCGACACCGGCAAATGCCTCATCCAGTGCAATAATTCTGGGATGATCTTTATTGTCTGCCTTTTTATACTGTGCATTTACCGCTCCGAACAACGGCACATACATGGCCATTGCTTTTTCGCCTCCGCTGAAACGGTTAAATGCGGCATTTGTCAACGGCTTTTTCGTCTCTTCGCCGCGCCGGAAAAACATCTGGAATTCAAACCATTTCCGGTAATCCAGGGCATCTCTTACCAGTTCCATGTAATTGATGATCGTTCCCGTCTCTTCCAGTTTTGCCTTTTCTGCACGTATTTTACTGCGGAAATGCCCTGCTACTTTTTCAATATCATCCAGGGTAAGCAGCTCCCGGTCACGCAGAAGGATCTGCTCCAGATCCGCTGTATCCAGTTCTTTTTCGTTGTCAGCTTTGCAGGGCTTCCATTCCAGAGAAAAACGAAGTCCCATGGAGGTATCGATCTCCTGCATGAGCTTTGACATGTCTTTTGCCCACTTTCTGCTCTCTGCTATACGATCCGTAAGCTGCTGGCTGATCGTCTGGGATAGAATGTCTTCAAAAAGTTCCCGATCCTTTTTCTGTATCAGCAGTTCCGTCTCTTCGATTGCGGTCTTCAGAATATTGTAAAATTCCTCCAGGTATACCTTTTTCCCGTTCCAGGTAGAAATAATACGTACCCGCTTACGCACAGCATCGATGTCCCCCGTATCGCCGAAGCATTCTTCCATGGAAGTTCCGTAGCTTGCCAGACTTCCGTTATGTTTCAGATATACTGTATGCAATGCCTGTAGCAGTTCTCCGGGTTCTCTGTTCTTATCGCTTTCCCGCAATATTTTTACAGCTTCTCTGGCACATTCATAGACTGTCCGTCCTTCCCGGTTCAGAATCAGTTTCAGATCCAGTTCCTCTTCAAAATAGTTTCTGAGCGTGGTTTCTTCTATAATGTACTGTTGCAGCTTTTCTTTTTGTTCCGGCAGTTCTTTCTGTAATGTCTGTAACCTTTCTTTGAGGGTGGCTCCCAGAAGTTTCAGGTCCTCCAGTTCCTTGTCGATCTGCGAAAGTTCTTCCTTCAAACGTTTCAGCCGGTTTGCCTTTTCCAGCAATTCCGGACTCCTCAGATACTCTTCCAGCTGACGGATCTGAATCTCACTGGCTTTTGCCCGGGTGCTGTAAGTTCTTTTTTCCGTATAGGCTTCTTCCAGATTCTCCCGGTATTGCTCTATCCGTTCTTTTCTGTCCAGACAGCCGATCTGTTCCGTCTGTATATGCAGCAGTTCCTGCCTTGCGCTCTGCCATATCCTTCCATATTCTTCTGCTGCACCGCAGGCTTCCTCATAAGCCGCCACTGTTCTGCTATAGGGCAGCATTTTACAAGCTTTCAATACCTCCTGATATTGCCGGTTCTTCTGCTCGGAAAGTCTGTGTTCCTGATCCTGTTGTTTCAGATATTCGTTTTCCAACGTCTCCAGAATACGTTCCAGCTCCCGTTTCTCCGACAATGCGATCTGAATCTCCGAAAAGTCAGGAATCTCCTGATATTCCACCTGTAATCTGTCCATACGTCCCTGCAGTTGTGCAATTCCGGTGTTCCACTCTTCTATGGTCCTGCTGATGCTTTCTATCTGCTCCTGCAATTCCCGGATCTTTTGCTCTTTTCTCCGTTTTCTCGCCAGATATCCCACATATTCTGCCGCCTGCTTGTCCGCTTTACCGGCTAAGATTCCCTGCCGGAAGCTGCCATCTGCACCGAAACAGATTCCCTGTGTCTTTCCTTCCTCTTCATAAATATTGCTGAGGATTTCCAATACCGGAGTTCTTAATTCCTGCGGTAGATCGTCACTTACTGTCAATCCGGAAAAATGGCTGTTCCCCGGCCCGTCCGTCTGCAGGACAGCATCCAGGAACTCCGGATGGTCTGCTTTTATTTTCACAAAATCTTCCGGTGTCACCACCAGGGCATCCAACATTCCGGTCATTTGCATTTGTGCTTCCAGTCTCGCACAGGCACTCTCCTCCAGATCTTTGGCAAACTCTACCGTTCTGTAGAACGGAATGGCTGTGATTCCTGCCTGTGCCAGGGATACTCTGGATTTTTCGACTGTCTCATCCCGTTCTGGCTCCAGTTCCTGCTGTTCCTGCACCTTTTTAAGCTGTTCCCGGACATCTTTTAGGATTCCTTCCTGAATTTCCCTCTGATACTGTTTCTCATTCTTTGCGTCTGTAAGCTGTTGACGCTGTCTTTCATAATCTGCGCGGAAATCCCCCTGTATCTCCACGCCATCCGCTACGGTATCGTATCGTCTTGCTTTCTGCTCCGCCTGCAGGAGAACCTCACGTTCCGGATGCCATTCCTCAGATGTTTCCGCTCTGTGAAAGACTTCCGTGATCCATGCATCGATTCTGTCGGCCACCTGTTCTTCTGCCATCTCCAGCCGTTGCTCTTCCGCTGCTTTTTTCTTCTTCGTCTCCTCCAGTCGGCTGGCGGCTTCCTCGTATTGTCCGGATATCAATTCATATTGACTGAGTGCTGTTCTTCCTGTCGTCAGCTGATTTTTCCATATTTGCAGATGCTCCGCAATCTCGTCTCTTTCTTCATATTCCTCCAGTCCGATTTTCTCTTTTGCCTTCTCATGATGTTCCCATTGCAGAATTTCCTGTTGTTCTTCCAGATCTTCCCGCTTTTCCTTTAAAGTATCACGACGCAGTTCCAGCTGTTCCTCCAGCTTTTTCAGAACAATCTCTTCTTCCCGGATCCGCTCCCTGCCATCTTCGATCTTTTTCTCCCAGCGTTGCTCTCCATCCACAGCCTCCTGATGCTCTGCCTTTAATTTTTCCAGTTTCCGATCCGCATCTTCGAGTTCCGGATCCAGAAGAGCGTTGCGTTCCGTTTCTTTCAACTTTTTCTCTGCTGTAAGTCTCTCCGTATCCTGCACTGCCCGGTTCTGCTCTTCCAATGCCTCGCTCTGCCGCTGTTCCTGATCTGCCAATATTGCCTGTTCTTTCTCCACTTCCTGCTTCTTGCCCAGATAACCCTGCGCTTTCTTCGCAAGCATATATTGGTTATATCGGGTATATTCGTTGCGGATGATCTTCACATCATCGAAGGCGCGGTTGAGCATCTCCAGGCTGTCCTGGATCTCGTCCATTTTTTCCATGGCATCTACCATGGGCCGCAGCTCTTCGTCCGTCAAAGTCTGCAAGGAATCATTCAAAATATCATACACTTTGGTCGGTTTAAACTCTTTGGAAAGCTTGGGAGCGCGCACCTTCACCAGCAGTTTGATGAACTGCTCATACTGTTCTTCTTTTCGGAAACCGAAAATATATTGGTTGACATGCTTTTTGTATTCCGACGGACTGTCTGTGAAAAAATTGTCCTCCCCCAGTTCCGCCTTCATCTCCCGCTTATCCCGGGGAATTTTATTCGATCCCACTTCCTTATACAGCCACAGATCATATCCTACTCTGCGTCCGTCCAGAATCACGAAGCCCCAGAAATCCATCGGTTTCCCACGTTTTGCCTTCTGACCGATTCCTATGGTACGATATTCTCCGGAATCCTCTTTCCAAAATTCCAGAAACAGATAGCCGGTAGACTCCTCCTTGCCCTCTTCTCCCAGAAAATAATATTCCATCCGGCGGTCACTGGAGCCAAAAGGATCCAGGCGGCTCGGTGTACGGTCTCCATCCAGTACAAACGGGATAAAACTCTGTGTCGTAATAGATTTTCCGGATCCATTCTGTCCTCGGAGAAGGAGTTTTCCATCCTCGAATTCAAAGTCCTCTTCATCATATAACCAGAAATTTACAAAACCGATCCGGTTCATTTTCCAACGTTCACTCATTCTTCTCCGCCTCCTTTGTAGTCCGCCGGGTACTGCCCTGCCAGTCTCCCTACTGCCGGCAATATCACAATCTGATTCTCCCTGCGGTCAGCCATCATCCAGTCTTCCATATACTTCAAAATGGTTTCCACAAGCCTGTCTTCATCCATTTCGCCGTATTCCTTGCTCCATGCATCCTTCCATTTACGTCTGCTGCCCACGATGATATCCCTGAATGTCGATTCGGGCATGGCAATACATTCGTCTTCCTGTAATTCTATGTTTCCTTCTTCCAACCGCCTCTGTATCTCTGCACAGATCAGTAATACGCTTTCCGAAATCTGGGCCTCCCGGGGATGTACGGTTCCGTAGCAATCGTCTGCTTCCAAAGCAAAAAATGCTGCATTCCGGTAGATTTCCAGATTTCCTCCCATGTTTTCCCGCAGATATCTGCCGACCCATTGTCTCTGATTTTTCAAGTATAATGCATCAGCGTCCTCTGTACTGTCCCAGTAAAGTGCCGGGCAGACTGCCAGCTGCCGGTATACCCGGTTAATACGCCGTGATCCTCTGTTTTCCTCAAATTCCTCAAAATCTGTCTTTTCAAAATCCTTCCAGGATTCATATCCGGAAATGTCGGTAGTAAAGCTGCTGGTAAAATATTTCGAATAGCCTGTATTTTCATACAGTACTTCCTGCCCGGCTTCCTGGCTGAAGGATTCACTTTTTCCTTCATACACCCTGAGCATCTGCAGCCGTTCCATATACTGCAATACCCGGACCAGTGATTTTCTCTGTGTAAAGGAGGTCCAGTCCACCGGCATGTAATTTTTCAGTTGTGTCTCCACATAGTCGATCAGTTCCGACAGCAAAAACTGCCTGCCCTCCTCGGCATCCTCCAGATACATCAGCACCACACATAGTATGCAGTAGTCCCGAATGTCCGTAAACTCACTGATTCCCATAAATGCTTCTGCATGCGCCGGCCTCTTCTCCAGTTTTAACAGCTTCTCTGTATGTATCAGCTTCCATCCCAGTTGTTCTCTGATAAAACGTTGAAAGTTCGGAATATCCCGTTTTACTTTATAAAAAGTCTCCTTGTCACTGTCCCGGCAGATCCAGAATTTTTCCATTAAGGTTCTGATTTCATTCATTTTTATTTAAACTCCAATGTATAATCCGGCATTTTCAAGTCGCCATCTTCGCATTTCAGGACACAGCTGCCGTCTTTTCTCTTCAGCTGATACTCCTGTCCGTATTCCGTCCGCCCCGTCTTTTCTGAGCTCATATTGGCCTGAGCGATCCACTGCAGGAAAATGGCTCGTGTGTCTTCGGAAACCACTTCGTCAATCTCTGCAAACCGGATCTTCTGCTCCCTGATATACCGGAGTACCACTTCCTTCTGCTTCTGCGCCTGTCGCAGGTAGCTTTCCCGCTGTGCCATTTTTTCCAACGATTTATCGGCAAAACCTGTTCTGTCTTTTCTCTCACGATACCCTCTCGTGTGAGGCTTCAGCAAAAACATTGCCGGCTCTTCCTGATAAACACTGTTATTAATGCCATCCTCGTCTCTCGGAATATTAGTCTTATAATGCTCGATCTGCTGCACTCCGAAGACATGCGCCGACAATTTATGGGCTTCCTCCAGATCCTCACATTTCAAGAACAATTCCAGAAATTTTTTATAATCATCCTTTCGGCTGATGCCCCAGTTCTGAACCTGTACGATCAGGGCTGCATTTTGAATAATGTTGCGTATAATATCACTGGTGATCTTCAATACTTTTTTAGCTTCGCATTCCTGTCCCCGTCCGTCCACGAACCAGTTTTTCAGGGAATACCATTTTCCGTATACATTTTCCCGGATGCTAGGCTCGGCATTTCCATGTATTTCCAACAGTGCATGGGGAATATCCAGTTCACTTGCCACAACCCGCTCCAGAACCGTATTCTCCATGCACTCTGTATTCTTTTCCAGCAGCTGTTCCATCCGCTTGGAATGCCGCTGTAATTCCTGCACAAATTCATTCAGATATTTAATAAATTTGTCCTTATGAACCATGAATTCCACGGATTTCATCAACTTTTCTGTTTTCCCGGAATAGAAATCCCGCAGATAGTCCTGATAGTTCTGGTTGAGTCTCTTGAAATCTTCCTGTAATGTCTGCCACCATTCGTTCACCGTGCGAAGTTCCGCGTTTTCCATCTCCTCCGTCTCATCCAGACTTCTCTCCAGACGAACGAAAAAGTTTGTCGACAGATTTCCCGATTCCAGAAATAAATTTTCCAGGCGTACCGTCAGACGCTCGATCTCCACGGCATATTCCGACATGGTATAGCGATATTGCTTATTTTTATAGTCCGCTATCGTGTACACTTTTCCGGGATCCTGTATCGGTGTAAGATTTTTCCACTTTACAAGTGCTTCCAGATCCTGAACCAATTGTTCCATGGAATACAGTTCAAACGCGTCATCTTCTTTTAAAAATTGAAAGATATCCTCTTTATATAGCTGAAAATGCATCTTTTCATATTCCCGATAAAAGCACCTCATAATTTTTCGATATACAGGTGCATTCTGTACGGATAAATAGGAAGTTTCATTGATCTGTTCAAAATGATCCATCCGTTTGTTCCCCTCTCAAGTATCTTATTAAGTACTATTATCTATATTTTATGTCCTATTTTCAGTACTCTATTGTGTTGCCTAAATAAATGCAATCATATACAATGGCAATGTCACAATCCCCTCTTCGCTCACACCTATGTTGCCATCCACAAATTTGTATCCATAAGATATATCTTTGTTATTTTTCATCAACCATTTTAATGAATTTGCCCGGGTATTTCCGCTCTTGACTTCAATGGGAACCACGCTCCCGTCTTTTTGGATGATAACATCGATTTCTCTTTTCGTTGTCTCATTTTTATAGAAATAGATCTGATATCCCTTCTTATAAAGAGCATCCGCTATTGCACATTCATAGATACCACCTTTTGAATTTCCTGCTAATGTGTTTTCCACAATATGTTGCTTTAAAGAAAAGTCCTTCATCGCCATCAACAGTGATAAATCTGTTGTATACGCCCGGAAAAAGTCGTCTCTTGCATAATCATCCAGATCAAATCTGACATCTGTAACCAGTTTACATAATTGCACCATATCTGCCCGAAGCAGCCATTCCACACTTGAATAATATTTTTGTGCCCTTCCACCATGCTCGATTTCTTTATATTGAAATTTATGATTTTCCTTATCTAATAGCTGCTTTGCCAGTGAAAGATAGCACTTCTCTGCCTTCACCTTTTCTTCAGCGGTTGCATAATATGCTATGTCATATTGATATCCCTGTAAGAGACTTCTTTGGACCCTGTCAACTTCTCTGAAATCCTTCGTATCTATATACTTCTGTACCACTTCCGGCATACCGCCTGTTGCAACATACTGTCTGTAGTAATTCATCATCTGTGAATGAATTGCCTCCGGTATTACTGTCTTTAAATGCAGATACCCGCAAAGATTCCCTATCATTTCTTCGGAAATCCCAATTCCCCAAAGAAATTCTTCGAAATCCATCCCGTACATTCTCAGATAATCAACATACCCTACAGGATAGGAAGATGCTCGTTTATAGTCGATTCCCAGAAGTGATCCCGAGGTAATGACATCATATCTGTTGTCTGTTGCCCAGAACTTGAGCGATGTGATCGCTTCCTGACATTCCTGAATTTCATCCAGGAAAATCAAAGTTTTCCCGGGAACAATTTTCTTTTCCGGAAAACGAAAACGCATAGCCATAATCATATTGTCTACTGTCAGATCTCCAGCAAAAATATCCATTGCAGATGGCATCTGCTTAAAATTAATTTCAAGCAGTTCCTCAAAGTTCTCTTCCGCAAACCGCTCGATGATATATGTTTTCCCCGTTTGTCTGGCTCCCTGGACAACCAGGCATTTTTTGTCCTTTGTATCCAGCCAGTTTTTAATAAACGTTGTTGCTTTTCTTTTTAGCATAATACACCTCAAATTGATAGAATTTATTACAATTAATGTTTATTATCAACATTTTAGAACGATAAAATGTTTTACTTATCAACATTTCAGAAAATTATATCATTCTTTTTGAGCTTCGACAAGACGCAGATGCATACATATTATTATAAAAAACAGCTCATTCCATGTTCTTCCACATTTCATGAGCCATTTTTCCATATATTCCCACATTTTATAAACTTTTATTTATTTTCACTTGTGCCCGAGCAGTCTTCCTCCCCCATTGTAAACAAAGATTTCCCATTATAGCAATCTGGACTGAACAGTCCCTGCCTATGGGTGACTGGGGTAAATACCTTCGTCTCCCCGGGAGCGATTTCTTCATGGTTGAAGATCAGGCTGTGTCCCTTTTGATTTTTGATTACGGCCTGCTTAATATTATCGGACCAGCTGTAGGTCTCCATGAC
>ULSE01024704.1_pt1 | contig 17808 bp, 15 predicted proteins | sample 1956061 | NCBI WGS metagenome assembly ULSE01 (sample SAMEA4835700, study PRJEB28245) | human gut metagenome | biome: gut microbiome; material: fecal sample | place: Denmark | collected 2008 | reverse complement strand
TCCTTTTTTTTATAGGCTATATTTTTTCACAGCCCCTTTTTGATAATTCCGGTCAATATGTTGTAGAGAATGCAAAAAAGTGCTATGGTAATATAGAATAATGTCAGGATCAAAAGGCCTAAACCTGCAGGAGCTTGCTCATAGGTGGGAGAAAAACCTTTTGTCCCCGACTTTGAGAAAGAACAGGAGGTTGTTAGGTTGCAGCAGCTACTGGAGGATATCAAAAACGGCAGCTTTGCACGGGTTTATCTGCTTTACGGAGAAGAAACCTACCTGAGACTGCAATATCGGGACAAATTGAAAAAGGCGCTGATTCCGGACGGGGACACGATGAACTACCACTATTTTGAGGGAAAGGGTGTCGAGACAGCGCAGCTGATCGATCTGGCGGAGACGCTGCCCTTTTTCGCGGAGCGGCGGGTGATTGTCGTAGAAAACAGCGGTCTGTTCAAAAAGGCGACAGAGGATCTCGCAGAGTATTTCAAAGCCCCTGCGCCGAGCGTCTGCTTTGTGTTTGTGGAAACCGAAGTGGATAAGCGCGGACGGCTGTATAAGGCTGTCAGGGATACCGGGCGCGTTGTGGAGTTTGCACGGCAGAATGAGGCGACACTGCAGAAGTGGATTTTGATTCAGCTGAAAAAAGAAGGCAAACGGATCACACAGAACGATCTTCAGTTTTTTCAGCAGCGGGTCGGTTCGGATATGGAAAATATCAGCCGGGAGCTGGAAAAGCTGTTCTGTTATACGATGGGACGGGATGTGATTACGGCGGCAGACATTGAGGCGGTGTGCACGAGGCAGATTGGCAATCAGATTTTCGATATGGTCGAGGCGATTGCAATGCGCAGACAGAAGCAGGCGCTGGATTTATATTATGACCTGTTGACGTTGAAGGAGCCGCCAATGCGGATTCTGTTCCTGATCGCACGGCAGTTCAATCTGCTGATGCAGGTTCGGCAGCTGAAACGAAAAGGTCTGGATGAAAAGCAGATCGCGGAAAAAACGGGACTTCGCAGCTTTGTGGTGCGCAAATATGTATCTCAGAGCGCACGTTTTACGGGGGAAGAGTTAAAGGAAGCGCTGACCGCCTGCGTGGAAACGGAGGAGGCAGTCAAAACCGGGCAGATGAACGATCGGATGAGCGTAGAGCTTTTGATCATTGCCTATAGCGGAGAAAAGGAGAGAAGAGCATGAGCAGTTTGATATTTTTTATTTTTGTGATTTGGTTTATTATGCGGATCGTAAAAAACAAACAGAAGGCTGCAGGGCAGAACGATCCGAAACAAACACAGGGCAGCAATACACCTGGCTCTGCTGCAACCCGCACGGGAAGCACTTATTCCACAGCGGCCGGCAGTGCAAAAAAATCCGCTTATGAAAGCGCAATGGCATTTCAAAAGACCGCAACCGGATCAGGGGCAGGCAGCAGTTCATCCCGTTTGGGCAACAGCACCTTTGGCTCTGACGGCAGTTCATCGTCTTCTGCTTCCACAACGGCGTATCTGGAACGGAAAGCGAAGGAGGATGCCCGGGATCATGCGCAGGAAAAGCGCGAGGAACAGGCGCGTCTCCATCAGGAAACCGGCGGACGTATGGTCGGCGTGCGGTATTATGAGTGGGACAGCATTCCGAAGGGAAACCGGGTTGTCAAGTGCAGCTATTGCGGTGCAGAGAATCTGATTTCGGAGCGCTATAAACCGAACCGCTATACCTGCTATTTCTGCAGGGAGATTCTGGAGTGATTTTTTCCGGAACCGGAGGCAGCCCAAGGCAGCATGCCTGTTTGAACCAGTGATCATTCAGATAATCAATTGGCGGATGGATTTCAATCACTGGATAATCTGACGTGCAACTTTTTCCATTTTGTGCTATACTTGTAGCAGACAGAAAAAAACGAGCGACGTCTGGAACGGATAAACCAGGCAGTGCCCAAGGCGGCATAAGGAGGATTTTCGAGATGAGTATGATTGACACTGTAAGAGCTGCTATGGTAACAGCAATGAAGGAACATGATAAGGAGCGTAAGGAGTCCTTATCCATGCTGCTGTCCGCCCTGAAAAACAAGCAGATTGACAAAAGAGAAGATCTGACAGAGGCAGAAGAATTTGAGGTTGTCAAAAAGGAAATCAAGCAGACCAAAGAGACGATGGAGCTCGCGCCTGCAGACAGAGAGGACATCAAAGAGCAGTGCAGCAAGCGTCTGGCGGTGTATTCCGAGTTCGCACCGGAAGAAATGTCAGAGGACGAGATCAAAAATACGATTCAGGCTGTTTTGAATGAGCTCGGTATCGCAGAGCCTTCCGCAAGGGACAAAGGCAAGGTGATGAAAGAGCTGATGCCCAGAGTAAAGGGAAGAGCGGATGGAAGCCTTGTAAACCGTATCGTTGGAGAATTATTGAAATAAATTGTGAAAGATGGCTGTCGCGCCGGCAATCGTTTGCCGGGTGACAGCTTTTTTCATGACAATAGAATGCTGTTTCATAGGAAAGTGTGATCCTGCCTGCGGCGGAATAGAAAGCTGCCGCTTTCGTGTCCCGTCGCAGGCAGAAAATTCTGTGAAGCAGGATTTTTTTATCGTATAGGAAACTTCGTTTCCATACGATAAAAACGCTCCGCGAGGATGCGCACTCGGCGCAGGGGTAGATGGTTGCCGAGGCAACCGCGCCTCGGCGCGAGAATGTGCCAAGGCACATTCTTTTATCCATGGACGTTTCATTCCACCGTTACAGATTTTGCGAGGTTTCTGGGCTTATCGACATCCAGACCCCGTCCGAGAGAAACGTAGTAAGCAAACAGCTGTAGCGGGATGATGGCAAGGGATCCGGCAAACAGGTTTTGGGTTTCCGGGATATAGAGGACGTAGTCGGCGTATTTTTCGATGTCCGGATGCTTTTTGGTGCTCAGTGCCATCACGAAGGCACCGCGGGTTTTTACCTCGATCATGTTGCTGACTGTTTTCGGATAAAGGGCATCCTGAGTAGCCAGGGCAACCACAAGGGTACCCTCCTCCATCAGGGAAATTGTGCCATGCTTTAATTCTCCGGCAGCGTAGGCTTCGGAGTGGATATAAGAAATTTCCTTTAGCTTCAGGGAGCCTTCCATGGAAATCGCATAGTCGATACCCCGTCCCATGAAGAAGATGTGCTCTGTCGCAAGGTAGTGGTTTGCAAAGAACTGGATCTTTTCTTTCTGAGAAAGAAGTCCTTCTATCTGGTCAGGCAGCTGCTTTAGGGCAGTCAGTAAGGTCTGGAAGGTATCCGGTGTAATGGCGGAACGGATTTGGGCAAATTTTAAGGCAAGCAGATAAAACACGGCAAGCTGGCAGCTGTAGGCTTTTGTTGTTGCAACGGAGATTTCAGGACCTGCCCAGGTGTAGAGCACTGCATCAGATTCGCGGGCGATGGAACTGCCGACAACATTGACAATGGAAAGAACCTTGCAGCCATGGGCCTTTGCGTCACGGAGAGCAGCAAGGGAATCGGCGGTTTCACCGCTTTGGCTGACAATGATGACGAGGGAGTTTTCCTGATAGATCGGATTTCGATAGCGAAATTCGCTGGCAAGATCGGTTTCAACCGGAATGCGGGCCAGCTCTTCGATCACGTATTTTCCGGCTGCACCGGTATGATAGGCAGAGCCGCAGGCAACGATGGATATTTTCCGGAGATTTTTAATCTCCTCGTCGGTCATACCGATTTCGCCCAGATCGATTTCATTCTCGTGAATGCGGGGAGAAATCGTGTCACGGACAGCCTTTGGCTGCTCGTGGATTTCCTTGAGCATAAAGTGTTCGTAGCCGCCTTTTTCGGCAGCGTGGATATCCCAGTCGATGGTGACGGGCTGTTTTTCAATGGGTTCGCCGTCAATATTGCAGAAGCGCGTGTGCTCATTGGAAAGGCAGACGATTTCTTCATTTTCCACATAATAAACTGTCCGGGTATACTGCAGGATGGCGGGAACGTCGGAGGCAATGAATTTTCCGGTATCGTTTATGCCAACGATCAGCGGGCTGTCCTTGCGGGCGGCGTAGATGTGATGCGGATGATCTAAAAACATGATGCCGAGAGCATAGGAGCCCTCTACGCGGTGCATGACCTTTTCAATCGCTTCGACCGGATCGCCGCGGTAATATTCAGTCAGCATGTGTGCAAGCACCTCCGTATCTGTTTCAGATACAAACCGATAGCCTTTCTTTTCCAGACGCTGCTTGAGCTTTTCATAGTTTTCGATGATGCCGTTGTGGACGACAGCAATGGTATGCTCCTCGTTCATATGGGGATGGGCATTTGTGTCAGAGGGACAGCCATGTGTCGCCCAGCGGGTGTGTCCGATGCCGCAAAAACCGGGCAGCAATGTGCCGTGGTTTATTTTTTCATCCAGAACGCGAAGCCTGCCGACTGCTTTTTCCATATGGATTTTTTGACCATCAAAAACAGCGATCCCGGCAGAGTCATAGCCTCTGTATTCCAGCTTGGAAAGCCCATCCAAAATGATGGGGGCCGCCTGCTGTTTTCCGATATAACCTGCAATTCCACACATGATATTTTCCTCCTGTCATAAAAACAGGCGCAGTTATCCTGTCTGTGGATAAAAGCGCCATTGCTTCTCTACATATCTTATGCCTGTCGAGCTTTTACAGATAGAAAAGATCAAAGATCCGACAAACATATTGTTCAGTATATATATTTCGAAGAAAAATGTCAAGTTTTTGGTGCATAGAATAAGATTTTTAGCATATATAAAATCCAAATACCGCGGACAAATGGTAAAGATCGGGGCGGTTGCGTTGCTTGATGGAGGGGGTGGATTATGGTAAGATGGGGATACAGGAAAAATCTAAACATTTAAGGAGAAAATTGATTTATGGACCGGTTTATGGACGCATTGGAACAGGGAAATCTGGAAACATTAAGAAAATATCCCAAGGCAGACTTGCACAATCATTTTGCGCTCGGTGGAAGCAGAAGGTTCTTATATCAGGCAACCGGTAAAAAAATTGAGCCGTTAGTGCATCCTTTGGCATCCATGGCAGAGATGGATCAATGGAGTCAAAAATATATCGGTCAGTATTTTAACAGCACCGAGGGAAGAAAACTTTTAATCCGTGCGACCTTTCAACAGGCGAAAGAAGATGGAGTAACGGTGCTCGAAATCGGGGAGGACGTTTGGGGCTTAAAAGAATTTTTTCATAATGATATCGATGAGCTGGTGGAATCTTTTACAAGTGCACAAAGAGAAATCGCTCCCGAGATAGAATTAAGGCTTCAGATTGGGTTATCAAGGCATTGTCCGATCAGTTATCTAGAAGATTGTTTGTCTTATTTTTGGGGAAATAAAAATTTTTATTCGATTGATTTGTATGGGGATGAATTCGCGCAGCCGATTGAAAATTTTAAAGGAATTTACCGAAGGGCAAAAAAAGAAGGATTACGCCTGAAAGCCCATGTTGGAGAATGGGGAACCGCGAAAGACATCAGAACGGCAGTAGAAGAATTGGAGCTTGACGAGGTTCAGCATGGTATAGCGGCGGCTGGAGACGAATCCGTCATTCGCTTTTTGGCTGAGAATAAAATCAGATTAAATATTACGCCAATGAGCAACGTTTTACTGGGAAGGGTTGCGGATATGGCGGAGCATCCGATTGGAAAACTGTATCGCAGTGGCATCGATGTTACGATAAATTCGGATGACGTATTGATTTTTGATTCCGACGTATCAAAAGAATATTTGCAACTTTATGAGGCACAGTGTCTGACGGCAGAAGAATTGGAAAATATAAGAAAAAATGGACTAAAGCCTGCCATGCTGTAGAGGCCGGGTCTGTGGATGCGTTTACGCAATAGAAGGAGAACTGACAAATGAGCTACATTACAACCTACACCGGAAAACATTTTGACCCGATACAACCGGAGCCGGGGTTATTTGATTTAACGGATATTTCCCATGCGCTGTCGCTTTTGTGCCGCGGCAACGGACACATGAAACATTTTTATTCCGTGGCGCAGCACAGCATCGCATGTGCGGAGGAGGCGAAGGCACGCGGATATTCGGCAAGGGTGCAGCTTGGCTGTCTTTTGCACGATGCGAGTGAGGCATATCTGTCGGATGTGACCAGACCGGTAAAAAAAGACCTGGACTATTATCTAAAAGTGGAAGCGCTGCTTCAGGATCGTCTGTGGGCGTTTTTTATTCCGGGACGGGTTTTGAGCGAAGAGGAACGCGGACAGGTTTTTGAGATTGATGATGCGATGCTTTCCTGGGAGTTTAGGGAGCTGATGGCGGAAGAACTCGGGGATGGCTGGAAGCAGTTAAAGACTGCGCCGGATTGCTCCTTTGCAGGAATGGAAGATGTGGAAAAGCGGTTTAGCGTCTGGTATCGGGCCACGATCGGGCAGGTGGAAAGAAAATGAAAAAATTACTGGTGTTGTTTCCTGGCGTCGGCTATTCAACCGCACGTCCGCTGTTATATTATGCGAAACGGATGGGACAGGAAAAGGGCTACGAAGTTCTGGAACTGGAATATAGACGGATGCCGGAGCATCCGTTTGATAATTTAAAAGAGACTGCCAAAACAGTTTGCGCCTGCGCAGAAGCATGGGCGGAACATGTGGATTGGGAAAAATATGATAAAATTGCGTTTGTTTCAAAAAGTGTAGGAACCGTGGCGGCGGGTTTCCTGACCCGAAGATTGGCAGAAACAGGCGGATGTGTGCAGATCGTCAACCTTTTCCTCACGCCGATTGAGCCGACGCTTAAATATCTGACCGAAGCAAAAAACGGCACAAAAATGGGTTCGTCCCAGATCGTCTTTTCCGGCACAGCGGATCAGTGGATGGAGCCGGAACTGCTGGCAGATTTTTGCAGGAAGCATGGAATCGAGCATCACGCTTATTCAGGAGGAAATCATTCGATCGAAACAGGGCATGTGCTGCGGGATGTGGAGATTGCAAAAGAAATCGTGGGATTCTATGAAAAATTGCTGTAGGAGAGAAACGGAGAAAGTGGGCCAACAGGACAGTAGTGGCGATATATTGTGATGTCATAGAGAAAATGGATATTGGAGAACGTTTTGAAGAAAGCGCTGTGTAACGGAAGTGAGAGATAATCTCCGGTTGCACAGCGCCTTTAGGTTAATCGGAATTTCTATGAAAAATGAGACGTCTGCGTAGGCTGCAGAAGCTATGCACATCCCCGCCACGTTTGCAGGGTCTGCCTTACTTCTGTAGCGCAGATGCAACGGCTACCTTGGAGTCCGCAGTGCCGTAGTACATGTAATAGCGTCCGTGGAAGCTGACAAGACCTTCCAAAAAGCAGGTCGGCATGACCTGTCCTTCCAGCTCAAAGGATTCAGACGGGCTGATGAAGGGACGGGTGGTGCGTGCGATCAGACAGGTCGGATTTTCGGGATCGATCAGGAGCTGACCGCCCTGATACATAGTGTCATGTCCCCCGAGACGTTCCGGGTTGTCACCCTTGCCGTTGTAGATTAAAACGATACCGGCATCTGTCAGGATTGCCTGAGGGCCCGGCTCGCACAGAAATTCATCATAGTTGCCGACTCTGGGGCGGATGATGGGAAGCAGGACTCTTGCAACTTCATCGTTATCCTTGCAGCGGGAATCGTGCTGGCTGAAGGAATGGGACGGGTCTGCACCATCTGCAAGAAATTCCACCGGTGTCCAGTGGATCAGATCATCGGAGGTGGCAGCATAAATGTCACTTTCTCCCCAGTACATCCAGTAGGTTTCCTTGAGCTTGACCGGATAAAAGTGGTCACCCTCCTGCCTGCAGACAACTGCGCCGGATTTTGACCAGAGGTTTTTATATTTCCCATTCATTGCATCCTTGAAGATCGGTCCGTGCTTTTTCCAGTGGACGAGATCGGTGCTTTCTGCGCAGCAAAGCAGTGCAACCTTTCCGTTATAGGAAGTATAGTAGAGAAAATATCTTCCGTCCTTTGTTTCTACAATACGGGGATCCTCGCAGCCGCCCTCCCATTCATAGACAGAAAATTCGTCCTTTTCGGGATACAGGACGGGCTCCGGCATGGTGGTAAAATGCAGCCCGTCGTCGCTGACTGCCAGACCGATGCGAGAGGTTCCTGCATATTTTCCCTCGTGATCTTCTGCGCGGTAAAGCAGGTAAACGCGGTCATCTTTGACAACGGCAGCGGGATTGAATACATCTTTGGCTTCCCAGCCGATTTCCTTTTCCTGTATCGGGCAGAAAAAGCGGGATGCTGCATTGGGAACCAGGCAGGGATTGGCTTCGGCAGCCTTTTCAAAAGGACCGAGCATCCAGGGATATTCTTTTGTCATTGGTTAGTCCTCCTTTTTATAGGGAAAACAGATCGCAGCGTGCGGTGTTTCCCCGGATTGTGATATTCCCCCAAGAGCGTTAAAGGCTATTTACGCTGACTATAGCATAGGAGAAGGGAAAAGTCTGTGTAGAAAATGTCAGAAAGGGGGAAAAGGAATGTGATTTTCTGGAGTCTTATAGTTACGAGATGGATGATGAAACAATAGAATGCACGCTCTGCGAGCATTCTATTGTCATGAATAAAAATCCCGGCCTCCTGTTGTTTGGAACAGGAGACCGGGATTTTTTATACGACATGCTGTCGTGTTTATGGATTGTTTTGCTGTGTTATCATTCTACATCCTGCAGTGCAGCGGTATTTTCTTCTCCGGTGCGGACCTTTACGACTCTGTCAACATTGTATACAAAAATCTTGCCATCGCCGATGTGACCGGTAAAGAGTACCTTCTTTGCAGTTGCAATGACGGAATCAACAGGGATCTTGCTGACGACAACCTCGATCTTTACCTTAGGCAGCAGGGTTGCATCGATTTCTGCACCACGGTACATTTCGCCTGCACCCTTCTGGATGCCGCAGCCCATTACCTGTGTCATGGTCATACCGGTTACACCAAGGTCGTTTAATGCAGTCTTCAGTGCTTCGAAGCGAGACAGCTTTGCAATGATGACAACCTTGTAAATGCCGCTTGCAGAAGCGGTGATCGGAGCTTCCACAACCTTGACAGCTGCATCCTTCTGGAACTCGGAAGCCTTGTCGTAATCCGAAACACCGAGATCGGTGTTTTCGTTGACATCCATTGTCATGGTGTTGGAGATATCCATGATGGAGAAGCCGGCATAAGCGGACGGAAGACCATGTTCTTTTGCATCAAGACCAATAATTTCTTCTTCTTCGGAAACACGAAGACCGAAAATCTTTTTGATAATAATAAATGTAATTGTGATGGTTACAGCAGTCCATGCGATGGTAGCGAACATGCCAAGAAGCTGTAAACCAAGCTGTTTGAAGCCGCCGCCGTAGAAGAGACCTGCACCTGCGATCTGGTTTGCGCCGAAGCTTACACCATCACCGAAGCCTCTTGCAAAGGCAGGAGCGGAAGGAGTAGCGAAAAATCCGACTGCAACTGTGCCCCAGATACCGTTTAAGCAGTGTACTGCAACTGCTCCGACAGGATCATCCACATGGAGCTTGTAATCAAGAAACCATACGCCAAAGACAACCAGAACACCGGCAACTGCGCCGATCACGATGGAACCAAAAGCATCTACAACATCACAGCCTGCGGTAATGGCAACCAGACCGGCAAGGGAAGCATTTAAGCACATCGAAACATCAGGTTTGCCATATTTTACCCAGGTCAGGATCATGGTAACAACGGTTGCAATGGCGGGAGCGATGGTTGTAGTAACAAAGATGGAGCCGAGCTCTTCAACGGAGGTTGCAGCAGCACCGTTGAAACCGTACCAACCAAGCCACAGAATGAAAACGCCCAATGCACCGATCGGAAGGTTATGTCCGGGAAATGCGTTTACCTTTGTTACTTTGCCTGTCTTATCCTTTACAAACTTACCGATACGGGGACCAAGCATTGCTGCACCGATCAGAGCGGAAATACCGCCGACCATGTGGATGCAGTTCGAACCTGCGAAATCGTGGAAGCCGATCTGGGAAAGCCAGCCGCCGCCCCATGTCCAGTGTGCTTCGATCGGATAAATGACTGCGGAAATGACTCCGGAGTACACACAGTAGGAAATGAACTTTGTACGTTCTGCCATTGCACCGGATACGATGGTAGCGGTTGTTGCACAGAACACAAGGTTGAATACGAAGTTTGACCAGTCAAAATTTGCATAATCGGTAAAAATGTCAAATCCGGGTTTTCCGATGATGCCGGCCATGTCTTCTCCGAGCAGAAGGCTGAAGCCGATCAGAATGAAAACAACGGTACCGATACAGAAGTCCATCAGGTTCTTCATCAGGATATTGCCGGCATTCTTTGCTCTTGTAAAGCCGGTTTCCACCATTGCGAATCCGGCCTGCATCCAGAATACCAGCGCAGCGCCGATCAGAAACCAGACACCGAATACTTCGCCGTTTAAAACGCTTAAGATTTCTTCTGTCATAATAGTTCCTCCTCGTTTCCCGGAGGGAAATGCCCACCCACGCTTGCGTGGGTTGCTCTCTGCAGGAGCAGAGGAACATTTCCTCCTCATATTGTGGTATAAAAAAACGACGCCAGGGATTTCTTCCTTTCGAAGCCCCATTGCATCGTTTCAGGTGGATGTCAGACAATCCGGTTTGCCCGAGATCCGGAATATGTTTATCCGACCGCATGCGAAATCGAGTTGGGTTGTCGGATAAAAAAAGGTGCTGCGACGTTTTGTCGTAGCACCTTTGCTATGTTGGCAGTATAGCACCGTGCTAAGAACGTGTCAAGGAAAAAATGAAAAATTTATAAACTTGAAAATCCAAAGAGCAAGTCCGTTTTTTTGGACACATTATCTGTTATGCTGGAATTGTTCCAGACAGGGACAGAAAGAGAGAAGATGAGTATGATCGTGCAGATGAGCAGTAAGTCAAAAATATATCACAGACCGGGATGTCAGTATTTGAATCGTATCAAGGAAGGATATCTGACATTAGTGGAGCTACAGAAGAAAACAGCTGGAAAATTATCTCCCTGTAAATGTTGCTGTAAGCTCAGCAAAATGTACAGGGACTACGAACCGGCGATGAAAAAGATTCTTGAAGAGATTGACGGATTAGCGAAGCTGGAAGAAAATCAGATCAAAATCCAGGCGAAAAATTATTGTTGGGAAATCCGGTTTGATCCAGCAAAGCAGCATTTCAGGCTGTATAAGAAAATTTGGGATGAGACGATAGGACGGACGAATCTGATACAATGCAGCGGATATGATGGGAAAGAAGAGACCGGGCAGCTTGAGAAGATAATAGCTTTGCTTGTAGGAAAAGAGAGAACAGCATCTTATCCGGAAGCTTACCGGAAAGCTGCGTGGAATATTGAGCGTCAGGCAAAAGAGCATCATATGAGTATTGAGTATGACGGAGATATTTTATATGTACTTACGGATATGGCTGCATGGAAAATAGTATTTTTTGACCGGAAGCAGTGTTACAAGCTGTTCCACTGTCCGTTTGGCGGGAAAAAGATGACAATGGAGCAGGCAAAAAAAGCCAGCTATCACAGACAGGTGGATGCAGGAGAAAATAGTCATCCTGCGAAATATCTGAAATATATTGCCGGTCATGACCGTGCTAAGAAGATTATGGAACAGGATTATCATTTGCTTCCGCAGAGAAGCAATAAAGAAAAAATGTATTATAATCAGGCGAGAAAGAGAGAGGCAAGGAAAAGTACCAGACGGGTCTGGAACCTGTTTGCGGAGCTGGAAGCACAACAGGAAGGCTTTCAAAAACTGTCGTTTTGTTGATAAGTAAAGAATTTATGCGGGACGTTTTTATTGTACATAACACCAGCCCGCAGAAACTCTGCGGGCTGGCATTTTCCATACCGGTGCAGTTCCGGTACAAATATATAAAGTATGCATCTGACAGTCAGGGGGAGAGTTATACAGGGTAGTGACTGTCAAAGCATGCTTTGCAAAGTGGAAGATCCCCGGTCATCTGCTTCAAGTCCTCCAGCTTCATGTAACCGAGGGAGTCTGCGCCGATAGAGGCGCAGATTTCGGCAGCAGTGTGGGAGGACGCGATCAATTGATCGTTGCTGGGAACATCGGTTCCGTAGTAACAGGGGAAAAGAAAAGGAGGGGAGCTGATACGTACATGCACCTCCGTTGCGCCGGCATCCTTTAACATACGGATCAGGCTGGCCATTGTCGTGCCGCGGACGATAGAATCGTCAATCAGGACAAGACGTTTGCCTTTGACGACGCTGGAGAGTACGCTCAGTTTCAGGTGAACAGCGGACTCCCGCTCCTTTTGGGTGGGTTTGATGAAAGTTCTTCCCACATAGCTGTTTTTGTGAAACGCAAGGGCGAATGGCAGACCGCAGGCCTGCGCATAGCCCATTGCTGCAGCCAGACCGGAATCCGGGACTCCGGTAACAAGATCCGCCTCGACCGGGTAGGAAGCGGCAAGCGCTTTTCCGGCGCGGATTCTGGCATCATATATGTTTACATTGTCCATCGTGGAATCCAGACGGGCAAAATAGATGTATTCGAAAATACAATGTGCATGAGGAATCTGTGCAGCTTTACTTTCCTCGATGAGACGGGAATCGGATTTGATCCCATTTTCGGTAATGGTAACGATCTCGCCGGGAAGAATATCACGTACAAATTCTGCGTCTACAGCTGTCAGGGCGCAGCTTTCCGATGCAAGGATGTAGCTGTCACCACGTTTGCCCAGACATAATGGTTTTAAACCGAGCGGATCTCGGACGCCGATCAGTTTTCTGGGGCTGATGATGACAAGAGCGTAACCGCCCTTTAATTTGCGTGCAGTCTGTAAAATTGCATCTTCCACACAGGAGGTGTGGGTTCTTTCCCGTGCGATATCGCAGGCGATGACCTCGGAGTCTGTCGTAGAGCGGAAAATAGCGCCGCCCTCCTGAAGAGACTGACGGAGCTCGGATGCATTTGTGATGTTGCCGTTATGGGCAAGCGCAAGCGTGCCTTTTAAATAGTTCAAGACGAGGGGCTGCGCATTTTCCACGATGCTTGCGCCGGTCGTGGAGTAGCGGACGTGCCCGATGCCGATATTTCCCTTCAGGGAATCCAGGGATTTTTCATGAAACACCTCGCTGACAAGCCCCATGTCTTTGTGCCAGGTGATATTTCCTTTCGGGCCATTTGTGTTACAGACGGCAATACCGCAGGCTTCCTGTCCGCGGTGCTGCAGAGCAGAAAGCCCGTAGTAGATAAAAGGAGCAGCGGCGCTGCCATCGGGATTATAAATCCCGAAGACGCCGCATTCCTCTTTCAGTTTATCCTCTTGTTCCGGATCAAAAAAACTCATTTTAAAGTGTCCCTTCCGGCTGTTTTAAACGGAAAACAGCAGCTTCTCGTAGTTCGGGTAAGGCAGGATGCTGTCAGGAATATAGGTTTCTGCAGCATCTACAGCGCTGCGGACTGCATCCATATCAGGCAGGATTGTCTCGTGATAGAACAGGGACAGGGCAGGCTGATCGCTCATGCCTTCTGCTGTTGCAAGATCTGCTTCCAGCTTTTCTTCCGCGGTAAAAATGGCTTCGTAATAGCCGGAAAGTGTGGTCAGCAGTTTCTCCTGTGCGGTGCAGGGCAGTGTTGCAAGAACTGCTTTTTTCGCGGAGATCGATGCTGCAACCTTGTCTGTATAGGTCATCAGGGCAGGCAGGAAATCGCGGCGAACCATATCCTCCATGGTCTTTGCTTCGATATGGATGGTTTTGCTGTAGGTCTCCAGCAAAATTTCATATCTGGAGAAGATCTCTTCTTTGGAGAAGATGTGATGGCTGGTAAACAGGTCGATATTCTTCTCGTGAATGAAATAAGGAAGCGCATCAGGAGTGGACTTTAAGTTGTACAGACCGCGCTTTTCAGCTTCCTGAACCCATTCGTCAGAATAGCCGTTGCCGTTAAAGATAACCTTTTTGTGCTTCAGGATCGCTCTCTTTACCAGAGCGCGAACTGCTTCATCCATCTGATCTTCGGGGAAGGCCTTTAATTCTCCGTAGAACTGACGCAGTGCTTCTGCAACAGCTGTATTTAAAATGATGTTTGGACCTGCCACAGAGCTGGAAGAGCCAAGGCTTCTGAATTCAAATTTATTGCCGGTAAATGCAAAGGGTGAGGTTCTGTTTCTGTCGGTATTATCCTTAAAGAAATGAGGCAGTACAGTTGCGCCGGTATCCATCTGAACAAGAGGATGCTTGCCAAAGAAAGTATCATTTTCAATGGAATCCAGAACGGCAGTCAGCTCATCTCCAAGGAAGATGGAGATAATAGCCGGAGGCGCCTCATTTGCACCGAGACGATGATCATTTCCTGCGCTGGCAACGGAGATACGCAGCAGATCTGCATAATCGTCAACCGCTTTGATGACAGCCATCAGGAAAATCAGGAACTGTGCGTTTTCAGCAGGAGTACGTCCGGGCTCCAGCAGGTTTACACCAGTATTTGTAATCATGGACCAGTTGTTGTGTTTACCGGAACCATTGATACCGTCGAAGGGTTTTTCATGGAGCAGGCATACCAGACCGTGTTTGTCAGCAACTTTTTTCATGACTTCCATCGTCAGCTGATTGTGATCGACGGCAACGTTTGCCGTGTCGAAAATCGGAGCTAACTCATGCTGGGCAGGAGCAACTTCGTTATGCTTTGTCTTTGCAGGGATGCCAAGCTTCCAGAGCTCTTCATCCAGATCATGCATGTATGCGGATACGCGGGGCTTTAATGCGCCGAAATAATGATCTTCCATTTCCTGACCTTTGGGAGACATTGCGCCGAACAGAGTTCTGCCGGTAAAGATCAGATCTTTTCTCTGCTCATACAGAGCTTTGTCAACCAGGAAATACTCCTGCTCAGGACCGATGGTGGTGGAAACACTTGTAACATCCTTGTTTCCGAGCAGCTGCAGAATCTTGACTGCCTCTGTGTTCAGAGTTTCCATGGAACGCAGCAGAGGAGTCTTTTTATCCAGTGCTTCGCCGCTGTAAGAACAGAAAGCGGTAGGAATGTAAAGGGTTCCATCTTTAATAAAAGCGGGAGAAGTAGGATCCCATGCCGTATAACCTCTTGCTTCAAAAGTAGCGCGCAGACCGCCGGACGGGAAGCTGGACGCATCCGGCTCACCCTTTACCAGTTCTTTTCCGGAGAAATCCATGATGATCTGACCATTTCCGACCGGACTGATGAAGCTGTCATGCTTTTCGGCAGTGAAACCGGTCATGGGCTGGAACCAGTGCGTATAATGGGTAGCACCGTGCTCAACGGCCCATTCCTTCATGGCAACCGCAACGGAATTGGCAACATCCAGTTCCAGATGGGTGTTATTTTCGATTGTTTTACGCAGCGCTTTGTAAATATCCTTGGGGAGCTTTTCGCGCATCACTTTGTCGTTAAAGACCAGGCTGCCGTAAATTTCAGGAATACTTTTTGACATAGATCAAATCTCCTTTCAACTGTAGGGTAAGCATTGTACATTTCGGTGTTTTGTCTGACGAAACGTTTCGTCCTGCAGAACATATTCTTTAGAACGAAAAAAGGCACTTCGGAGAAGATTCTCCAAAGCGCCTTTGCTTTATGTGACGTATCATACTCACAAATAATAAAACTGTCAAGCCCCTTTTTTGAAAAAACGAAAATTCGTGCAGTAAAGCCATAGGTGCATTTGAGGGTGCTTTTTTGTCAACTTACCTCCGATCCTGAGACAAACCGCACGTTTTCGTGTATGCTTTTGTCAACGAAAAGAAAGGAGGTCGGGGCATGAAAGTGAGCATTGAACTTTCAACGGAATACCGGATTCCGTATGCAGTCATTTATGCGGATAAAATGACGGACGAAATTCAGAAGATCATGGAAAGCTTCAGCCGGCAGGAAACGCCGATCACGGCGCTGCAGAATGAGGATAATCTCGTTGTTCTGCAGCCGGAGGAAATCTATATGGTGCGTGTGGAGGCCGGGGATACGATTCTTTTTGGAAAGTGTTCAAAATATCGTTCCAGAAAGAGACTTTACGAATTAGAAAAGCAGCTTGGAAAGCAGTTTATGCAGATTTCGAAATCCACGCTGGTCAATCTTTCGTATCTGGACAGTATCGAGGCCGGGTTTAACGGCACCTTGCTTCTGAAGTTGAAAAATGGCTGCAAAGATTATGTATCCAGAAAATATCTGCCGGAATTTAAGAAATATCTGGGACTGTAGGAGGAATAAAGATTGAAAAATAAAATTTTTCAATCGCGAGATTTGTGTCTGCGCGCACTTGACGCAAATCTCGGCATGCACAAAAAGCGTGCGCAGAAATGAGAGGAAAGCATGAAAGAGATTGTAAAAGAAGCAGCGAAATATGTTGGAATCAGCACTGGGATTGCGCTTGGAATTTTCTGCTTTGTCGGAATGATATTTGACCTGTATTATGACGGAAATTTCAGCCTTTCCGGGTATCAGTTTACAAAGATGGTGATCGGCTGCGTGCTGGTTGGTTGGGGCTTTGGCGTTCCGGCTGTCATTTACCGGAAAGAAAATATGCCGATGCCGATCCGTGTTGTAATCCATATGGGAAGCGGCTGCGTGATTTATACGCTGGTCGCATGCTGGGTCGGCTGGATCGACCTGTCAGCGGGGCTCTGGCAGGGAATCGGCATGATTGCTGCCCAGCTGGCAGCAGCATTTCTGATCTGGTTTTTCTTTCTGCTGCATTACCGCCGGGAAGCGAAAGAGATGAATGAACGGATACAGGAGATGAAAAAAGGGAAGGATTAAAATCCTTCCTTATTTCGTTGGATGCGAAGCTCTTTTCTTTTCTGTCCGGCTTCCCATTCCGCCTGCTGACCGATGGATTCGATCAAAAGTCCCGGAACTTTGGTCGGTTTTCCGGTTTCGTCAACGGCAACGAGCGTGAGGTAAGCCCGGTTTACGGGATATCGTGTGCCGTTAAGTTTTTCCACATAGGTATCGACCCGGACTTCCATGGAAGTGCTGCCGACCCAGGTGAGGGTTCCGACCAGAACGACAAGGTCATTTTGAAACACGCCGCGGATGAATTTCAGGTTATCGACGGATGCGGTGATGACATTACACTGGGAATGACGGATGCCGACGAGCCCGGCGACTTCGTCAATCCACTCCATCAGCCTGCCGCCGAAAAGCCGTCCTGCACCGTTTAAATGTTCCGGGCGGATCTGATAGACCTGTTCCACGCGGGATTCGATTGCTCTTTTTTTCATAGTATTTTGGGAAGCCCTCCATTCTGAGTACAGATTTCCCTGCAGGCGTGAAAATGGTCCGCAGGGAGCTTAAAAGCCTTATGATTATTTTATTTCTACGGCTTGGGACAGTCAAGTGGCAGAAGGTATGCTATAATGAGAGAAAGTGAGTCAACATGCTTGCATGGTTGACGAACGGCATTATTAGCGAATGAGCAGCCTGCGTAGCAGAGGGCATCAGCTTTCGGGTTTACAGGAGATGTGCCTGGAAATAAAAGACAAACGGCAGCGGGTGCATCCTGCGACGATATTTTCGTCATCGTTTTGTTCACGACATTTGTGCGCATGGCGCAGGGAGGAAGCGCAAAGGCGTCGGACTTTGTGCAGATTCCGATTTCGATCGTGTTCGGCATTGTGCTGGGAGCCGCTGCAGGTTATGTGCTGGCGAGGGGGTTTGAAATAAGGCTACCGCAATCCAACTGGCTTTAGACGGTGGGTTAAGATAGCTAAAAATCAGAAATTATTGTATACTCATGGTATGGGAACATGGAAATGCTGAACAGTATATAGAAAATCAAGGTTGAGAAAGAGGGTGACAGTGGAT
>ULSE01018176.1_pt1 | contig 20086 bp, 20 predicted proteins | sample 1956061 | NCBI WGS metagenome assembly ULSE01 (sample SAMEA4835700, study PRJEB28245) | human gut metagenome | biome: gut microbiome; material: fecal sample | place: Denmark | collected 2008 | reverse complement strand
AAACAATAATAAAAAGTCAACAATAAAAATGCCCCGAATTTTAAGGACTTTTCAGGGCATTTCATACATATGATCCTCTAACTCATTAATACGGCTTCCAGCCTACTCAAAAACCGTCCTCTGGCACCTTCCTGGTTTTTAAGGCTCTTTAACTTATCCGTGCTCTTCGCCGGGATCCATGCTTTATTGGTATTATAATAAAAATTCAGCTGCTTCCAGTACTTTTCCGGAAACAGGAACATATAGTAAAGGCATTTTCGCTCTTTCTTATCCATAGGGCGAACCCGTTCATAAGAGTCTAACATGGATATGCCAAGATCACAGTCCCAGCTATGTTTTTCCATTACTTTTCTCATAAGCCGGTACAGGTCTTCTGCCTGGACTCCCAGGTGCATGCGGTTATATTCAATAATCGCTGTGTAACCATTTCCCATAAGTACATGATGCTGGTCCAGGTCGCCGTGACAGAGATAGCCCTGATTTTCCCCGGATCCTTCCGGCGCCAGTTCCGCGGCTTCCAGCCTGTCAGTGATCCCGTTTTCTGGAAACAGGCTGTTCATCTGCCTTACGGCTTCTTTTGCCTGGTCAAAGAAATGATCAAAGCTGTCTATTACACAAAGTTCAAATTCTGTTTTTCCCCGTTTGCCCCGGATAAAATTCCTGGCACGCTTCATTTCCCTTACATGGCGTTCCTGCTCTTTTTCCAGGCTTTCTATACAGATCGACCCCATATTCCATTCTTCTCTTACAGGGATCTGACGCAGCTGGCCATGGAGCATGGCAAGCCGGGAAATCCCCTGACGGATCTCATAGCTGTCCCTGATATTACATTCCCTGTCAGAAAACCATTCTTTCATAATATAACCTGTTCCATCCCCGGCTTTGCTTAAAAGAGCTCCTTCCTGGTTACGTACATACTGATCTGCCCGGAGACTTCCCCTGGTATCCAGGCATTCCAATACCTGATCTTCAAATTCCAGTCTGCGCACAGTCCCCTTATATTCCCGCAAAAGCTTCAGTCCCTTATCGGTTTCACAGATCCAGGCGCCCCTGCCTTTTCGCACAGACAGGGTCTCCACTTCATATTGTTCTAAAACCTCCTGGTATCTTTCATTCATTTTAACCCTCCCACCAAGTTCAAACCTCTGACCACATTTACAGTTTTCCATGATCTTCACTTAAACTGTCTTTTACTGCTTTTACAGACTATGTAGACAAAGGCCTGATTATGCGGAAGTTTTTGCCCTTAAATGTTTACAGACACAAAAAGTCCCCCTGCAAACGCAGGAGGACAATTGGTTCATTTATTTCTGTTCCCAGCCATCTTTCCACTTCATGTGATGAAGCTGGCCTTCTAATGCCATTTTTTCAAAATCATTATGGCGCAGGGCCTCGTAAAGCACCACTGCCACGGAATTTGACAGGTTTAAGGAACGGATCTCGCCCCACATAGGGATGCGGACGCAGTGATCTTCATTTTCCACTAAGATCTCTTCCGGGATACCGGCGCTTTCTTTTCCAAACATAAGATAGCAGTCCGGCTCGTAGTCTACTTCTGAGTAGACTTTATGTGCCTTTGTGGTAGCAAAATACATTTTTCCCGGGGCATCCGGGTTCTTCTCCAGAAAATCCTGGTAATCGCTGTATACATGTACATCTAATTTATCCCAGTAATCCAGACCGGCTCTTTTTAAAGCTTTTTCATTTAACTTAAAGCCCAGAGGCTCGATCAGGTGGAGTCTGGTGTTGGTAGCCACACAGGTACGGCCGATATTTCCTGTATTAGAGGGCATTTCCGGCTCTAAAAGTACAACATTCATCATAATCTTATTCTGCCTTTCCATCATGGCGCTTTACAAAGCGCTCAATACGGCTTAACGCCTCTTTCAGGCTCTTTAAGGAGTACGCATAGGAAATACGTACAAAGCCTTCTCCACAGGCACCAAAGGCCGTTCCAGGAACTACAGCTACCTTTTCTTCCATCAGAAGCTTGGTAGCAAATTCCTCAGAAGTCATACCAAAACGGCTGATATTTGGGAATGTATAGAATGCGCCTAATGGCTCAAAGCAGTCGATTCCCATTTCACGGAATGCATTTAATAAAAATCTGCGGCGCTGGTCGTAGGACTCACGCATCATCTCTACATCCGGATCACCATTTTTCAGTGCGGAAACTGCTGCATACTGGCTGGTGGTAGGCGCGCACATAATAGCATACTGGTGGATCTTTAACATCTGCTTTAAGATCAGGTCTGGCGCTGCCGCATATCCAAGACGCCAGCCGGTCATAGCATAGGACTTGGAAAAACCGTTGATCAGGACGGTACGCTCTTTCATGCCTGGAAATGCTGCAATAGTAGCGTGTTTTCTCTGGTAAGTCAATTCAGAATAGATCTCGTCTGTTACTACAAACAGGTCTTTTTCAATGACGATCTTTGCGATCTCTTCCAGTTCATGTTTTTCCATAATAGCGCCGGTTGGGTTATTAGGGAATGGAAGGACCAGGATCTTAGTCTTGTCAGTGATCTTTTCCAGCAGCTTCTCAGGAGTCAGCTTAAACTGGTCTTTTTCCTCCAATTCAATGATCACCGGAACACCATCTGCCAGAGTAACACATGGAAGATAGGAAACATAACTTGGCTGTGGGATCAGTACTTCATCTCCCGGATTTAACATAGCACGCATGGCAACGTCGATGGCTTCACTTCCGCCCACTGTTACCATAATTTCTGTATCCGGATCATAGCTTACTTCAAAACGACGCTTTAAGTAATTACAGATCTCATCCTTTAACTGTTTTAAACCTGCATTGGAAGTATAGAAGGTACGGCCTTTTTCAAGGGAGTAGATGCCTTCTTCCCTGATATGCCAGGGAGTGTCAAAATCCGGCTCGCCTACACCTAAGGAAATAGCGCCTTCCATTTCATTTACAATATCAAAAAATTTACGGATCCCGGAGGGCGGGATACTTACGATTTTGTCAGATAAGGGGTTTCTCATGGTGTGATCAGCATCCTTTCATCCTGGACCGGCTCACTGATAATGGTGCCGTGGTCCTTATATTTTTTCAGTACAAAGTGGGTTGCTGTACTTAATACAGACTCCATAGGAGCTAATTTGTCAGATACAAACTGTGCTACCTGGCGCATGGTCTTTCCTTCGATAAATACGGTAAAGTCAAAAGATCCGCTCATCAGATATACAGCGTTTACTTCATTATACTGGTAGATGCGCTCTGCGATCTTGTCAAAGCCCATACCTCTCTGAGGAGTTACTTTTACTTCGATCAGGGCTACTACTTTTTCTTCACTGGTGTTATCCCAATTAATGAGAGTGTGGTATCCGCAGATAATGTGCTCTTTTTCCATCTCGGCGATCTCGTTGGCCACTGCGATCTCACTTTCACCAAGTAATACCGCCAGGTCTTTGATATCGATCCTGCTGTTCTTTTCGATCACCGCCAGAATTTTTTCCCTCATGATAACTTCCTCCAATATTAAAATCATATATTCTTATATGGTATTGCCGTCAATACGGCTCAGTTCATCGGCTCTTGGCCGCTCTAAATATCCGGCTGTTTCCTCTCCGTGGCGTATAACACGGGCAATTCCCTTTTCTGCGCTGCCGATCACTGCTGCAGGGATCCCCTGTGCGCTGAGGCTTCGCACCATCTGGCCGCCTCTGTCACAGGCTAAGATCACGCAGTTTTCACTGAAAAGACGGTAAGGATTGACCTCAAAGATCTCACATACTTCCACTACTGCCTGTTTCATAGGGATCATGCGCAGATCAATGTCTACGCCTACGTTATAAATACCGGATAAATTCCATACTGCCGTGAGAATACCGCCTTCTCCTGCGTATTCCCAGGCTGTAACCGGACAATTTTTCTGCTTTAATTCATTTTCAAGCCACTCTTTTACGTTGTAGCTGTCTTTTTCTTCCAGACATCTAAGGAAAGAAGGCGCAAAATGCCCTTCCAGTTTTTCCCTTTTTTTCTGGAAGATCTGTCTGGTTCCGGCAAGACCGGCAAAACCAGCCACTACCAGATCCTGACCTGGCTTTATAAAGCCATCTCTTTTTTCAAATCCGCCCGGACCCTGTCCTGCTGTTCTCATGGATTTTCCTCCTGTGCGGGACTGGCCGGGCTTTCCGCACCAGCATTATCCCCCGCGGGCTGCGCTGCAGTGGTGGGAACAACTCCCGGTCCGCCATTTTCTCCTGTAACTGCTTTATGTTCCGCCTCTGTCTGAGCCGGTTCTGTCTGGGCAGTTTCAGGTGTATGATTTTCTGCTGTTTCAGGTGTAGTGGCAGGTGCTGTCTGCTCTGGTACCGGTGCAGGTGCCGCATGGGCCGGTCCTACACGGTAAATGGCTTTGGAAGCATTGTAAGTATCCTCATTTAAAAGGGTACGCTCCTGTTCCACTCCGTCTACGGTCACTACCTTCCAGAGTCTGGACTTATATCCGGTATGGGCAGACTGTACTTTCACCTTTGCACCTGGTGCAAGGCTCTTATCCGTGATCATCTGCGGCTCTCCTGGATTAGTCGTGCCTATGGTCTCTGAAACATATTCTACCTGTCTGTTAGAAGGTCTGGTCTCTTTTCCGTAGAGAGTAAAAGTCAGCTTCTTTCCAGATGTATATCCTTCGATATATACAGGTGTGCTGTAATTATTCTTAATTTTAATATCTTTATAAGTGCCTGCAATGGCTGCATCCATAGAAGGCTTTACATAAGTTACGATCATGGAATGGTTCTGTCTCTGAACGATCTCCATTTCCGCCTGCAGTGCCGCATCATACAGTGTAGTAGCGATCTGGCAGACACCACCGCCGATACTGTCTACTACCTGACCATTTTCATAGGCTGCCCCTGTCTTGTAGCCATTTTCAAGAGTAAACGGCTGAAGGCATTCGTAACCGGAGATCACCTCTCCCGGCATAAGCACACGGCCGTTGATCTTTCCCGCACCAACTGCAAGGTTGGTGGAACGTGCCGCGCCGCTGCTGGAAAAGTCAGTGGTACAGGTTCCTAAAACATCTTCTATGGTCTTAAGATCATCGGAAGTAATAGCTGGCTGCTCTTCTATGATCACTGCCTGGACAGAGATCTCACCATTAGAGTCTTTTAATCCCTCAAAAGCTGTATCTAAAGCGGAAGCCGTGGCATCTGCATCCACGACTTTTCCTAAAACAGACTCTGTGATCACAAATGCGCCGTTTTCTCTGCGGATAGACGCATCCTGAGGCTGTGCCAGTACTCCGTCGCAATGGGTATCTACAAAATCTCTTATCTTATCCGGATCGGCTGCTGTCTTGATGGAAACATCCACTGGTGCCTTTTCCAGATCCTTTTTGTTCATATACTGACGGATCAGGCTTCCGCCTACATAGCTTTTTAGCTCTTTTTCAGCTTCATCCTGATTGCTCCAGTGAAAGCCCAGCTCTCCGGCTGTAGTCTCTGCCTTTTTGTCCTCAATGGTTAAGGCAACGGATATACCCGCCTGATCTTTCACTTTTTCTTCTGCTGTATGCAGGGCATCTTCCCAGGTTTTTCCAGCCAGACTTTCCCCGTCTGCGCTGATACCTTCAGGAAATACCGGTGCCGCCCATGCACTCATGGGAAGCACCCATAAAGCCCCGGCAGCCAGTGCTGCAAAAAGGCCTGCTTTTAATGTCCTGTTTCCCATAAATTCTCCTAATCTTTTACCGTTTTAATCAGTGCTGCATTTAAGCAGCATTTAATTAATACATCAGTGCGCTCAGTGCCATTGGTACGATCATGGCAAGTACCAGAATTACAACGATAACAGTAGAAATGATCTTCTTTACTTTAGGGTCTCTCATATTTAACATTTTATCACCTCATTTATTCTGTGGCTTCACCCGTCCGTACTGGAGGATGATCTTGTCGATCAGTCTGGAAGCGTCGCTCCGGCTTATATCGTCTAACTGCACAGTTATGTCTATTCTATGACATTTTAATAAATCCTGCAAGTATTCTTTTTGCCTTTTCGTTGCCGGTTGCTGCCGCTTCATCCGGCAGTTTAAAGGGGTTGTCACAAAGAGTTCCGGCTGTTCTTCTCCATGAAGGGCAACCAGCTTCTGATACAGGAAATGGGCGGATAATGCATCGGCCTCTGCCCGGTGCGCCAGGGGTTGTTCGATCTTATAATAGGTACAGGCATTTCCCAGATTTTTCTTTTCCTGCTCCGGCATTAGTTTCCGGCACACTTTCAGTGTATCCACTGCCTCACATTCAAATTCCATTTTCTGGTTCACTGCAGCCTGCTTTAAGAAACTGTAGTCAAAGCGGATGTTGTGGCCTAAAAGAGGCAGGTTTCCGATAAATTCCAGCACTTCCCCTATAATATCCTCGATTACAGGAGCATCTTTTAACATGTCATCGGTAATGCCTGTTAATTCCACGACCCTTTCTGTCAGCGGCCGTTTTGGATTTACCAGAGTTACGAAACGGCCTGTGATCTGTCCATGCTCTACTTTTAGAGCTGCGATCTCCGTTATTTTTTCTTTTTTCGGCTCCAGACCTGTGGTTTCTAAGTCCAGGGCAATGTATGAGTCAGTCATTTCGACGTATTCCTTTCTATTATGTCAGAAGTTTTGTGATTTTACATTTTCCTGTTTAATCTATTTTTTCTGTTTCTTTGAAAACTGCCGGCACTTCACAGGCGGGACACCACTGTTTTAAAAAGCAGTTCCCACAGTCCGGTTTCCTGGCTGTACAGATGGTCCGTCCCAGTGTGATGATATGGATATTCCAGAGGATCCAGTGATCTTCTGGCAGCACCTTCATAAGGTCCGCTTCGATCTTTTCCGGCTCTGTTTCTTTTGTAAGGCCCAACTTCTTGGAAATACGCTTTACATGGGTATCTACTACAATACTTGGCACATGGTAAATATTTCCCCGGATCACGTTGGCTGTTTTCCGGCCTACACCTGCCAGTGTAAGAAGATCCTCCAGTTTTTCCGGCACAATGCCCCTATATTCTTCCACCAGCCGTTTCGCACACTGGATAATGTTTTTGGCTTTCATATGATAAAATCCAATGGAATGGATGTCCTGTTCCAGTTCTTTTAGATCAGCCGCTGCAAAATCTTCCAGGGTCGGATATTTCTTAAAAAGATCGGCTGTTACAATATTCACTCTTGCATCTGTACACTGGGCGCTTAAGATCACCGCAATGAGAAGCTGCCATGGTGTCTCGTAGTTTAAATAGCAGATGAAGTCAGTGCCATATTCTTTGTCTAAGGCTGATAATATATAAACGATCCGTTCTTTTAATTTTGCTGTCATTTTGATCATATCTTTTTTATCCTTTAATTCTACTTTTCTTTCACTTTTATTCCGCTTCAGTTTTATTTCCTGTTTTGCATTTTACAATTCCATTTCCTGTGTCTATAATAAAGGAAAATGTGGAAAAGGTAAATGTTCTCTCGGAGTTTTTCTGTGCCTGATTTTGTGAGAAGATTTTTTGTCAGTTGTTCCCAAATTTCTGAGGCGTACGCGGTGCGTACGTTGAGGAAATTCGGGGGGCGACTGCCGGAAAATCGGCCGCAAAAGCAGGTGCATGAAAGACTCTGAGAGGACATATAATGTTTGAGAGGATAAAAGAGGATAAAACATGCAGTCAAAGAAAGATTTATACCAGATCGGCGAAGTGGCCCGTCTGTTTCATTTAAGTATCAGCCTTCTGCGCCACTATGACAAGACGGGGCTGGTAACGCCGGAGTATACGGACCCGGACACCGGATACCGGTATTACAGCATCCGTCAGTTTGAATGTTTAAATACAATACGCTACCTGAGGGTCTTGGACATGCCACTGGAAGAAATCGGGGATTTTCTCCACAACAGGGATACCGGGCGGATCCAGGAGCTTTTGTCGAAGCAGCTGGTGCAGGTGCATAAAAAGCAGCAGGAGCTGGCTGTGATGGAACATCAGATAAAAAACCGTTTAAACCAGATCCAGGGGGCTCTTTCCGCCCATCCGGGGGAGATTTTTTTAGAAAAGAAGCCGCCTCTTAAGCTGGCCTGCATGAAAAAGCAGCTGAATCCGGAAAATTATCTGGATCTGGAGTATTCTATCCGGGAAATGGAACAGGGAAACAGCCCCGCTTCTATTTTCCTTGGAAAAGTAGGAGTAGGGCTGTTTTATGAGTCTTTAAAGGCACATCGCTTTAAACCTTATGATTTTGTTTTTATCATTCTGGAAGAGGATGATCCTATCAAAGGGCAGGTCATTCACATCCCGGAAAGCACCTGGGCCATTGTCCGTTTTCATGGAAGCCATGAACAGGCGCCTGGATTTTATGAAAAGCTTCTGGCCTATTTTAAGGACGAGGGATTTGCCCCTGAAAGCTTTGCACTGGAAATGACCCTCATCGACTACGGACTCACCCATGACCAGTCCCAGTTTATCACAGAGATACAAATTCCCTTAAACCCGGACTGTCCGGGCATTATAGCTTAATGGATCCCGCTTTTTGTAGTCAAACAGCAGATAGGTTCCATCTCTTAATGGCTCTAAATGGGCCATTTTGGCCATCTGTCTGGAGTCGTAGCCTTCATAGCCAGACAGATGCTCCGGAGTTTTCTCTTCTTTCTGGAAAAATTCACGGACAAAGTCTTTGGAACTGCTTAAATCTCTTGCAAAGGTTGGGCGGCTCTTTACATTTTCACGAAGATACAGGTCGGTCATTAGCAGGTCACGGTATAATTCTAATTTTTCAGAAATGTTAACATTTTCTGCCATTGCCTGAGTTTCACATTTTCCATTTTTTTCCAATCTCTCCTGTATTATCTTCCAGAGGATCTCATATCTGGCAATGCGGCTGTGGCTGATACCAAACAAATGATTTTTGTTGTAATAACCTGCCATAAAGGAAAACATTTCATAAGGAGTATCAAATTCCTTTTCCAGTTCTTTTAAAGTACAGGTAAACTGACGGCTGTTGTAATGAACTTCCGTCATTTCTTCGATATCTTTTAATTCCAGCACGTCCCCATAGGAAAGCCATTTGGTACACAGCACCTCATAAGGCGGCGCGGCACTGTAAAGCAGGTCACAGTCCGGGATCAGTTCTTCCATATAAGAGCCTTTTAATACCTTTAAAAAGCCTAACTGCAGCTGCTCCGGCTCCATTTCATATACATCATTAAAGGACTTTTTAAAGCTTTCCAGATCTTCCCATGGAAGTCCTGCGATCAGATCCAGATGCTGGTGGATGTTGTGCCAGCTGTTGATGGTTTCTGTGATCTCACGTATCTCTTCGATGTCGGTTTTGCGCCGGATGGCTTCCAATGTTTTCTCATTGGTAGACTGAACGCCGATCTCCAGCTGCACCAGTCCCGGGCGCATGGTGGAAAGCAGATCCAGCTCGTCCTTATCTAACAAATCCGCTGCAATCTCAAAATGGAAATTGGTAACGCCGTTATCATGGTCCCTGATATACTGCCAGATAGCCATTGCATAGGACTTTTTACAGTTAAAGGTTCTGTCTACGAATTTTACCTGGGGCACTTTCGCCTGAAGGAACCACTCCAGTTCCGGCAGTACCAGATCCAGGCTGCGAAAACGCAGTTTCTTATCAATGGAAGACAGACAGTAGGCACAGGAAAAAGGACATCCTCTGCTGCTTTCGTAGTAGATAATGCGGTGTTCCAGTTCTTTCATATCCATAAAAGCATAGGGAAATGGGATCTGGCTCATGTCCATTACCTGGCGAAAACCTGTATTTGTAAATGTGCCATCAGCATTTCGCACCATAAGACCGGGAACCTGTTTTAAATCTTCTCCTTCAAGGAGTGCCTTTAGAAAATGGGCGAAGGTGATCTCTCCTTCCCCCATCATAACAAGGTCCACTGCCGGTTCTTCTTTCAAAAAGGCTTCCCCATGATAGGAAACTTCCGGGCCTCCTGCCCATATTTTCACATCTGGAAGCACCTTTTTTATGTCAGCCAGTATCATTTTCACATAGGAAATGTTCCAGATATAACAGGAAAATCCAATGACATCCGGCTTACGCTTATAAATATCCTGAAGGATCTGCTCCATCTGGTGGTTAATGGTGTATTCTGCCAGAGAGATCTCTGCCTGCTCTGCCAGTCCCCATTCTTTTAACATCTTTTCCCCATAAGTCTTCAGGCTGTAGATACCCAGATTGGAGTGGATATATTTTGCATTGATCGCGGCTAAAAGAACCTTCATTTTACACCTCGATCTCGATCTTGCGGCCTGTAGGCTGATACTGATAATAACGGACTCCTGCTGCATTTAACATGCGCTTGGATGCTTTTACAGCTGGTGTATGAGCATATTTATCCCCACCGTAGATAATGGTCTTAATACCCGCCTGGATAATGGCCTTGGCGCACTCATTACACGGGAAAAGAGTTACATACAATTTGCTCCCTTCCAGACTTCCTCCTCTGTAATTTAAAATGGCATTTAACTCACTGTGGGTGGAATAGAAATATTTTGCATTGTACGGATCGTCCAGTTCATGTTCCTTGCCCCATGGAAATTCATCATCGGAGCAGCCCTTTGGGAAGCCATTGTAGCCCATGGAAAGGATCTTGTTGTCCTGGCTTACGATACATGCCCCCACCTGGGTGCTTGGGTCTTTGGAACGTCTGCCGGAAAGAGTAGCAACTCCCATAAAATATTCATCCCATGTAATATAATCAACACGTTTATCTGACATTGTATTTCTCCTTCTTGCATCAATTTCAACTATGATACCGGATTGCTGCGTGCTTCGCACTCTCGCAATTCTTAAAAATATTTATAATTATCATATAATAGACGACCTTAAAATGCAAGAAGGAGCAGCCGGATCAGCTGCTCCTGTGTATAGAATTACTGCTATTCCTGCATTACACTGCAGGTAATGTAACGACCGCTATTTATGCCTTGGCCACATTCTTGGTCACGATCACGTCTGCATCCAGACCTACTATTCCCTTGATCACAACGGTACCTGCTTTCACAGGCGCTTTCAGGCGGCATTTTTTGATCTCATCCATTGCATCGAAAATACGCGCCTTGGGGATCGGGGCAGTAAGGCGTACACTGGCAAGAGGCAGTTCTCCTCCTTCTACCAGTACGGAGGTTGCAATGTTTCTCTTCGGATCTGTCAGCTCCTGTTTTACATACTCTGCTCCTCTTTTGCAGGTGGCGCCCTCTAATGAACGGATCACTACGGACTGATCTGCCTGTATCTCATAATCTGCGCTTATTTCACAGCCATTTGGACAAATGATGCATGTAAATTCTCTTGTCATTCTACCTTCACCTCCAGATCTCCTTTATTTTCCAGTTTTTCTGCTTTTAAATCTATATGGATCATCTCTGCCGGAAGGGCTTTTTTCATCTTTTTGCGTGCAATTTCTTTTCCATTCTGGCTTACAACTAAAGCACAATCCTTAAATGGCCGGTTCACACGCAGGGACAGACAACAGTCTTCTGTTCCGGAGATCCTCTGTGGAACCGTATGATTGATATTTTTATCAGTCTTTACCTGGATCTCACATGCAGGCAGTTTTCCCTCTTTGATATACCGGGCTGCGGAGTCTGCCAGCTTTTCTGCTTCCATGGATACAAAATCCACCAGATCGTGCACATGAAGGACATTTCCTGCTGCGAAAATTCCCGGCCGGTCCGTCTGGAAATATTCATCTACTGTAGCGCCTTTTGTCCTTGCATCCAGTGTTACTCCTGCATCCAGGGAAAGCTCATTTTCCGGGATCAGACCAACAGATAAGATCAGTGTATCACAGCTGTATTCCTCTTCCGTTCCCGGGATTGGCCTCATATGTTCATCTACTTTTGAAACAGTTACGCCGGTCAGACGCTTATCTCCGTGGATCTCTGTCACTGTATGGCTTAAATACAATGGGATATTGTAATCATTTAAGCACTGCTCAATATTCCTTGGAAGGCCGCTTGGATATGGCTGGATCTCAAAAACTGCCTTTACATGGGCACCTTCCAAGGTCAGTCTGCGGGCCATGATCATTCCAATATCACCGGAACCTAAGATCACCACTTCTTTTGCAGGCATACGGTTATAAAGGTTCATATATGCCTGGGCAACTCCTGCTGTAAACACGCCAGTTGGCCGCTCTCCCGGTATGCCAAGTGCCCCTCTGGTGCGCTCCCGACATCCCATTGCAAGGATCACAGCTTTGGCTTTCCACTGTTTCAGACCATCAGGAGTGGCTACTGTGATCACTTTATCCTCTGAAATCTCCAGAACAGTTGCATCAGTAAGATAACGGATCTTCTTTTCGTTTGCCAGGTCAATGAATTTCTGGGCATATTCCGGTCCGCTGAGTGTAGTTTTAAAACGGGCCAGTCCAAAACCATCATGGATACACTGACGTAAAATGCCGCCTAACTGTTTTTCACGTTCCAGGATCAGAATATCTGTGATCCCGTTTTCATACAGGCGTACAGCCGCTGCCAGACCTGCCGGGCCGCCGCCTACGATCACTGCATCTGCCTGTTCTATTTCCCACATTTCTGTTTTATGTTCCATGTTCACAGTCACACCTCCCGTACCTTTCCAAATAAGACATTAGAACCTTCCCGCTCATACTGCACTTCTGTCTCTTTTTTGCCAAGTTCCTGTTCGATCAGCCGTTCAATACGCATCTGGCAGTAACCGCCCTGACACCGTCCCATCATGGATCGGGTCCTGTATTTCACACCTGTCATAGTATCTACGCCTAATGGATTGTGAATTGCCTGAAGGATCTCTGCTTTTGTTACCTTTTCGCAGCGGCAGATCACTTCGCCGTAATCCGGGTTCTCTTTGATCAGTTCTGCCTGCTCTTCTTTGGTGCACTGGGCGAAATGGCGGATTCCTTTTCTCATCGGGTTGAATTCTGGATTTTCCTCTAATGTTTCTCTTTCTTTCATCAGTTCAATGGCATATCTGGCAATAGGCACTGCTGCTGTCAGTCCCGGTGACTCGATACCTACCAGATTTAAGGCACGAGGCGCGATCTCATCTTTGATCTCGATCTTAAAGTCCTGGATCACACCCTTTTCATCTACCCATTTTGGCAGGATGCCGGAATAGTTGCGGATATAATCTGCCTTATGGATACACGGCCACAGGTCAGAAGCACTTTCTGCCAGATAATCCATATTTTTCTGAGGCACACCGTAATAAGTAAAATCTGTTACCATATCTGCGTTAGGGCCGATGATCACATTTCCGTCTGTGGTATTTGTCACATGAATTCCCATATAGGTGTTGCTTGGAACCGGATAAACAGGCATAGGAAGAAGCGGTCCGGTGCGCTTATCCAGGATAATATAATCTCCCTTGGAACCGATGATGCGGTAGCCGGTGATCCCCAGCATATCAGAGATCTTGCCGCAGCCAAGGCCTGCGCAGTTTACTACCCAGCGGGTCTTAAAGTTTCCCTTGGTTGTGGTTATTTCATAAGTATCATCATCTTCTCTCCGGATTGCAGTCACTTCACAGCCAAAATGATACTCCACACCGTTTGCATGGGCATTTTCTGCCAGGGCAATGGTATAGCCAAAGGGATCTACGATACCGCTGTTATGGGAAAACATGGCAAATTTTCCTACTACTGCAGGAACCAGCTCATGAAGGCGTTTTTCATCGATCAGCTCCAGGTTAGTAGCTCCGTTGTCTTTTCCCTGCTCCATGGTACGCTTTAAGGTCTCCATATCTTCCTCGGTATTTCCTACCAGCACCTTACCGCAGCGGATAAAATGGAAATCCAGCTCTTTTGCCAGATCTCCCATCATCTTATTTCCTTCTACACAAAGTTTTGCCTTTAAGCTTCCTCTGTCATAGGCGAAACCACCGTGGACAACACCGGAATTTCGACCGCTGGTCTCATTGCATACGTCCAGATTTTTCTCCAGCACACCGATCTTTAAACGGTACCGGGACATTTCTCTGGCCATGGCACTTCCCACTACGCCACCACCGATGATCAGAACATCATACATCTCCTTCATTTTCCTGCCTCCTGTGTTCAGCATTTTATTTTGCTTTAAATTCATCCCATGAATATATTTTATATTTATCATATATGACAATATAAGTCAATGTATTTCTGATTTTCTTTGTAAATTTATAGGATAAATTCAACCTATAGTCAACAAATGGATCTCTGATACGTTCTCAGTATATATTGCAGCAAAAAAGCAGCCATTACCCATTTTTGAGTAAGGCTGCTTCTTGCTGATATTTTCGCTGAATTTTACTCTTAAAGATAAATTTGGCAGATCACAGATATTATTCTGTAACCAGAGCTGCTGCTACATCTTTGCCCTTTGCACCGTCTTTGATGATGAACAGTTCGTTGGTATCAAAACCAGCGTCCTTCATAACAGCGATCGCGGTCTTTGCACACTTGTTACCGCTGTAGCAGAGAATGTATACAGGCTTGGAAGAATCCATGGTCTGTGCCAGTTCGTACATTGCCTTCTGTGCATCTGCGCTCTCAAAATCTTTTAATCCGCACTGCAGGGATCCCTTTAAATGTCCCTGTGCATAGGTGTCATCATCACGTACATCTAAGAACTGAACGTCATCGCTGCCTACTGCTGCAACTGCGTCTTTGCCATCTACATACTGCCAGTCAATGTCTTCTTCTGTACGGTTTCCGCCGAAAGTTACCTCTGCTGCAGCCTCAGACTCTTCTGCCTTTGCCTCTGCTGCTGTGGTTTCAGCTGCTGTAGTCTCAGCTGCAGTTGTTGCTGCTGTGGTCTGTGTAGATGCAGAATTGCCACATCCGGTTGACATAACGACTGCTGCCGCTGCTGCTAAAAATAAAACTCTCCACTGTTTCTTCATAATAAAGTTCCTCCTTGTGAATAAAAAAATATATTTATTTATAGTTTAAAACCGGTTCCAGATGTTCTCGATCCGGCTTAAAAACTCATCAGAAAGATATGCTTCCAGCTTATCAAAGGTGGACTGGTTGAATATCTCTTTATCCGGCTGCTGATACTGTACCCATGCCATAGCGCACCAGGTGATGCCCCGCAGGCAGGTGACCGGAATATAAATATAGGTCCGCTCCTTTAAGCCTGTAGTATCAAAACGGCCGTTTACTTTTTCTATATATGTATCTAAAAAGGCATCTATCCGATCCTGATCCAGGATCACATCTGTTTTCCAGAAGGTAGTCGTAGGCGCCAGAAAATGTCCCAGATCCTGGGCGGGATCTCCATACAATGGCTTTTCCCAGTCTACCAGATATGCTTTTTTTTCATTGTCTTTTATGCAGTCACCCGTTTTTTCACCAACACTATTCTCATTGATCCTTCTGCCATCAACATTCCTGTCATTAACAAGAAAATTGGTAGAATTTAACTCTGTGTTGATACAGCAGTGATAGGGAATATCCGTTTCTAAATTTTCCACTGCCTTCCAGCCCTGGTCTAACAGGCTGCGTATCCTGCGTTTTTTCTGCTCATCCCCCAATTCTGACTCCATATAGGTCTTTACCATGGCTTCACACTCTTCCAGTATGGCTTTTAAAGGTTCTTTTGGCTGGATCAGCGAATGGGTTTCCGGCATTTTTACACTGTGTATATCTGCCAGACAGCCTGCGGCAGAAAACAGTTCTGTTTTATAATCCAGACTATGTCCTGGCAGAAATTCCATGACCATAACACCATAGGGAAGATTTTTGCAGCTTCCGTCTGCATAAATAGCTTTTGGCGTACGCCCGGAGTTTTCCAACAGCTTCAATGCCCTGTATTCATATAGGATCTGGTCTTTTAAATGCATCTGGCTGCCAAAATTGATCCGCAGCACCAGCTTCTGTCCCGTTATGGGATGAGTAAAGGTATAATTGCGGTTGTATTCTCCCTGGGCAAGCATGGTATAGGTTTCTGTCACTTGTCCAGACAGCCCCAGGCTTTCCCGGTACTCTTTTGTTTGAATGTATTCTTTTAATCCTTTCGTCCGTTCCATGACCTGCGGCTCACCTACCTTACATCCCGGTATAACCGGTCGATCTTTTCTATTGGAACATGATCCCGGTACATTTTTCTTAACCGGTTCATTTTCCACATTAATTTTAATTTGGGTATCGTACCTTTTGGGAAGCGGCGATCCGATGTATAGATCCGCTTTTTCGCCATTCCCAGCCGGACTCCCATTTCTTTTAATGTCAATGAAAACTGGTAATCTTCCATAACCGGGATCACCGGAAATTTTCCTGCCTGTAAAAACAGCTTCCTGTCAATAAAGATCCCCTGATCCCCAAACATCACCTTCCGATCCTTGATCCTGTGATTGGAAATGACCCGGCAGGTAAACATAAAGAAATTCCCGGAATGAAAGGCGATCCCAAAACAGCCTGCGCTGTGGTCTTTCATCACCCGGCGGATCTCTTCTAATGGTCTTGGGGGCAGTTCACTATCACAGTGAAGGAAAAACAGGATATCTCCATGGCTTTCCTCTGCTCCCAGATTCATCTGATTGGCCCGCCCTTTTTCAGAACGGAGCAGTTTAAAATCCGGTCCGATCATTTCCGGCGTCCCGTCTGTGCTTCCTCCGTCTACAAAAAGGATCTCACAGCGGGAGCGGTAGGGATACAGCTGCTTTTTCATAGCTTCTATGGTCTTTGCCTCGTTATAGACCGGGATGATCACAGATATTTTTACATTTGCTGCCAGATACCGGCCTGTATGGCTGTTCTGAAGTCTCCTGTCCTGACGCATCCGCTGTCTGTAACATTGAAGGTCCTCCGGCGTATCCATATCCTGATGTTTCGTTGTAAATCCAACATTTATTCCTGCATCTGAAAGTTCTTTTAAAGTATCTTCAAACACATGGCTGTGACCATATTGCTTTAAGCCAAAGGCCTCAGGTATGGGCCGCTTCATACCAACCAGATAATAGCCGCCGTCTGCCGTTCTTCCAAAAACAGCGTCTTTTTCTTTCAATACCTGAAAAGCCTTTTCCAGATCCGGGCTGCTGACTTCTGGAATATCTGTCCCCATAAGAAGGCAAACGTCATATCCCAGCCCCAGAACATATTCCAGACTGTGATACATCCTCTGCCCCAGGGACTCTCCTGCCTGTGGAAAATATTCTTTCTGCTTCCCAAGGATATCCTTAAGTTCCTTCACATCCCCGTCTTCGGCTGCATAGCACACAAAACAATCTGCTTTTACTTTTCTGCACTGTTCACTGATATCTTTCAGAAAACAGGTATGAAGCTTTGCGCACTGCTTTGGTGAAAAATAGGGCATCAACCGGGTTTTTGTCTTTCCCGGTACCGGAATCCTTGTAAAAAGGATCAGCGCCTGTTTCATTTACACCAGCTCCTCTAAAATAGACAGCACATCCAGAACAATCTGCGGACAGAGATCAAACATAAGGCCTTTTTCCAGCACCTTATCCATTTCCCCCGGTTTTGAAATATCATGTCCCAGGATCTCACGGCACATATCGGAAGGATATTTTTCCAGAAAACGCTTCTTAAATTCAGCCACTTTTCCTGCCATGATGCCTTTCTGATCACCATCATTTTCCTCGCTGTGTCCAAATGCCATTCCAAGGACCATTAACGCGCCGGTCACAGCGCCGCAGGTCTCCCCGCACATCATTCCGCCTCCGAAACAGGCTGACATTTTCCTTGCCTGTTCTTTGGTCATTCCCATTTTTTCTGCACATGCGCCGGTCACTACCTGAGAACAGTCAATACCGGCCATAAACAACTGACAGACTTCTTCTTTTGTCATGTTCTTATCCTCTTTTCTTTTTCATATGTTCCATATAAATACTGCGCATCATAAAGATCAGCGCTGACAGGGCAAAGATAATGAGAAGCCCTGTAACAAATAACTTTGCTCCGCCGGTCAACATGCCGCCTACATAAGAATAAACAATGGTTGCAGGCAGCTGTCCAATTCCCGTTGCAATAAAGAAGGAGGAAAAGGACATAGATGTAAGTCCTGCTGCGTAGCTTACAATATCAAAAGATACAAAAGGCAGCAGACGGCAGATCAGGATCGTATTTTTTCCGTATTTTTCAAAAAATGTATCGATCTGTGCCAGACCGGAACGGCTGGTCAGCTTTTCAGCCACATCACGACCTAAGATTCTTGCAATGTAGAAACAGATTGCTGCGCCTGCCATAGCACTGGACCAGGATAAAATAGCTCCCTTCCACCAGCCAAATAAGTTTGCATTGGCAAAGGTAATAAGAAATGCAGGCAATGGCGCGATAATGGACTGCAGGATCATTAACAGAAAAGATAATGCCGCTGCATAGGCTCCATAGGACGCTACAAAATCGCGAAGCACGGTAAAATCACCGGTTGCAAACATGGCAAAAACACAATTCATGCCCTGGTGTACGGACGGTACTGCCATGTATACAGCTATAGCTGCTACCACGCAAACGATCAGGATCACCTTTTCGATCCATTTATTTTTATTCTTCTTCATACTTTCTCCCTCTTCTATCTTCCTGCACGAACCCGGTTCCACAGAGAATGCCTTACATCCGGCACTTCTTCTCTTCCAAGGATCTGTACCAGCAGATGTTTTATATTTTTTCCGCCGGCTCTTGTGAGATTTCCGGCACAGGAGGCACAATACACGCTTGTATTCTGTATACTGCCTGCTGATTTTGCCATCTGAGCTGCAAGTTCCGGTTCTTTCAATGCTGCGCAGCCTCCAAGACCACAGCAGTTTGCACTTGAAAGGATCTTCGGTTCTGCTGTCAGAAATGGCCGGATCTGTTTTAAAAGTTCTCTCTTTTCACGGTCCGGACATGGAAGGAAAATATTCTGCTCTTCCATGATCCTGTTTCCCAGCCCCAGTTCCTGTAATTTTTCATAAATGCTGATCACCGGAACAGAAAGTTTGTCTTTCAAAAAAGCATAACAGTTTGGACAGACCATAACCACTTCTCTTACCCCCGCTTCCAGGAGCTTTTTATTTAAGCGTTCCAGGATCACTGTTTCTTTTTCTTCCAGTCCCAGCTCCGCTATCGGCTTCCCACAGCAGTCAAATACAGAAAATGCATCTGCTTTTTCTGCCAGCAGTTTCCCCAGATAACGGGTAGTCTCCGGATAAAAAGAAGGAAAGTTACAGCCGAAAAACAATGCTGTTTTTCCCGTTCCTGTGTATCTGCGGAATTTATAATCTTCTTTCTCCCACAGGAGCATCCCATAACCCTTTTCAGGTATCCTGCCGCCTGCTTCTTTTACCCGGTGTCTTCGGATTTGGAGTACTATTTCCCGTCCATCAATCCCCTGGGGACAGACTTTGGAACATTTTCCACAGAGGAAACAGTGATATGCCATCTTGGAAAGTTTTTCTGTATCTCCGATGGTTAGGTCATATTTCTTTAAAAACTCACAGTTTTCTGTGCATACGCCGCAGTGGGTACAGCCTGTGACCGACTCTTTCATCACATCTCATCTCCATTTTTCAGATCCGTTTTTTCCTGTTCTGCAAGGACTTTTTTCTTTAACAGGACACCTGCTGTTGTTACTGCCACCGCTAATATAGCGGCCCCAAGGAAACAGGCTTTTCTTATACTTGGATCTGCCAGACCTGCTGTTCCAAATGTATACATGGCAGTTCCCGGAAGCATAAAAAGAAAAGTTCCAACCGCATAGGTTTTAAGTGGCATGTCTGTTACCCCATAGGCAAAGTTTTGCAGATTATAGGGAAACAAAGGAACCAGCCGGGTGATCATCAGGATCCAGATCTGTTTTTTCCCTGTTTCATCAAACAGTAAGCGGCGCAGATATGGATTTTTTCTGGCAGCTGCCCCTACTGTATCTTTCAGAAAATATCTGCCTAAGAGAAAAGCTGCAACTGCTCCCAAAGTAGCTGCAACTGTACAGCAGATCGTCCCCAACACCGGACCAAACAGCAGTCCCGCAAGGATTGCAAAACTGATCCCCGGCAAAGCGAAAGCTACACTTCCCACTGCGGTAACCACCAGATATATGAAAATGGCAGCAGGCAGATTTTCTACTGTTATATGCTGTAATGCCTGGGTAAGATCCCCATTTAACAGCCGCCCGGACCAG
>ULSE01012759.1_pt1 | contig 20216 bp, 24 predicted proteins | sample 1956061 | NCBI WGS metagenome assembly ULSE01 (sample SAMEA4835700, study PRJEB28245) | human gut metagenome | biome: gut microbiome; material: fecal sample | place: Denmark | collected 2008 | reverse complement strand
TCTGTGCATCAAGTTTTTCTTGCTGTCATACGACGTTTTTTTAAAGCAAATTTCAAAAAATCTATAGTGTTGAGTTATGACATCAAGAGCCTGTAATCAAGCCGATTACAGGCTCTTTCCTTTTTCCGAAACGGGCAATTCCGTGCTCTTTCACTTTTTCGGAGAGAAAATCATCCGTTCTCCCCAACATCAATCGATCCCCACCGGCTTTCGAAGTCGCCGCCCTCCGGTAGCGCAAGCCCTGTCTCCATCGCCTGTGCCGAGGTGATCTTGGACTTGTAATCCAAGTGGGCGTAGATGTTCGCCGTGGTGGTGAAGTCGCTGTGACCCAACCACTCCTGAATGTGTTTGAGAGGCACGCCGTTGGCCAGCAGCAAGCTGGCACAGCTATGCCGCAGATCGTGAAAGCGCATCCGGCGCAGGCCGTGGTCCTCCAAGAATTTTGGGAATGCCGAGGTCAAATAATTGGCCCGCATCCGCTCACCCAGCTCGTCCACAAACACAAAGCCATCATACTCGTGATTGTAACAATTGCCGCAGACCTGCTTGTTCAGCTCCTGCGCCTCTTTCACCTGCAAAAAGTATTCCCGGAAACTGCCGATGAGCGGCAGGGTACGCAGACTGGACTTGGTCTTGGCAGACTGCTGTTCAATTTCCGTCTGCTTGCCATCAAGAGTAATCGTCGTAACGGTTCGTATGACCGAAATCGTTCCACGCTCAAAGTCGATGGCGTCCCACTTCAGTCCCAACACTTCACCCCGACGGAATCCGTAAAAAGCGGCCACCAGCACCGGCAGCTCCAGCTTGGTGCCCCGGAGAACTTCAAACATCTTCTGCATCTCCTCTGCCGAAAGGAAAACTGGCTGAAAGCTGTTTTTCTTTGGCCTATCCACCTTGTCCGCCACATTCTGCACCAGCATATCGGTCTTGACCGCATATTTCAGCGCCGAGTGGATAATCGCGTGATAGTGGATGACCGTATTCGGCTTTACCTTTCTGAGCATTTCGGAATAAAACATCTGCAAGTGTCTGGCTTCCAGCTCCCGCAAGGTCAGATTCCTTTGGCGGAAGTACGGCCCGACTGGCTTCTTGATCATTGCGGCGTAAGAACTGTATGTTGCCACAGCCAGCCGTCCCTTGGCGATTTCCAGCCATTCCAGCAGATAATCGGTAAACAGCATGTCGCTATTCAGGTCGCCCACCTCTTTGGGCGGCTCAAACTCCGCCCGAAGCCTCGCCAGCTCCGCCTCCGCCTTGCGCTTGTTCCCCTTTTCGGGAAGCCCCAGCGCGATCCATTTCGTTTTCCGCTGCCCTCCGGCGTTTCTATAGTTCAGCACGGCGTAATACTTGCCGTTTTTCAAAGTCAGATGTCCTGCTACCATTTTGTTTTCCTCCTGTCTTTCTATTTGCAGAACAGAACTCCAAACCGACAGCATCAGTATACCACCGGTTTGGGGTTCTCTCTATTCTGCGATTTGTTTGATTGCAGCCGTATTGGTACGAATCAGCGGGCATCCCGGTTCCGTTCTCTCTGCCGCTTCAGCAGTTCCAACCCCTTGATGATGTCCCGGCGCATCTGCTCCTCGGTGTAGCCGGAAGGGAAATATTTCCGCAGCTCCTCCCGCTTGAATTTCAGCTGCTCCTGCTGGTTGGGCTTCGTCTCCGCCAGCACGGCATAGATCATCTGATCATCCAGCACGCCCTCCTGTGCCAGCTTCTTCAGGCGGATGCTCTGGGCGTGGGACGGGGTGCAGTCGTTCAACTCCATTGCGTCCAGTACCGCCCGCTGCTGATACGAATCTAAGTAAGAAAGCTCCACCGCCGGGTTGAAGGCGATCTTGCCGTCGTCCACCATCGAAAGCAGTTCGGGGATCAGGTAGGTCAGGCGGATATATCTTTTAATTTGATTGCGGCTTTCGCCGGCATCGTCAGCTACTTTTTCTACACTGAGCAGCTTCTGCCCAACTTGGGCAGAAGCGACACCTTGATGCTTGATTGCATCCAGCTTCATCTTGTAGGCGAATGCCTTTTCGCTGGGCAGGATGGTCTCTCGCTGCAAGTTGGCATCCACCATTGCGATCACCGCTTCATCGTCAGACAGCTCCCGGACGATGACAGGCATCGTCTCGACGCCCAGCACCTGACACGCCGCCAGTCGCCGGTGGCCGGAGATCAGCTCGTAGCCGCCGTCGGGCAGCGGCCTTGCCAGTGCCGGGGTAATGGCTCCCACCTTGCGGATGCTCTCGATCATCCGCTGCATCTCCTCGTTGTTCTGCACCTTGAAGGGGTGACCCTTGAACGGGTGCAGCTCGGCCAGTGGAATATTCCGCACCCGCTCCAGCTTGGCATCGTCCCGCTCCGCCTGCGTGGAGAACAGATCGTCCAGCGTGGGTAAAGTAAAATCCGATTTTCTCATTGTGTTGTCCTCACTTTCATAGTTTTTTCTTTCGGGGTTTTAGGGCACGCCCTAACGAGTGTTTTTACGCTCCGACCCTGCCGGGAGTAAAAACGCACTGCTCGCTCAGATGACGCAGGCATCGGCGGCAGGGGCACTGTTTGGACTTTAGGAGTACAAACAGTCTGCTCGCTTCGTCGTCACAAGCTCCGTATCCTTCGTTTCGCCGCAAGCGGCAAAACTCACTCGCTACGCTGTTCCTCCTCTCCCCAAAAAGTCCAAAGGACTTTTCGGGGACCCCATATGGCGTGATTCTTACTTACTTTAATTCATTCAAAATTGCTTCCAGTCTGCTCAGAATTTCCTCTTTCTGAAGCTGTGGAAGCTCCGCTTTCAGACCGTTCAGCATCCGAAACAGGCGGTAATCCCGCTCCGCGATGGCCGCTCTGACCTCTTTTCCAAGCCCCAGCCGCCTCAGATATTCCGACAGCGACAGAGAACAGAACCGGGCATTTTCCAGTAGCTTCTGCTTCTCCTGCTCGGTCACACGGACATTGATCCCGTAGTTTTTGCTGCGCATTTGTTCACCCCCTTTCTTCGGTTTGTGACGGCAATGACGTTTGTGACGGGTATTTCCTTATATAGCGATCCCGGCGTCATTTGCGTCATCGCCGTCACGGCGCAGAAATTTGATGAGTCGGCTTTTTCCCGTTCGCTTGGTGCGATACTCGATGCCCAGCGGCTCCAGCACCTCATAGGCGAACTGGCCGAGATACTTTGTGACCATATTGGGCGTGACCTCCTGCTCCTTCATTTCGGTCAGCAGTTCCGTGGCCGTGCCTACCCATTCGGTGCGGCACTCCATAAAGTCAACCACCCGAAACAGAAATTTCGGCAGCTCTGCCTTGTGAATATCCTCGCTGTTCTTGCGCTCCACCAGCTCCCAGACCAAGTCGTTAAACTGCAAGGTCAGCTCCTGATATTCCACATCCCGCCCACTGACCAGCAGCGTAGCAGCGTTTCCACTGCGCTTACGGCGCAGGATGAAGTTGGTGTCCGCAGCGCCGATGATGCCGGTGGAACCGCTGACATCGTTAAAGGGATCGTCGCTGTCTTGCAGCTTTCGCAGGTGATGCACCAGCAAAATGGCGATGTTGAAGCCGTCGGCAATGCGCTTGATGGAGGAAATGTCATCGTAATCGTTGCCGTACATTCCTGCTTTTCCGGTGCTGCCCTTGGAGTCCCGCACCTTTTGCAGCGTGTCAATGATGACCAGCTTGGTAGCGGGATGCTCGGTCAGGAAATCCGTGATCTGTTCCTCCAGCCCGCCGCCGATCAGCCCGGAGGTCACGGCGAAATACAGGTTGTCCGGGGCGCTGTCGGTAAGATTGTAGAGTCGGTCTTTGATGCGGCGCTGGGTGTCCTCAAGGCTCAGATAGAGCACATCGCATTGCAGTGTAGGCAGCCCCCAAATAGAGTTTCCCTGCGCCACTTGCAACCCCAGCCACAGCATCAGCCAGCTTTTGCCGATCTTGCTGGCACCGCTGATGACATTGACACCCTGCGAAATAAGGCCGTCTACGATGAACATCGTCTTGCTCATCGGCGTGGACAGCAAGGTCTCTGCGTCCACGGTTTTCAGTTTGTTGTCCATAGAATTCTCCTTTGTAGAATGTTAGAAGTAGATTTTGGCGGGGGCAGATGGAAACGGCCACCCGCACCCGCTTTTCCCTCAAAAAAGCCCCGGAAATCAAGGCTTTCTCGGTGCTTAATGTTCGACGCTGCGCCGCCGTCTGGCAGAGTCCGCCTTCTGCTTGCGTCGGATGGAGCAGCCGCATTCCGGGCAGTATTTCTGCCGGTTGCTACTGGGTGCAAAGGGCTTTCTACACCGTTCGCAGGTCCGTGTACGCTGCCGGTAAATATCGGCGCAGAGTACCTTGTCGGCGGGCAGAACCGCCCGCCGGAAGTACTTGCACAGCAGCGAATAGGAAATCGTCTGCACGCACACGCAGCCCTCGCCATCGTCCAACGGCAGACAGTTGCCACCGTCGTAGTTGGCGCACAGCCGCCGGATCAGCCGGTTACAGCGCGCCCTTTGGGCGGGCGTCAGGCGTTTGATCTCATCCAACCTTCTTCACCTCTTTCTCCATTACATAGTTGATGACGCTGATTTTCGGGATCTTCAGCGTCGTGCCGATCTTCACGGCGTGGACGTACCCATAGTCGATCAGCTTGTAGGCCAGCTTGCGGCTGATGCCCAGCATCTCCCGAAGCTCTTTGACGGTCACGATGTCCGGGTATTCCGGAAACATCATCTGATAAAGCTCTCTGAGCTCATTTTTCTTCATAGGCTTGAACCTCCTTTGTCTGTTCTGAATCCGCATTTCTGCGGCGGTTTTTGTTTGCTGCCGCTCATCCGCATCGTTCCTGCCCCGGAATCTCACCACGGCGTGTTGCTTCTTTGGTGCGCTCGTTCCTTTTTCGGGAAGTCGTGGCGTCACTTGCCGGAAGCATATCCTTTGGAGGCGGCGATTCAATTTTCAAGGTACACAGAGAGAATCCCCTCAATAGGTAGGCAGCGAGAAGGGCTGTTTTTTAACCCCCTCACTAATCAACTGGGAAAATTTTTTTGATTTGTACGAAGGAATTTTGAAAAATTTCTTTGAAATCCTCTCCACTAACCAACTGGGAACTTTTTTCGGATTTGAACGAAAAAACTTTTGAGAATTTTTCTGCGAACCCCTCTACTACTTAATTGGGAATTTTTCCGGCAAAAATAAAAAGAATTTTGAAGAAAATTTTTAAGCGCCCCTCCCACTAATCAACTGGGAACTTTTCTGGCAAATAACAAATAGGATTTTGAAGGAAATTTTTCAGGGCCTTCCTACTAACCAATTGGGAACTTTTTCGAGATTTTGGCAAAGTAATTTGAAAAGTCCCCTCAATTTTTCAAAAGGACCCTTCTACTTACTCTGAATAAGGGGTGCCGTTTGGCAGGGTACTTTTCAAAATTCCCCACAAAAATATTTCTCCCTTCACTTACTCTGAATAAGGGGCGCCGTTTGTGGGGGTGTTTTCGAGAAATTTTTCAAATATTTTTTATCTGAACGCAAAAAGCCGCCCTCCCGGTGATAGGAGGACGGCTGATAATCACTATTGACTTATAGGTGACTCATATAGAAATAGGGCACCGGCTAAGCAGAGCCATTATTCGCCAGCATTTTCTGTACGGAACCTTTGAACGGTTCGTTGGGCATCGGAAATGTGGTTTCGATATAAACACCGATGCCTTACTGCAATTGTTTAGAAAGTATGGGTGGTAACACTGCAATCCTCTTTTGCTTATTCTCTCCGCATTACTTATCGCTATTTGGTGATATAGGAATCTCTTATTGCTTTGAAAGTCGAAGCTTTCATCAGGTACAAATCGCCACAGCTTCGTGTCATTGCAACATACAACTTGTTAAGTGTTGAAGGCCTTATCCTGTCAGGATCGAACTTATCGCTATCGAGATTATCCAGCTCATCTGTCAAAATCACACAAGCAGAATCAACTGTATCGCCTTTGGAATATGACCAATTAAGAGCTGGAAATGAATACTTACCAGCCTCCCGAAACACTAGCTTGATAATCCGATTTTCGTCCAGAACTGAGGATGGATCATCGTCAATCCATTTTACTACTCCGCTATGATCTCCGTTTGATGTAATCTCAATCCCTAATTTTTGACTGACATAATCACATATATCTATCGAACATCGACGGGATTTTGCAAGTGTCGATGCATCTACAGTAAACCCTTCCTTGATGATACTTGCGACAAAATCATCATAGCTAACTTCGCCCTTCTTGTTCTTGAATGGCTTGCCCGAATTATTCGTGGCTGAAACAGAATGTTGATGGTAATCACCTACAAGAACAACATCTTCAAGTTTTTTCGCCAAAGTCATAATCAACTCATAATCATATTCTCGAAAATCCTGAAACTCATCAATCATCACACAATCATAAAACATATTCAGACGTGCTGCTACTCTTTTAATAAGGGATTCTCGATTCTTCTTTACTTGTAAAACCAATTCGGACAGGGTTGCACAGTAATATTGTCCCCTCATGGTGACATAGTGTGAAAGCCTATCTTTTTTCTTATAAAGCGGATTGGCAACAGGCTTTCCTTTGCTATTCTTTATTGTTTGTGGTGGAGGATCTACCGTACAGATTCCACGACTAGCAAACTTAGAACACCCGAAATGTTCAGCTATGCTCGGCTCATACGGTAATACCATCTGATGATAGACAAACGAATCAAAAGTAGATACCGTCGTTAATTCAGGCACACACCCATGTGCATCGCATAGTTCTTTTTGGATATTGTAAATGTTCTCGTGGGTAAAAGCCAGTATTAAATTACGCTTTGTCGGGTCTATCTCATGGCAGATATGATAGGTTTTTCCCGCACCGGCTACTGCCAAGATTACCCTCTTAGCCATCCAATCGCATCCTTTACATACTGCGGAACAGCAAATGTTTTGCCAGAAGTAAGCATTTGATATGCCACATCAACTTTGTGATTTAACATCTTACCTAACACAGCACCGTAATCCTTGTCATGGAACTTATAAGCTGCTCCTGCCTGAACATCAATCATTCCATCCAAGGTATCTTTATTCTCTTTGTAAATGCAGGCTTCCCAAGTCCATTCATCTACTGTCGCACCCATAAAAATGTGCTGTAGATCGTTAGCTTGATTAAAGGAAGCCACTTCTGCTATTCTATCACTTTTCTCGTCATTATCTGTAACAACAGCAATTCTCTTATCCGTTGCTTTTGCAATTTCGAGATAACGCTTATAAGAAATGCCATTGCAGGAAATCACAGAAATACCATCTTCCTCGATGGTGTGATCTGTGGTTTGCTTGTAGAACATGGGAAGAAGGAGAAACTCTGTCGCACCTTCAACCAGGATCACTTTTTTTGATAACAGCAACTGCAAGAAAGCGTTGTCATCTGCTCGAACGAAGAACTCAGCCACATCAGACTTAACACCCTTAAGACTTTTAACTCCATCTTCGGTGATCCATAGAACATTATTCAAATTCAATCGGCTGGCAATCATGTTGTTATGAGTTGCCACTATAATCTGCGAATTCTCCTGCTGATCTGAGATCTGCTGGAGCATTTTTCTCAGGTTTGAAAAGCTAAGATGATTCTCCGGTTCTTCCATCAAGATAACATCCAATCCATTCACTCTATCCAATGCAATCTGTGTCTTAATAAGACTCTCCATGCCACTACCACGATTTTCGAGAGCGATGGAGTCTTCATAAATAGATAGCACCGTTTCCAGAACAACCTTCTTGCTGTCTACACCAAACTTCTGATTTTCACTAAGTGCAGGCAAACCAAGGTTATCAAATGCTTCAATCAACTTATCTCTAAACTCATTCTTAGCCTTTGCCTTCGTAGCATCATCATATCTGCTCGTAAACAAAGTCCTGTTGAAATAGTTAAACGATGGAGCCGATGCGCTGCTCGTTGTGTCGATTGCTAAGAAGTTAAGTGGTCTTTTGATCATCTGATATGGGCGATTAGCAAAGGTTGTCCAAGTCAGTGTATAGTATTCATACGGAATCTTACCTTCCTGAATGGATTGTTCCATGCCAGTGCCAAGTTCCTCATCATACTTGCATTCGAATCGAATGCCAAATTTCTCAACCTGCTGTTTTCTCTGCCCATATATTTCTCCATAGAAGTATGAAGCATTCTTTTGTTGAGGATCAAGCGCCAGTTCTACCTCAATATAGATTCGAGGTAGAGTCCTAATGCTCGGTTCAGCCTTAAATGCAGCCACCATCTGCGTATTGAACAGGTCACGCAATATCGATTTGTCAGCATTACGATACTGTTGATTCAACACAGTTTTGATTGCATCTAAAATAGTGCTTTTGCCAGCTTCATTCTCGCCAACAAGAATGTTCATGTGTTCGTTGAACTCCACATCCAGAGAGGTAAATTTTTTAAATCCCTCTATGTGCAGCGATTTTATGTAGTTCAAGTGATTTACCTCCTTAGTGTGTCAAATTATTCAATCATCAATCACAGCGCATAGCTTTCCCCTGTAGCAATAGAGAAGTAGACCGCTGCGATAAACACTTTTCTGCCTTGCTTGATCTCTACGGACAAATCGTCCTTTAGAGTCTTTGTTGTATTATTTATAAGCTCCATAACCGAATTCTCCCACATTTCAAATCAGTTCTTGCTGCTTGGCAATCGGGAACAATTAGATCCAATAGGCTCGTTCCGTCAACAAGCATTCCAAAGTGCCAATTTGACACTTTGGAACCACCGTGCTGGCACTTTGGAATTTCGCCAAAGTATCAATTTGATACTTTGGAATTCTCACTCCTCATCCAACTGCCACTTCAACCTTTTTACCGCTGAAGGCCACGCCGTATTTATAAATCGTCCTGACCCCGGCGGTCGTCAGCTCGGTTTCGTATTTCTTATCGTTGATCTGCTGCAAGGCTGTCTCGGACAGCTTTTTCAGCTGCTCATCGCTGCAATTTTTCTCCGCTTTCAGCTCGATCAGGATGCCCGGAAGACCCTTTTGCGTGGGCTTCAGCTGAATGTCATAGCGCCCGTCGCCGGATTCCCGGTTGGAGGTCACGAAAGCGCCGCCCAGCAGGGCGCACAGTCCCAGCATAAAGCCGTGGTAGAAGTTCTCCCCGGCAGTATCGAAGGAGTTGACCGACTGGGTCAGCAGCGTCTGTATCTGCGCTTTCAGCCGTGCGTTATCGCCGGAGAAGATGGCCTCCTGAACGGAAATCGCCGTGGACGGCGGGATCAGATTCTCCAGCCGCTGCAAAATCTCCTTGTTATACACCAGAGAAATCTCCCGGTTGGGCAGGGAGACCTCGCACATAAAATCGCCGCTGAAGGAGGGCGTGGTTTTCAGCGCCTTCAGATAGCCGGTCACCAGCAGGAAGCTGTAAATGGTGGAGGGATTGCTTTTGATCTGCGGATAGATCACGCCGGTGTCGATGAAGGTAGTGAAGGTCTCGCCGTTGACCAGGGAGGTCAGACGGTTATAAATCTCCTCGTCCGCCTGGGCAAGCACTTCCCCGATAATATCGTTGCTGCCGGTGGAGACCCAGAAGGGTCTCGGCTCACACTCGTTGCTGAAGTAGTTGACCACCGACCACGGGTTGAAAATTTCCGTCTTGCCGAAGCGGTAGCCGTCGTACCACTGGCAAATTTCGTCGTACTTATCGGCAGCGCCGTAGTATTCCGCCATCTCCATCACCTCATCGGCGGTGAAGCCGAAGTAGGCGCTGTATTTGTTGTCCAGCACGGAGTTGATGGACAGGTTGTTCATCCCGCTGAAGATGCTCTCCTTGGCCACCCGCAGAATGCCGGTGAGGAAGCCGAAGGACAGGTGCTGATTATCCTTGAACCCGCCGGAAAACAGGTTCCGCATAAACCGGATGACCTTGTCGTAATAGTCCTTCTGGTAGCCCTGCTGGATGGGGGTATCGTACTCATCGATGATGATAATGGGCGCAACGGCATAGTGCTTGTGCAGCATAGCGGACAGGTCCAGCAGTGCAGAAGCCAACTCTACCTCGCTGACCTTGCCGTCTGCCAGCTTTTCATAGGCCTTTTTGCTGTACTCGTCGCACTTTTCACTGGTCAGCAGCTCTTTGTGCCGCCGGGTCTCCTTTGCGAAAATATCCCGAATGGCCGCAAAGGTCTCCTCCCAAGTGTCGAACTTCACATCCTTGAAGGTCAGGAAGATCACAGGGTACTTGCCCTGATAATCCCGGTACTTCTGGCCGCAGGCCCAGATCTTCTTATCCTGGAAGTAGACGGAAGTATCCTTGTCGCTCTTTTCAAAATAAGTGCGCAGCATATCCATATTCAGCGTCTTGCCGAAGCGGCGGGGACGGGTAAACAGTGTCACCATCGGACGCTCGTCGATAAAGTCCTTGATCATCATCGTCTTGTCGATGTAGTAGTATTCCGACGATGCAAGGCAGTAGTTGGACACACCGATGGGCAGGGGCAGCTTCGGCGCGCGCTCCGTCTTGCGGAAAGCGCCCGTCTTAAGCCGCTGATCCGCCGGCTTCTGCGTATCAGCGGGGATCAGCCAACGATTGCCCTGCTTTTTCGCACCGGCAATTCTCCCATTCTTGCAGAGCGTCGCAACTCTCCGCTCCGTTATATTCCAGCGCACTGCCGCCTCTCTTACCGAAATCATTTCAGCCATAGGGGATACCTCCACGCATAAAATCACAAGTACATTATACCCGAGCAAAAGAACAATGTCAACAAAGTTCGGAACAATTCCGTTTAAAAGCAGCATTGTTCTTTTCTGCACGCAAAACAAGCGGAGGTCATCGACCCCCGCTTGCTCGTTACCCATATACAATTTCCTGCATCACGACCTCGTTTGCCCGATGTCGGATGCCGTTCATCTTCCGCACCCACGCCATCGGGTCATCGGCTTTCAAGGCCTCCGTCACGCCCTCGGTGTCTGCGTATTGTCCTACCAGCCGAAGAAAGAGTTCCTGCGCCTGCTCCTCGATGTCTGCGAGGTGCCCGTCCAGCGTCCCGGCGGTCAGCAGGTTGAAATACAATACCCGATGATGCTTCTTCAGATAAACTCGCCGCCGCTGGCCGTAAACGCCGATGGGGCGTTCTTCTTCGGGCGGTAAGCAAACATCGGGTAGTATTATCGGTGTAATGTCGGGCGTTTTTCTTCGATATGAGCAGCTTTTTTAGAGGCGGTATCCTTACCGTCCGTCATTCAAACGCCGCTGTTTGTCGCTTCCGGGTAACAAAAAAGCGCCGTATTGCTACGACGCCTTTGTCTTGCTCGGAAGTTATCTTATTGTTATGGCAATATCAATCTTTTGCACAATCGCTCGATTTTGCCTGTTCCCTTTATCCAAACTCTACACCTATTTTCTCGCTCAAATCTGGTCTGCCGTTTCAGCTCACTCTGCAATCGCTTCTCCTTGTGCTTGGCTGCGGTCAGCTTGCGTTCCGCAACATACTGTTTGTGTCTCAGCTTTTCCAATTCTTCGCTCATGGGCAACTTCTCCTTTCTGATAATGGGCAAAACAAAAGCGACCAACTTTTTACGGTTGATCGCCTTTGACTTGGTCATTATTTTTTACTGTTGCTTATAATCCGTTGCCTTATAGTCAGTGTTTCATTACGATATATAATAGGTTTTTATATGCAGGAGGAATGATGATGCTTATACAACAAGCGTTTGGTCAGCGAATCCAAGCATTAAGAAAAGAACAAGGTCTTAGCCAAGAAAGATTCGCTCTCATCATTGAGATGGACAGAACTTATTATGCTTCCGTGGAGGCGGGAAAGAGGAATATTTCATTGGTTAACATCAAAAAAATCGCAGACGGTCTCGGTGTATCGCTGTCTGAACTATTTTCTGATATGTGAGGAGGAAAAATCATGGCACTTAACTCTAACATCGTTCTTTATGATGAAGCAAGGTATGTCAACACAAAAGCATCTGAAGAATATGTCCATGTTAAATTCAAGTATCCCGATGTTCAATCGGAATGGGACGGATGGGTTCCAGTCGAATATCGCAGAACAGGTGTGTCTATACCTGTTTCCGCAAAAAAAGAATTGGAAGAACATCTTAATAATATTTACAGTCAAATGCATCCAGCTAATTATAAAGCATGGGTGGCAGAGCAAGATCGCTACTGGAATGCAACCCGCTCTGTTGAAACAAAAGATATCTTTAACATCCTTAAGGATGGAAAATGGCACTGTAGAAACTGCGATATCTCGAATCCCAATTTTGCAAGAAGAATTCAAGATATTAAGGAAATGGGCTATACGATAGCAACACATATCAATTATCGTTGCCCTACTTGCGGAAATAATCGTAGCACCAGACTGCTTCTGCTTCCGATCAATCGTGTTGAACTTGCGGGAAATGGTTATGAAACATGGTCTACTGCTCTAAGAGCACGAATTATCCGAGTATTAGGTGGCATTGATGTTTATGAAAACACATCCAGCCGAACCTGTCTGCCTGATCATAAGTTTTCTGAGATTCGCTGGGATGATGATACGAAATCTGAAAATCCAGAAACCATGACAGACCAAGAAATTCGTGAGAAATTCCAACTCCTTTCCAATCAGCGCAATCAGCAGAAACGAGAGGTTTGTCGCAACTGCTTCCAAACAGGGAAACGAGGAACGATCTATGGCATTCAATATTTTTATGAAGGTACTGATAGATGGGATTCCCAAATTCCGTCCAAAGGAAAGGCTGCCGAAGAGGGCTGTATTGGTTGTCCGTGGTATGATATCGCTCGCTGGAGAAAAGAACTTAACAACATAATTGCTGAAAGGAACGAAGAATAATCTTCATTGCGTTTTGAACTGCACATTTCAAAATCTGTTTATTTTTGTTCCATCCTATGCTATAATTGTATGTGCATTTCAAATAATAGGAGGTACCCACATTGATAAAAACAGTTGGTAGTATATGTTCGGGTATCGAAGCAGCTTCAGTCGCATGGGAACCTCTTGGTGTGAATTTTGATTGGTTTTCAGAGATAGCCCCATTCCCATCACGTGTACTTGCAGAAAAGTACCCTTCGATTCCTAACCTTGGTGATATGAATGGAATACCCGAACTGATTAAGCAGGGTAAAATATCCGCTCCAGATTTAATCTGCGGGGGAACTCCCTGCCAAGCTTTTTCTCTTGCGGGATGGCAGAATGGATTAAATGATGATCGTGGAAATCTTACATTAAAGTTTGTAGATATTATAGAATCTAACGATGCTGTTCGCCTTGCAACTGGGCAAAACAGGTGTAAGGTTTTCTGGGAAAATGTTGAGGGAGTTTTAACTGACAAAACAAATGCATTTGGCTGTTTGATTTCCTCTCTTGCAGGATTGGCTAATGTTCTTACTGTAAAAGGTGGTAGATGGCCCAATGCAGGACTGGTTCGTGGAAAAACCAGAAATGTTGCATGGCGTGTTCTCGATGCTAAATATTTTGGTCTTCCACAACAGCGGCGGAGATTGTATGTTGTAGCTGGTGGAAAAGATTTCAGCCCAGAAAAGGCCCTCTTTGAAATCCATAAAAGCAATTTCCCAGAATATCCTACATCAGAATTGGTATTCCGTAAGGATGGACACGAATTTGAGGTGTTCCGTGAATACACAGACTGCCTCTATTCTGCTTACGGAACAAAGTGGAATGGGAATGCAGCGGCATATAATGGCTCTTTGTTTGTTGTACAGGATCATCGCATCAGAAGATTGTCTCCGCTCGAAACAGAGAGATTGATGGGATTTCCAGATAACTATACGAACCTGACGGGTGCAAAGAAGACTAATCGTTATCAGGGAACTGGTAATTCATGGGCGGTTCCTGTCGTAAAGTGGATTGGTGAACGCCTTATTTTAGGAACCAATGACGAAATAATCTTAGATGAAGCCGATATCTCGCTATTCAATCGTGTTACAAAAATTGATGATGGCGAAATGCTTTTTAATTTTGGCAAGGATGTGGTTTCTCTTGCAAATGGCTCTTCTTTGAATTGCACCGCAATTCCAGAGAAGTGCTCTTTCGTTAGTATGAAAGAAATTGTCTCTCCAGATGCACCGGATGATATTTATATATCTCCTGTCGGATGCTATGGTATTGTAAGACGAAAGATGGAGCGTAACCTCAAAATCAATCCAAGACTGGAGGAAGTTTTACTGTCAATTTCATCAGAAATGTCACCTGAAGAAATTGAGAAACGCTCCAGAATCCAACATCGAGGTCGTTTTAGTTCCCCAAGTGAATCTGACCATGCTGCAAATGAACAAATTCGGACAGACATATTAAAACAACCTATACAAGTAGAAAAAGCTGCTGAAATTGCTGTTGGTTCTGTTTTTTCTGCTACAAATTCTGGCAAACTTCCAGAAGGACAATTGTCTTTTTTGGACTTTGTTTAACTTAAGGCTGGCACTTGGTGTGCCAGCCTTTTTTGAACTACATATCACCTTTGAAGTTCAAAGAAAATGCCCGATGCAAGCCCTACATTTTGACCGCATATCGCCCCCTAACTGTTACAGTATTTCGTCCTGCTCTTGAACCCGGTTTGCTTTGCGCTCTCGCTCGCTTTCCGTCTGCGTTCCTCACTGTACGGTGCTTGCAGCCGGATAGACAGTCTGGACTTGTCCAGCACATAGATCACGCAGCCCTGGGCGCAGGATTTTTCCAGACGGCAAAGGTCAGGGTGCTTCTTGCTGAACGCTGCCAGCCGCTTCCGCAGTCCGGCATTGTAGGTCTGGATGTGGGCGGTGTCCTCGCCTCATTGAATAGGATAATGGTCTCCTTCTCATACTTCGTCAAGGTCACACTCGTCATTCTCCCATTCATCTGCCGGACAGCCACTCACGATGCGCTCAAAATCTTTTTCGTAGCGCAAATATGCTTCCACCTCTAAGCGGAGATTGAAGAACATACAGCGATACCAACGGTCGGCGGTCGGGGTGTTCATTTCTCTTGCGATTGCAAGGAAGATTGATTTGAACTGCATCCATTATTCACGGAACTTTATAACTTCTTGAATACTACCCGAAAAAGAAAAGCCGCTGTTCAACACAGCGACCTTTCCCGGCAGGAATATGCAGTTAGTTGGGGATGATTTCTATACGCTCGTAAAGGTCAGAATCATCGTCATCAAAGAGGTGCTTGTGTGCCTCCGCTTCCTGAAGTGTATGGTAGTAATACTCCTCATCGGGTTTTCCATCCTTACGAACAAATCTCACAATAAACATAGCAGTTCTCCTATCACTTCCGAAGCAGCATCGTTTCCTTGGCTGATTTCTCGATTTCTCCAGTCAATAAGGCAATGCCGAATCACTCTGGTTTCTACCGGCTCAAAAGAGATTTTCTTCTTCCGTCCCGGCTTCATTGCTTCTGCAATGTCGCACAGGCGAAGGGCGAGGGCGTCAATCTGACGACCGTTGGTTTCTGCGTCATAGCTCCTGTGCTGCTGTATTAAGCCGTTTATCAGCACCCGCACCTCATAATCGTCCAACTTCACCTTCATAGCCATCCTCCTAACAGTAAATCAAATCGTTTGCAACGATTTCCATAGCAGCACTACGGATGTTGTTCATCCTCTGCACCCACAGCATTTGATTTTCCGCTTTGAGGGCTTCCGTTACGCCCTCTTTTTCGGAAAGCTGCTTTACCAGCCGAGAAAACATTGCTTCCGCCTGCTCGTTAAGATCTGCGAGGTGCCCGTCCAGCGTCCCGGCGGTCAGCAGGTTATAATACAGCACCCGGTGGTGCTCCCTCAGAAAGGTGCGCCGCCGCTGCCCGTAAACGCCGATGGGACGTTCTTCTTCGGGCGGTAAGCAAACATCGGGTAGGCAATAGTCGCCCTGCCTTGTGTAAGTGCCGCCCAGCTGCTCAAATAGCGATTCCATATGTGATCCTCCCACTCAAAATTTCCCCGGCAGGTCTGCAACGCAAAACGCACCCGCCTTTCGGTTACAGTCTACCAAAACCGAAAGGTAGGTGCGAGTGTGCGGATTTTTAAATCGCAGATTTTCTAATTGACATTATTTACTTTCCAAGATATAATTTTTAATGTAGGTTATGTTAAATTTGAAGTAATTTGTATGACGGAGCGACGAGAAATCCGAAAAGAACAAAGGACTCAAAACTTCTACAAGCTTAAAATATGTAATTCCTAGATACTATCAATGTCGATTAAAATTCTCGTTACGCCATTGAGAACCCACAAGATAGGCCCCGGGAGATTCTCCTCTCCTTTGAGGTGGGCCCAGTTGCTGTATCAAAGCTTTACACCATACTTCTTAGACAGTCATTTAGGTGACCGTCTTGGTTGTTGTGCGTGTAAAGTTCCAATTCGGATAGATTGAGACCATACACGCATAATGTGTATGGTTTTACTTTTTGTCCGGATTGGAGGTGAAAGTAATGAAAATCAATAAATACAACGCTCTGCGATTTTGGGAAGAGTGCTATGGCAGCAAACAGTATGCAGAGGATTTTCACGGGAATTTAATGTGTAAAGACGGCTATGGTAACAATAACTTCTCTGTAAACTATTATGGGCAAGAAATATATTGTGGGTGGAACATTCATCATATATTGCCGTTAGCTTGCGGAGGAACAAACGCAAAAAGCAATTTGCTCTGTACTAATATTGCAACGAATGAAGAAGCTGGAGACAGAATCACATTTTGGATTGGTGAATCCCTGTATCAAGTTAAACGGATATACGGAACAAGAGATCACGAAATCATTAGAATTGAGTAAGGAGTTTTATCTATGGGAAAACACTTTTTTGACTACGATGACGGAAATTTTGCTCATACAATCTCAGACAATATGGCAATTGACTCTGACGGCGATTTGCTGATGCGTATGGGAGATAATATGGCAATGGATATGGATTCAGGTGAATTACATATCATATCCGGTTGGCCGGATGACGAAGATGATGACTAATTGATAAGCAGCCGCCTCTGCGGAAATGCAGAGGCGGTTACTTTTACTTCTTCCGCTTCATCTTCCTGCTGAATTCATTCAGCGTCTGGATATGCCACAGGCTTTTGCGGGTGATGGAGCGAAAGGTCAGGGAGCAGAAGAAATCCACAAGAAAGATTTTCGGGATACAGAACTTCAGCCCCTTCTGGAAGGCTTTCAGTGACCCCCGGCCGCACCAGTTGTGGACGGTGGTCAGGGTGTAGCCGGTCAGGGCCACCACATCCTTCACCGTGACCACATCCGGGTATTTGCGCAGCAGCTTTTCATAGTAGCCGTGCATCTGCCGGAGGGTGTCCTCAGGCAGCTCCTTAGAGAGCCTCGCCACATAGTGGGTGCCGTACCAGCCCTTCGGCGCAGAGTAGAGTTCAGGGAAAATCGCCCGTTCCTCCAAATATGCTTTCACATCCTCTTTTCGGATTTTATAGCACCGGGTTTTCTTGCCAGACCACTCGCAGGGCACCTTGCCGCTTTTGAGCAGGTGCAGCGCCGTGGACTTGCTGATGTGGCAGATGCGGAAGAATTGCTCCTTGTTCATTACCTCGGGAACGCTGTCCCAGTTAACGGGGAATACATCCATTTGTAACACCTCAAAAATAGATTTTCGTCGGTTGGAAGTTCTATTCTGCGGTGTATGGCCGTCTCCCGATTTTTCTCTCCTATCTTCCCGCATTTCTCTCCAAAATCGGGAAAAATGCCGATTTGAACCCACTTTCAAAAAAGCCTGTCCCGCAAGGTTTTCCGGGCGAAAAAGCCTGATTTCAAGCGGCTTTCGGCGGGTACGGGACTTACAGAAGCGACCCCAAAACGGGCATCCCCGTCACAGTTGCATAAAAGACTCGAAATCAGTTTGCGAGCAATCGCACATGGGTTCGAATCCCATCCTCTCCGCCAAAAAAGTCCAGTAAACTCAAGGGTTTGCTGGACTTTCCTTTTTTGCACAGCTCCTCAAATTTGTCGATTTTTCCTGTTAGAACGGCCCGTTTTTCGTGTTAGAACGGCATGTTTTTTAGTCGAAAACCGGGTTCAAATCCGGTTCTGTTATTTTGCCCTGCTCGGTTACATTTTCCCAGCGGCTCCCGAAATCATCTGACCTCGGAAGAAACATTCCCTGCTCCATGGCCTGCGCCGAGGATATTTTGGATCTGTAGTCGAGATGGGCATAGATATTGGCGGTCGTGCTGAAATCCGAGTGGCCGAGCCATTCCTGGATTTGCTTCAGCGGCACGCCGTTGGCCAGCAGCAAGCTGGCGCAGCTATGGCGAAGATCATGAAACCGCATCTTCGGCATCCCGTGTTTTGCTATGTACTTAGGAAAGTACTCCGTCAAATAGTTCGGGCGCATGCGCTCTCCCAGTTCGTTCACAAAGACATAACCGTCGTAATCGTAGTTATAGCAATTGCCGCAAACTTTCTTGTTGAGTTCCTGCGCTTCCTTGACCTTTTGAAAGTAGTCGCGGAAGCTCCCCACCAGGGGAAGCGTTCTCAGGCTCGATTTGGTTTTAGCAGAATCCTGCTCGATGATCTTCGTGGTGCCGTCGATCGTTGCTTCAGTGACTGTTCGTTTGATGGTCAGCGTTCCGCGATTGAAATCGATCGCATCCCACTTTAACCCGAACACCTCACCACGGCGCAGTCCATAAAAAGCAGCAACCAAAACCGGAAGCTCCAGCCGCGTTCCCTTGACAACCTCAAACAGCTTCTGCATTTGCTCTGCGTCAAGAAAGGTCGGCTGAAACGAGTTCTTCCTCGGCCTATCCACCTTCATAGCAACATTCTGCGGTACCATGTCGGTTTTCATCGCATACTTCAAAGCCTGGTAAATCACCGCATGATAGTGGATAACGGAATTCGGCGTGACGTTTTTCAGCTTCTCCGTATAAAACTGTTGGATGTGCCGAGCCTCCAGTTCTTTCAAGGTTAGCTCCTTTTTGCGGAAATACGGGCCAATCGTGCTTTTGACCATTCCTTGATACGAGCCGAATGTTGCGGGCTTGATTCTCGCTCTGACAATCTCAAGCCATTGATCCAAATAATCTGCAAAGAGCATATTGGAGTTTAATTCTCCAGCAGCCGGAGGAATCTCAAATTCGCTGCGAATACGAATAAGCTCCTGTTCTGCCCGCCGCTTATTGCCTTTTTGGGGCAATCCTGTCGATACCCATTTTTGATGGCGTTTTCCTGCTGCGTCCTGATAGCTGAGAACGGCATAATAGTAGCCGTTCTTCAGCGCAAGAGTTCCTGATACCATTTTTATTACCTCCGAAATCATTGAATTGTATACTGCTTTTTCAAAAGAGTCTGAAATCAGCGTATTTGTATCCTTGGCCCTTGTACTTCAGGCTGCGAATATGTATTTGTGATGTCAGTGAAAAACAAAAAAGGCCACCGACAAGGCAGACCTATAGATAGAACTATAGTGTCTTACCTTGCCGGCGGCCTCTCACGTATGTCTGGAATAACTACCGGTTCATGTTCGGGCTGCTGCCCACGATCAAGTGACCTGGAAGCGGATTTAGTGCGGCTCTGTTTCAGCCCGACCGTTCCGTCGTGATGTCGTTGATTCAGTTGTTATAGAAACTCGCTTCGATGATCTTCGAATAGCTCAATGGAGAATGTATCACTCCGCCAGATTAGGGCTCATGCCATGCTCGTGCAGCCATGCCTTTGCCTTACTTACAATGGCTTCCGGCGCATCCTTGATGCCGCAGATGGCCTTGTACACGGATGCCCAGAAAACATTATCGGGGGTCTGGGTGATCTCCGTTTCTCCGTATTTGATCATGTAGGCCTCAATCTTCTTTCGGTCAAGGCTGAACAGCGCCTCGTTGCGCTCTTTTACAAAAGCCTCTAACATCGTCATATCAATACTCCCTCAATTCCAGTTCGCTATGTTCCATTCCTGACGGAGCGAACATATCAATCACATCATGCCGCCTGCTTACAACCGTGCGAACCATTTCAACGCCACACTTTGTGCAAATAACTCTGATTTGATTTTTCTTGTTTTTTAGCCCCGCTACCTGCGTCTTACAGTTTGGGCAATACCAAGAGTAAATCGTCCAATCCTCCAGCATCGCCATTCTCCTTCTATCTTTTCTTGTTCAACGGAACGAGGAAATTGCAATCTGCCATCTGATATACCGGAACACGCCTGCTTTTAGCGTACTTCAATATTTGAATAGCGTTATGGCAGCTCTCACATTCCATCCATCCGTCGGTCTCATCTAAATCGAGACTCCT
>ULSE01042607.1_pt1 | contig 20774 bp, 10 predicted proteins | sample 1956061 | NCBI WGS metagenome assembly ULSE01 (sample SAMEA4835700, study PRJEB28245) | human gut metagenome | biome: gut microbiome; material: fecal sample | place: Denmark | collected 2008 | reverse complement strand
TTGTAAGGCTTTCAGCCTAACTGCAAAATTCCCATTTAACCACTAAATTCCCATTTAACCGCTAAATTTCCATTTAACCGCTAAATTTTCATTTAACTAATAACCTGTACCGTGATGGATGAAAAAGAATTTACCACAGATCTATAGGTTATACAGAATTTGAGAATTGCCTATAAAGTAATCTTTTTTTCGGATTGATCCGAATCTAGTCTGTAAATATATTTGTGTATGATTCGCCAAAGGAGACAATGGTTCTACAAGGGGTTGTAGGTGGGGGATCCGTTCCTCGGTGAGCAATGCTCTCTTTCTCGGTGAGGAACAGGTCTTTCCTCGGTGAGGAACGGGGTGTTGGTCGGTGAGGAAGAAAACGGACGGTTTCCGTCTTCTTCTTTTATGTAGATTTATTACTTCTTCTTTTTTTTCAGTTCCTCTGCAATTCTCCATTGTAACGCAGCTTCCACTTCTTTTCCGGCTTTTAACAGGGCATCTCCGAAAAGTTCGTGTGCGCCGGCGTGTTCGGGTTTCAGGCTGGTGGCTTTGTCCAGGTCGGTGATGGCGCCTTCTGTGTTTTCTGTTTTTAGTCGGAGCTTTCCACGGTTATAGACTGCTTTAAAGTTTGCAGGATGGAGGCTGACTGCGGTGTTGAAACAGTTTTCAGCGTCAAAGTACTCTTTGTTGTTGAAGAGTGTGATTCCTTTTCTTATCCAGGCATCAATGTAGTTGGGGTCGAGGCTAAGGGCTTTGTCGTAGTTGGCAAGGGCGGCACGTACGTCGTGGGCTTGGGTGATACATTCGTTTCCCATTAACAGGTATTCGTGGGCGTATTGTCGTATACGTTCCTGTTGTTCGCGCATCTGTTCTTTGAGTTTTTTGTTCTGTTCTTTCAGTGTATTGATGATGCCGAGTTTGCGGCGGATCAAACGACGGGGAACAGGTTTTTCAATATCGTAGCGGGAATGGATGGCGCGGAAAAACTGTTCCAGACATTCTTCCATATCCCCTTTGTCGAAGGCACGTGAGGCAGCGGCATATTGCACATCGGCTTGTGCTTGTTTCAGGGCTTTGTCGATGGCTTGGCGGTTGTTGAAGCGTCCGGCAAAGTTGACGATTTCGGGACGGACGAAGACATCGGCACGGTTAACAGGCTTTTTGAGCTGGATGCCGTCCAGTGAGGTACAACGGCTAAGTGCTACGTATGCTTGCCCTCCGGCAAATACACCGCCGGTGAAGTCGATGACTACACGACTGAAGGTCAGTCCTTGGCTTTTATGAACAGTGATGGCCCATGCTAGCCGGATAGGGTATTGAGTGAAGCTGCCTAATACTTCTTCTTCTATTTCTTTTGTTTTTTCGTTGTAGTGGTAGCGGATATTTCGCCATGATTCCAGTTTTACGTCACATTCTTTTCCATCGTCGGTGATGACGTAGATCGTTTCTTCTTCCTCGTCAATTCCGGCAATGACACCAATCGTACCGTTTACCCATCTGCGATCGAAATCATTTTTGATGAAGATGATTTGTGCACCGGGTTTGAGTACAAGATCTTGTGAAGTAGGCAGACTGCTTTCCGGAAAGTCTCCTTCGATAACCCCTTCAAAAGTAATGGGTTCTCCGGGGAGTTCTGCTAATTTCTTCTCATTAATGGAGTCGACCGTATCTCTTCGGGTGGCGAGTGTGATGTACATATCTGCTTCAGATTCTTCAATCTGGCTTCCGTAGCGGGTGTTGAGTAGTTGCAGGTCTGCAGCTCCGGCTGTATTGGTGCGGATATGGTCGAGGACACTGACGAATACAGGGTCTGTCTGTCGATATACTTTTTGAAGTTCGATAGAGACCAGGTCTATTTGACCGAACACTCTGGCAGAGAAAAAGTAAGGAGTGGGATAGAAGCGGTTCAAAATTTCCCGCTCATCGTTCTTTACAACGGGTTCGAGTTGGAAGACATCTCCCACCAATAAGAGTTGTTTTCCACCGAAAGGTTCGCGAAGATTATGTGAATAAACTCGTAAGATACGGTCGATGGCATCAATGATGTCTGCCCGTACCATAGAGATTTCGTCGATAATGACCAGTTCTATTTGTTCCAGCAACTTACGATGTGGCTTGGTGTATTTGAAGAACTCATGAATACGGCCACGTTGGAGACTTAAATTAGGATCATCCGGCAATAACGGATAGAAAGGTAGTTTGAAGAAGCTATGCATCGTACTTCCACCGGCATTGATTGCGGCAATTCCGGTCGGTGCAAGTACAACATGCTTCTTCTTGGTATGCTCGCAGACATAACGCAGGAATGTAGATTTTCCCGTACCGGCTTTTCCTGTCAGAAAGACCGATTGACGGGTATATTGAATCAGATTCAGTGCATCCTGAAACTCAGCGTTGTTAGTGTCTACGCTCATAATATAATAATATGCAAATTTGTTGATGTGCTAATTTGCCAATACGTTGTGTCATGAAATCGCGGGATAATAGTTTTTTGGGCGCATTGGTAAATCGGCACATTATTAAATAATTCCGAAATGTTTCATAGCCTTACTTATTCCGTCCTCGTCAATGGGAGCCGTAACGTAATCGGCAGCGGCTTTCACGTCTTCCTTAGCCTGTCCCATAGCAACTCCGATAGCTGCGTGACGAAGCATAGTGATATCATTTCCTCCATCTCCGAATGCCATTGTTTCTTCCAGTTTTATGCCGAAGTAACGGATGATTTCATCAATACCTTTCTGCTTGGTGTCTCCTTTGGCTGTTATGTCTGCGAATGAGGGATACCAGCGTCCGATTTCGCAGGTGGGGATAGACGGACGGATTTCTTTTTCTTCTTCCTCTGTGATAAAAGGAGTCATCTGTATAATTTCCTTGCTTGTTGCTTCTTCAAAAGATACAGTAGGAATTACATTCACATGCAGAAAATCGTAGAATATCTTTTTCACCATATCATCAGGTTGGCAGACAGAAATATGATGTTCCTCTACGAAAATGCAGGGAACACCTTTCTTCTCGCAAAAAGCTGCCATTGCTTTCACTTCTTCCTGTGGTATGGCACTTTTATAAATAACCTGTTCACCGACAAAACAATAGGCTCCGTTCATGGTTATATATCCATCGATAAGGTTCCGGTCCTGCAATTCGGAAAGGTTGTTGATAATGGCTTTCGGGCGTCCGGTAGCAATAAATATCTTCAGCCCTTTTGCGTGGGCAGCTTCCAACGCCTCGATGGTAGAAGACGGTATACGGTGAGTTTCAAAACTGACCAGCGTTCCGTCTATATCAAAAAATAAAGCTTTCGTCATAAATTCCTTTTTGAATTGAGTACAAATGTACTACTTTTGTCTCACATAACATAAAAACATTATGCAGTATGAACTATAATTTTGATGAAATAATAAACCGTAACGGTACAGATTCCGTAAAATGGGATGCTGTAGAAAGCCGTTGGGGACGCAATGACTTGATTCCAATGTGGGTAGCTGATATGGATTTCCGTACGGCTCCTTTTGTAATAGAGGCTTTGAGAAAACGGCTGGAACATGAAGTGCTCGGATATACTTTTGCTTGCAAAGAATGGTCGGAGTCTATTGTTAACTGGGTGAAAGAGCGTCATGGCTGGACGATCCGTGAAGAGATGTTGACTTTCACTCCCGGTATTGTCCGCGGATTGGCTTTCGTTATTCAATGTTTTACGCAAAAAGGTGATAAAGTAATGGTCATGCCTCCTGTTTATCATCCTTTCTTTTTGGTAACACAGAAGAATGAGCGTGAAGTAGTATACAGCCCATTGGTACTGAAAGATGGACAGTATTATATCGACTTTGACCGTTTTCGCCGGGATGTACAAGGATGCAAATTATTGATTTTAAGTAATCCCCATAACCCGGGCGGACGCGTATGGACAAAAGAGGAACTTTCTCAAATAGCTGATATCTGTTATGAAAGCGGTACTCTGGTGATCTCGGACGAGATTCATGCCGACTTGACCTTACCACCTTATAAACATCCTACTTTTGCTTTGATTTCGGAAAAAGCACGGATGAATTCACTTGTCTTTATGTCTCCGAGCAAAGCATTCAATATGCCGGGGCTGGCCAGTTCTTATGCAATCATAGAAAATGACGAACTTCGCCATCGTTTCCAAACCTATATGGAAGCAAGTGAATTTAGTGAAGGGCACCTGTTTGCTTACCTTAGTGTAGCGGCTGCTTACAGTCATGGAACGGAATGGCTGGATCGAGTGGTAGCCTATATTAAAGGAAATGTAGATTTTACAGAGACATATTTGAAAGAACATATTCCTGCGATTAAAATGATTCGTCCACAAGCCTCTTATCTTATTTTCCTAGATTGTCGTGAGTTGGGACTCGATCAGAAAGAACTGAACCGCCTTTTCGTAGAAGATGCACATCTTGCATTGAATGACGGAACAACGTTTGGCAAAGAAGGCGAAGGATTTATGCGGCTGAATATCGCTTGTCCGCGTGCTGTACTGGAACAGGCATTGAAACAACTTGAACAGGCTGTAAGAAATTTAAAGTAGCACTGGCAAGAAATAATCTGCCGCTATACTATATTTAATTGTTTTCTTTGAAGACAATATCTTTTTCATTCCCTAATGAGTTTTCGTTTGACTTAAGTCGAACGATAGAATAACTTAAGTCAAACTATCGCTTAACTTAAGTCAAACGAAAACCGGAATGCAAGTTCGATCACTATTTATAGGAGGAAAGATATAAAAAATACTAGTGAAGGAAATTATCTTTCACTAGTAAGCAGAAGATCATCTGCTAGTTTATACCCCCGAACTGTTTTCACTTCTGTGTCCTTTGCGTCCTCCTTGGTGAATAATGATTTCCTTACTCTTGTGTAAAATCTACCGGAATCAATCGTACTTCACTATTCAAACCGGAAGGCATAGGAGCCCAATGTCCATAATTAGCCGGACGATATCTTAAATCTACAATATTGATTTCCTTGAATTTGCGCCACTGCACTCCCTGTCTGTCCAATTCTGCAATCCGATTCGCAGGGAGGTTAGTGACTTCTATCTCGATGTGGTTTTTTCCAGGTTTCAGGAATTGCCCTACCTTAAGCTGATAAGGCACTGCCCATACACAGCCTGCTTCCTGTCCGTTGATTCGGACACGGGCACTTTCGCGTACGTCTCCCAAGTCAAGAATCCAGTTGTCAGCTTTCAGAGCCGGCAACTCAATATCCAAAGAATAAACGCCAGTCCCCATATTTGTTTGGGCTGCCGGATGATCTATGTTTGTCCATGAACATGGACGGTCTATATCAAATGTACCCTGAATCTCCGGTGTGCTTTCAGCAAAGTGCAATTTCCAGCCATGGTCCAGGCGAAGACTAAAGGGTTGTTCTTTTACATACTTCCACGGCTTGGATGCTTGTAAAGGTTGTCGGTATGTTTGCAGGATGATAGACTCGCCCGATTTTAATTGCAGATAGACTTGTGTCTTTCCGTCTACCTGACGCACTTTCGCCTCTCCGCATTCTCCGGTCATGGGGTTAAAGAGAGCGGCTGTTTCGGCATTTGTACCTAAAGTAATCCAACCATCTACTCCTTTGTTCTGCAATGAAGAGATGAAGTAATGATGTCCTGTGTCATTTACTCTTCGAATGGTCTGTAACCCGAATTTTGTTTTCATTTCTTCCGCAGGGATATTGCAACATGCCAATGTACGTGCATAATCCGTTCCGGTGATAATCTTACCTTTCCCAATCGGAGTAACGGTTGTTTCTGAAAACGATACGGCAGGCAGATTCTTCAAAGTCTGTTGATAACTTTTTCGTTTCTGTTCCAACTGACCATATCCCGGTACATCTGTCGGATAGTTTTCGAGGAATACAATGGTAGCTCCTTGCTTGGCTAGTTCATAAAGATGCGCCAGCACATCACTCGGCATCAAGTGCGCGGCAGGTACTACCAGTGCTTTATAACCAGTGCCGCCCGATGTAACTAACTGTCCGTTCTTGAAACGGGTACTGCGAATAAAGTTGTCAGAGATATAATCCCCGTCATATCCGCTGTTATTAATACGATGGATAGCATTGATAAATTTGGGAGCGAGTTTATCCATGTGGTGGATGGTGAACAGTAACAATCGTCCCGGTTGCTCGTTCCACATATCATATACCGGAAGATAAATCAGGAAATCATTATCCGGCCGTCCCATTTGCAGAAAACTCTGACAGCGGGTAATGTAATGGAAGAAAGAAGGGGCATCACGCCAAATACTGTTTGTCGGACTCATATTGATAGAAGCATAGAACAGCCATCCGGGCCATTCGGCTTCTTTCGGAGAATAAGGAGTACCGTGGAAAAACATGTGATTGACTCCGGAAACAAACATCAAATCCATATCCGGTTTACATTGCGACAGGGAAGTACGGAAATGCTCCGTCAGCCATGTAAATGTCTCGGAAGAAGTATACGTTTTTCCTGCAATATGAGCTGCCGAGGAGGCATATTTCAACATAGACAGGTCCGAATCATTCTTTTTGGTCAATGAGTCCTGACGCAATCCTTCGATATGGAACTGCGACAGTCCAAAACCTTCACATTCGGGAATATCCACGGAAGCATAGATATCAATCAGATTACCGGGCGAACCATGTGCCTGATTACGGGTGATACTACCGTTTTTGTGTGCCCAGTCTGTCCATTGATGACTGAAGTTCTCCAATAAGAGGTCGGAAATGGTTTCCCGGTAATCCGACACGATACGTCTGCTAACTTCCGGACGGTTTTCATCCAAAAACTCGGAGAAATGTTCTTCCAGTTTATAGCCCCGTCTACGAGCGAACTGTTCCAGGAAATCATCCGTCCAGTCAGCTTGATAAACTTCGTATGAATCGTTGAAGAAAGTATGTGGATAACTTGTCTTGCTACTTTTGAAAGCACGGTCAAAGCGGGAAAGATAATTTTTTACCGCCTTTTTTGAGAGATGATTCATCACATAGCCTTCTCCTCCCGGAGCTGCCCGTTTCACTTTCTGCCTTGTTTTCCCGATGTAAAGAGCGATCACTTTCCATTTGCCGGCAGGCGCTTTCCATTGCAGTTTGTCTTTTTTGACGTGAGCAGTCAGGTTGATACATTTGCCTTTTTCATCGTATGCCATCACCCGGCTTAGTACGGAAAATGGTTGTTGCTTGGGATCGGTCACATTGATATCCTGTTCAATCTCTTTGCCTCCCTCTATTTCGTATGTCTGGAAGATAGCCTTGGTAGCCGCATCTTCGATACTGACTTCAGGTCCGCCAAAAGGCCATCCGGTTCCGGTGTTCATATCAATCTCGATACCCGTACGTTTTCCTTCCGCCTGTGTATGTTTAAGCATTTCCATCCAGCGGGGAGACAGAAACTGAATTTCATTCGCGTCATTGCCTTGCACCCCATAGATAGGAGTAATTTCTACTGCTCCCATTCCGGTGCGTGCGTATTCTTCCAGATTATACGTCAGGTTCTTTTCGTCTACGGCACTTCCCAGCCACCACCATCTGGCACCGGGACGTGCTTCCACCGGAGTGTCCGGCCATTGTTGTGCTTGCATTACTCCACCTGTGGCGAGCAGGCAAAGAACTATCCATTGTCTTTTATTCATTATTCTTTCGGTGTATTATAGTATTCTATGTTTTCTGCGTCATCAGTTACAAAAAGCGGTCGTCCGTCCGGTTGTTCAAAGTGGAAGCGGATGCCGTCGAAGGTAATATTCCGTGCATGGCGGATATAAAACCCTTTAGCGGGAATAGTGCCGAACATCCAGGGCTCGGGATATACTTTCTCCTGTTCGGGCGGAATACGTTTACCATCCTCTTCGCTATATCCTCCTTTATAATAGAGGTGAATATTTCGAAAAGTTACGTCCTCAATACATGCACCCGGCACTCCGCTGATGATGGAGGCATAACGGCTGTCGGCATTCCAAACATTGATGTTGCTGATGAGAATGCGCTTCATGGTGCCCACAGGCGTACCTTCGGGGCTACGCATACGTGCGCCTAACCGGAGGAAGATAGGAGCGTTGACAATATTCCTCATCGTTATATTGTTGATAACAATATCTTCCAGATGTCCTCCGTCTACCGTTTCCAATGCCAGTCCCCTGCAATGTTCAAAGATACAATTAGTAATCGCAATATTGCGGAAACCTCCGCTACTTTCTGTTCCCAGTTTGATGCGTCCGGTGCGGTAACCATGATCGGGGGCTTGCGGTTCATCCAGTTGCCAGGTGCCATCCAATACACTTCCTTTATCATAACCACTTACATAACAATCGCTGATCGTCACATTTTCCGTATCCTGAAAGCGTCCTAAACCGTAGGATGCTTTCAATACAATGGCATCATCCCAGGGCGAGTTCACCGTGCACTGGCTGATACGCACATTCCGGCAACAATCAATATCGAATCCATCCCGGTTTGTATCTACTTTCAGATTCAGAATAGTCAGATTATCTATTCCTGTAGCCAGCAGGGCAAAATGTCCGCAATGCAACATGGATAAATCTTTCAGAGTCACATTTCTACATTCCTTCAAACTGATAGCTTTATTGCCTACACCCGGTAGGCGGCTTTCTTCGCGAGTCAGCCCTTTACCGTAGATAAGTCCGGGCCCACTGATCGTTATGTTCTCCAGCCCGATTCCCCAAATTAAGGAATTCTTCCAGTGGCTGTGTCCGAAATCCTGATATTTGTTATGTTCATTCGGTTCGGCACTATCATATCCTGCCTCTTTTCCGGGGAAAGCGGCAAGAATACACGCACCTTGCTCCAGATACAAATGAATGTTACTTTTTAACCGGATAGAATAACAGGCATATTCTCCGGCTGGTAGGTAAACCGTACCTCCTCCGGCTTCTGCAGCTGCTTCAATCGCACGATTGATAGCAGGAGAATCGATGGTTTTTCCATCCGCTTTGGCTCCAAAGTCCTTAACGTTATAAATGGCTGCATGTATATAGATGCAACCAATTAACAGAGTGAATAATAAATAAGCTCTTTTCATTTTTTGTCGATTTTGGCAAAAATATCCGGTAACATATAATAGTTGTAATCCGCTTTTTCATTCTGTTCGTAGAAGCAGAAGTAAAGTCGGAATGGCTTGGTGTCCTTTTCTTGCGAGAGGGTAGGAGATAGATTACAACGTCCGGCCAATACCGGTCGGTCCGTCCGTTTGCCCGATTCGTAAAGCATCAGGGGAGTTTCATCCTTATGTCCGTTGCTCAAGCGAATATCATCGCTGGGAGTGACAGCCTGTAAAGTACGTAATTTCATACTTTCTCCATAATAGCAAGTGAAAGCCTGTCCTTCCACACTGAAGACATTGATATCCGAATCCGGCTGGCAATCGCCGAAGCTCCAAAAGAGCTTATCCGCTTTTGATGTGGAAGTCACTTCTACTTCCAGAATAAATCCATGACTATCGGGCAAGGCTTTCCATTGGAAATGGATCCCTTCTACTTTTTCTTTAGGCTTCAGCCAGTGACTTTCATTTCCCTTCGATATTCCCAGCCGGAAAGTACCGGCAGGCGGAGTCAGGGATTGTGCTTGCGCATCAATGAGCAAGATTCCCAGCAGTACGGTGGTCAGGAGTTGTTTCAGCATAGTTGAAGTGGATATTACTTTGTTCATTTTCCTTTAGTTCAATAGCGTTTTTGTCTTTCATATCCAATGTTATTTCAGACAAATTGAAGTTTTTTGTATAGCAGATTTTTCCCGGTTTATTGGTCTGCGCTTCGATGGCATAAAGATAGAAATTTTCCAGACGTAACGAGTCATTCCAGCCGGAAGCAGAGATAAATTCATCTACATTTTCTGCTTTGATCTTTGATACATATACATTGCGGAAGTGTGGATAACCTTTTTCGGGTGGTGTTACCGGAGTCAGCATTACTCTCCAATGTTCCGGAATATCTTTCCCTTCATACTCTTTAGGTAATACGCTGTAACTATAACTGGGATTCCAGTTCAGATCCGCAGCCAGTACGTGGCGGACGTTTTCTGCTTTTACGTCGGTCATATAGATGTTTTCGATCGTTCCTCCGCGGTTCATGGCACTTTTTAACCGTAGTACAGCCGAGGTGCCGACTGCTTGAAGATTGTATCCCAATATATTTCGTATACTGCCGGAGGTTTCACTGCCACAGGTGATGAGGCCTGCGCCTTTGCGGGCTATACAGTTGCGTATTACTATATTTTCCGTGGGGAGATTGACACGCAATCCGTCTGCGTCGCGTCCCGATTTGATACAAATATTATCATCATTGCAATCGACGTCGCAGTTTTCAATCAGAATATTAGTAGACGAGTCGATGTCGATACCATCCGTACTAGGGCCGTGTCCTCCCAAGTTATTATTAATGACCAGTCCGTCTATGGTGCAGTAATTGGAATAAAGAACCTGGCATCCCCAAAAGCCTGTCCGCATCAGGGTGAATCCTTTGAGGGTAATGTCCGAACTGCGTTCCACGAGAATACCCCGTACACGTTTGCAGTCGTAATCTACAATCCAGCGTAATCCTTTCTTTTCATATTCTTTCCGCATTTCCCAATATTTATCCCAAAATACTTTGCCTCGGCAATCCAGCGTTCCCTCTCCACTGACGGCAGCGTTCTTTTCGTTGACAATGTTGATTACTGCCGCGGGCCATGTCATCTCAATTCCCGCAATCCGTGAACGGAATTCGGGATAATGATGAATGTGAGGACTAGCCAGTAGAGTCACTCCTTTATCCAGTTGCAGGTTGACACCGCTTTTTACGAACAATGCCCCTGTCTGATAATATCCCGGTTGAAGGGTGACCGTGCCTCCACCGGAGACGGAACAACTGTCGATTGCTTTCTGGATAGCCTCTGTGCTAAGCACCGTGCTGTCTGCTACTGCGCCAAAAGAATTGGCGGATAAAATAAGACTGTTTCCGGGCATTTGCCGGCTTCCTACACTGTCAGCCCATGACAAATCCGGTTGTTGCGGTACTTGCCCCCATTCGAAGCTGTTACTTCCTGCTTGTTTGGCTGTTGGGGTGACGCAAGCTGCTGTCAAAAGTGTGCTTGCCAGTAGGAACAGGGGAAAGATGCTTTTGGTTTTCATATTTATCTAATGCCTGATACTTAATACTTGATACTTAATACCTAATACCTATCTCTCAATTTCCGTCCGGTTTCTCTATTTCTGTGAAAGGTGATTCGTTCCAGTGGAAAGTATTCACATCATCCGGGTGTGCCGGGTTATATGCTGGGTCTATTTTCAAGTGTTTGGCTAACTCGGGTACGGCTTTCTTCATACCTTCAATCACACACTGGGCTATCTGATAAGCACCGTAGGGGTTAAAGTGGGTATTGTCTTCAAAAGCCTTGGTCTGTCCGGGATAAGTTCCTGCCGGATAGTGTACGAAGGCGCGTTTGGATGTTTCCGTGCCTAACGCTTCATATAGTGTCCGAGTCATTTCGTTGAGGTCAATCAAAGGAATATTTTCTTTGGTGGCCAGCCAGCGCATGGCCTCCGGATAATCTTCGTGTGTATCGCGGATATGTCCGGTTGAGTCAAAGCTCCGGCGTTGGGTGGGAGTAACCAGTACGGGGTGTGCTCCACGTGCCCGTGCTTCGTCGATGAATGTTTTCAGGCTGGTCATAAAAGAGTAGTAAGCTCCTTTTCCGGGACCTTTCTGCTTCTGATCGTTATGTCCGAACTCCATGAAGAGATAATCGCCTTTCTTCATCTGGCTCAATGCTTTTTTCAAACGTCCTGCTCCGATAAAAGTATTGGCCGATTCACCGGATTCCGCATAATTGGCGATGCAAACATCTGTTCCGAAGAAATGAGGAATCATTTGTCCCCAGCTAGCCCAAGGCTCATTGTCCTGATCGACTACCGTACTGTTACCACACAGAAAAACAGTGATAACCGACGGATCGGCAGGTTCGATACGGATACTTTGACACACAGGTGCATCTCCATTGAATTCCAATGTCAGTTTATCATCCCAGTTCAGTTTCGCTTTCTCACGGGGCTTGATTCGTACATATTCTTTTTCGGAGATACGAGGGGTACGCTTATTGATGATAAATGTTTCGTCTACGAATTGTCCTTTTTTAGTTGGCAGGTTCTCAACAAATAGCCGGCGTGACTCACCTCTTACGGTGGTCACTCCTGCCTGTTTTTTACTTCCCAGGCGTACTGTAACTTTGTAATTCCCGTCCGGAACACGGACAGAGAAGAAGAAAGGTGATTTACTCCCTTTCTCGGGTGTGGCGGTGAGGTCGTATCCGTATCCCGTCTCTTCGCTATATCGGGGTGCGTCCGACAGTTGGTAGGTTCGGACTTCTTCTTGGGCATGGACGGTTATTGTAGCCAAGAGTAGTAAGCCTATGATGGTAGTTTTCATTATAAATAATATGAATGTATATTGATTTATGTAATCCGTGCCTAATAATTTCCTTTTTAGTTAATTTTCGGTTTGAGCTCGTCCGGCGAATCTTTGGTATAAGATTTCACATCTCCTGCTACTTTGGTGAATAATGCCTGAATCAGCTCCGGAGATATTTTCTCTGCCGGGCGGAAATCATCCGAATTCATATAATCCAGGATTGCCTTGTGCATTTGTCGGGCAACGATTCGTTTCTCCGGTTGAGAGGTGATATCCATGCTGGTCATCATCAGTTTACCGTTCAATACATTTGCTTCAAACAACATTCCGATTTTCCGGCTGATGAACCAGGTGTCGATGCTTTGAACGGTTGGCTGGAATTCTGCCGGAAAGTCGGTAAATTGCATCACCTGGGCTTTATTCAATAATTCCCACCATTGCAGGTTACTATGAAATTCCGTAGGAAATTCACGGAAAAGAGGATGATATTCATTCAGGAAAATACCAGTTGTGTGCGGCGGGCGCATCTTGAACCAGGAAGTATTCCAGAATACCGGAGTAAAGTATTGTTTAACTTCTTTTCCGTATTGTATTTTGCCCGCTGCCGTAATCAAGACATTTCCCCCTTCTTTCAGTACGGAAATGGCTTTTTCATCCAGTGTGTCGGTAGTATATACGCTTCCTTGTGTCAGTTCCACTTGTGCAGGATATACCCAGAAATCCCAGTCATTGACGGCATCGCTGCCTTCAATACACACTTCCAGGTTTAGTTTCTGCGGAGTATCGATCCCCTTCAGATTCATATCCACACTGCCTAGTGCACAAAGGTTTCCAATAGGAATCGTTTGTGTGCCGACAGTTCCTTTGGCATACACCTTTCCGAACTTGTTTTTGATAGTATAGCTAGTTTTTGCTCCTTGCAGAGGGGCTGCACCAAAGTGGGAAACTTCGATGTCGGCATGGAATGTTTCATCATTGGCATATACAAACTTCGGAATACGGGCTAAGGGGACAGTCGGGCTGCAAAAACGTCTGAATTGCTCCGCGTTGATATATCCTTTCTCTTCAAAAAATACATCCAGTACACCAACCAATGCCGTTCCCTGACCCGAATAATCGTTGAGAGCCAGCAATTGGAAACCTGCATAATCGGGGGTGCGCAATGTCTTTTCAATCTCATGCTTATAACAAAGTGCCTGCAATTTGCCCGAAGCCATCATAAAATCATAACTTTGACCTCCCATGTGGTTATCATTCAGAATATCCCTGAAAATCTCAAAGTTCTTCGCCTTGTTGACTCCGGTATATTTGCGGATTTCGTTGAAATTCGGGAATACGCACCATTGACCTGTTTCATGTGATACATACGGTTGTTTCACGGTGTCTATCCTTGCACGATAATCCGATTTGCTTTCCGGTTGCGCGCCTGCCCAACTCAAACCGCGTGCTCCGGCTTTCACATGGTATTCATTGTGAGGTTGCCACTGCCAGCTGTTTCCTACGGAAGCTCCTGTGTATACACGACGCGGATCTGTCGCTTTCCAATAATCGACAAACTTGCTCACCCATGCCACCCAGCGTCCGGAAGGTTCGTTACCACAAGCCAACATACAGTAAGATGCATAATTTCCGTATTCTTTAGTCAGGGCAATTGTTTCGTCCATCAGATATTTGTCAATTGGCTGACCGTTACCCAATCTTGGTCCGTGATTCGGCCAACTCGGACCTTCCGGTTGCAGATAGAAACCGACTAGATCGGCTGCGATAAAAGCAGCTTCCGGCGGGCAGAAAGAATGAAAACGCATGTGATTCAAACCATAGTTGCGGCAAATGCGGAACACCCGCTCCCAGGAAGCTACGTCCATTGGAGCATAACCGGTCAATGGGAAATCACAGTTTTCCACTGTGCCGCGAAGCATTGTTTTGCGACCATTGACGTAGAACCATTTTTCTTCTATCTTGAAATCGCGCATACCAAATTGTACCTGTTTGATGTCGGACTGTTTACCGTTGGTCAATTTTGCCGTCAGTTTATACAGTGCAGGATTGAACTCATCCCATGTGAGGAAATTTTTTCCCATAGGAAGTTCCATCTCTATTGCATTGTCTCCCGGACGGATATGGAAGCTTTGCTGAACAGGAGCTACTTTGTGTTGAGTGTCCGTATTGAAACTTTCGGCAGAAAGTGTAATATCTCCTTTGGTGGAAGAGGCAGACTGTATGTTCATGCGTACCAGTGCTTTCTGATTGTTTAAATCAGGGTATATCTGAATGTCTTCAAAATGGACTTTAGGAGTGGCCTGTAATTCGATTCGTCCTACGATTCCGTTCCAGTTACCTTGGGTCTGGTCGGTGATGCTGTGAGAGTCGGGGCCTACATTGATTTCTTTGATGCGGTTGTCGATGCGGATAGTAATCAGGCAGGTTTTGCCGGGAGTAATAGCAGAAGTCAGATCATACACATGAGGGACACAAAGACTGTTCTGCATACCGAGTTTCTGTTGATTGACCCATACGGTCGTTTCGATGTGCGGGCGTTCCAGGAAAAGAGTGATTCTTTCTCCTTTCCAGTTGGAAGGTATTGTAACTTTCTTTTGATACCAGGCTACCCCTACATAATGTTTGTCGGGAGTCAGGAAAAAGGGAAGTTTCACTTGTCCTTCTATTCTGTATTTCTCCATGTATGGATTGAAATAGTAAGAGCTGTCATACAAGCTTCCGGTCCACCGGGTGCGGGCGGTTACTTCATCTCCTTTCAGCTTTTCGGGCATGGAGCCGGGGAGATTAATCTGATCATCAAGGCTTTTTTTGAACCATTGTTCCTTGGTGCCGATATCTTCCCGGTCTATCTGGAAATTCCATTTGCCGGATAAACTGAAAGAATGATTTTGCCCCGTTACGGTCAGTATAGAGGCAAATACGATGGCAATACTTACTAAAAGTTGTTTCATGATATATAGAATTGATATGTTTTTCATCTCTATTTTAAAATCTGCCGCTAAAGTAGAGCTTTTTAAGGGTTTAGTAAATAGAAAGATGTACAGATACATAGAATATTGTATCAAAATGCACTTATAGGACGGATGGTGTACAAAACTACATGGATTTGAAATATTGTCCATGCTCTTTATCTTTGAGGAGGTTGGGAGATACCTTATCTTTGCGGGGTAAACTTTTTAATCTTAAAAGGAACCATGAAAAAAGTAGTTGTTTGGATGGCTCTAAGTCTTTGCTCGGTAATGACAATCTTCGCCGGTAAGACTGCTTATCTCTTTTCTTATTTCATCAATGACAGTAAAGATGGATTGCATTTAGCTTATAGTTATGACGGGATGAATTGGATGCCTTTGAATGGCGGACGGTCTTATCTGACACCTTCCGTCGGTAAAGATAAATTAATGCGAGATCCGAGTATTTGCCAGGCTCCGGACGGAACTTTCCACATGGTCTGGACTTCCAGTTGGACTGATCGGATTATCGGCCATGCTTCTTCTCGTGATTTGATTCATTGGAGTGAACAACAGGCTATTCCGGTAATGATGCACGAGCCGACTGCCTATAATTGTTGGGCACCTGAACTCTTTTATGACGAACCTTCGCAAACTTACTATATCTTTTGGGCAACTACCATCCCCGGTCGTCACAAGGAAATACCTACCAGCGAAAGCGAGAAGGGATTGAATCATCGTATTTATTATGTGACAACAAAGGATTTCTATACTTTCTCAAAGACGAAAATGTTCTTCAATCCTGATTTCAGCGTGATTGACGCTGCCATTGTGAAAGATCCGAAGCTGGGAGACCTGATAATGATAGTCAAGAATGAAAACTCCAATCCCCCGGAAAAGAATTTGCGCGTTACGCGTACAAAAAAGATCGAAAAAGGATTTCCGACCAAAGTATCGGCGCCTATTACAGGAAAGTATTGGGCGGAAGGACCTGCTCCTCTTTTTGTCGGTGATACGCTTTATGTTTACTTCGATAAATACCGCGATCATCGTTATGGTGCCGTTCGCTCTTTAGATCATGGCGAAACATGGGAAGACGTGTCCGATCAAGTTTCTTTTCCGAGAGGCATCCGTCATGGAACGGCGTTTGCGGTAGATGCTTCCGTGGTGGAGGCATTGATAGCCAATCGTACTTATAATCCTTTAATCCCCGATAATGTGGCGGATCCTTCCGTTTCTAAGTTTGGTGATACCTATTATCTCTACGGAACCACTGATTTGGATTATGGTCTTGAACGTGCCGGAACACCTGTTGTGTGGAAGTCGAAAGATTTTGTAAACTGGAGCTTTGAGGGTTCTCATATTAGTGGTTTCGACTGGTCGAAAGGATATGAATATACGAATGATAAAGGTGAAAAGAAAAAAGGATATTTCCGGTATTGGGCTCCCGGGAGAGTGATTGAACACGATGGAAAGTTTTATTTATATGTCACTTTTGTCAAGCCCGGTGATAAGATGGGGACTTATGTGCTTGTTGCAGATCGTCCGGAGGGTCCTTTCCGGTTTACCGAAGGAAAAGGGCTTTTTGTTTCCGGAGAAGAAGTAGATAGCCCCGCCATTATTAATGATATCGACGGAGAGCCTTTTATTGATGATGACGGTACGGGATATATCTTTTGGCGTCGTCGGAATGCGGCACGTCTTTCTGCTGACCGGCTTCATCTGGATGGGGAACCGGTGACATTGAAAACAGTCCGTCAGGGATATTCAGAGGGTCCCGTAATGTTTAAACGTAAAGGTATCTATTATTATATTTATACATTGAGCGGTCATCAGAATTATGCAAATGCATACATGATGAGCCGCGAATCTCCTCTTACAGGTTTTGTGAAACCGGAGGGCAACGATATCTTTTTGTTTTCTTCTCCCGAAAATCAAGTGTGGGGACCGGGGCATGGCAATGTGTTCTACGATGAAGGAACGGATGAGTATATCTTTCTTTATCTCGAATACGGAGATGGTGGAACCACCCGGCAGATATATGCCAACTGGATGGAATTTAATGATGACGGAACAATTAAGACTTTAGTTCCCGATATGCGTGGAGTGGGGTGCCTGGCAACTCCACAAGAGAAACGGACGAATTTGTCTTTGCAGTCACATTTTTATGCTTCCAGCGAGAAAGAACCGCGCACTTCTGTGGTCAGCATTGAAACACAGCCTAACCAGCCTCTACCGGAGAAAGCCTCCGTGAAGAATTATACTCGAACGCATACTTATCAGGCTGCTCATGTAGCCGATGAATCGAATGGAACTCGTTGGATGGCAGCCGATACGGATAGCAGTCCATTCATTACGGTGGATTTAAAAGGGATTCGCAATGTCAACGAATGTCAGTTTTACTTTACCCGCCCTACTGAAGGACATACGTGGCGGTTAGAAAAATCGATGGATGGAAAAAACTGGCGGACATGTGCCGAACAAGCTAAAGTAGAAGTGCGCTCCCCGCATTTGGCGAAGGAGATAGGGGAGGCCCGTTATCTTCGTCTTCATATCCGCAGGGGAGATGCTGGATTGTGGGAATGGAAAATCTATGAGAAATGATAATTTTGCGGAGTGCCCTGAAAGGGCTTAATTATATAGCGTAGGGCAACGCCCTACGAAAAAACGGTAATCTGAATTTGCGCCCAGAAAGGGCATAATTGTATACAGTTCCGCCCTTTCAGGGCTTGTGGCTGGTGTGTTTTTTTCGTAGGGCGTTGCCCTACGCTATATAATTAAGCCCTTTCAGGGCATCCCAATAAATATATAATTGTAAGGCTTTCAGCCTAACCGATAAATTCTCATTTAACTGATAAATTCCCATTTATAAAACGAATGATAAACAATAGCTAACATTAATAATCAATTGAATTTATGAAGTATATGATAAAAAGTAAAATATTAGCGATTCTTTGTGTCAGTCTGCTGACCCTTTCAACCACAGCACACCCCTCTTCTTGGTTTAATGACAAAGATCTGACACTGACAGGTGTCTACTATTATCCTGAACACTGGGATGAAAACCAGTGGGAACGTGACTTCAAGAAAATGCATGAACTGGGATTTGAATTTACTCATTTTGCCGAGTTTGCCTGGGCGCAGTTGGAGCCGGAAGAAGGACGTTATGATTTTGCCTGGCTTGACAGAGCGGTAGCTTTAGCTGCCAAATATGATTTAAAAGTGATAATGTGTACGTCTACTGCCACTCCTCCTGTATGGATGAGCCGGAAATATCCTGAAATTCTGTTGAAGAATGAAGATGGAACGGTACTTGACCACGGTGCCCGTCAGCATGCTTCATTTGCTTCTCCTCTTTACAGAGAGTTATCTTATAAGATGATTGAAAAACTGGCGCAGCACTATGGTAACGATCCTCGTATTATCGGATGGCAACTCGATAACGAACCTGCCGTACAGTTTGACTATAATCCGAAAGCGGAACTTGCCTTCCGTGATTTTCTTCGTGCCAAATACAATAATGACATTCAACTTTTAAATAATGCCTGGGGAACTGCTTTTTGGAGTGAGTCTTATTCTTCTTTTGATGAAATAACGCTTCCCAAGCGTGTACAGATGTTTATGAATCATCATCAGATTTTGGATTACCGTCGTTTTGCAGCAATGCAAACCAATGATTTTCTGAATGAGCAATGCTTGTTAATCAAGAAATATGCAAAGAACCAATGGGTAACAACCAATTATATACCGAACTATGATGAAGGACATATTGGTGGTAGTCCTGCGTTGGATTTCCAAAGCTATACCCGTTACATGGTATATGGAGATAATGAGGGAATCGGTCGTCGGGGCTATCGTGTAGGTAATCCATTGCGTATTGCTTGGGCGAATGATTTTTTCCGTCCGATACAGGGAACGTATGGTGTAATGGAACTGCAACCGGGACAAGTGAACTGGGGCAGTATCAATCCCCAGCCTCTTCCGGGAGCTGTCCGTCTATGGATGTGGAGTGTATTTGCCGGTGGAAGTGATTTTATTTGTACCTACCGCTATCGCCAACCGCTCTATGGTACAGAACAGTATCATTATGGAATAGTAGGAACAGACGGAGTGACTGTTACCCCCGGTGGAAAAGAGTATGAAACTTTTATAAAAGAGATTCGTGAACTTCGTAAGCATTATGCTCCCCGTGAGGCGAAGCCTGCTGATTACCTGGCACGTCGTACAGCTATTCTTTTCAATCCTGAAAACTCCTGGAGCATTGAGCGACAGAAGCAAAACCGGACCTGGGATACTTTTGCGCATATTGAAAAGTATTACCGTACCTTAAAATCATTCGGAGCACCCGTCGATTTTATTTCAGAAGCCAAGAACTTATCCGATTATCCGGTCGTCATTGCGCCAGCTTATCAATTAGCTGATAAAGAACTGGTGGACAAATGGATTTCTTATGTGAAGAATGGCGGAAACCTCATTCTGACTTGTCGTACGGCGCAGAAGGATCGTTATGGTCGTCTCCCGGAGGCTCCTTTTGGCTCTATGATTACTCCGCTGACCGGAAATGAAATGAACTTTTATGATTTGCTTCTTCCCGAAGATCCCGGTACTGTTGTTATGAACGGAAAAGAGTATGCCTGGAATACATGGGGAGAGATTCTGAATCCTCCGGCAGATGCTCAAATATGGGCTACTTATAAGAACGAATTCTATGAAGGAAGTCCGGCTGTGACTTTCCGCAAACTGGGGAAAGGTACGATTACTTATGTTGGAGTGGACAGCCACAACGGAGCATTGGAAAAAGATATATTGAAAAAACTATATGCACAGCTGAATATCCCGGTAATGGATTTGCCTTATGGCGTGACAATGGAATACCGGAATGGCTTGGGAATTGTTTTGAACTATTCAGACCAGCCCTATGCCTTCAACTTGCCGAAAGGAGCCAAAGCATTGATTGGAACTACAAATATTCCTACAGCGGGTGTATTGGTGTTTTCAATGTGACCGGCTATAAATTAATATTCTTATCTTTGATGTGTTTGAAGAATTAAAAATATGATATTGTAATGAAGACTTACTTACTGAAACCGATGGTAGTTGTCTGCCTTTGCTTATTGACAGCTTCCTTTACTTTTGCCGCTGATAATTATAAAATGGTAAAGGTGAAAGCTCCTTTCCCTATGCAACCTATTAAATTATGGCACTTATATACGACTCAACACCTAGCCGTTTGCCATAACTTTTAGTTATAATAAAAAAGCTCTTTCTAGTTGGTGTTAGCTGGAAAGAGCCTGTTTCTTTTTCGACTGCTAAGATAGCAATTATTTTTCTATTTTCTCATTATAATCAATAATATTTTTCAGCACTGCTATCATTTTCTGCGCACATTCATTTTCAGAAGTTACATAGTCGCCCCTTAGAATGTGCTTTTACGCCTAATAATCAA
>ULSE01024394.1_pt1 | contig 20957 bp, 22 predicted proteins | sample 1956061 | NCBI WGS metagenome assembly ULSE01 (sample SAMEA4835700, study PRJEB28245) | human gut metagenome | biome: gut microbiome; material: fecal sample | place: Denmark | collected 2008 | reverse complement strand
GCTTCGCGGGGCGGTCCGTGGGAAGACCGCCCCGCTCGAGAGAAAACAGCGAGATGCTTTCAACGCAAATTAAAAGCTGTCTGTTTCTGTTGGAAACAGACAGCTTTTGCAGTCTTACGGTTGCCCTGCAAACCCGAATCTGTCAGCCAACAGTAAAAATTAGAATTACTTCCTTATCACTGTTAAGCCAACTGTTGCCCTGCTTTTACACAGCATGCAGCCGTGCTATAATAGAAAATACACTTTAAAAAGGAAAAGCGCTCTGTGATTCGGCGCGCTTTGCGCAAAAAGATGCTGATGCGGCAAAAGCTGAATGTAGGGCGAAGGAAAGTCATTTTACTAGAGGATGGGGAAAATGCAGAATTTTGAAAACAAGTGCGGTGCCACCATCTGCAAAGACTTGAAAGGTGTGGAAACCGGAATCCCACGGTGCCCCTGCCCGGAGTGCGTCCGCAATGCGGTACTTGCCTTGGGCGAGGTGCCGGGAGAATAAGGCGTACAGCCCGTTATGGTCGGAAAAGGAGTACATTATGGAAATAAGCTATGCAACAACGAGCGACGTTACGGTTGTTGCCGCCGTGGAGGCAGCTTGCTTTCCACCAGCGGAGGCGGCCACCGAGAAAGAATTTGTAGACAGAGTGAAATGCTTCCTATATAGCGAACAGTGAAATAAAACACTGAAAGCTATACCGATAAACGAATGCGGGTTCTTGCTAAAAGAAAAATTGAAACAAAAAAGTGATGCGGCCAGGAAGAGCTGCATCACTTTTGCTTATTGTATCATCCACGCTGCCAGCGCATCCGCTGTCTGCTGTTGCTGGTCCTCGCCGGAAATCGTGGGTGTTCCATCACCTGCCTGGGGACCGTAGCTGCCAAAACCGGCGTGGCAGCCGCCATCAATAACTACTTCGGTGGTATTGGCTGGCAGGTTGGAACGGTCAGCTTCATATTTCTCCCGGTTCATTACACCGTCCTCGCTGCCGTAGGTGGAATAGACCCGTAGGCGGCTGCCGGTCAGGTCGGCGGTGGAGTAGGCGGCTAGCAGAACCAGACCGTCCAATTCATCGGTATGCTTGGCGGCGTAGCTTGCTGCCATTGCTCCGCCTAAGGAGTGCCCACCGATGTACCAGCTGTTCACTTCGGGAAAATCCTCATGAATGCCATCGGCGGCATTCATGTCCAATACCGCCAGGTTACAGGGCATCTTTACCAGCACACAAAATGCCCTTGTCGGCTAGCTTGTGGAGCAGGGGCGCGTAGGCGGTGTTTTCCACCTTGCCGCCGGGGTAAAAGATCAGCCCGGCGGTGGGCGTATCCGGGGCAAAGACCCAGCTGCCGTTTTCCTGCGTGACGGTCACGCTGTCGTCGGACAGCAAGGCGGCCTCCGCCGCAGCATCAGCATGGTAATAGTCACCGACATACACGCCAAACAGCACCCCAACCGCCAGCAGGCAGAGCAGAATAGCGGCAAGAATCCCTGGCTTTTTCTGTTTCATGGGCGCTTTCTATCAAAGGTAACTTACGGTCTCAGTGAGCGCTTTGCGGGAACTGTGGTTCGGCAGGGGCTTGCCATCCTCAGCGGCATGACCCAGGTCCAGCAGCATCAGTACTTCCTCATTCTCCGGCAGGCCCAGCGTTTTGGCGGCAGCTTCAGGGTCGAAGAAGTTGATCCAGCAGCTGTCTACCGCGGCATTGGTGGCGGCCAGCATCAGGTGGGTGGCCACGATGGCGGCATCCTCAGTACCGGAACTATGCTTGCCGCCGGGGTAGGTGAACACGCTGTCCTTGTTAAAGGCCACTACCAGCACTGTGGGCGCGCCATAGCGGCAGGGAGTGAGCTTGTCAATTTTAGCCAGCCCCTCGGCGGACTGGACAACATAAATATGCTGCTCTTGCAGGTTCTTGGCGGTGGGGGCCAGGCGGCCGGCCTCCAGAATGCTGCTCAGCTGCTCTGCTGTGACAGGCTTGCCATCGTACTTCTTGCAGGAATAGCGGTCTTTGATCACCTGTGCAAAATCCATGGTAGAATTCCTCCTTACATTTTTGCGGACATTCCATACCGTAAGTATATACTTTTGGCCGCAAAATTTCCAGTCCTCTATGGGCTATGGCCGCTGTGTATGCAGAAACCTGTTCTCCACTCCGGTTTTATAAAAAATCAAACAGCGAAAGCTGATTCTCCACCCAGCTTTCTTGCTGCGCTTGGTGGATGACATCGCCCGGCAGGCTGTGCCCTATTAAAAAAGGGGACTGCGGGTCATGCTGCCGCATATTCTGCGTCACCAGCTCCTTGCTGTAGTTGGCGTAGCAGTAGCGGCACAGGTGGCCACAGGTGTTGTATGCGCCGATGTCGGCGGTCATAAAGCAGGCGCACTCTTTGCGGGAGTTTTTACCCGGCGGCAGGTGCAGGCGACGATGCAGCGCGGTTTCAAAAATCTGCTGGGTCATGCAGCCGCTGCAATCCGCGCCATAAGGGGCCAGTTCGTCTCCCTCGGCACAGGGACGTATCGTAAGGCCGTACTGCCGCCCAATCTCCACAAAAGCCTTGCCCAGCGTGAGCCGGTCGGCACGGGAGACACCCTGCACCTGCGGAAAATTGCGCCGCACTTTCTCGTATAGATCAATAAAGCTGATAACGCAGGTGTGGGTGTGCCCGGCCAGCACTGCTGCCATGCGGGTGAACTCCTGAATGTGGCGTTCAACCGTATAGGTGTCGGAAAGAAAAATCGGGTCATACCGCCAGCCGATGCTGTCCGGGCCGACGATCTCGGATAAGGCAACAAAATCACACAGTACGGTCTCTTTCGGCGGCACATGCGGCTCAATCTCAGGCCCATAGGGTGTGATGGTGACGAACCAGTACTGCCCATAGGAACGCAGCAGATCCATCTTCTGCAGCATCGGCGCGGGATTTTTGGTGCAGAAGCCGATCAAATCCACCATGTCTGGGTTCAGCTCGTACCGCGTCACAGCCTGGGAGTTGTAGGGGTTGCGTACCAGCACATACCCGGCCCGCAGCCGGTTGGCAAACCACTCACTGTAAAATGCCGGGATATCCGTGCGAAACCCTGTCTGCAAAATCATCCCAACACCCCCTTGTGGTTCTCCGAACCCCAGTATACACCCCCGCAGGCGCAAAAGGCAAATTTAAAAGAATAACGATTTGGACATACAAGAAACGGAAAACGCAGAAATCCGCTGTGATATACTTTTAAAAACCAAATTATGCCCCAAACGGGAGATGTACCATACATTTTTACGAGAAAAAACAAAGACCGCCGCAGCCTGCTGGGGGAGCAGGACGCGGCGGCCTTTGCGATATAGAACGTATGGAGAGAATGGCGAAAATTACTTCTCGGCCTCACCGCTTAGGATGAAGTCAAAGATGCGGACCTTGTCCTCGTCTTTCTCAACGCGCAGGCGTAGGCTGCGGATGTAACCATCGGAGAAAGCACCGGCCACGGTCATGTACTGGGCCAGGCGGGACTTCAGGTTGATGCAGTCACCCTCGTCAGAGATCAGTTCCACGTTGCCGGTGCACTGATTGATGACGGCGAACAGCCCGTCGATGTTGGAGATGTTTTCCAGAGTCATAGCGTATAAACCTCCTGAATCAGCAATCAAAAGTTCGAGGGCACACCCAGGTAGTTGCACAGTTCTTCAATGCAGGCCTGCTTGTCCGCACCGGTGACGGTCTGGTTGAACAGGAACTTGAAGATCACATCCATCTGGGCCACCAGCATCCGCATGCCGGGCACGGTGTTCAGGCCAGCGGTGCGGGCGGCGGTGATGGTCTCGGACAGGGGCGGGTTGATAACGCAGTCAAAGACGGTGGCCGTCTTGGGCATGCGGTCAATAAAGCCCAGGTAATCGTGCTTTTTGTCAAAGCCCTTCATGCCCAGCGGGGTCAGGTTGGCGAACAGTTCGCAGCTTTCAGCAGCCTTGTCCAGTGCGGCTGCATCGGTGCCAATGACCTCTGCCGTGGCAGCGGTGTGCTCGTTGACCAGGCGGGCAATCTCCTCCGCCTTTTCGGGAGTGCGGTTAGCAATATACAGCTTCTTCACGCCGCTCTGGGCCAGTTCAAAAGCAGTCACGCCGCTGATACCGCCTGCACCGTAGAGCAGGGCGTTGATGCCGTTCAGCTTGGCACCGCCCTCCTCCATGGCCTTGACAGCGCCCTTGCCGTCCATGCCGGAACCGTGGCTGCCGTTTTCATCCAGACGGATGGCGTTGACCGAGTGGAACAGCTTGGAAGTCTCGTCCACATCGTCCAGCAGATCCACGAAGTCGCTCTTATGGGGCATTGTGGGGCAGAGGTAGTGAATACCCATCAGGCGGCAGGCATCCAACAGCTTGGGCAGCTCGCCCTTCTTGATCTCGCAGGGCAGCATGATGGTGTTCATATTCAACCGCTCAAACAGCTTATTGTAGCAGCGGGGCGCATTGGTCTTGCCAATGGGGTCGCCCACGTTCAACACCAGTTCGGTGTCCAGGTTCAGTTTGATATTTTCCAGTTTCATAGCGGGTCACTCCTTTTTGCCGCCCAGGTAAACGCTGGTCAGCACGTCACCCTTCAGGAAGTCGTCGCCGGTACCGGCCACGACGATCTTGCCGGTGTTCATCAGGTAAGCGCGGTCACTGATCTTCAAGGCCTGCTTGGCGTTCTGCTCGACCAGCAGGACGGTAATGCCCATCTCGTTGACTTTCTTGATGACCTGGAATACCTCGGCGATGACCAGCGGGGCCAGGCCCATGGAGGGTTCATCCAGCATCAGCAGTTCGGGGTCGGACATGATGGCACGGCCCACGGCCAGCATCTGCTGCTCGCCGCCGGAGAGGGTGCCGCCCAGCTGGTTGCGACGCTCGTACAGACGGGGAAACACCTTGTAGACCATGTCCAGCAGTTCCTTATCCCGCTCCGGGGGACGTTTGCGGAAGAAGGTGCCAATCTCCAGGTTTTTCTCGACCGACAGTTCAATAAAGATCTTGCGGCCCTCGGGCACCAGAGAAATGCCCATGGGTACGATCTCGTGGCTCTTTTTGCCAACCAGTTCCTGGCCTTTGTACAGGATGCTGCCCTCATCGATATGGACCATGCCCAGGATGGATTTCATCAGGGTGGACTTGCCGGCGCCATTGGCACCCAGCAGCGAGACGATCTCGCCTTTATTGATTTCAATATCGATGTTTTTCAGGGCTTTGATGTTGCCGTAGGAAGAAGACAGGTTGGTGATCTTCATGATATTCTCAGCCATTATTCATCATCGCTCCTTCCCAAGTAGGCTTCAATAACATCGTTGTTGCTCTGGATCTCCTCGGCCGTGCCGCAGGCAATGGGGCGGCCGAAGTTGATGACCGTAATGTTTTCAGAGATGCCCATGACCAATTCCATATCATGCTCGACCAGCAGGACGGCCAGATGATAGGTGTCACGGATTTTACGGATGGTGTTGACCAGTTCTTTCTTCTCCTGCGAGTTCATGCCGGCGGCAGGCTCGTCCAGAAGCAGCAGCTTGGGAGAGGTGGCCAGCGCACGGCCGATTTCCAGCAGGCGCTGGTGACCGTAGGGGATGTTGCGGGCTTCTAGGTCCTTGACATCCTCCAGGCCGAGGAAGCGGAGAATTTCCAGTGCCTTTTCGCGGCACTCGGCTTCTTCCTGCATGCATTTGCGGTAGTTGAAGATGACATTGAACATGCCGGTCTTGGTCTTGCAGTGGAAGCCGGTCATAACGTTTTCCAGCACAGTGGCGGATTTGAACAGGCGGATGTTCTGGAAAGTACGGGCAATGCCCTTTTCCACGATCTGGTGTGGTTTCTTGCCGCAGATGCTCTCGTTGTTGAAAACCACATCGCCGCTGGTGACCTGGTAGGCACCGGTGATCATGTTGAATACGGTGGTCTTACCGGCACCGTTGGGGCCAATCAGGGCGCAGATCTGGTTTTCCTCCACTTTCAGGTTCACGCCGTCAACAGCCGTGAGGCCGCCGAACTTTTTGGTTACGTCTTTCAGTTCCAGGATCGCCATTCTGCTCACCCCTCTTTCTGTTCAGCCGCTTGAGGCTGTTTTTTACTATGGCTGACGATAAAACGCTTGATGTAGGGATACAGGCCGCCGGGGAAGCGCAGAATGACGACCAGCAAAATCACACCGTAGACGACCAGACGCCAGTCACCCAGGAAACGCAGCGCTTCGGGCAGGACCTGCATGATGATACCACCGAGGACGGGGCCGATAACGGTGCCGAAGCCGCCGACGATGGCAGTCCACAGGATAACGCTGGAAGTGTTGGATACGAAGGTATCGGGGCTGACGTACTTGATCATCATGGCGTACAGGCAGCCGGCGACGCCGCAGTAGACAGCGCTAAGAACGAACGCCTTGATTTTGTAAGCGGTGACGTCGATGCCGGTCAACTCGGCCGCTTCGTTATCTTCGCGGATGGCGATAAAAGCGCGGCCGGTGCGGGTGCGGATGATGATGCTCTCATAGGCCAGACCCAGCAGCACAAACAGGAGGATGAGAAAGTAGTATTTCTTCAGTGTGTCAAAGGAAAAGCCGAAGATGACGGGGCTCTGGATACCCAGCACGCCGGCGGTGCCGTTGGTGACGGGGGTCCAGTTGATCATTACAATGCGGACCACTTCGCCGAAGCCCATGGTCAGCAGGGCCAGGTAGGAACCTTTGACTTTCAGAGCGGGGATGGCCAGCACCACGCCGAAGAACGCGGTAACGACCACAGAACCCAGCAGGCAGGGGATAAACTGCAGCCCGGCGCGAGTGTTCATCAACGCGGCGGTGTAAGCGCCGATGCCGAAGAATGCGGCCTGGCCCAGGGACAGCTGGCCGGTGTAGCCAGTCAACACGTTGATGCCAATGCCCAGGATGATATAGATGCCGATCATGTTAATGATCTGCATGATGTACATGTTTGGTGTGACGATCGGCAGCAGGATCAAAATCGCTGCGATCACCAGAATTTTCAGGAGAGCAGCGCTTTTCTTGGTCCTCGTCATGATAAAGCCCTCCTTACAGTTTGTTTTCGATCTTCTTGTTCAGCAGGCCGGTGGGCTTGACAAACAGGACGATGAACAGGATGATGAACGAGAATGCATCACGGTAGGCAGTGGAGATGTAGGCCGAGCCAACAGCTTCGACGATGCCCAGAATGATGCCGCCCAGCAAGGCACCCCACAGGTTGCCGATGCCGCCCAGGATAGCAGCAGCGAAGGCTTTCATACCGATGGTGGCGCTCATGTCAACACGGGCGTAGGTCAGCGGGGCAATCATGACACCGGCAATGCAGGCCAGTGCCGCGCTGATACCAAAAGTGAGGAAGCGCATGTAGGTGACGTTGACACCCATCATGGCAGCGCCCTCAGGGTCAGAGTTGGCAAGCTGCATGCACTTGCCGATCTTGACTTTGGTAAAGAAGAAATGCAGGCCGGTGATGATGGCCAGCGAGATGATGATAATGCCGATAGACTGCGGGGTAATGCGGAACTCGCCGATTTCAATCAGCTCCGAGGGGAACATGCTGGGGAACAGCTGCGGGTTGGTGCCCCAGATGACCATGGATGCGTTGCGCAGAACATAGGAAACGCCGACCGTTGCGATCAGCAGGTTGACGAAAGAAGAAAACTTGACCTTGCGCAGGATCACGCGCTCCAGTAAGAAGCCGAGACCTGCGGCGCAGATGATGCCCAAAGGTACCGATACATAGAAGGGGAGCCCCAGTTTGGTAATAAAAGTAAGGGTGATAAACGTGCCGACCATCATAATGTCGCCGTGGGCGAAGTTCAGCATACCGAGGGATTTGTACACCATCGTGACACCGACTGCCATCAGCGCATACAGGCTGCCGTTTGTCAGACCGTTCAATATCTGTTGAAACAGCATCTTGTGCTACCTCCGTTTTAAAATAAGAAAAGAGAAGCGCTGGTTTGGGCGGCTGGCGCCCGCCAGCGCTTCTCTTATAAAATCTGCTCTACCAAATTAATTGTAATTCTTCACGATGACATGCTCGCCGTTCTCAATGGCAATGACCAGCAGGTCTTTGTCCATGCGGCCGTTCTCATCGAAGGTGGTCAGGCCGGTGGCACCCTGCCACTGGGTGTTGGCAATGTAGCTGTTCAGGGTCTCGCCATCGGTGTAGTCCTTGCCGTCAGCAATGCAGCGCTCGACAGCATCCTTGATGATGTACACAGCATCGTAAGACTGCGGGGCGTTCTGGTCGTAGCCGCCGCCGTACAGCTCGTTGTACTTCTTGTCGAATTCCTGGACCTTTTCATCGGGGTTGGCAGCATCAAACGCGGTGGAGATCATCACGCCGTTGACAGCGTCACCGCCCAGGTTGGTCAGCTCGGGAGAGTTGTAGCCCTGGCCGATGCAGGGCAGGTCGATGCCGTACTGCTGCATCTGGCGGCAGATCATAGCGACCTCGGTGTGATAGCCCCAGAAGATAACAAAGTCAGGATTGGCCTGCTTGATCTTGCCCAGGGGCACGGAGAAGTCGGTGTCACCGGAGTTGTAGACTTCGCTGTCTACCATTTCCAGGCCGAAGTCATCGCAGACGGTGCTGGCAATCTTGAAACCACCGGTGCCGAAGTCGGAGGACTCGTACAGGATGGCGAAAGTCTTGGCGTTATTTTCATCGACCATGTAGCCCATGACGTTGCGCATATGCAGCTCATCGGTGGCGGTCAGCTGGTAGATGTAGTCGTTGCCGCTCTGGGTGACAGCAACGTTGGAGGAAGCAGGGGTGATCTGGGGAATCTTGGCGGCCTTGGTGATCTCCATGTTGGCCAGGGTGCAGGAAGAAGCCTGGGCGCCGATAACGGCGTTGACCTTGTCCTGCTCCACCAGCTTCTGCATGGCGGTCACGGAGGTGGCAGGCACACCTTCATCATCGACGGCAACGAGGTTGATGGGGATGGTGCCATTGATGCCGCCAGCGGCGTTGATCTCGTCAACGGCCATCTTGGTAGCGTTCTGCATGATCTGGCCGGACACGGCAGAGGAGCCGGACATCGGGCAGATCAGGCCCAGGTTGAAAGCGCCTTCGACGCTGGAAGATTCAACAGTACCGGCAGCAGTGGAACCGGCAGTAGAAGCAGTGGAGGAAGCCGTGCTGCCGCAGGCAGTTGCGGTAAGGCACATGGCCGCGGCCATGATCCAAGCCATTGTCTTTTTCATAGTTAGTCTATCCTTTCATTGTGGAGAAAAGAGGGGGCATGCTTGCATGCACGCCCCCTCCGAATGATAAGGGTTTGCTCGTGGGTTGTTACCGCAAGCTGTTATTTTGCGATCTCGGCAGTGATCTTCAGGAACTCGTCGATGTCCTCGTAGGTGTGGCAGTGCAGCGGGGAGATACGAACGATGCCGTGCTGGTTGATGGAGTTGACCTGACGTGCAGAGTAGAGGCTGGCGTCGGTACGCTCGTGGACGACCACACCGGCTTTCTCATAAGCGCGGGATGCCTGCTCGCAGGTGAGCTTGTCAAAGACAATGGGAACAATCAGGTCGCGCTGGGTCAGGTCGGGCATTTCAACAGCGACGTTGACGCCCTCGAGGTCCAGCAGGCCCTTGACCTCATCAGAGCCGTGCAGCAGGCGGTACAGCAGGGCACGCTCGTGCAGCATGATGCGGTTCATGCCCTCAACATAGAGGGTGCGGCGGTCCTGGGAGTCGGTGAAGTGCTCGCCGATCCAGCAGACGTAGTTGAAGATGGCGCTCAGCATGGCGTACATACCGGGGGCGCAGCCGCCCATTTCCCAGTTGCTCTGCTTCTCGCGGATGAGCTTGCGGTGGGGCAGGTTCATAACGCGGTCGCTCAGCCAGCCAACGCCCAAGCCGCGGGCACCGCCGAACTTGTAGGGAGCGAAGTTGACGCAATCCAGACCCCAGGCTTTCATATCGGTCAGACCGTGGGGAGTGTGCTGGACGGAATCGCAGATGATGAACAGATCAGGCTTGATCTTACGGGCTTCACGGGCGATGGTCTCGATATCCAGGACGGCACCGGTGATGTTGGAGGTCATGATGACGCTCAACAGGCAAGTGTCCTTGTCGACCAGCTTGACGACATCCATCGGGTCGATGGTGCCGGTGCGGGGGTTGGTCTTGGCAACACGCAGTTCCTTACCGTACTTCTCAGCGGGGACGGCGCAGCCATCGAAAGCGGAGGGATGCTCCAGCTCGGTGGTGACGACGTTGGTGCCGGGCACGTTGGCGATGATGGCCTCGGAAACATCAAAGACGATGATGGAAGCGGTCATCGAGGTGGCGATGCAGCCGCCCTCTGCGTTGAACATCGTGGAGATGTCCTTGCAGGCCTGGGTGCGCAGGCTGTCCAGATAATCGGAAGCGGCACCGCCGTGGCCGCCGCAGTTGGGCAGGTCGTCCACATTGCGGAAGGCTTCGCTGGCGTCCTTCAGGCGGAAGGAACCGCCGGAGTTGTCAAAGAACAGGCGCTTGCTCTTGGTGAAGGGGTCAACGTCCACGTGGTAGTATTTATCGCGGATCTGGGCGGTCAGGTCGGCCGGCATCAGCTGGCCGTTCTTGATGATATCGTTCATTTCGCTCATGACTTTTGCCTCATTTCATTTTGTTGGACGGATCAGTCAAAAACGACTTCGCCGTGGTCGAAGATCACCTTGCCATCCAGCTCGATGGTGGGATCCTTGAACATCATATCAATGTGCAGGATGAAATCCTGATTGTCGGTCTCGTTGTTGCCCAGGGCGCAGTGTACGTAGCCGCTGCAACCTTCATCTTCCAGCATACGGCCGCACAGGGAAGCATCCGGGTTCAGGCCGATGCCGATCTCGCCGATGCGGTACATGCGGGGGTCGCCGACCTTGGCCAGCTCCTCAGCAAAGCGCTTGGCTTCTTCGCCGCCCTCGATCTTGGTGACGAAGCTGTTCTCGACGTAGATGGTGATGGGCTCTTTCAGAACACCCATAGCCGGGTGGGTGATGCTGCCGTCAACGACGATCTTGCCGTGGGCGGTGCCGGGCATTGCGCCGGAGGCCATCTCAATGTCCGGGGGAGAGCAGGTCTCGCCGGGGTTGCGAACCATGCCGTACTGCGGGAAGAGTTTGTGGCCCTTGATGCTGGCGTAGTAGTCCGTGCCAGCCTCGGAAGTGATGTGGACCTGGTCGCCGTTGGCCATGGATTTCAGCAGCTGGTCAACATATTTGCGGTCAGCCTCAAAGTCGGTGTACAGGCCGCCCTTTTCCAGCATTTCAATGCTGTAATCGCAGCAGTTCAGATCGCGGGCACCGGCAGCGCATGCATCGCGGCGTGCGTGGCTGTGGGACAGGCTAAACTTGGTGGCGCGAAAGATGACGTCGGCTTTCAGCATGGCGGCCGCCACCAGCGGGGTGGGCTCTTCGCCGTGCATCTTGCGGGGTTCCATCATGACCATCGTCTTTTTGGGGAACTCCTCGGCGGCATCCCACAGGGCCATGCCGATCTCCAGACTGTCAGTATCAGTGACGATCAGGATGTTCTCATCAGGCTGGCAGTTGGCGCAGGTGGTAAGAAGGCGGCGGCAGGCTTCATAAATCTTTTTTGCCATGGTGTTGTGCTCCTTTCAAGCGTGGACTGTTCCTCTGCAGTCCGTTTCATGTGTTTTTTGAGTGTCTCGTGTAACCTTTATTCAGAAAAAGCTTTTCCTACTTTTCTGGTTTCTGTTTGAACAGTTCTTTTAAGTTTGTACCTCCTTTGCTCTCTTAAATTCGGGTGTCTGTGTTTTCGTTGTCTGTATGATAGCATATCGAGTTACGCGTGTAAATAGCTTTTTGCTATTTTTTTGCCGTTTTCCCTAGATTTGGCTGTTTTTACAACTCAGCAATGTGCGTTTTGTGCAATTTGCAGTGTTTTCAACCCTGTTTTGCGGTTACACGTGTCATACTTTTGATTTTCAGCATCACAAAACCGGAAGCAAACGCAAAAACAGGCAGCAACCCCGGGACCGTCCTGAAGTCCCGGGGCCGCTGCCTGTCCGTAAATTTATAAGAAGGAGGGGTATTGGGTAAAGTTGTTGTCCGCTGCCTCCCTACGCGCTCTCGCGCACGCAGAGGGATACGGGGATGTACTGATCCATTGCTTTTTCGCCGCGCAGCAGCGCCATCAGGGTATCGACCAGCTTTTGGGAAAATTCCTCTTTCGAGAAGTCTATGCTCGTCAGCGTCGGCGAAACGATCTCGGCAATAAAGGTATTGTCGGCGCCCACCACAGCCAGGTCGTCAGGGATCTTCATGCCCAGTTTTTTGACATACTGCATGATGGATGCGGCGATAAAATCGTTGCCCGCAATCACGGCGGTCGCCCGCTCGTCCTTGCTTTTGCTGAAAACCATGTCAAACACATGGGACAGCACACCCTCCATCGTGTCCGCATTGGTGCAGACATAGCGCTCATCGTAGGGGATGCCGTTGGCTTCCAGCGCATCGCGGTAGCCGCGCTCACGGTAGCCGCGGTTGAGGTGCATATTGTAGCGCAGCGGTGGCACAAACAAAATGCGCTGATGCCCGCGGAACACCAGATAGTTGACAGTCTTTTTCACGCCGCTGTACAGGTTGGGCGCTACCGCAACGATATTTGGCTCCAGATGACTGTATTCCCGCGTTTTGTACAGCACCACCGGGATGCCAGCCTCGGCAATGCGGTTCAGCTGCACGGCTTTGTAGCGATTGGACAGCATGAACACGGCATCATACCGGCCGGAAATCAGCGATTGGATAAAATCGTCGCTGTCACGGCTGTAGCAGTGGGAAACATTGTATCCCAGCTTGTCCAGCTTTTTCTCGGCAATCTCCAGCCAGTCGTTGCGCAGGTTGTCGCACACAAACGCGATCTGCATCGAGCGGTTGGTTTTCAGGCTGCGGGCGTACAGGTTGGGCTGATAGTTCAATTCCTTGATGGCGTCCAGCACAGCCTGGGTCTTTTCCTCGCTGACGAACTTGGTCTTATTGATGACGTAGGATACCACAGCAGGGGAGACCCCCGCCAGCTTGGCTACGTCATTTCGGGTTGCGTTCTTGCCCATACTCTTTTCCTTACTTGTGGGGGCTGTGCGCACAGGGGCGCACATGCCGGTAGATATTGTTGATGAGGCCTGCCGCGTAGGAGGCCAGGATAATGCCCAGCGCAATGGCACCGGCTTCGGCCAGCACCAGCTGGAGCAGGGATGCAAATTTGGCGGAGTCGCCCTCGATTAAGCTGTACATCGTATAATACAGGTCACCACCGGGAATTTCCGGAATCAGCATCGGAACCAACAGCAGAATGACCGGCGTTTTGATAAGGCGGGCCGTGGCTTCGCTGCAAATAGCAATGACCAAACTGGAAGCCAGCATGCCAAAGGCTTTTCCGTGCCCGCCTGCCACGCTGACCAGATAAACCACCCAGCCGATGCCGCTGCCCAGGGCGATGCAGCCCAGTGGCTTTGTGCCGCGTATCCCAAACAGCAGGGCGAACCCGAGGGACCCGACTACGCCCATGGCGGTTTGGACAATTTCTGCCTGCAACCTTACACACCTCCCGCCAGCAGCACCAGGGCAAAGCCCAGTGCTACCGAGATCGCTTTCAGAACGGCCTCGCTCAGGTTCAAAAGACCGCTGATGGTATCACCATTGATCATATCCCGCAGCGAGGTGGTCAGCTGGATGCCGGGAATGACCAGCATAATGTTGCCGATCATGATCTTGTCCGGGTGGACGCCGATGCCGGCCTTCACCAACAGCAGCACCGCCAGCGCTGTGACCGCACTGCAGATAGCGGTCTGCAGCAGACTGTTCATCTGCAAGGTGGTGCTCATGCGTATCATGGCAAACAGCACCATGCCGGAAAGGGACGCCGCGATGCCATCGGCCAGATTGCCGCCGAAAAAGATGGACAGCGAAAACGAGATGACCATGTAGAGCAAAAGCTCTTGCCAGGCAGGAGTCAGGCGCTCGTCCCGGATGGCCTGCACGGCTGTGCGGAATTCAGCCAGCGTAAGAGCCCCAGCGCAGAACCGGCGGGAGAGGGCGTTGATCTTGGCTACCCGGCCCAAATTGGTGACACGTGCCTTGATACGACGGCTTTGGGTGATGCTCCCGCCGTCCGGCAAGCGTACGGTTGCCACAATGCTGGATGTAATCGTAAAAACATCCACCAGGTCAAAGCCGCACACATGCTCAAGCCGCTGGATGGTATCCTCCACTCGGCTGACCTCGGCACCGTATGTCAGCAGCAGCTCACCGGCATCCAGGGCGCATGTCAAACATTCTGTTGACCGTGCGTTATTTTGCGCGTTGATTGCATACATCGCTTGCCTCTGCCCCCCCTGTCGATATCGTATAGGAGCTGCCTTGCAGAAACTGCCGTCATCGGTGAGGTCTCGCCGTTGCCGGACGTTTCTGGGCCGTGCCACTTTCGGTGGAATCTGCCCTGTCATCTCCGTTGTTACTATCATACACACGATGGTTACTCGTGTCAATAGAAAAGACCCAAATTTTTCTCTGATTTTACATCGAATAAAAAATCATATGCGCAAAAAAGCATACGATTCAGTCATCTAAAGTAAGAAAAATCGCTCAGGTACAGGGGATGTTGGAAAAAAGCAATGCTGCACAAGAAGAACACCTTTGCTGCGGTTGACCCTTTTGTACAGAAAAAACCGCCTGCATTACGGCAAGCGGTTTCATACTAATTGTTATGTTAAAATAAATACAACATGCTGCTGAGGCAAATTTTTTCTCGTACACACTGGTAATCCCAAAACTGTCCTTTGAGGGGATTTCACAGAGACTTTCAACCCCACACAACGGCGTTGGAAACTTCCCGTAGATCAATGCGCGGGGTGATGCTGTCCGTGCTGGTCAGTACAGCGGTGACCGTGGCAGCAATCTTTTGATCTGCCATAAAAATCAGAAACTTAGCCTCATCTGATACCAGACCACATTTCCGTGGGTAGAACCGGAAATGCCCTCGCTCACAAAACCAAACTTGGCGTAATAGTGTACCAGTTTGTCTTTGCAGGTGAGCACAAGGCCCTTTCTCCCTTGCGCTTTCGCTTCGCAGATGACATGGTTCAGCAAGGCAGATGCACAGCCGCGGCAGCGATATTCCGGGATGGTATCTACACCAAAAATCATCTGCCACGCACCGTTTTCGTTGTGTAGAGAAGCATCCTCATACATCTCATCCCGGAGGTCAGGTTCATCTGTGACCATGCCGTTGACAAAGCCGATCATCCGGTCGCCATCCAGCTGCACCCAGAAGTGATTGGGATAAAACGCCAATCTGCCGGATAGACTGGCTTCGGTGGCGGCTTCCGCAGCAGGGAAGCATTCTGCCTCAATATTTATGATTCCCTGCAAGTCTGCGGGAACAGCAGTCCGAATCTGCATCCTGTTCAAACTCCTTTCTCAATCCACAAGAGTGGTCTCACCCTGAAATACCTCAACTGCCGGGCCGGTCATGAAGGTGTGTCCTGTGGTGCCGTCAATCTCAATGCGCAGGGCACCGCCGTCCATCTGCACTTCCACAGAAGCGTCTGTCAGGCCCCGCGCATGGCTGGCAACAACGCTTGCCACGGCTCCGGTCCCACAGGCCAGAGTGATTCCGCTGCCGCGCTCCCAGACACGCATCCGCAGATGAGTACGGTCAAGGATCTGCACAAATTCGCTGTTGACGCGATTCGGAAAGCGGGCGGCATGCTCGAACAGGACGCCAATCTTCTCCAGCGGCACCTCCTCACAGTTGGGCACCAGATACACGGCGTGGGGGCTGCCGACATCCACGGCGGAAAATTCCCACTCGCTCCCGGCTACTGTGATTTTTTCCGGCTGCGGGGATTCCAGCACCGGCACGCCCATGTCCACCCGGATTTTGGCGGCCTTGTCGTTTTCGGGGGTGATTTGCAGCGTCTTGATACCGTCCGGCGTCTCTACCGTGATTTCCGCCTTGACGGCCCGCCCGTGGTCATACATATATTTGCCGACGCAGCGGATACCGTTGCCGCACATCCGCCCCTCGGTGCCGTCGGCGTTGAACATCCGCATACGGCAGTCGGCTTTTGCCGACGGCTCGATTAAAATCAGGCCATCTGCCCCTACGCCGAAATGCGCCGGGCTCAACAGCTGCGCGGTGCGGCTGGGGTCTGTGACCGTCTCCGCAAAGCAGTCCACGAAGATATAGTCATTGCCCAGACCATGCATTTTGGTAAATTTCATAATGACACCTCACGGCTTCTGCATCATGATCTTGACGATCTCCTTATCGGTCTCCCGCATGCCGTCGTGGCCCAGCATACCGATGTTGCGAATGGTGTTCTCCACGCCCTTGCTGACGATGCCGTCGCCGCCGCGGAACTGCTGGCCGTTCTGGTACATGTGGTAGCCCAGAATTCCAGCCTCGACGCTGGAGGCAATCTTGGCCGCGCAGCTGGGCTTGGCGCCGTCGCAGATGATACCGGACACGATGGCCAGCGCGTTGACGAGGGTGTGGGAGACAGCTTTCAGATCCGCCCCCTGTAAGTAAGCAATGGCACACCCGGCGGCACATCCGGCGCTGACCGCACCGCAGTAGGCGGACAGACGTCCGATACCCGTCTTTTCATGGATGGCGATCAGGTTCGAGAGCACCAGCGCGCGGTACAGCCTCTCCTTGGGGCAGGCCAGCGCCTTGGCGTACTCAATGACCGGGACCGACACCGTAATGCCCTGGTTGCCGCTGCCGGAGTTGATGACGACGGGCAGCTCACAGCCGCTCATGCGCGCGTCGGAACCCGCCGCAGCCTTGGCAATAGCGCGGTTGCGCACATCGTTGCCGTAAAATTTCAGGTAGGTGGAGCCGACATTCGCGCCGTAGTCCCCCAGCAGCCCTTCCTCGGAAATCTGGGTGTTGTACAAAATCTGGGTGTCCAGCAGCGGGCGCACATCGTCCAGGTCGCAGGTCTCAGCAAAGTCGTAGATATTGGCGATCGTCAGCAGGCTGCGGTCCGTCAGGCCGCTTTCCGCCTCTGTATTGCAGGCGGCCGAGGTCTGCCTAGCCGTGTTGTCCAGCAGAACCTCATCATTTTTCTTGATGTAGACAATGTTGGTGTGGTACTGGCTGATGCGGACGACAGCAGAATCCGTGCCGCAGTACAGGGCGATGATAATGTCAAAGATAATGCCGTTGTCGATGGCCTCCACCGAGATGGGAACATTGGACAGAAAACGCCGCATGGCAGCTTTCTGGTTTGCTGTGACCTCCGAGATGACTTCCAGCTCTTTGGCAGCATTTCCGCCGAGGATGCCTGCCACGGCGGCAGCCTCTATGCCTTTCATTCCGTCCGTATTGGGCACGACAACGCTCTTGACGTTTTTGATGATGTTGTTGCTGACGCCGATTTTCACGAGGCCCGGCTCACAGCCCAGCACCTCGCGGGCCTTGGCCGCAGCGTAGGCGATGGCAATGGGCTCGGTGCAGCCCATTGCAGGGATAAGTTCTTCTTTCAGGGTCTGAACATAAGTCTTATAAATCTTTCCGCTCTTATCCATAGGGCTTTTTCTCCTTACTCCATCTTTTTGTCTCTGAGAATGTCCACAATGGTCTTTTCGGTGCTACCATGCCGGGGGAGGCGATGCGTCCCATGCTGCGCATAGTTCCCTCCGGCGTCGCACCGTTGATCCCATGTACATTATATATGAAAACGTCCTGCATTGCCATACCTACAGCCTGCCAAGCTGCATCCACGGCCACAACACCCTTCATCGTGCGGCCCTGTTTGCCGCCGTTGCAGATCATGCCGGTGACTGGCAGACTTGCGAAAATCAAGTGCGAAAAATCGTGGAACAGGTGCAAAGTGTAAAACCATCGTTATAAAGGAAAAACGACAGCAACCTGCCGCTTAGCTTCAAACAATTCTTAAAATAATGAACTGCTATTGTGCGGTTGCATTGCAACATACCGGAAAGGGCTGTTGCACAGCGGAAAGAACCAAGTGCAACAGCCTCTTTTATGTATACGATACAGATTTGAAGTAAAGGCAATACCGCATAATTCTAAGTGCCGATACGGCGAGCGAGGTGCGGCAGCTGCTAAGCCAAAAGCGCAGATAATACTTTGTGTATTATCGAGCATTTTGGCAACGCAGGTGCCGTGCCGCAGCCGCCGGAGAGGTGCTTAAGCCGTCAGGCGGGAATTGTGCGGTATTGCCTAAAGTCAAAATAAATCCAACATACTGTCAAGATAGATTTCTTCCCGCACACGCAGCTGGTATTCGGGTTTGGTGAGGTAGTAGAGCAAAAATTCCAGCACGATGGCGCTGCCCAGGCCGCGGCCTTCGATTTTGAAATTAGTGAAGCCCTGGGGAAGATAGCGCGTCAGGATGTCCTCGATACTGATAAAACTTGGGCTTTCCATGGCGCGGGAAAAACGGTAGCCCTGCGCAGCATCGGGGGCAGTGCAGCGGTGTTCAGGGGTGTCCAAGCCTAAGTTGCGGCGGCTGACGGCTTCGTAGCAGACTTCGCGGTCGCGGCAGCCGACCCAGCAGCACTCGTTGCAGAGAAATTCCAGCTTGTCCCGCTGGTCTTGGGGCAGGGTGGCGAGCCGGTCAAAGGCTTTATTCAGGCGGAAATCCGGCACCACATAGCGGAAATCCTCCCGCGCGGTTTCCTGTGCCAACTGCGAAAACTCCGTAAGCACCTTGGTGGTCGACGACACAAAATAGAAACTGGGATACGTTCGTTTTAAATAGTCCAGCAGCAGTTCCGAGTGGACAATGACGCCGCTTTGTGGTGTGTCGCATGCGGCAAATAACCGGCAAAGTTTATTGCAGGTTGGGTCGGCCAGATGTTCCGGCTGCAGTAGAGAGTTGCTGAACGTCAACCTGGCCGAGATGCCGTATTCCTGTGCCAGTGCCAGCGCATCCTGTGGGCGGACATCCCCGCCGCCGACACGTCCGCCGCCCCACAGGCAATCGGCCGGCGAACCGTAAAGCGAGGCAATATCGCACCAGGGGTAAAACCAATCGCGATGTGTACAGTACAGTGGTAGAAACACGCGGTACAACTCGTAAAATTCAAACAACCCAGGCAGATGATACTGCGCGATACGATCCATGGCTCAGCCTCCTCTCTTTTTGAAATATTATAACAGGAGACGGAATACTTTGCAATTCTGGGGCAAAAGCCGGCCCCTTACTTTATAACTGTGAAGAATGTATAATGGCTACAAAAATACATACACATCGTCAGCACCTCACTTTATGCCGCTATTGTACCGCACGAAGCTGAAAAGAAGCTGAAATTTGGTGTGAAAAGTGTGGAAATGGCAGGAAACAAGAGATCCGACGCTTCACACAGGCGGGTACGCCTGCCCAGTTAAGAATCGACTGTCCTTCTTATAAAAATCATTGTATTTGTAAGCGAAACATCTGCGCAAACCAAACTTCCGTAAGAATTGCCCAAAAAGCCTTGCACTTTTTGCATAGTCTGCTATAATGGCACTATCATCACAGAACACGAACGGGACAAAGGGGTCGCGTACTTGCAAAAGTACAGCGGCCCCTTTCCGTTACGCACAAAGGCGTGCAGCACTTTACATCGGTGCCGCGCGCCTTTTGTTTTGGATGGTGGGAGAGTTCCCTGTAGAACAGGAAAAGAACAGAAAGAGAGGGTCACACAATGAAAAAGCGTAATCGAGTTCTTGCACTTACTATGGCAGCTGCCATGTCGGCCAGCCTGTTCGTAGGCTGCGGTTCCAGCACCCAGCAGGGTGGGGCGGTTGCTTCCAGTGAGGCCTCGGCCAGCACCACCGCAGCAGCGGATGGCAAGGAAGATAACATCATTCGTGTGGGCGTTGTCTGCTCCATGACCGGCGGCTCCGCCATCTACGGTGAGGGCGCACAGAACGCCATTGATATGGCCGTTGAGGAGATCAACGGCGGGGACTCCGGCTATAAGATCGAAATCGTCAACGGCGGTAAGGTCGCTGACGATGCCAAGGACGCCAAGCAGGCGATGAATGCCTACAACAAGGTCATGGCGGATTCGCCCGAGGCCATCGTTGGCAGCTTCTTCTCCTCGGTCACGCTGCCCATGGCAGAGCAGGCCTCCAAGGACGGTATGCTGCTTCTGGCGACCGGTGCAACCAACGCCGATGTCACCTTAAAAGGCGACACCATCTTCCGCAACTGCTTCATCGATCCGTATCAGGGCAAGATGGCGGCGCTGTTTGCCAAGGATAAGGGCTTTACCAAGGTGGCAGTCATCTACGCCAAGGACGATGACTACTCCAACGGCCTGAAGGATGCATTTATTGAAAACTGCGAGGCCAACGGCATTGAGGTTGCCTACACCGGTGAGTGCATGACCACCGACACCGATTATTCTTCGCAGGCGGCACAGGCCGTGGCCAGCGGTGCAGAGCTTTTGTATTATCCCTGCTTCCTCGACACCGTTCCGCTGCTGGTTGGTGCAGCCCGCAATGCAGGCTTTACCGGTGCCATCATGGGCGGTGACGGCTGGGATGGTTCCGACACGACCGGTCTTGCCGCACAGTTTGAGGATTGCTACTTTACGAACCACTACTCCAGCGAGGATACAGCCCCGGCTGTCCAGAACTTCGTGCAGAAGTACACGGAAAAGTACGGCACCGAAAGCCTGAACGCCTGTGCAGCGCTGTATTATGACGCTATGTACATGCTGGTGCAGGCCGCCGAGAATGCAGGCGGCACCGACACGGCCAGCCTTGTCAAGGGCATGACCGGCATGAGCTTTACCGGTGTCGGCGGCGACATCACGCTGGACGAGAACGGCGACGCTATCAAGAGCATTGCCGTCAACACCTTCGTGGACGGCGCGGTCAAGTGGACCGAAACGCTTGGCTCGGACGGCGCGGTCGTTTCCAAGGCAGGCTAAAAGAGAATGGCAATACCGCATAATTCTAAGTGCCGATACGGCGAGCGAGGTGCGGCAGA
>ULSE01012105.1_pt1 | contig 21036 bp, 19 predicted proteins | sample 1956061 | NCBI WGS metagenome assembly ULSE01 (sample SAMEA4835700, study PRJEB28245) | human gut metagenome | biome: gut microbiome; material: fecal sample | place: Denmark | collected 2008 | reverse complement strand
CAAAGCGCAGGGAAATGCGGACGCGGTCCTCGCCTGCTTTGCGCGCGAGGGAAAACTCACGCTGACGGCGGAGCACTGCGCGCTTGCGGACTTTTCCGTGCATCTGACCAAGCGGCAGAGCGCCATCCGGGAAGAGCTGCTGCGCACCTGCCGCGCGGCGGGAATTCTTGGCAAAAAGCAGGACGCGCTCTGTGCGCTGTTCGACAAAAAAGACCGCGTGGAGTGTGCGCGCATGCTTGAGAGTCTTTTATCTACCGGCGAGCTTGTGCTGCTCACGCCAGAGCTCTGCGTCGAAAAAAGCGTTTTGGATGCGGTCGACGCAAGGGTGAAGGCGTGGTTCGAAACGCACGACACGCTCACGCTGGGAGAATTCCGCGACGCGCTCGGCACCTCGCGCGACCACGCGCTGCTGGTGCTGGAATACTACGACCGTCGGGGCATTCTTCGTCGCGAGGGAGATGTCCGCAGGCCGGGCGCACGGTTTGGCGAGATAGAAAAATGAGGCGGCTTTTGTCGCCTCTCACATGGGAGTAGATGGGTGCTGGTGTGCCCCCCGGTCTTCAAAACCGGTGAGAGGGGTGAAGAGCCTCTCGGGTGAGTTCGATCCTCACATGCTCCCGCCAGAGCCTCGCGGCCGTGTGCCGCGGGGCTTTTTGAAAAATGTGGATTTCCCTCTTGACAGAATGGGGGGAAGCTCATATAATACTACTGTTCACGACGTGAGCCGTACAACTTCATATCCGGGTGTAGCGCAGTTGGTAGCGCGCATGGTTCGGGACCATGAGGCCGTGAGTTCGAATCTCGCCACTCGGACCAAATGAATGAAGCCCGCTTTTCGAACATTTTTATCGAAAAGCGGGCTTCTTCATGCCCACAAAGCCTTGAGAAGTCAAGGCTTTTTTCTTATCCCCTTCTTATGAGTGAAGGTGAAAACTCTCAAAATGTGAAACGAATATTTTTACGCAAAGTCGTTATTTGAACACAGTTTTACGATAAACTCGCCCAGTACGCCTCCTCAAATGCCTGTGGGGTCTTGTATTTTAAGGTCCGATGGGGACGCAGCTCATTATAGAATTGGACATATTGCGCCACGCTTTTGCGGTAGCTTTGCTCCGAGGTGTACTCCCTGCGGTACGCCTCCTCTTTTTTGAAGGAAGCAAAAAACGCTTCGGCGACCGCGTTGTCATGGGGCCGTGCTGTAGCGGAAAAGGACTGTTTCGCGCCGCATTTTTGCAGCAGTTCCGTAAGCGTGGCTGAGGTATACTGTGCGCCGCGATCGCTGTGAAAGGTCAGCCCGATGGGATTGCCTCGTGCTTGATAGGCGTCCCGGAAGGTGCTTGTGACCAGATGAGTGCTTGCGTTGCGGGACACCCGATAGCCGATGACCCTGCGGGAGAAAAGGTCGAGGATCATGCAAAAGTAGAGCCAGTAGTCGTTGATTTTGAAGTATGTAATATCGCTTACCCAGATTTGGTTGGGACGCTCCGCGGTGAATTGCTGCTCCAGTAGATTCTGCTTTTTGTACTGTTGACGCTTCTTGAATTGCTTTTTTGCGTCTGGGCGGATGCTGTGCGGATCAAGCTCTTGCATGATCGCCGCGATGCGTTTGGTGCTGACCCGGATGCCGCTTTCGGCCAGAGCGATGCGAATTTTTTCGGCGCCGAATCGCTGGGCGCTGTCATCAAAAATCTGCTGTACCAGCCGCATAAGCCGCGCCTGCTCTTGATCGTGCTTGCTGCGGTCGGCTCGGCGGAAGATGTGGTTGTAGAAGGTTCCGCGGGCAACATCCAACGCTTCGCAGAGCTCTTAGACACTATACGGATTGCCCGGCTTTTGGTAGAGGCTTTCCAAGAAGACCAGCTTTTTCTGTAAGGGCACATTTGATATGTACCCAGCGAGCCGAATGATCTCCAGTTCATGCTCCAACTTTTCCAGCCGCCTTGAAAGGGTGTCGAACTCTTTTGGCGTGTAGGTACGATTTGCTGTTTTGATGGAACAGTATTCTCTTCTCCAGTCGTAGAGTGTGCTTTGCGCGATATGCAATTCCTGACTGAGCGATTGAATGGATTCTCCCTTTTGGTATCGCTTGATAATCTTGGTCTTGAATTCAGCGGGATATTCTTTCGGCATAGTCTCATCTCCTTTTAAGCAATAAGACTATTGTAAGCAGTTGCCCGCCGGAAAGGAAGCATCGCATATGCTCCAATTGTTATTCGACGAAGAATCAAGTGATTCTTCTTGCGGAAGACGGGAAATCTATTCTGATACGGCAAGACAGCTAAAAGCCTTGAAATCGTATGATTTCAAGGCTTTTTTACGGCTTTTGAGAGTGAAACATGGGATGCTGAATTACGGCAAAACCCCAAGTGTGCACAAAAATGTGCACAACTCTTCTGAAAACGTTGATACATCGAATGTGCACTCCAAAATTTTCCTCCGATACTATGCTCTCAGCTTATTGTTTTCGACGGTTTTCTGCGCTACGCTAAGAGGAAATATTTTGGAAGGGAGTTGCTATTATGGCAAAAGTAAAAAAGCGCGCACTGAGCATTGCACTTGTCCTTGCAATGCTACTGAGCCTTTCGGTGACCGCCTTTGCGGCGCAGAACGACGTCAGTATTGAACTGGACGGAAAGAAGGTCGCGTTCACCTCAGAATCTGGCAAGCCGTTTGTCGATGCGAACGGCAGAACGCAAGTTCCTCTTCGCGTGGTCATGGAACAGTACGGCTGCGACGTGAAGTGGGACAGCATGAGCAGCACGGCCATCATCACGAAGGGCAGCACCACCGTCACCGTGCCCATCGGCAAGGGCTACATTACGGTCAACGGGAAGAACGTCCCTATGGACACGGCGGCGCTCGTGCAGGACGGACACACGTATCTGCCCATCCGCGCGGTGCTGGAGGCGTTCGGTGCGAATGTGAAGTGGGACAACGGTAAGGTCTCCGTCACGTCCGCCTCCGCCGGCGGCTTTGACAACATCTATGTGGATGACGACGGTGATCTGATCTTCGAGCTGGCAAACGGCAGTAAGATCAACGCGGGCAGCGTCAGCAGCGGTAAGAACGGCAAGGATGGCAGCAATGGCCGTGACGGCGTTTCCGTCACCGACGCTTACGTAAACGCAAACGGCGATCTGATGATCGCACTGAGCAGCGGCCGCACCATCAACGCGGGCAATGTCGGCACGGGCGGCAGCCTGAGCAGCCTGACCTTCGCGGACTATGATGTGGGAACAAAGTTTTACCTCGTCCAGCCGACCGGCAGCTTCACGGTGCCTGTTGTGTCAAACGGAACGGAATACGAGGTCACTTTTGACAAGGTGTATTATGAGCTGACGGCAGACTATACCGGTGAGAGCGAAGCGTGGGTCTGCACGGAGAACAACACGGTGTATGCTCCGTATAGAGCAACGATGCATATTGAAGGCTCGACCGATTCTGCGCTTGCGGGATGCAAGCTTTCAGTTTCATTTTTGGTCGCTAACGGTGCAGCCACCGCTTGGGGTTATACAGCAGAGATCACCGACGATGGAAGTTTCTCTGCTTCTGTCACGCAGGGTGAAAATGGAACAACTCCGTGGAGTGCACCCAAAAATCTGGTGCTCAATAAGGTGACACTCAGCGGTACCCCGACTGTTGACAGTACGATTCGTGGGCTTCTTGCTAAGGCCGCGGGTGACTGGGAATTGATCAATGGGGATAAGAACACCACAATGACCATCTCTTCCAATGGTAAGCTGATTTATAACGGCAACGAGCGTAAGGCAGAATATCTGGCTGGTGGAGACGTTTTCCTGAACATCTCTGTTGATGGAGAAGTCTATAAGTATGACAGCCATCTTGATATTATTTATAATGGCTCAGGCAGAAAAGATGATGAGCAATACCGCCGGAGTGGAAGCTATCAAGTGGTAGACCTTACAATGGATAACTTCTTTGACTACTATGAGCTAAAAGACGTGACAAAAGTTAACTATGGTGCTTTTAACGCACTAAAGAACATTTATGTGGGAAAGGAATTTTCGCTTAAAGATGAGTACGGACTTGATCCCGTTTTTGATTCGACTGTGAATATCGAATTTTATTATAAAGGGGCTTACAGATATTATGAAATTGATTCGGAGAACGAAACCTATACGATAGGAGAAAAGGTTGGGGACGATCGTTTCGGTACAGGCTCTCAGACTTACAAAGGTAGCAGAGTGACTTCCCTTTGTGGAGATGGATATATTCTTACTCCACCAAAAGGAAACACTTTCTTTTATGAAGAACTGAGACCCACAAAGGTACAGGGTACTCTGTACCTCACCCACGACACCTCTACCACCACCGACTGACCCAACACAGCAACGGAGCGGGGCGCAGCCCCGCTCCGTTGTTTTGTTTTTTACCCCTCCAGCGCCTTGATTTCGATCGTGCGGCCGCCGAGGCTTATAGCTACCATGGAACTGCTGAAATAAAAAGAAACAGCACGTTTGCGCCCCTAAACGGTTAAGTATGTAGCTCGGGCCGGTTTCTATAGATCCGTTTTAATAATTCATCGACCTCATCGAGTGATAGGCTTCCCTGGATACGGTTGCCGTTTTCAGAGATCCAGCTAATGTTATCCGCGGTGTGTCCGTTTGCTCCGTTTAGATCCAGTGCTTTCAAGGGATTGAGGTGACCGACCTGAAATTTGGATTTTCCATGGACTGGATGCAAGGCATCGTTTGCGAATTCGGCGTACTGGATGGCATCGCCGGTTATAGGACACTTGCAGTAATCGAAGGTGCTTGGCAGCAATCCGTCACTTTGAAGGCTATGGACCAGTCCGGTATCACATCCATCGAACGTTGCGATCTGTAAGAGAAGCTTTGTTTCTATTTTCATGCAGCTTCTCCTCAAGGCATACTGGACAGAATTTGGATGCGCCTCCCAGCGCTTTTCCCGGTTGGTTTTGTAATCACCGGTCTGCGCTCGATCGGTCAAATACGTTTTGACTTTGATCTTATCCGCTAAGATCGCTTGGAAAACTGCGCTTGCTGGGTTCCGGCGGGTATCGCGGATAAAGCGACGCATGGTAATACAAGCCTTAATTTCGTCAGTAAGATAGAGGTCAACATTTTCGGCGGAATGGATAGGGGATGCAAACCGGTCAATATAGTCAACGGGCATTTCATACGGAACGACAGTGTAATTGAAAAACTCTTTGAGCATGTCAAAATCGTCCGCGGAGAGATTTGCGATTTTATGCAGAAGCTTGTGAAAGATATCGACGCAAGACTCGTAAGAGGCGTATCGTACATCACCTTTAAGACGTGGACTCCAATGCGCTTCAACTTTTGTAGAGGTCACGTCGTCGTTTACGGGTTCGATCAAAAAGGAATTTCTAATGATACTGCGCCGGAAAGCCTTGAACTCTTTAGGCGTGAGCTTTCGCTTGATGATGGCATATTCCTGAGCTTGGGCAGGAGCAAGGGAAGCCTCGAAATCTATGCAATCATCAATTCTAAAGCGTGGGGAATTGACCGCAGCGGCAATGGCACTTTTATGATCCATCGAGAACCTCCGTAGTTATGTTGTGCCTGTATTCTATCACGAACAAAGCAAAATGTACATATCCTGAAAATAGATATCTATAGGACATGTTATGAAACATAAAATGCGTTGAATCAGATCGTGAATTATAGTATAATCCAAACATGGAATAAGAGCAAAAGAGGAGACGCGCATGGTTACTTTCTCGGCTAAAGATACATTCTGGGATATTCGAAATTTCCTGGCAGGAAGGTTCTTGGGAGCTACCAGGGATGAATTCTTTTTGGATGAGGTCATTAAGCTTGTTTTTTGCAAGCATGAGTTAAAATGCGAGAATACAGAAAGAGTAGAAGACGTTGATCTTGCAAGCTTATATAGAAAAACATTTAAAATCGTTTTAAAGCATCACGAAGATATTTATCAGGACGAAACTTGTGAGATCGAGTTGGATCCGGTAAGCATCAAGTACATTGATTCAAAGCTCAATCAACTCGATTTGTTTAATTTGGAGCGAGATATTATTGGCGATGCTTATGAGATATTTATGGGAGATGCGATTAAAGGTCAGTCCGGACAATTCTTTACGCCGCAAAATGCAGCGGAAGCCCTTGTGAAAATGGTTGCACCGAGCCCTAAAAGCCGCATTATTGACCCCGCATGCGGATCCGGCGGGTTCCTTGTGGCAGCTTTGAAATACTGGAGCAAACAGAATAATAAGATCACGGATAATAGCCTTTACGGTGTTGATAAGGATAACTATCTTACGCGATTGGCCAAGGTACACCTCGCGTGTATGGGACAGAAGACAAAAACGATCCGATGCGCCGATAGCCTTGTTTGGGATGAAAACGTGTTGGGGAAAGGAGAATCTCAGTATGATGTTGTGCTGACGAATCCCCCGTTTGGAGCGAATATTCAGGTGGGAACTGCTGAGACGCTTTCAAAATTTGACCTTGCCTACAAATACAGAAAAACAAAAGAGGGACCGGCGGTAAAGACCGACAGCATCAATGAGTCGGTAGCGCCGCAAGTCGTTTTCATGGAGCAATGCGTGAATCTTGCAAAAGCGGGCGGAACGATAGGGATTGTAGTTCCCGAGAGTATGATTTCAAATAAAAAATATTCCTATGTTGTAGAATATATTTTAAGATCCTGCTATATTCGCGCAATTGTGGGAATGCCGGACGTACTGTTTAAGACATCTGGTAAGGGAGGAACACATACCAAAACCTGCTTGCTTGTTCTGGAAAAAAAGAAAAAGGAAGACCGTAAAGATTACAGGATCTTTATGGCTGAAGCAAAATGGTGCGGGCATGATTCACGCGGGCGAGAAATACCGAAAGATGACCTGCCCGACATTCTTGATACATATTTTAAGTTCAAAAATGATGAGTACTTTAAAAACAGCAATCTTGGATTTGTAGTAAGCAGAAGCCAGATCACAAATAATGTCCTTGCGCCTCGTTCTTATGTTTTTGGGATACAGAACGATGAGGGACTGGGTGATACTCACACAATGGTATCGATCGGCCAGCTGATAAACGAAAAAGTAATTGAAGTTGCAACCGGAAATGAAGTTGGAAAATTAGCTTATGGGACAGGAACGGTGCCATTTGTCCGGACTTCTGATATTTCCAACTGGGAAATCAAATCCGATCCGAAGCATCTGCTGAGCGAGGAAATATATAACAGCTTTGCAGAAAAGCAGGACGTTCGTGAAGGCGATATTCTTATGGTCAAAGACGGCTCTTACTTAATAGGGACCTGTGCGATGATCACAAAATATGATACAAAGATCGTTTATCAAAGCCATTTATATAAAATAAGGGTTGCTGAAGACAATAAATATAATCTCGACAAATACTATTTGTTGGCAGCCCTTTCATCGGAATATGTAAGACAGCAGATCTTTGCAAAGACCTTTTCGCAGGATATTATTGATTCTTTAGGTGATCGGCTGAAAGAGCTGATAGTTCCGATCGCAAAAGACGCAAAAAGTATTGAGCGGGTCTCGGCCATGGTAAAGAGATCTATCAATGAAAGCATTGAAGCCCGCGAATTGGCGAGGAAAGTAAGGGCAGAAGTGTTCACACTGTAAGAAGACATATGACCTTGGTGAGTACACTGATATGATCCGCTGAAGCGGGGAAAATCTTAAAAAGGGAGGTGCCAAAGCTTGGCGCTTCCCTTTCTGTTTGGATGATTTGAATTTGAAAAATCAGCGTTGACGAAGGAAACGAAATCATCGCGGCATTTTTCCGCGGGAATCGGATATGTTTTGCCTGCTGATCCTGCCGTTGCGTTTTGTCATCATGCGGCTTGGTCACTTAATCCTTTTCAAACGTTACACCGCCCTGTTCGGAATCCTTGGTGATCGCCATGGCTGATATAAAGGTGACCGCCTCCGCGATTCCCACGGTGAACCATAGAAGCGCGCCGTTGGTGAGGAAGGACAGTGCCACCACGCATAGCGGCGTAAAGATCAGACCGCGCAGCACATTGACCGCGACAGCCTCTATGGTTCGCTTTGTGGAGTAGAGGTAGGCGGACAGGACCGTATTCACCGACGCGAACAAAAACGCCCAGCAATTGTTCGTTGGCAAAGAAGGCTGATTTTATGCCGAAAAGACGAGCAAACGGAGAAGGGAACGTCCGCAAGCGGAAAGACGGCCGCTGGGAGGGTCGCTACACAGTCGGTCACGATCCGGAAACTGGCAAGGCCATCATCAAAAACGTTCTCGGCAAGACGCAGGCCGAGGTCAAGGAGAAACTGAAAAAAGCCATCGAGGAAAATGTCGGCATCGACTACGGACGGGCCAAGACCTACACGGTAGGAACATGGCTGGAAGTGTGGATGGAGAACTACGCCAAGGTGAAATTGTGCCCGTCCACGTTCAAAGCCTCGCAAGGCTTTCTGAAAAACCACATCAAGCCGCAGATCGGCGGCATCCCGCTGGCAGACCTGACTTCTCTGGACTTACAACGCTTCTACAAACACCTGTTGGACGGCGGGCGGGTAGACCGCATCGAGGCCAAGAAAAAGCCGAAAGGTCTGGCGCCCAAGACGGTGCGAAATATCCACCAGATGATCGGTTCGGCGTACAACCTCGCCATCGAGCAGCACCTCGTCACAAAAATCCAACGCAGGGCTGGGCTATAACACGGAAGTTCTGGGTTTCGAGCGGATCCACAATACTACAAAGCGCATCCGGCGGGAGGCCAGGTTGCCGGAGGGCTTTCATGAGGGCGTCCGGGGCGGTGTGCGTATACCAAGCGGCGGGAACAACCAGACAGAGGGGGCGTCCGCCCCGTCTGACGAAGCCGCCAGACGCATGAAACGGGAGATTTTGTGTCTCCCGCTCCGGCTACTACAACTGGGTGCGTTCTGAAAAAAACAGAGAGCTTCGGGAGGCGAAGGACCGGGCGGCATTCGAACAGATCTTGGAGGCATACCGGTTCCGGGGCTACGCAAAGGGCGTTCGCGGCATTCATATGCGGCTTTTGCACATGGGTATCCGAATGAACGTGAAGAAGATCCGCCGCCTGATGCGGAAATACAAGCTCACCTGCCCCATCCGAAAGCCGAATCCCTACCGCAGATTGCAGCGATCCATCCAAATGGGCAGCGCCGCGGAGAATTTGGTCAACCGGGAATTCGAGTCTCATGGGCCGAGAGCCATCCTCCTGACGGACATCACATACATCCCGCTCTGCGGCAGATTCTGCTACCTCTCCACGATCCTGGATTCCTGCACAAAGCAAGTCCTGGCCTATGCGATGAGCGAATCGCTGGAAGTGGATTTTGTTTTGGAAACGGTCCAACTGCTGGTAAAGCACCATGGGATCTCGCTGAGCAAGGAGACCGTGATCCACAGCGACCAGGGGACCCACTACACCAGTCTGAAGTTCATCCAGTTGGTGGAGAACAGCGCACTGCGGCGGTCCATGTCCCGCAGAGGGAACTGCAGGGACAACGCGCCCCAAGAGAGCTTCTTCGGGCACATGAAGGACGAACTGGCCAGTGAGATTCCGGGGTGGACGTCTTTTGAGGCCGCCAAAGCCTCCATTGACCGCTGGATGGATTACTACAACAACGACCGCTGCCAGTGGGATCTGGCGAAGCTATCCCCGAACGAATATTACCACTACATCACCACAGATGAGTACCCAGCCGGTATGCTGCCGCTATGGGTCAAATGAAAATGTCCTTGACTTGGGGAGCACTTTAGCTCCCGTTGGGGTCAGCGTTTGGGTCAGAAAAAGGCGGCACACAAAAAACGGAACTTACGAAAAGAAAAAGACCTCGAAATCAGACGATTTCGAGGTCTTTTGGTACGCCGTGAGGGATTCGAACCCCCGGCCTTCTGGTCCGTAGGTTGTCTCAAAGTAAAATCGGAGTCATTTCGGCTCCGATTTGTGCTTTTTACCACCGTTCGCTCGGCGGATATTCCGTTGTTTCCGTCCGGCTCTGCCCGTTCCAATTCCATTCTGGGTCAAAAGTGGGTCAAACACAGTGCACCCGCACCCACGCCAACAGCGTCTCGTCGTCCATCGCGCCGAAGGCGACAGCAAGACCGACCTCGACGACCTCATCATTCGTGCAGTCCAACCGAATACCGTTGACCTCCAGAAAGGTTAGCATCACATACATACCGATGCGCTTATTGCCATCCACGAAGGCATGGTTGGAGATGAGCGCATAGCCCAGTCGAGCGCCCTTCTCCTCCTTGGTAGGGTAGAATTCCTGTCCGCCGAAACCGGAAAAGACGTTCTCCAACGCGGACTCCAACAGAGCCTCATCCCTGACGCCGATGCTCCCGCCTGTCTCCTCCGCGATGAGCTTGTGAAGCAGCAAGACCTTCTCTTTTGAGAATTTGATCATTTTGCCAACTCCATAAACGCGGGCTTGTATTTCTTTAAAATTCTTGCCGCCACAAAGTCGATCTTCTCGTCATCTGTCATGTCGATCAAGGGCGAATTGTCCAAATCGACCAACATATATTTGGGGCGGTTATTTTTGAAAATCACAGCCTGCCCATTTGCTTCGGCGATGCGCGTCACGCGGGAAAAATTCTGATTGGCCTCCGTCACGGAAACGATCGTGTTCGTATCAATGGTCATGGGAACACCTCCTACACCTATTATACACAATAATAGGTGAAAATCAACCTATATTATTGAGCTCAGGTAGTTCTCCGCTGCAAGCAGGCGGATGAGCAGCGGCGAAAACGCGATGATACCGCCGAAGTTTATGCTTCGTTCGCCTCTGAAAAGGTGAAGAAAATGCCTGCTGTCAAGAATGGTTTCAAAATTGAGATTCAATGTGCCGACATCGTGATCGTGGAGATGCAGCCCTATTACTTTGCTTTTCAGCTTTCTGTTTGGAATTGCTTTTCAGCCTTCTGCCTGATATAATAATGGTAGCATAACGCGAGAAGCTTATCGATAGGATCGGGTGTATTTATGTGAACGCCAAGACCTGCTCGGACAAAGAAAGGGTGGGGAGAATGTTATGTCAGAGATAATGTGGCACATCTGCATTTCGAGCATCTACACCCGTGACCGAGTTAGAATGCTTTCTACGATGGGAACGCTTTAATTGCGATTGTGGTCGGAATTCATTGATACTGTTATCTTTTTGAGCTTTGCTTATGGCTGGATACAAATGTTAAGGGAGATATTGATATGGCATTTTTAAATGAAAACGAATGGATACGCCTCAATGAGATCGCATACAATATTTCATTTATCTATACAGTAGAGGAAATGCAGCATGAAATTCTGAACCGATGGCTTCCTTTTTTGATTTCGTATGATAGCGCAATTTTTGCCCGAATCTCTACTGCGGAGAATGGATCCTATCAGTTTCAGGCCCCAGCGGCTTTTCATCTGCCTCAGCAGGCTGTCGATGTCTGGATGCAGGAAAGCCTGAATTCAGATGCTTTTCGCTGGGCGCTGTATACCTGTAAAGGCGGTGCTTTTCGGGAATCTATGGCATCTTCGGATGAACAGGTGAATAGCAGCGGAATCTACCAGAACTTCTATCTGCCCAATCGCTTGGCATATTCCGTCGGCCTTTCCATCTCCTTTCGAGAAGAACCGGTCGGCTTATTGAAATTGTACCGGCAAGCTGATAAGCCTCCGTTTAGCGAACGGGATATGTTTGTATTGGAGCAGTTGCACAAGCACTTTGCATACCGTTTAGTATATGAAGCAAAAAAGGGAGACACCCGCTATTTTTACGCAAAAGGATATCATGAAAAGTTGTGCAGCCAGTACGGCTTGACCAGTCGAGAAGGGGAAATGTTAGATTTGGCCGTACACGGGCTGTCCAATGAAGATATCGCTCAAAAAATGAATATCAGTATCCATACGGTAAAAAAACATTTCCACAGCATATATACCAAAATGAATGTGCGTAACCGGGTACAGATGATCCAGAGTCTTCCTGTATCAACCAACAAGATCGATTTTGATGCGCTATAAATAAAACTCAGGGAAAATGTACCGCCTGCATTGGCTAAACTGCATTATCCTTTGGTAGTATATAAAGATTCGTTGGTCTTACATCGGGACACAGAAGGCTTGTCTAAATAATATACAGACTACATAAAATGGAACTGGCGCTGAATTTTAACGCCGGTTCCATTTTGCTATATTTGGGGTACAAAAGTTAGGGGATGCATATGAAACGAAGCGATATTTGGTGGGCAGTTGCTTATGGGTTGTTGGCTGTGTTCACGGTACTCTTTTGCGTCACAGGAGGCTTTGCCAAGGTCAATATAGCGTATCCTTATCTGGCAGGTTTTGCGCAATTCGCTGTCTATGCTACGGCGGGTGAGTTGCTCTCCGGACGTATGTTGGAGGGAACTTGGCAGATCAACCGGGCGACTTGGTTCAAAAGCCTGAGTTGGGGAATAGGAGGCGTCCTTGTCACGCTGGCCTTTACCGTGTTCAGCCAGGGTACCCGGCATGCCATGGCAGCAGGTCTTCTTCCGGGATATGGAAATGCTCTGGCACAGGCCTTTTTTACCAGCTTTACCAATAATCTGTTTTTTGCTCCTATTCATTCCGCTCTGATGCGAGTATGTGGAAATTATGCTGAAATCCGCTTTTTGGCGGGACAGCATATCACTCCACGCCAAGCAGTGGACTCTGTAGATTGGGGAGAATTGATCGATTTTACTCTGTTTAAAACGATTCCTCTCTTTTGGATCCCCGTCAATACCGTGGGATTTCTTCTTCCACAAGAATATCGTATCGTATTTGCAGCGGTGCTTTCCTTGGCATTTGGAATATTGATGACTGTTCTCAAATTAAGGGAACGGAAGAATCGGAGTAGAAAGGAGTCACCTATATGATTCAAATTTCAGATAACACTCAGCAGATCCAACCCTCCAAGATTCGAAAAATGTTCAATAAGGCGCTGGAGTACGATCATGTAATTAGTTTTACACTGGGAGAGCCGGATTTTACTGCCTCGCCGAACGTAGTGGAGGCTGGGTGCAGGGCCATTCGGGAAGGAAAGACCAAGTATTCAGAAAACGCAGGGCTGCTGGCTCTGCGCCAGGCGATTGCAGAGTATCTCCATCGCACAGAGGGACTCTCTTACGATCCTGCAAGCCAAATTGTGGTGACGCCTGGAGCCATGGGAGCCTTGTTTTTGGCGCTGAAAGTGCTGCTGAATCCTGGGGATGAGGTTATCGTCAACGAACCCTGCTGGACTAATTATATCCAACAGATTCGGATGTGCGGCGGTGTGCCGGTGTCGGTGAAAACCAACGCACAACGGGGATTTGATTTGGATGTATCCGCTATTGCCGAAGCTGTTACCGATAAGACAAAGGCCATTATTCTAAACAGCCCATGCAACCCCACGGGAGCTGTAGCCAGCACTGAAACGCTGCTCCAACTGGCCGAATTGGCCCAGAAGCAGGACTTGGTGATCTTGGCTGATGAGGTGTATAAGCACATCCTTTTTGATGGAAGGACTTATACAAGCTTTGCTGCTCTGCCTGGAATGAAAGAACGGACCATGGTTATTGACAGCCTTTCCAAAACCTATGCGATGACCGGTTGGCGTATCGGTTATGCTGCCGGACCGGAAAATGTGATCCGGAATATGGTCAAGCTGCAGGAAAATGTCAGTGCTTGTGCGGCCACTCCCTGCCAGGTCGCGGCTATTGAAGCTTTGGAAGGTCCACAAGACCACTTGAAGTATATGGTGGAGCAGTACCGCCTGCGCCGGGACTATGTGATGAGGCGGATATCTGAGATCCCTGGTTTGTCCTGCCATGCTCCGGCTGGGACTTTCTACGCATTTATTGACATCAGTCAACTGGGTATGCCTTGTGAAGAGTTTGCCATGAAGCTGCTGGAGGAACGACAGGTGGTAGTGGTACCCGGTACGGCCTTTGGCGAATTTGGCGAGGGATATATCCGTCTGTCCTATGCGACATCCATGCAGTGCCTGGAGCATGGACTGCATGAACTGGAGGAGTTTGTCAGATCCCATGAGACTGAGGGGGACCCCGCATGAGTATGATCAACGGCACCCGCTTATATGATCATTTGACCCGACTTGGGCGAATCGGTTTTGTGCCGAAAGAAGGAACCACACGATTGCCGTATACCCCTGCCTATGACGAAGGACGAATCTATGTTCAACAGTGCATGGAACAGGCAGGACTTCAAACATCCGTCGATCCTGTAGGGAATCTGATCGGTACGCTTCCTGGTCAGGGAAAGACCATTTGCATTGGATCCCACATCGATACGGTGCCGGGGGGCGGGATTTACGACGGAACCTATGGTGTGTTGTCCGGAATCGAGTGTGTGCAGCGCCTTAAGGAGTTGGGATATCAAAATCGGCATCCCATCCAGGTGATTGCATTTACCGAGGAGGAGGGCAATGTCATTGGCGGAACTTTTGGAAGTAAGGCATTTACCGGCGGAGAGATTGATGAAGCTATGCGGCCAAATCTGGCCCTCCACGGACTTACAATGGAGCAGGTCGGCGCCTGCCGAAGAGATCTGACCCAATATCAGTGTTACTTGGAGTTACATATTGAGCAGGGCGGGGTATTAGAAGCTGAAAGGATGCAAATAGGCGTAGTTGATGGTATTGTGGGCATCGTGCGCTATCGCATGACGGTTTCCGGCTGTGCCAATCATGCAGGCAGCACACCCATGCATCTGCGGGATGACGCGCTGGTGAAAGCCTGCCGGATCATTACCCAGCTTATGGAACGGACTGAGGCCGCTTCGCCGGATATGGTCTGCACGGTAGGAACCCTTCAGGTGTTCCCAGGAGCGGTCAATGTGATTCCGGGCAAGGTGGAGTTTATTGTGGAACTGCGCAACCCAACGATGGAGCCCATGGATCAGGTCATTGACTCCGTGCTGAAAGAGCACCCGGAGCTGGTAGGCGAAGAATATATTCGCCAGTCGCCTACCCAGTGCAGTTCTAAGCTGATAAAGCTGAGCGAGACACTGTGCCGCAACCGCGGTATCCGTTTTCGCAGAATGTTCAGCGGTGCAGGACACGATCTGATGAATTGGGGAAAAGCGGTTCCCTCCATGCTTCTGTTCATTCCCAGTAAAGACGGGATTAGCCACTCTATCCGAGAATACAGCGCTCCTGAGGACTTGTACCAGGGAGCTGAGCTGCTGATGGAGATGGTTCAGGCTTTGGACCAAGAGGAGGGAAAATTGTGAAGATCAAAATCATCAATCCCAATACGACGCAATCCATGACTGAAAGTATAGAAAATTTAGCACGTCGAGTGGCACGCAGCGACACTCAGGTTTGGGCGGTTACCCCGGCATCCGGGCCGGACAGCATCGAATGTTATGTGGATGAGTATTTGGCTGTTCCGGGGGTCCTGAAAGAAGTGATTCGGGGAGACCGAGAGGAAGGCGTCGATGCATTTATCATCGCCTGCTTTGGTGACCCTGGGCTTCAGGCAGCCAGAGAGGTCACCTCCAAGCCGGTGTTGGGTATCTGTGAGTCGGCCATTGCTGCTGCCAAATTTATAGCGCCGTACTTTTCTATCGTATCGGTGTTGGATCGGTCTCGCAAGGTTACAGAGGATGTGGTGTCCAACTATGGAGCGGAAAAGTTTTGCCGTTCTATCCGATCCACAGGTTTGAGCGTGCTGGAATTTGGCAGGGACCCCAAGAAGGGATTGGAAGCGTTAGCCTATCAGGGAAAGTTAGCCGTGCAGCAGGACGGCGCCGAATGTATTTTGCTGGGGTGCGCTGGTTTCGTGGACTTTGTTGAGGACCTGTCCGCCCAGCTGGGCGTTCCCGTGTTGGATGGGGTAATGCCAGCAGTTAAATTTGCGGAAGCCATGGTAGATATGGGGCTGCGTACCAGCAAGGTGTCTACTTGGGGCTTCCCAGAGCAGAAGAATATCGTAGGCTTTCCCATGTTTACCAAGCAAGAATTGATATTTTAGGAGATGACAGTATGCGTACCTTGATTAAAGGAGGCACAATTGTAACTGCAGAACAAGAGTATGTGGGGGATATCCTGGTGGATGGCGATGTGATCCGCGCAATGGGGACACATTTAGACGAAGCTGCAGATCTTGTGATAGACGCCAAAGGTAAATATGTGTTTCCGGGAGGCGTAGACCAGCACACTCACTTTTCCGCCCTGTGCAATGTCGGCAACCGTGATACCGCCGGATATGAGACGACCGACTCTGCTATTGTAGGCGGCACGACCACCATTGTGGACTTTGCTCCGCAGGATCCGGATCGCGGACTGCTGGATTCCATTGATTATCGAATCAATGTGCGGGCGAAGGATAAGTCTTGTGTGGATTTTGCACTGCATTCCATGGTAACATATATTATGGACAGTATCTTTGATGAGATCGAAGAATTTCCTCGGAGAGGCATTTCCAGCATCAAGATTTTTATGGCCTACAACGGCTCTCCGCTTCATGTAGATGACGGTACTTTCTTCCGTATTCTGGAGAAGAGCCGACAGGTTGGCGCTACGGTATTTGTGCACGCAGAGAATGGAGAGATCCTGAATTTCCTCCGCAGCGAGTGTGTAAAGAAGGGCCAACTGACGCCGCATTACCATTATGTTTCCCGTCCGCCTTTTACTGAGGCGGAGGCGGTGCGCCGGGCTATTTATCTGGCTGGTCAGACCGATACGCCTCTTTATATTGCTCATATGACCTGTCGGGAGGCCATTGCTGAATTACAAAAGGCCAAGGGAACTGGCCAGCGGGTTTCCGGCGAGACTTGCACTCACTATCTGACCACCACTAAGGAAGTTCTGGATAATCCGGATTTCAATGAAGCGGCTAAGTTCGTTTGCTCCCCCGCTTTGCGGGATCGTGAGGACTGCGAGGCTCTTTGGCAGGCATTATCCGACGGACTGCTGACGGCGGTCTCATCCGACCACTGCGGTATAGATGTGGCAGAGCTCAAGCAGGCCGGCAGGAATGATTTTACTCAGATTCCAAACGGTTCCCCCGGTGCCGGCGATCGACTGCATATGGTGTGGACCGAAGGTGTATGCACGGGAAAGCTGACCCGCCAGAAATTTGTAGATGTTATTGCCACTCAGCCGGCAAAAATCAACGGTATCTATCCGAGAAAGGGAACGCTGGCGGTAGGTTCTGACGCAGATGTTGTCATTTTCGATCCCAATTATGAGGGGACAGTTCATCTGGCAGATAACCCTAACGGCGTGGACTACAACCTCTATGAGGGCCGTCGTCAGTCTGGTCGGGTGGAGACGGTTCTGCTGCGAGGCCAGGTTGTGGTGGAGAACGCCAAGTTTGTGGGCCGCTACGGCCAGGGAAAATTCATCCCTGCAAATATGTACGCATCCGGTTACGAAAACCGAAATTAACCAAGTGTGATCCGTAGTTACTCGCGCTGCCAAAACCGAAGATGTTGGGAGCGGTGGGAGGCTGGAAACCGGAGTGAGCAAAACGTTTGGTCTGTTCATGAAAATATACGGTATATAGTATGATCAGTCTCGTTCAAAGCTGATATGCCGTGTTTTGATTTTGCAAGACTTACGTTTTGCGCATCCCTGGACCGAGGAAGTGAGGAGGTGTGATTTGCAGATTCGGATAGGGCCTGTAGTTGCGGAAGCAGAGATTCCATGAAAAAAACCACAGATAATTTATAACAGGAGGCTTGTTATATGGATACTACATATGGAGTGTTGTGTCTCATTCCCCCCATCGTGGCAATCGGATTGGCCCTGTGGACCAAACAGACGATTTTCTCTTTATTCATCGCAGTTTGGTTGGGGTCCACAATGATGAACGGCTTTAACCCTTTGGTTGGTTTTGTCAAAATTATCTCGGACTATATGATCCCCTCTCTCAGCGGAAATGCATCTTTGATTATTTTGGTTACACTCTCCGGCGGTATGATCGCCATGCTCCGTACCACTGGTGCTGCAGAGGCCTTTGCTACCAGGGTGACAAAGGTTATCAATACTGCCAAGAAGGGGCAGATCGTTACTTGCCTAAGCGCCTTCATTTTCAGCTATACGGAGCCCTGCCTCATGCTTGGTACTATCATGCGGCCCGTTACTGACATGGTGCGCATCTCTCGTGCAAAATTGGCTTATATCTTGGATTCCATGGGATGCAATTTAGCTGCGCTTTCTCCCATTAGCAGCTATGGTCCCTTTATCACGGGACTGATTGCCGCGGAGCTGTTGGCAAGCGGCGTTGAGGGCAACGCGTGGGGCATCTGGTTGAATATGCTTCCGTTCAATCTGTATGGCGTATTTGCCATGGTTTCTGTTTTGGTCGTTGCTGCTTTCGGCTTGAACTTTGGCCCTATGTACAAGGAAGAAAAGCGGGCCAGAGAGACCGGAAAGCTGCTGGACGACGGGGTTCAGCCCTTGGTTCCAGAGGTGAAAAATGAACTGCCCGCAGATTATAAGCTTACTATGTGGAACTTTATTATCCCTATTGTGTGCCTGTTTGGTTCTCTCTTTGCCACCATTTTCTGGTCCGGCGATCTGGTTAACAACGGGTTGGTGGGATGCTTCCGCAATGCCAACATTACACTTGCTATTTGCATCGCCTTTATGGGTGGCGCGATGGGTGCGGGCATCATGGGTGTAAGCACCAAGCTCTTCAGCGTGACCAAGGCGTTCGATACCTTTGTCAACGGTATGGCCGAACTGATCTCGGTTCCCTTTATTCTGGTGTGCGCATGGTCCTTGGGCTCTATCGTCAAGGGTATGGGGACCAGCGAGTTTCTGATCCATATTGTGGAGCATTACCTGACTCCCGGCATGGTTCCGGCTTTGGTATTCCTGTTTGGCGCACTCATTTCGTTTTCGACCGGTTCCTCTTGGGGCGTGTGGTCTATTATGATGCCCATTGCTTTCCCGATGGCCGTCGCCTTTGATATTTCCATTCCGTTTGTTGTTGGCGCCGTGATTGGCGGTGGCCTGTTCGGCGACCAGTGCTCCCCTATCTCCGATACGACTGTGCTCTCTTCTACCGGTGCTTCCTGCAACCATATCGTCCATGTTATGACGCAGATCCCCTACGGAATTACGGTTGGTATTTCGGCTTTCGTGGGATTCCTTTTTGGCGGACTGACCGGACAGTATGTCTTGAGTATTGCGGTTACTGCTGCTATTCTGACAGTGAGCCTGATTACTCTGACTCAGCTTACCAAACGGCGTTACCCTGAGAAGGTACACTAACTGCTTTGCCGTTGGAATAGGAGACATTTATGAAAAAGATTGATACCATTGTGGTGGCCCCGCATTTCTATACGATGGAGGGAGCCGGCGTGGGCTATCATAGTGATGCCGCTATGGCTGTAGACGGAGGCAAAATCTTGAAGGTGGGCAACCGACCTGAGATTTTAGCGGAATATACAGCTGAGGAAATGATCACCTTGGATCATCATATGGTGCTGCCTGGTTTTATCGACGGCCATATGCATACTGCATGCAATATTATGCGCGGATTGGCCCAAGACACCAACAGTTGGATGATGTTCGGCCTCCAGCCCTTTGACAACGCGGTTAATGACGAGGAACGGGATGTGGGCAGCCGAGTGGCCATTCTGGAGGCCGTCCGGGCAGGCACTACCACACTGGGCGACTATGAATCCAAAATGGAAAACGTGTGTGCTTTCATCGATAAGGTGGGCGCCCGAGGGAATATTGCACAGACGATTCGAGCGGCTAAACGACGGGTTTATCAACCGGGCGAACTCTATGAGTTTGATGATGCCATGGGAGAGGAAAGCCTGAATCGAAACATTGATCTGTATAATAAATGGAACAACAAGGCAGGGGGACGGATTAAGATCCTGTTTGGCCCACAAGGCGCTGACTTTGTCAGCCCGGAGATGCTGTTGCGTATCCAAAAGGCGGTCAAGGAGCGGGGTACCAAAATCCATATGCATGTGCAGCAAGGAGATCGAGAGACCTATCAGATCGTCCAGCGCTATGGCAAGCGTCCTACAGCTTTTCTGGATGAGTTGGGCTATCTGGATGAATCTCTTATTGCAGTCCATCTTACTGACTGCACAGATGAGGAAGCTGCCCTTATTGCCAAACGAGGTGCCTCAATGATCGTTAATCCGGGTTCGATCGGCATCATTGATGGCATTGTCTGCCCAAGTGTTGTTTTCCAGCAGGCGGGCGGTGTGGTGGCCTTGGGTTCCGATCAGGCTCCGGGCAACAACTGCCATAATATCATCAATGAGATGAAAAATGTTTGCCTCTTCAACAAGATCAAGTATCAGAATCCGGAAGTTATGCCCGCCTGGAAAGCCCTGCGTATGGCCACCATTGAGGGTGCCCAAGCGATTGGCTTGGGCGATACCGTAGGCTCTCTTGAGCCTGGAAAATGTGCGGACTATATTGCTATAGATCTCAATTGTCCCTCCATGTTACCGGTGTACACCTACCCAATGCGCAACATGGTACCTAATCTGGTTTACAGTGCCAGGGGATCCGAGGTTTCGCTGGTTGCAGTGGACGGCAAGGTCATAATGCGAGACGGCGCGTTTACCTATGTAGATGAAAAAGAGTACTTGAATGAGATATCTAAGTACCCAGATGACATCGGTCGGCGTGCAGCAGATGAGTTCTTCTCCATTGATGGGACCAATGCTCATTTTATGCGTGAGGATAAGCTGTAAGCGCCTGTTTTGGGGCCTGGGGAAGACCTCCTCAGGCCCTTTTTATCAAGGTGGAAAGCTGTATGGCGGTCGGATATTGCGCGGTTGAATGGTCGTAACCCTCCTTTATTACTGATATACTAATTATAGCACAATATAACAGGAAAATCGACACTATTTCATTCTAAGAATAATCAATAAAGAAGAAATAAACAAACCCCTCTGAAATCGTTGATTTCAGAGGGGTTTGGAGTGTGTTGACAAAAAAGATGCGGCGATAAAGGTGAGCTCCGCAATACATCCAACACTTCAGAAACGATATGTATGTTAGAAGGTAAGCGTCAAACCTCCCCGCGTATAAAAAGGCCGCCA
>ULSE01017421.1_pt1 | contig 22697 bp, 29 predicted proteins | sample 1956061 | NCBI WGS metagenome assembly ULSE01 (sample SAMEA4835700, study PRJEB28245) | human gut metagenome | biome: gut microbiome; material: fecal sample | place: Denmark | collected 2008 | reverse complement strand
TGCCCTTGCATCTTCAAGCGTATTCATAAACAAAAGATTTTAGTACAGGCCCATAGTAAATCCGAACAGCCATTGGTTATCAATCAACTACATCCAATCCCAAACATAAAAACAGGGGTCGGATTTTTCAATCCGACCCCTTTGGTAGCGGGAGGAGGATTTGAAGTATCCTTTTCCCGCTTTTTTGTGGCCGTGAATATCAACACTTTACATTTTGGTCGGGGGTCACTCGACAGCATTTTTGTCCCGAATCTGTCCCGGAAAAATAACTACAATCTACTATTTTTCAACAACTTCCTCTTTCGAACTGACATCTTTAAAAGAGTACCTCGCCATCAGAACAGTCTTTTTATACAATGAAGTAATTGCGATGCCAGCTATTGTTCTGGCAAGACATCCGAAAAAAAATAACATCAGTATTCCAAACAAGATAGGAACAATTGGCACAAACCACTCATCTGTATCTACCCAATGAATCCAGTCTACAAATGCACCAACCAACATTAAGATTGCGATAATATTAAATATTAGACCGATTCGTTGCAACGATTTAATTCCCATCCCGGAATAATCGACTTTTAATATTTCCTTTTCCATATTCTAAAATTTAGGGATAACCACTTCAGAGAAACCTACATAAACTATTTTGCAGCGGCACATCCGGCATCGTCTTCCGTGCGGGCAGTGCGACTCCCCAATGATGTCAGGCGGTCGATTTTCTGGTACATATCAGCAATCAACCGCCCCTGTTCCGCATTCACCTTCTGCTGATCCGCAATCGTCCCCTGCTGGGAACTAATAGTTTCGAGCAGCAGGGAAAATTTATCGAATACTTCACGAGGCATCTTCACCTCGTTCTCCGGTGCTACCACTTTCACCATTGAAGAATCGACATTCGGATCACCTAATATTTTACTAATGTATTTGTCGGGCACTTTTTCACGCCCATTTTCCATATTGGAGATAAACCCCTGAACGACGCCAAAATAGTCCGCAAGTTCTTGTTGCGTCATTTTATTTGCACGTCTAAATTCCCTAATATCAATACTATACATTGAGGCTAATTTTTAAGTGTAAAAATTATTAGGTTTTATTTGGATTAATCCTAATAATTACTGATATTTGCATTTGTAAATAACAATGTTAATAACAAATGTAGAGAAATTTTCCACCATTTCAAACACAATCCTATGCAAAACAGAAAATCAACTGCAACCCCGGCGTACAGTATGCCGCAATGCAAAACCCGCTACCTGCGGGGGAAAGAAACCAAGATGATTCAGACCTACCCCAACAACGTGAGGCTGGTCGTGAACCTCGACACGGAGGAGAGCCGCCTGATGATCGGCAACCGCCTGTTGGGCATCTACAACGGGACAGACATCGAAAAGATGCGGCGTATAACATCGGCCGCCGAAAGTCTGTCCCTGACAATAGGGCATCGGAGTCCTGACCGTGTCCGCATCCTGTCGTGAGATAGTACCGGACGCAGAGGGCGGCCAACTTTTAATCTGGCGATTAGATTTTCGCCGCCCTCTTTTTCCACCGAATCAAAAATTTAAAAAATATATGGAACAAACCAAGACATTCATCGAGTTCTGGCGGGGGCTGGACATCCACAGTCGGGAAGAACTCCGGACAGTAGGCGCAAAGATGCTCTTTGTTGCGACCTCGACTTTCAACGCCTACGGGTGCGGCGCCCGGCAAATCCCGCTGTCCAAGCGCGAGGCGTTGGCAAAATTCATCGCCGAGAAGTACCAAATCAACGTAACATTTTAAACGACAGAACCATGCAAACTATCATATTGATTATCCTCGCCTGTATAACGGGTTTTCTCGACTTCCTCATTCTGCTCTACATTGCAAAATCACTGTTGCAAGCCCGTGCAGATGACCGGCAAGGACTGATCCCCACCCTCATCTGTTTTATCCTGAACACAATCGTCGCCGTAGCGCTCATCCTCAAACTCTGGTAGCCATGTATTGCGACAAAGACAATCGGGAACACTACGCCATAATGGATCTCGACAAAGAGCTGTTAGAAACGATACGCCGCGCGCTCACAATGTACCGCTGCGGCCTGTATGAAGGCATACAAGAGGAAAAACGCCCGCGAATCAAAGAAGATTTCCAACAACAGTACGATAGAGCCGGCATAATCGTCGAGCACATCGAATCTTTATAACCAAATCGGGGGGGGGATTTCCCAAAGGGGTAAATCCTGCCTGAAACACCGCGCAAATGATACCAGAATACGTCATAGACCAAATACTATCCAAAGACATCGTTTCTATAATCGGGGGCGAAGGAGTAAGTCTGAAGAGGGCGGGCGTCAATTATGAATGCTGCTGCCCCTTCCACAAAGAAAAGACTCCGTCGTTCAAAGTGTCCCCGGTAAAAGGAATCTTCACCTGCTTCGGATGCAGCGCGAAAGGTAATGCCATTTCTTTCGTGATGATGCTCTACAACATGACGTTCCCTGAAGCGGTGGAGTATTTGGCAAAAAAACTCAATATCGAATACAAGGCCGAGGAGCTGACTCCTGAGCAAAAAGAGGCCCGGTTCCGCCGTTCTCGTATTTTCGAAATCAATCAGGTCGCCCTCGAATACTTTCGGGAAAGTTACAAGCAATCACTCCCGGCCCAGAAATACGCAACAAAGGAGCGTGGGTTCAAAGAAGAGACGATCGACAATATGCTGATCGGCTTCGCCCCGTACAAAGGCGGATTCCGCGAATATGCCACACAAAAAGGGTACAAGGAGCAACTACTGATCGACGCTGACCTCGTCCGCCGAAGCGAACGCGACGGCTCCCTGTACGATACTTTCCGCGGGCGGCTGATGTTCACCATACGCGACCGGACAGGAAACATCGTCGGCTTCTCCGGTCGTCTTATGGATAAGGAGAACCCCAAAAAGCTCCCGAAATACATCAACACGGGCGACACGGCAGTCTACAAAAAAGGAGAGCATCTGTTCGCATATTTCGAATCGGCACGTCAGGCTGCAGCCGTCCGCACAATGAATCTCGTCGAGGGGAATCCCGACGCTATCCGCATGCACCAGATCGGCGTAGACAACACAGTCGCCCCGCTTGGCACTGCTCTCACGACAAAGCAGATCGAACTCATAAAGAAGGTCGCCGACACCGTAATCATCATCGGAGACATGGATGATGCCGGGCAGAAGGCCGTTGTCAAAAACGCCGAAACCATGCTCCGCGAAGGGCTGGCCGTGCGGGTCATGGAAATCAAAGACAACTACAAAGACCCTGACGATTATTTCCGGCAATATTCAAAGGGGTACGAAGAATTGTTGAGCAACTCCACAACAGACTTTATCCCGTGGCTATGCGCCCACAAAATGGAGGGCAAGAACTCCCAGACCGAGCAGATCTCCGTCATATCCGAAGTTTGTCAGCTCTTGGCTCTATGCCGCGACGAAAGCACGGTCAACATGTATCTGGACATGTTCGCCCGCGAGTATAAGAACCGCAAGATATGGACGGCAGAGCTACAAAAAATCCAACTCGAACGAGAACGAGCGCAGCGAAAAAAGGAAGAAAGCTATTCCGAGGACATGATTTCGGAGTACGGTTTCTACGTCTCACGTAATAGCTACTACGGTGCCGGGCGCGGGAATGCCGATGTCCGCTGGTCAAACTTCATCCTCGAACCAATCGTCCATGTCAAAGACGACCAGAACGCCCGGCGTCTGTTCCGGATGCGGAACGACAAAGGAGAGGAAGCGGTCATCAAACTCGATCAGCGTTCGCTCGTATCGTTTGCCGACTTCCGCATCCGTACGGAATCGAAAGGCAACTACATCTGGGAAGCAGGACAGGGCGAACTGACGAAACTCAAAAAATACCTGTTCGACGGGACTCCCTCGGCCGACGAAATCAAACAGCTCGGATGGCAGAAACGGCACCAAATATACGCATGGGGAAACGGTGCAATGGACGAGGGGCACTTTGTCAAAGCAAATGATTTCGGCTTGGTGAACGTCCGCGGACAGCTTTTCTATTTGCCGGGATGTTCCAAAGATACGGCAGACGACCCGCAAAGCTACCAATTTCAGCGGCGCTTCGTCTATGCGATTACCAATGACATAACGCTCAACGACTACGCGACACGACTCATCGAGGTGTTCGGCGATAATGCGAAGGTCGGACTCTGCTTCCTGATCGCGTCGCTCTTCCGGGATCTCGTCGTGAATGTCACGACATCATTCCCGATTCTGAACCTCTTCGGCCCCAAAGGTTCGGGGAAATCCGAACTCGCCCACTCGCTGACATCGTTTTTTATCCCGTCCTATATAGCGCCGAACATCAACAATACGACGAAAGCGGCGCTTGCCGAGGCCGTGGCCGAGGTGTCTAATGCGATCGTCCACATCGACGAGTACAAAAACACGCTCGACATCGAGAAACGGGAATTCCTGAAGGGCTTATGGGACGGTGCCGGCCGCTCCCGCATGAACATGGACAACGATAAAAAGCGGGAAACTACGGCCGTGGATTGCGGCGTGATACTGAGCGGGCAAGAAATGCCGACAGCAGACATCGCTCTTTTTTCCCGACTGGTATTTCTCACCTTCTCCAAGACGACCTTTTCCGATGACGAGAAAAGGAGGTACAACGAACTCAAGCTGATCGAAAAGCGCGGCCTGACCCACCTAACTGGGGAGCTGCTCAAGCACCGCAATCAGTTCCGCAGTAATTACCGCCACATGTACGACGAAACCGCCGCCGACTTCTCCGTGGCATTCGTAGGCAAAATCATCGAGGATCGCACCTTTAGGAACTGGGTGTCGATCACCGCGGCTTTCCGCAGTATCGAGCATCTGCTTCACCTGCCTTTCACATACACCGAAATACTCCCAATGGTTACAAGAATGTGCGAAACGCAGAATCTCAAGACCAACGAAAACAACGAACTCGCCGGATTCTGGGAAACGGTCGATATCCTTGCATCATCCGGAAAAATATGGATCGGCGTGGACTACCACATCAAAGCGTCCACGAAAAAGGGAATTCCGATCAAAGAATCAAAAACGCCACTGGAGCTGCCGGAAGGGGCACGCTACCTATCCGTATCATTCCTCCGTATATCGCAGCTATACGCCAAGGAAAGCCGAGATTCCGAAAGCAAAAAGATACCCCGTGACTCGCTGAAATACTATCTGGAACATAGCCGGGAATTTCTCGGCACAAAAAAGGCCGAGCGTTTCAAAGTCATCCAGAACCCGACAGGATTCGTCCCGGCCGGAGACGCAGCCACAGGGCGAACAACAACGGCAATGCTCTTCGACTACAAAATGATCTGCGAGAATTACGGCATCGACCTCGACACCTCACGGAGTTACACAGAAAACCCGGACGAACCGGATGAACCGGAACCTTTCACCCCTACGCAACTATCATTTTAATCATCTAATATTCAATCCTATGCAAAACAACAAATCAAAACAGAATCAGGCAAAGAACGAAATCCTGACCGATTGGCAGCGAATCGAAATGGTCATCCAGCAATCAAAGCTGACGGTGAATGCATTTGCCCGACACATCGGCTTGCCCCGCGGTGAAAACCTTTACCAGATTAAAAAGGGAAACAATGGAATCTCGCTCGATGTAGCCAAACGCATCGTTTCCAAATTTCCGCAGGTGGACAAACTCTGGTTGCTAACAGGTGACGGACAGATGCTCCGCGATGATGCGCCTGCCGGGCCGTGGTCTCACACCGGAACCTCAAACAGCGAGGCTTTCCGTGCATGGGCTGCCGTTCATCTTTTACCGGTGTTCATCGAAAAAGGCTCTCCAGCTCCGGCGACCGCCGCGCTGGATCAAGTGGATGAACTACTGGAGCAACTTGCGAAGAAAGGAGGTAGACAATGAATTTTCAGACCTCGTGTATGATACTCGTTCGGGACGAGCAGCAGCAAATCGAACTTCAAAAATGGATGAACGGTATCGGCTGGAGAATCCGCGGAGGACGAGACAGCAAACATTGTTTCCTCGTGGCCGATACCGACGAGAACGCCGCCTTATGGATGGAACTGGATGAGAGTGCCAGAGAATGGTTCGGGCACGACTTCTACGACTGTGGCGAGAATATCGAAATGTTCAAGGCACTGGCGGCCATGAACAGTGATCACGACCGCGAGCAATGGTTCGTCGCTCACGCCGTCATCCGCTTCGAAAGGCTGAAAGATACCATACAAACCCAAACCGGGGAGCGGCTGATTATGGCCGGTGAATGGTTCAAGGTTCTGATACCGCGGGCCAGCGACATCCGGGCTAAATGGATGGCAGCAGTAGCACCGAAGCAACTGTCCCACAAAGCTACCAAAGACGAAATCATCGAACATTTTAACAGACAAAAGAAATGAAAAAAATACGCCTTACAATACGTACCGAGCAAGAGTTCGAAATCGAAATCGACGATACTACAATCAACGAAGAATTTATCAAAGCATGGTCAAAATACATCTTCGATCTTCACACGGAACCTTCCGGAACCTACTATTCCACGAAAGTAGATGAAAAACATTGGCCTTATCTGAATTTAGCTGAGAATATCGCTTACAACATCTTCGTAAACGATGCTGATCATGTAGAAGCGTTAAAATTCCAGAACATTACACCATCAGAGTTTTTTACTCGCACACCCGACCCCACTATTCCGGTTCATTACACACGTCTGGGACACACGGAAACTGAATACGAATACGACCTCGAAGAATCAAAATTATGAAAAGCATCGGTTTTCTCGAAGAATTGCAGCGCGAAGTCGTTGCGCGGCACAAGACGGAAACACGTCGGCTGACAGACCCGCAGCCAGACGATTATTTGCTCAATCCTCGCGGCGATTTCATCCTTCCAGATGGTAGTCGCGCAGACCTTCTTGCTCGCCGCCGTCTCGTTCGTCCCCGGTACAAGGTCGGCGAAGTTATCTTTATCAAAGAGCCGTACATTCCGCACCCTTTGGGTCTTGATAGAGTATTTTACAAATACGATCCGGCAGACATTCAAGCCCTGCAAGAACTCGGATATGGAGAATACCTTGACAAACCCGGATTCTGGCGAAATAAGCAATCCATGCCGGCGCGGATGGCCCGCTACTTCCTTCGGATAACAGCCCGGCATGGCGAACGGCTACAAGACATCACCGAAGAAGCTGCAAAGCGAGAGGGAGTACGACCGTTTACCTCCATCGAGGGGCATTACGTCCACTATTGCCCGGAACTACATTTTACCAAAGAAGAACTCGTAGACGGCTATCCGCATTGTAGCAACGCAATCGCCAGTTTCCAGACTCTAATGGAAAGGCTCGAAGATCGCGGAATTTGGGAAAAGAACCCCTTTGTGTGGGTGTATAACTTCGAATTTACAACCGAATTAACAGCCGCCGAACGTCGGCACTACAACCTTCCAAAACAATGAGCGGCAACAATAGCAAAAAGATAGCCTTCAACTACTTCGGTGGCAAGTTTTCTTTTATAGAATATCTCTACGAGAATTTTCCACCGAAGTTCACTCACCTCGTCGATCTCTTCGCGGGATCGATGGTCGTATCATTGAACTACCGAGGCAATGTCATTCGGACAGCCAACGAAATAAACGGCGAAATAACCAACTTCTTCGAGCAGCTCCGCGAACATGAAGATGAACTCATCCGGATGTTAGAACTGACTCCATGCTCTGAACTCGAATACCGGAAATGCTGGGGGGGGGCTGAAGGAATCACAGACCTTGAACGCGCTCGACGGTTCTATGTCCGTGTGCGGCAGTCGTTCTTCGGACTGGGTGTGCAACGACAAAATAAAGGGTGGCACATGTCCAAACAACAAGTGAACGCACAGGGAGGAGAGACAGTCAGCCGATGGAAAAACGGAGTTGAGAAACTTCATGAAGTAGCGCAGGAAATCCGCCGCAACTTCCAGATCATCAACTGCGACTTCTCTGCCGCAATCGACAAGCTCGACTTTCCGGAGGCATTTTTTTATTGCGACCCACCGTATCCTTTGGAAAGCCGCGGGAGTAAACATAAGGGTGGAGACTACCTGTTCGACTTTACGGATGCAGATCACGAACGGCTGGCTTGGAAACTTCATCAAATAAAAGGATTCGCAATGGTCAGTGGATATGATTGCCTGCTTATGGATTATCTCTATGATGATTGGCATAAAATCAAATTCCCGATGAAACGTAACAACATCCGCTCTAACATCGTCAATGGCAGCGGTACGCTCATGCAGGAGTGTATTTGGTGCAACTATGAAATACCGGTTCGAAATCAAAATTTATTTTTACATGAAACCGCTTACTCTATCTGACCTTCGCACTCGTCAGGCGTGGCCGCTCAATCAAAAGATCGACCACACATGCTACGCCATGGAAACGTTCGTTGCCTACTGCAAAGAGCACGACCGCACGCCCTACGTATCATTTTCCGGCGGACTAAACTCAACCGTCCTGCTCGACTTGGCTCGCCGGTTCGTCGATCCTAACATGAAGGGCGTGTTCTGCTCAACAGGTAACGAATACCCGGAAATCGTCCGGTTCGTGCGGCATACGGATAACATCGAGATCATCCACCCGGCCATGCCCCCACGCGAGGTCATGGCCCGATATGGGTTTCCTCTTGTAAGCAAAGAGCAGGCGCAAGCTGTCCGAAATATTCGGACGACCAACAGCGACAAATTACGGACATATAGGCTCTACGGCGACGGAGTACGCCGGGCCGGCGTACTCTCAGAAAAATGGCGCTACCTGATAAGTGAGCCTTATATGACCTCGGAAAAGTGTTGCGAAATACTGAAAAAGCGGCCTTTCCGCAAATTCAACGCCCAAACACAGAGCCTTGGGATGGTCGGCACGATGGCCGACGAAAGCAAACTGCGGCAAACCATGTATGTCCGTCGCGGCGGGTGCAACGTCTTTTCGGATAATCCCCGCAAGGTTCACAGCGCCCCGCTGTCGATCTGGACTGCCGCGGACTGCCGGGACTACATTCACAGATTCGACATACCCTATTGCCCGATTTACGACATACCGGGCATTACCCGAACCGGCTGCGTATTCTGCGGGTTCGGCGCACACCTCGGAGGGGGGGGGGGCGCTTTCACGTACTGTACACTCTGCATCCGAAACTCTACCAAATGGCAATGAACTACACCAACAACGGCTACACGCTACGCTATGCCCTTCGGCGGATGGGCGTGCAGCTACCAGACGAACATCCCGAACTATTCTAAAATGGCAATCAAAGTTATATACATCGACCTTTTCTGCGGTGCGGGCGGCACCTCGACCGGGGTACACCTTGCGCGGCATGCCGGAGATCCTTGTGCCAAGGTGATCGCCTGCGTGAACCACGACGCCAACGCCATCGCGTCGCACGCTGCCAACCACCCCGACGCGCTACACTACACGGAGGACATCCGTACGCTGGAGTTGGGGCCGCTCACGGCCCATGCGGCCCGGATGCGCCGCCAGTATCCGGATGCCTTCGTCGTCCTCTGGGCCTCGCTGGAGTGTACGAACTTCTCGCGGGCCAAAGGCGGCCTTCCGCGCGACGCCGACAGCCGCACGCTGGCCGAACACCTGTTCCGCTACATCGAGGCGCTGAACCCCGATTACATCCAGATCGAGAACGTGGAGGAGTTTATGTCGTGGGGCGATCTGGACGAGAGGGGCAAGCCCGTCAGCAGGGATGCCGGGCGACTGTACCGGAAATGGATCGACAACGTGCGGGGCTACGGGTACGACTTCGGCCACCGCATCCTGAACGCCGCCGACTTCGGGGCGTACACTTCCCGCCGGCGGTTCTTCGGGATCTTCGCCCGCCGCGGCCTTCCGATCGTCTTTCCGAAACCGACTCACACCAAGAACCCGGCACAGGGCGACCTGTTCGGTCAGCAGCTTCGCAAGTGGCGGCCAGTGCGGGAAGTCCTCGACCTTGAGGACGAGGGCGAGTCGATCTTCGACCGGAAGCGGCCGCTGGTCGAGGCATCGCTTGCCCGCATCCACGCGGGGCTGGTGAAGTTCGTCGCCGGCGGGCGCGAAGCGTTCCTCGTCAAATACAACTCGATGAACCAGTCCGGGAAGTATGTCGCACCCGGCATCGACGAACCGTGCCCGACCGTGGCGACGCAGAACCGTCTCGGCGTAGCCAAGGTGTACTACCTCTGCAAGCACTTCGGCGGGTCTCCGGAGGGGAAATGCACAGCCGTCGATGCGCCCGTGGGCGCGATCACCTGCCGGGATCACCACGCCTTCGTCTCGGCCTACTACGGCAACGGATTCAACTCGTCGATCGATCAGCCGTCACCGACGGTTACGACGAAAGACCGTTTTCAACTGGTGCGTCCGTTCTTCGCCAACTACTATTCCGGCGGCGGCCAGACGTCAGGAACGGACGGCCCGGCTCCGGCCGTCATGACGAACCCGAAGCAGCGGCTCGTCGCGCCGTGGATCATGAACACCAACTTCAGCAACGTCGGCAGTTCGCTCGACGCTCCGGCCCAGACCGTGACTGCCAACCGCAAATGGCAATACCTGATGAACCCGCAGTTCGCCTCGGCGGGTGCCGCTACCGATCGGCCGTGTTTCACGCTGATCGCCCGCATGGACAAGCGGCCTCCGCGGCTGGTGACGGCCGAAGCGGACGGCGAGGAGCTGCCCTCGTTCATCAGGCTGGAGGACGAAACGTTGGTTTACGAGATTTACCCGGAAGATACGCCGATGCTGGTGCAGATAAAGGAGTTCATGGCGCTGTACGGACTGGTGGACATCCGGATGCGGATGCTTCGTATCCCGGAACTGAAGCGGATCATGGGCTTCCCGGAGAACTACGTACTGATCGGCACGCAGGAAGAGCAGAAAAAATTTATCGGCAACGCCGTCGAAGTGAACATGGCGCGGGTTCTCTGCGAGGCGCTGGTGGCGAAACTTTACGAGTTGAACATCGTGCCGCAGCGGTTTGCGGCGTAATATACACAATAGATGAAAACAATGATTTACAACGAAAAAATCACGCTATCACGGCCCTATGCAACATTATCATTCCGAAATCCGGGAACAGACAGGGCATATCGAGAAGGACTATACTATTCTGGACATGGCATTGTAAGGATATATGCCGAAGACTTGCTCGTGCAACTGGACTTTTGCTACGGCGGTCGAGAGTACATCCGAACCATCCACGACCGATACTACACAGACCGAGGGCTTGCAGTCATTGCGGGCCGCTTTCAACGAGAGACTATCGAAAAAATCAACTCGGAGGTCGTCCACAGAGGAAAATTAAATTTATCCCAAAATCCTAATAAAGAATGAAAATCACAATCGAAAGCACATCTAAAATCGTTTCGCTTAACGGTATCCCGGCGCGGATATGGGAAGGCGAAACTGAAAACGGAATAAAGGTACATTGCTTTATTTCCCGTATTGCCGTCGACAGGAATGAAACTCACACAGAAGAATTCAACCGTGATTTACAAGAAGTCCGCAGTCCGTCGGCCGAAATAGCTGCTTATCCAATGAACTTAATACTCTAAAAATCATGACTCCGAAAGTAACGATCGAAATCACCCCGGACGGATGGATACGTACTGTCAATCTGGGCAACAAAACCTACATCGAAAGGTGGGTGCGGATTCCTACGGGCGCCAAAAGCATCGCAGGAAATTTTGAAGATGAGAAAGGAATAGACGATGATCTCTATGAGGCATTGAACACAATGAGCGAACTCGACATATCACTGGCCTTACGGTCGTTCGTCGAAAAAAAGAAAGGAGCGTGCTGATGAAAATGTAAAACCGGCAGGGCGACGACAGGCATCTTATAAAATGGGAAAATTGGTATAAGAAGAACATTCGGAAATTAGGGGTTCGAGTCCCCGGTCGCCCACAAATAACCGCCTCAAGGCATAAAATTATTTGATGATGAAAGAAATGCTCACAAACTACATCAGTCGATATTCGGCATTTGGATTGAAGTTCGACGTCACGATGGAAGTGCAGAAAAGAGACAAAACCGGCTTCTCAATCATCGGCCATCAGGTACCGATCCTTCGGCCGGGTGATGATGTTCGTAACGAGATCACCCATGGGGGACATCGACTCGTTCCATTGGTTGGGTGTGCGGCGATCGTATTCAAGTGTTCTCCGGATCAGGTCGCCTTCGATAAGGAAATCGGTGTCGTCTATCGGCTCGGCCCGTTGCACATTCCAGCGATCAAGTTGATGTATCTGCCGGAAACCGGAGATTTTTCCGCATGCTATTTGAACGGCGAACACTACCCTATCTACTCATATCACCGACTTTATGACTACCTCGACTCGCTTCTGATCGATTACCGGGGATTAATCGGCGAGGGGCTTGCCGTCAGCAATCATGCCGTAAAATGCGATCCGTATGAATGACCTATATGACATATCGGGTTCCCTTTCAAGAGCAGGCCATGCATTTGCGGCCTGCTCCTCGTCTATGACAGCTGCGGCCCAAGCTGCCGCTGCGTCATGTATTGAAATCAACAGGATCATCGAAACCGCCGAGCGCTACCGCCGGAGTTCGGCGTTTCGCATGTTGGCAGGTATTCGCCGCAAGTACCGCCACAAATTGAAAAATGCCAACTACATGAACTACACGAACTACAACGCTAATAATCAACGAAATAAATATAACTACTTTAACAACAAAAAAACTACATAAAACTACATTTTATTCACTTTCAAACTCTAAAAACTACAATCACTATGAAAAGCTACTTTTGTAGTTTTGTAAACATCTGATTTTCAACATGTAGTTTATTGTAGTTCGTGTAGTTGCCCAAAATAGGTATCCTTTTTATGAAAACATACTATGACCTTTCCGACGAAGAGTTCTTGAGGTACCTTCGTTTATTGGTAGCGCAGCTCTCACGCCTGCCACCTTACCGCTGGCAGCAGATTGCGGCTATCGCAGGCAATCCCGAAGAATTCATTGAAATCGTGCAGTCCATGTGTAACGACGGGCTGTTCGACTGGATAGACGATTTCGGAAACCGTTGCTGCTTTATCGACATAAAAGACGATTCTCTGATCAGGCTCGATCCTATGTATGTACGAACCTTAAAAACCGGAATTGACAAACGAATATGGAAATGAGACTCACCTTCGATGTAGATGACCGAATACACATGGATTATCTCGCCTATCTCTTCGAGCGGGACACCTCCGGCGCTTATATCGTGACAGCCCGAAATTGCTTCGGGAAACTGATCATCGGGCACACTCAAGCTGCAAGCCTCCCGCCCAAAGAAGCCTGCGGAAAATTCGCAGTGACTTTTATACTGCCTATCAACGAGGCCACCCAGAACTTTCAAAATAAGTTCATCTACCTTTCGGCCCAAGCGACCAAGCAGCTCAATATCTCCCTGCGCGCCTACTTTGAACTCGACTTTTGGGAGTTCGTGCAGCGCCGTAAAGCCCTCCGCCAACGCAAAGAGGAGATTATCGAAGCGTTCATCCTCTCCCGTAAATTGTTCTCGGCTGAATACTTTGAATCCCTCCACAAGCGGGCCTATCGTCGGGAACTGAAGGAGCTGGAAGCCTTGAAGCGGAAACTGACCCGCCGTGCATACTACATCGAATCGCTCGTCGATGAGCCGAAAAAAGTTTAACCGAAAATCGTAATTATTTCTACAAATTCACTGATAATATGCTTAAAATTATCACCTCTATCGCCTTAAAACCGGCGGCATGTCCTGACGCCGAGTTTCGGCGGGTACCTTTGGTCAGTCCGTTCGGCAATCTCAAAACGGCAACAACCCGTGAAGATGCAGGAGAACTCCTGACGATTACTCTGACAGCAACACTCCGTTCTGACGATGCTTTCCTGCATGAGCCTGCAATCGTCCGCGTCAAATGGCGCGGCGGCTCCCTTGTTTTCGGCAGCAAGGACATCCCGGCCCTGCTAACACTGACCGAGGAAGAAACCCTCGTTGCCACCTGCAAATACCAGACATCAATCGAAGCGGTAAAGGGGTAATGCCGTCCTTTTTATGCGGCCTGCGACCAAGTAGATTTGCATAAAAAAGAAATGAAACGCCTGATCACCCCGGAGAACAACGTCAAGCTGGCCCTCGAACTGCGCCGCGGTCGTTGGCTCGTTCACGATATTTCCACTCTCATACCAACGGCCATTTCGCTGCTTCAGCAGCAGGACATTCTACTCCAAGCTGCCGAGCGAGAATTCGACATCATGCTTTACGATGTAGATGCCCGCGCCGTTTCCGCGAATGCCGCCAGAAGCGGCGACCCCTGCGTTGCTGTAATCCCGATATCCGGTATGATTACCAAATACGACTCCTGCGGAACGATCGGAACTGCCACATATGCACAGGCCCTTCTCGCTGCTGCTGCCGACACAAACGTCGTTGCCTGTGTTCTGGACATCGACTCCGGCGGCGGGAATTCGACGGCTGTTCCCTTGATGTTGGATGCGATCCGCAAATTCAAAGCCACAGGGAAGCCTCTCCTCGCACATGCCGATTTTTGCGCGTCAGCAGCTTATTGGATCGCCGCACAATGCGACGCAGTCTATTGCGACAACGCCATCACATCGGAAGTAGGGTCAATCGGCGCATATACATATTTCATCGATGACCGAGAGGCATTGGAGAAGTCCGGACAAAAGGTTCACGAGATATACGCGGAAGAGTCATCCGACAAAAACCTCGCATACCGCCAAGCACTCACCGGAGAGTACACGCTGATCCGCATGCGCCTGTCTCATTTGGTCGCCGCGTTCCATGCCGACGTCAAAGCGGGCCGGCAAGCCCTCCGGGCCGACGCGCCGGGAGTACTGACCGGCGCGACTTTCTTCGCAGACAAGGCTATCGAAAACGGCCTTGCCGACGGCATCGCCACTTTACAGGAATGCGTCGATCACGCCTTTATCCGCGCAAGTATTCACTCATAATTATATCGAACATGAAATTGAACTGGAACTTTATCTCGAAAATCTTCGCCCGAACTGTCGGGGTGGAAAATCTTTCGCGTGATGCAGAAGGGCATGAGGTACTCTCTGCTGATCAGCGTAAGATTCTCGAACAGAAATTTGGCCCGGAAGCCTTGCAGCACTACGACGCATACGCCGCCAGCGATGCAAATGACGACGCACAGCAAGAACAGCTTTTGCTGAACTTCCTCGATGCCATCGGTCGCTCCGGCGGCGACGACAAAGACAAGTTACGGCAGGAACTGGCAAAAGCAGAAGAAAAAATCGCGTCGATGTCTGCCCAGATGACGATCTTACAGCAGGAGAAGGAGAAACTCGCCAAAGCCCGCGAGGATAAGCCTGCCGCAACAGAAGTATTCGGGAGAAGCGAAGGCCGTACTTTCCCGATCGACGCGAAGGCATCCCACAACCGCCTCGCACTCGAAGCTCTGGCCACGGGCCAGCTTCCGACTTTCTCCGCAGCCACGATCGACGTGGATGACCTGAAAAAAGAGCTGGGCACCTACTCGTCGCAGGGAAACAGTCTGGAACTCATGCAGGACATCTACCGGGGTTTCACCTCGGCGAAGTTCATGACGCCGAAGCGTGCGATCGAAACCTACAAAGCTGTACGCTCGGACTATACGTCCGTCGTACAGGAGTTCTCGTCCAAGTGGACACCGGCAGGCGATGCACGGTTCACCGCCATCAAAATTCAGAACTACCGGCACAAGATCAACTTTGCGATCGTCCCGGCCGACGTCGCCAACTCGTGGCTGTTGTCGCTCTACAACGAGCGCCTGTCCCCCGATCAGATGCCGATCACACGCTACATCGTGCAGAAGATTCTGCTGCCGTCGATCCTTCAGGACATCGAGATGAAGATGATCGGCAAAGGCAAGTACAAGGCCAAGGAGAACCCGACCGATGCCGGCAAGCCGGAAGAGTCGATGAACGGCATCGAAACGCTGCTCGTCGAAGCGGCCAAGTCGGGCGATAAGGGTATCAATTTCTACCCGAACGCAAAGGATCTGCGCACAGCAACAGATGCCGAAGTCGTCGAGTACATCGATGACTTCGCCCACAAGATTCTGGCGAAGTATCAGTCCCTGAAGATGAATATCTTCCTGTCTGCCGATCTCTACGTGAAATACAAACGAGGTTACAAAGACAAGTGGGGAGCCGGCAGCGGCACGGAGAATCCCGATTTTGGCAAAGACCGTGTCGATTTCACGAACTTCTCGCTTCAGGTACTCGACTGCCTGTACGGCTCGCCGATCATCTTCTGCACGCCGAAGTCGAACTTCATCATGCTGCAGAACCTGAACCAGCCGCAGGTGATCACCGACATCCAGAAGGTCGATTACGAAGTCCGCTACTACGGCGAATTTTGGCTCGGTGTCGGCTTCGCGTTCGGCGAAATGCTCTTCGCTTCCGTTCCGGCCGACTACGACCCGCAGGCCGCAATCTCGGATGACGGCTCGACCGACTTCTGGAAAAAGACCAACGCTGCCGCTGAAGTGGAAGACACCCACGAGGGCGCATAGTATCAAACCTTAACACCGATTATCATGTATAACCCTGTATCAATTCTGAAAACGGACGAGGGCGCAGGCTGCCCTCGTCCCAAAAACCCGACAATAATCCTCGTCCCTGTCGAATTCGTCGCTGCGGAACCGACGCGGGAAATCGGAGACATCGTCATGAAAAGCGATCTGGAACTGATCGCAGAAAAGAAAGCAATCGGCATCTACGCTACGCCGAGTACGATCGAATGTACCGAAGAGTCTGAAGGAGATCCCGACGCCCGCGGCGTCAAAGTCGGCATCGCCTTCGAGCATCCGGGCGATTCGGCCGAGATTGCCGGTTTCACTGAGTACGCACGCAACCGTGGGTTCATCGCATTGAACCGTGATTGCGCCAACGGCAATACGGCGGAATATCGCGGTTCGAAGTGCAATCCGCTCTTCCTGACGACGGAGTACACCAACAACAAGGATGCCCGCAAGCGGAAGCTCACGTTCAAGCAGGAGCAGCGAGACCTGATCGGGGCAAGCATCTACAAAGGTAAGATGCCGGAACTCGCCGACGAGGCTACATCGGCACCGACAGAGGAAGAGGGAGCATAGTATGGGAAAGAATAACACCGCAAGACAGACCGGGGCCAAAGGCGCTCCGGCTGTTTCGGCCACACCTACGGCCGAAGTTGAAAAACGAGCCGCAGATGCGGGAGTCGTAAGCCCCGATGGAAACACTCCAGAAGAAACCCCCATTCCGGAACCGGCACCTCTTTCGCCCCTTCCGGAAAAGGATGCCGCCCCCGCACCGGCCTCTTCCGATGCTGAAGGAGTACCGGCTGACGATTCCGTTATCGTTATCGCGGCCTACCCCGGCACGAAAGACCTGTTGCAGGCTCTGTGGCAGAAGGCAGTTACCGGGCACTGTACGCTTGTATTCGTCGATGATGCCCCCTTCGCAAAGCAATTCCCCGCACTGATTGCGGATGCCTCTATCCCCGACGAATTCGTGTTTGTCCCAGCCAACTGCGCTCCGGTCGCTCCGGTGGATTTTGCAGATCTGGCACAACTCAAGGTATACGTTCGCAAAGACGGTTCCCGACACTACGCAGAACGTCTGCCGATGCTCCTGAACAAAGTGGCTCTGGTCGAACTTTGCGGAACGATGCAAGAGGATGCCGACAATGAAACCCTCGTCGCGGATTATGCAAAAGAGTATCGTCGCGGTGTCCGTGCTACGGAAGTTTCGCACGATTTCGGCAACTTCGTTACACTCGTCCTGCGGAGCAATCCCTGCGAGAACGTCGTGATCGCCGGACTCTGTCAGCGTAAGTTCATTGCAGCATCTGCCGAAGGCTGGAATGCGGTATCCCCCTTGCTCACCAAAATCCGGTCGTAATGCGAGATGCCGTTCAAAAGTGGTTAGAGTCCGGAGCCGAAGTCCAAGCAGGGCTTCGGCTCCTCTCTCTTTACGCCAAGAACGAGCATCTCGCCCGGCTCGTAACAGCGCGTCCCGATCGGTACAAATCGTTACTTATCGACACGCTGTGCAAGGCTGCGGGGACTTCTCCGCTCACGACGCCCCTGCCCAACTCCCGCCCGGCCTTCCGGGAGCAATGGGCGTTTCTCTCTGAACCCGATTGTCCGCCCGAATTGAAAATTCTGGCAGCCGACAAAATTACAGCCTATCGAGATTACGTAGATGCGCACCGGCGGCTATTCGATTGTACCACACTGGACGAATGTTTTGCGACGGCCGAAAATCTTATAAAATCTTTTTCCGAAAATCGAAAAATTCTCTACGAATTCACATACTACGCCGAGCATCATGCGCTGCTCGGCCGGCACTCGATCTTCAGGGAGATGCAGGAACTGGCGACCCTGCGTAAAATGGGGCCTGTTGCCCTTGTCGCCAGACAGAAGAATCTCAAAGGAAGCATCTGGCGGATCAAACACGAGATAACCCGCGGCAGCAAGCCCCATCTGGATATCGAGCGAAGAAACCGTCTGAAGGCGAAAGAACGCGAGCTTGCAGCCGTCAATAAAATGATCGAAGAATATGAACGAACTATCCGACCATAAGAGCATCGGTGAAAACCTCGCGCCTGAAGAGGAGCAGAGGTTGGTCGATCTCGGTGCGCTCGGCTGGCCGCCGGAAGATATCGCCCGCAGCATCAACGCGAACGTCGAGCAGTTTACGCAGGAGTACAACGACCCGAACAGCCGCGTTGCCGTGCTGATAGCCCGTGGTCTCTTGCAGAAACGCGCACTACTCGAAATAAGGCTCATGGATGAGGCTCTCGGCGGAAACATTCCGGCGACGACACAACTCTACAAAGTACAACGAGACCGTTCGTTTGAAATGACGAAGCTGGATGTGTTCGGAGGATTCACCGACGAGCAATCCTACCAGCGCATCATGGACTACATCGACAAAGGTTGCGAAGACGATCTCTCGGCAAAGGAACAGTTATATATCGACTTGTTGAATCTCGTATTCTCCCTCTCCAAACAACATGACCGCCGAAATGTCATCAAGTTCCTGACAAAGCCGCCCTTCAAACTCTCCTATGCACGTGCCGTCGATATTTATGACGAAGCCGTGAATCTCTTCTACTCGAACCGGCGCGTAACGAAAGAGGCGCTTCGGCAAAAATACGCCGACGACCTCGAAGCATGGTCGAGCATCGTTGCCCAAAGAGCGACCTGTGCCGCCGACTATGCCGTGGCGGCAGACATGCGGGCAAAGGCCGCAAAAATCCTCCGTCTCGATCAACCCGACCCGGAACAACTCCCATCCTCACAATATATCAAACCGATTCGTCTTCTATCCCTCGACTCTTCGGATGTCAGCCTCCCACCGGCAAACAGAGACGCGCTATCGCGCCAGATCGATTCCGTACTGGCACCGGATGCCGTAAAAAAACGTCTGCGCATGGAAGCGGGGATCGAAGATGTGGATTTTATCGAAATTATCAATGTCGCACAGGAAGAGAATTAACGCCGGGGACAGCCCCTGCATCGACGTACAATATCAGAACCTGTACGCCCAAGTAGCATCGTTGCTGATGCCGCGAAAGCTCCGCGCTGTCTTGGGCCGCGGCTCGGCCAAGACGACGGACTTTCAAGCCGAACGACTCGCGGAGATTATCTTCGACATGCCGGGTGCCCCTTTGGTATGGGTGGCCGATACCTTCTCGAACCTCACCTCTAATATCCTGCCCGGTGTGCTTGAGGGCCTCGAACGCAAAGGACTGCATGAAGGCGTCCACTACGTAATCGAAAAGGAACCGCCGACATACACGGAAAAAGAGAAAGAACACCTGCCCACATGGCTCAAACCGCATTTCTGGAAGCCATTCAACCGTCTCGTATCCTACAAGCGTACAATCATTTTTCATACCGGTACAAATATCCGATTCGGCTCCCTCGATCGACCTTCGACACTGGCCGGCAGCTCGTATGTCTATGTGTTTGGAGACGAGGTAAAGTATTTCAAAGAAGAGAAGATCGCCAACCTGATGAAAGCTGTCCGCGGGTACAGCGTGCAATATGGAAACTCTCCGTTTTACCGTGGCTACTCCTTCACCACGGATATGCCCGATGTATCCCACATCGGAGAATATGACTGGATACTGAAAGGAGCCTCGGCAATGAATACCGAGCGGCTGACACTGGTCATGCAGGCTGGGTTGGTATACAATCAAGCCCTTCATGAATATGTCGCCGCAAAATTGGAATGGCAACGAACCCGGACACCGGAAGCCGAACGTGAGTACAAAAACAAACTACGCACGGCACGTCTTTGGCGGAGCCGCTGGGTAGAGCTGCGCCGACTTCCGGAAACCGCGACCTTCTTTATGCTTGCATCGAGCTACATCAACGTCGATATCCTGACTGCCGAGTGGTTCGACGATGCCTTCGCCGAGCAGTTCAGCGACTATAAGGCCGCGATTCTTTCGATGAAACCGACACTGGAGGGCGGAGAGCGATTTTATGCCAACCTCGGAGAACGGCACTTTTACTACGATGGAATCGATGAAGAAGCATACGAGCGATTCGGACTGCTGGAGCAAGAGGACAGCCGAGTCTTGCGATATTGCAATCCACAGCGGGCGCTATCGCTCGGCGTGGACTTCGGTAATATGTGTTCGATGTGTGTCGCCCAAGAAGAACCGAGGATACTGCGCGTATTGAAGTTCATTTATACCCTTTCCCCAGAGTCGATTCGACAATTGGCAGACAAATTCGTCACCTATTTCGCACACCACAGGAACAAATACGTGATGCTGTATTACGATCGCGCCGGCAACAACTACCGGAAAATGGGTGCCGACACCGCGTCGCAGCTCAAACACGCGATCGAATTCGACAGCAACGAGCATCCTACGGGTTGGAGTGTACAGTTGATGTCCATAGGCCAAGGGAATATCGGGCAGGGCGACGAGTACATCTTCATGCAGGAATTGCTGGCCGGACACAATAAATATCTGCCGCAGGTGCTCATCGATGCTTACCAGTGCAAACCGCTCAAGGCTTCGCTCGAAAATGCTCGGACACGGGTCTCGAAAGGTAAAATCTGTAAAGATAAACGGTCGGAGCATCTCCCGGTCGCCGAACTGCCGATGCGGTCTACCAACCCGTCTGACTCTTTCAAGTACCTGATGATGACGCCGCCGTTGATCCAAATCGTCAAAGGATCACCGAGGAGCGATATTATCTACGAACCGACTTTCGGATAAAAAAAGCGGAGACGTCTCCGCCTCCGCCGGAATAGAGAAATTCTCATTTCTCAATCCTATGCAATGGCAAAGGTAGCCATTATATTCAAACCTGCAAACTGTTTCGGGGGTACAAATAAAGCCCCCGGCCGCAAGTAGTCATCTCACCTACATACTTACGCAAGCATGCGCCACAAACGCACGACCGAGGGCTGGATAGTCTTCTGTCGCGTTTATGACGCATTTGCTTTCAGTATGCAGGTGAGACGACAAAGGTAATAAAAAACAGAGTGCAATGAAACTTTATGAGGTTATATCGTTCAACCGCGAACTCCTGCGACGCCTATCGTCCGTCGGTATCCGACTGGACGATTGCAAATACATTGATCTTTATGAAGACTATCGTAAGCTCCGCGAGGGGGGGGGTAAAATGACCTACATAGCGGCCGTTCTGGCTGAAAAATACGGAGTGTGCGAACGGCAAGTATACCTGATCATCGCCCGGTTTGAAAAGGACTGTACGGATATTTCAGTGTGATCCCAGCATTTTCGGCTGCGGGATGAATTCTGCATGCGATCTTCGCGGCTTGAAAATTCACTCAGCTATGAAAAACTACACATCGGCCCCTCTGCCGTTCATGGGCCAAAAGAAACACTTTATCCGCGAATTCCGCAAGGCACTCCGGGAGTTCGATCACGCTACGGTATTCGTGGATCTCTTCGGCGGCAGCGGCCTACTCTCGCATGTCACCAAACGGGAGCGACCTGATGCCCGCGTTATCTACAACGACTTCGACGACTACCATGTACGTCTGGAGAACATTGACCAGACAAATGCACTCCTTGCAGATATTCGCACAATTGTCGGCGAGTATCCGAAAAAAAAGATGTTGCCGGAGAATCTACGAAAGAATATTTTGGAGGTTATACAATCTGCCGAACAGGACGGATTTGTCGATTACATCACGCTTTCGTCAGGTCTATTGTTTTCATCCAAATACGCTACGGATTATGCAAGCCTGCAAACAGAAGGAATGTACAACAATCTTCGTCGTGCTCCTTATAGTTGTGAGGGGTATCTCGACGGGATCGAGGTTGTACACGCCGACTATCGGGAATTGTTCAATCAATACAAGGATATCCCCGGTGTCGTATTCCTTGTCGATCCGCCCTACCTATCGACCGAGGTAGGGGTATATAAATGTCGGTGGCGGCTGTCCGACTATCTCGACGTGCTGACCCTGCTTTCGAGTACATCCTACTTCTATTTCACCTCCAACAAATCCTCGATCATTGAACTATGCGAGTGGATCTCCGAGGCAAAGGTCAATGCGAATCCATTCCGTAACGCAGTGCGGAAAGAAATGGGAGCGCAGTTGAACTACAATTCCAGATACACGGACATTATGCTTTACCGACGCTGACAGTCCTACAACACACATCGGGCCGGCCCTACGAAAGAGGGTCGGCCTT